>ERZ889217.107-NODE-107-length-52251-cov-24.962085_pt1 | contig 52251 bp, 56 predicted proteins | sample MGYA00521098_ERZ889217 | MGnify/ENA primary metagenome ERZ889217 (study PRJEB32303, sample SAMEA104408613) | aquatic metagenome | biome: Brackish water; feature: Pelagic; material: water | place: Baltic Sea | collected 2014-06-10T22:04:00 | depth 2,362 m ... | reverse complement strand
GGTGTTGTTATTTATTCGTTTTCTCGAATCATGCTCACGGTCAACAAATCGACCGGCGCATCGCTGTTTATCATCGTTGGTGCGCTCGTATTGGTTGGTGGAGTTTTGTTTGCGGCCAAGCCCAACATGAAGCGTTCGGTGGGCGTGGCGATTTGCGTGCTCGGTGCATTGGGCATAGTTGCCGGCGGCCTAGCCAGTGCGGTTTCGGGTGAGCGCGAAGAACTTGTTGAAGCCGCTGCGGAAGGACACTTCACTCATGCAGAGTGTGGCCCTGAAGAGTCGAAATATTTCGACAAACTCGCAGAAGGCACTTTGTCGTTGCGTAGTTCGGTTTCAGCAATTGTTGTTTACCAAGACGGCGAACTCATTGCAAATGTGCAGGGTGTCAACGGCGCGCAAAAGTCGATCACTGTCGCAAGGGCTAACCCAACCAACATTGTTTTTCGCAACGCCACTCAGGGCGAGTTTCGATTGGTTGCTCATCTTGGTGGCTCTAAAGAGACCGACAAAACCGCCGAGGATGAATCGCATAAAGACGAAACTTGCACTCAACTAGTTGCCCCGGGCGCCGAGCAAAGCCTGACTTTGAAAATCGCCAAACCGTCCAGCGCCGAAAACGTCTATTACCTATATATTGCGGGCGCCGAAGACAAAAAGATTGAGATGGTTGTGCCGTGAGTCGCAGACAGTTTGACAATTGGCTTCGTGCAACAATCGCTAGCGTTCGGGTTGTGTCGCAAAAAGTTTTTAAACCACTTGTAGTTGTTGCAGGTATCTCTGCTGTCGCTGCTGGTTGTGCGACTAATGCTCCTCAAGATACATGGCAACCCAAGGGCCCGAACTCCAAACTAATTGACGATCTACAGCAGCCCATTTTTGCAGTGGCAGGCATTATCGGTCTGATCGTTGCAGTGGCAGTGGTTTATACGATGATCAAATATCGCGATCGCGGACAACCGATACCTGAACAAACTCATGGCAAACCTGCTCTTGAAATAACTTTGACGGTTATTCCGGCATTGATTCTTGCAGTTGTTTCTGTTTTCACTTTTGGCGCAATTTTCAAACTTGCGAAAACCGACGACACTGAGATGATCATCAATGTCACCGGTCAACAATGGTGGTGGGAGTACGACTATCCGGCACAAAATGAATTTGGCATAACCCAGCCGATCATCACGTCGGGTCAACTCGTGATGCCAGTTGGCACAAAAGTTTTGTTGCGCGAAACTAGTCGAGACGTCATCCATTCATATTGGATCCCCGCGTTGAACGGTAAGCGCGATGCAGTGCCCGGGCGAATTCACACATTGCGTCTTGAAGCCGACAAACCAGGCATTTACGCCGGTCAATGCACCGAGTTTTGTGGTTTATCGCACGCCAACATGCGGATGGAAGCCGTCGCGTTGAGCAAGGAAGATTTCGCCAAATGGGTGGCCAATCAACAAGCGCCGTATGTCGCGCCAGCCAAAGAAACTCTTGCCCAGCAAGGTGAAGAAGTGTTTTTGAACCAATGCGTGCGTTGTCACCAAGTTAACGGTTTAATGCGTGCCGACGGCACACCAGCAATTGCCGCGCCAGATGAAAATGTATGGTCCGGTGCCGCACCAAATTTGTCGCATCTAATGTCACGCAATACTTTTGCCGGCGCAATGTTTGATTTGCTCTCCAAGCAATGCCGCGACGAAGTATGGAATGCACCGAGTGATGTTGTTGGTGCAAAATATTTGGCCGGTGTAACAGAAGAGTGTCTGAACCAAAAAGATCTTCGTGCATGGTTGCGTAACGCGCCAGAAGTAAAACCGATGTATGCCAATGCCGAAAATCTTGCGATTAGTAACGGCAAATATCGTGGAATGCCTTATTTGGCACTAAGCGAAGATGACATCACAAAACTTGTTGCTTACCTCATAACCCTAAAATAACCCTAGAAACAGAGCACGATCATGGCCATTATCGAACGCCCAGCACCAACACTGCCGACAATTGTCACCCCGACCACGACTTACGGTGTCCTCAAGCGACCGGTCTCAGCTACCGGATGGCGCTCGTGGGTGTTCACTGTTGATCACAAAAAACTTGGCATCATGTACGGCGCCGCCGCGATGTTCTTTTTTATTGTCGGTGGCGTCGAAGCATTGTTAATCAGATTGCAATTGGCGGCCCCAAACGGCAAAGTTCTCAACGCCGATCTCTATAACCAAATGTTTACGATGCACGCAACAACGATGGTGTTCTTGTTTGTCATGCCAATGGCGGCAGGTTTCGCCAACTATTTCGTACCATTACAAATCGGTGCACGCGATGTGGCTTTTCCACGCCTTAATGCTTTTGGTTTCTGGGCGTTTTTGTTTGGTGGCATCTTCCTGAACTTGGCGTGGTTTTTGGGAGGGGCAGCCGACGGCGGCTGGTTTATGTATGCGCCCAACTCTGGCCCGGTTTTCTCACCGACAAACGGTGTCGACTTTTGGGCACTTGGTTTACAGATCACCGGTATTGCATCGCTAACGGGTGCGATCAACTTGATCATTACGGTTCTTAACATGCGCGCACCTGGCATGTCGTTGATGAGGATGCCGATCTTCACATGGATGATCACAGTCGTGCAGTTCTTGCTGTTGTTTGCAATACCAGTGATCACCGTCGCCTTGTTCTTGCTTTCGTTTCAGCGAAATTTTGGTGCCCAATTTTTCGATGTCGCCGCTGGTGCCGACCCGTTGCTGTGGCAGCACTTATTTTGGATTTTCGGTCACCCCGAGGTTTATGTTTTGATCTTGCCGTCGTTCGGCATCGTGTCTGAAGTTTTGCCGGTGTTTTCGCGCAAGCCACTGTTTGGTTATCCGTTTGTTGTGTTCTCTGGTGCGGCGATTGGTTTTGTTGGTTGGGGTGTTTGGGCCCACCACATGTTTGCTTCGGGTCTCGGGCCGGTCTCTGTAGCCGTGTTCTCGTTGACGACGATGGCGATTGCCGTGCCAACTGGTGTCAAAATCATCAACTGGACTCTCACGATGTGGGGTGGCAAATTGTGGTTCACCACGGCGATGAAATTTGCGATTGGTTTGATTGTGTTGTTTACCGTCGGCGGTTTGTCGGGCGTGACCCACGCGGTCGCACCGTCTGATACACAACAGACAGATACCTATTACATAGTCGCACACTTTCACTATGTGTTGTTTGGCGGTGCCGTACTTGGTATTTTCTCGGGCTTTTATTATTGGTGGCCAAAAGTTTTTGGAAAATTGCTGAATGAAAAACTGGGCTCATGGAACTTTTGGTTAATGGTTATCGGCCTGAACCTAACTTTTGGTCCAATGCACATCCTTGGTCTTCAAGGTCAACCCCGTCGTATGTATCAATGGACAGAAGCACGAGCGGGTGAAGGGTTTTTCAACTTCGCATTCTGGAACTTGGTCGCATCAATCGGCTCGTTCATTCTTGCGGTTGGCATTCTGTTGTTCTTGATCAATGTTGTGATCACGGCTCGAAATCCGCAAAAGGCGCCACTTGACCCATGGAATGCCCGCAGCCTCGAGTGGATGACGACCAATCCGCCGAAAGAACATAACTTCGATGTCATCCCAACTGTTCATCATCTCGATGACTTCTTCCATCAAAAATACGAAGAAGATGCTGCGACTCACACGATGACGCAGGTTCGAACTGCCGAAGAAATTATGGCCGAGCAAGAGCGCAACGCCGACAAGCACATTCACATGCCGTCACCGTCGTATTGGCCAATCGTTTTGGCATTTGGTTTGCCGGTGATCACAATGGGTCTGATTTATTCTCTCTTGATTTCGGTGATCGGTGGTGTGGTTGTTTTGTTTGCTGCATACGGTTGGGCGCTCGAGTCCAGCACTGCTCCAGATTCTGATTTTGAGAACAGCGCACCTGGCTCGGGTTTAGACAAGGTCGCGGCAAATCATGACTGATGTAACACACGGCCACGCCAGTAGCACTGGCATTTCAAATGTCAAACTCGGCATGTGGGCATTCTTGGGTTCAGAATGCTTGTTGTTTGGCGGTTTGATCTCGACTTACATGCTTTATCGCGGTCGCGTTTCAGGTGGTCCGCGGCCGTCGCAGATTTTTGACATTCCGTTTACATCAGTGAGCAGTTTCGTGTTGTTGATGAGTTCGTTGACGATGGTGCTGGCCGTTAGCGCAGCACATAAAGACGACGATCGCAAAACCAATTTGTGGCTCACTGTCACAGCCTTGCTCGGCGCCACTTTTGTAGGGGGCCAAGTTTATGAGTTCACTGCTTTCTATAAAGAAGGTCTTGGCTTTTCGACAAGTCTGTTTGGTTCGAGTTTCTACACTTTGACTGGCTTTCACGGAGTTCACGTAACAGTGGGCATCATCATGTTGATGTCGCTAGTCGGCATTTTGAAACGCAGTTCCGTGCCGGGCAAGAAAGCAGAAGTCGTCGAAATGATCGGGCTCTATTGGCACTTCGTCGACATCGTTTGGATCATTATCTTCACCCTCGTCTATCTGATTCCGGTTTGATCATGACTACAAATACAGCAGATACAACCCACGAAAAACAGCACGGTATGAGCGACGCGGGTTACATCCGCATCGCGATTATTTTGGCCGCAATTACAGGTCTTGAAGTTTCGACTTATTATGTCGATTTCGGAGTGCTGTTCTTGCCAGCGCTGTTGATCATGATGGTAATCAAATTCGTGATGGTTGTCAGTTATTTCATGCACTTGAAATTTGACAACAAGATGTTCAGTTTCTTGTTCTACGCCGGACTTGTGTTGGCTATCGGTGTATACGCCGCGTTTCTTGCGACGTTCAAATTTTTCATTCAATAAATAGTTGATTTTATATTTATGATCGCCGCAAGTGCTGATCTTGTAAACCCATGGAGGTTTCAGGCTCACCCTGAAGTCTGGTTGTTAGTGGTGTTCATTATCGGCGCTTATTCATATGCCGTGCGTGTCATCGGCCCAGTTGTAGTTAAATCAGGCCCCGTGATAACGACAAAGCAACGCAACGCATTTGTTGGCGGGATTTTGTTGTTATGGATCGGCTCGGATTGGCCGGTGCACGACCTGGCCGAAGAATATTTGTATTCAATGCACATGTTTCAGCACATGGCGCTGTCATATTTCATGCCGCCTTTAGTTCTGTTGGCAATACCAAAATGGATGTTCGACGCCGTTTTTGGCTCAGGAAAAACACGAACTGTCATTAACTGGCTTGCAAAACCAGTTATTGCCGGAGTGGCGTTCAATGTTGTGGTGATGATTACACACATTCCGGCATTGGTCAATCAAAGTGTGAACAACGGACTGTTGCATTATTCGCTACATATTTTATTGGTGACCACGGCGTTACTTGTTTGGCTGCCAATTTGTGGACCCGACACGCAGCGACAGTTAAAATCTGGCGGAAAAATGATCTACCTGTTTTTGATGTCGGTCATCCCGACTGTGCCAGCAGCCTGGTTGACATTTGCCGAAGGTGCCGTTTATAAGCACTATGACATTGCAGTGCGAGTTTGGGGACTTTCGGTCACAACTGACCAGCAGATCGCTGGTGCAGTTATGAAAACTGGTGGGGCGGTATTTTTGTGGTCAATCGTTGTATTTTTGTTCTTTAAGCGCTTCAGTAGTGGATTCGCCGCAGATCAGTCGTATCGAAATAACTCATCAGTTGAAGATGTTCTGACTTACAAAGATGTCACCGATGCATTTGGTCGCGTACCGCCTGCAAAAGAGTCAAACGTCAATAGTTAATCAGACCACTTAAAACTGATTACGGCTAACGCGCAGGCCGCTAAGGCCCAACTACATAAAGCAATAAATTCGGTTATTACTAGTTCGATGCCGCTGAAAGAACTTCGCAACAAACTGCTGAGCAACGAACTTGGTAAGACTTGCGCGATATCGCCAAGCATCTTTGGCAACTCGTCGTTTGAAATAAATATGCCACCCAGCAACAAAAGCATGAGATACAGGCCATTTTGTGCCGCCAAGTTGAACTCGGCGCGAAGTCGACCGGCAAGCGTCAAACCGATGCCCGCAAAGCAACTTGTGCCGATCAATAGCAACACCAAAATTTGTGCCAAGTTGGTTCGACTCGGGTTCCAGCCCAACAACTGACCGACGATAATCAACAACACAAGCTGGGCGACCTCAATTACGCAAATCGCTGAAACTTTTGCCATCACCAGTCGTCGGGTGCCAAGCGGAGTCGTACCCAGACGCTTAAGAACACCGTAACTGCGCTCAAAACCTGTGGCGATACCCAGGCTGACCATAGCCGTAGACATCACGGCCAAACTCAGAATGCCCGGCATTAAAAAATTGATTTTGTTTTCGTCACCAGTGGGCAGAAAATCAGTCTGCGAAAAAAATATCAAAAGCATTACAGGTATTACAACCAGCAAGAGCAACTGTTCACCGTTGCGTGCCATCACGGTCAGTTCTTGGCGCAATTGCGAATTAAAAATTTTCATTATGCTTCTCGTGAATTAGAAGAATTGCTGGCCAGACTTCGAAAGATGTCTTCGAGAGTTTGATTGTCGCCAGCCGAAGCACGTAGTTGAGTTAGTGGCGCATTTGCAAGCAGATTGCCATCTTGAAACATCAACACATGGTCGGCAACTCTTTGTGCCTCATCAAGTTCGTGTGTCGCCATGATCACTGCACAACCATCATCAGCAAGTTGTCGAACAATGCCACGAATCAAGTCTCGACCGAAAATGTCGACGCCCGAAGTCGGTTCATCCAAAAAAGCAACACGCGGCTTTGCCGCAAGTGCGAGCGCCAGCGACAGCCGTTGTTTTTCACCGCCCGAAAGTTTGCGCCAAGACGTCTTTTTTTGTCGGGTGAGATCAACCGCGTCGAGCAATTCGTTAGCGGTGGTGCGATTGCCATAAAGATTGCAATAGTGCTGGGCGACTTCAAAAACCCGTGCACTCGGGTAGACCCCACCGTCTTGCAACATCACGCCAATTTCTGAATTGATTTTGGTTCGATTTTTTTTAGGATCAAGCCCGAGCACGCTGACTTGACCACTCGTGGCCGTGCGCACTCCACTACAGACCTCCATCGTGCTTGATTTGCCGGCACCATTGGGGCCAATTACGACGGTTACTTCGCCAAACTTTGCGTCGAATGAAATTTTGTTGACAGCACGCACTTGTTTGTAGTCAACGACAAGATCGCAAACGCTGATTGCGACTTCGTGCGACTGACTTGAATTATTCATCACCATCACAGTACGCAATTCACAGGACTTCACTGACATATAGGGGCTAATATCATTCTGTGATTGATGTCCGACTACTTCGTTCAGACCCAGAGTTTGTCAAAGCGGCGATGGCACGGCGTGTCAAACCAGCATTAATGCACGATCTTGATCAGGCCCAACAGTTAGATGCCAGGTTGCGCGATATCACCAATGAGCGAGATGCGAATCGAGCCCAAATCAATGGCATTTCTAAAGATGTGGCAACGATGCGTCGCAACAAAGACGAGTCTGGCGCTGATGCGTTAATGACCCAGAGTCGAGCCCTTGGTGAAACAGAAAAGAAATTGGCCAGCGAATATGACGAGGTTAGTTCTACGCTTCGCGAAGTTTTGTTAATGATCCCAAATCTTCCGCACCCAGAAGTCAGCGACGGCAACAGCGATAAAGACAACAAGGTCGTCAAGGGACCGTTGCAAATGCCGGCGAAATTCGCCGAGCATCAGCGCATACCGCATTGGGAAACAGGTGTGGCTTTGGGCATTCTTGACAATGAGCGAGCCACAAAAATTAGTGGTTCGATGTTCACGATGCAACGCGGTCTTGGTGCAACGATGGCTCGAGCACTATGCCAACTTGCACTTGACCGCAATGCTGATGCGTTCGAAGAAATTCGTCCACCCAGTTTGGTTTTAACGAGCACGCTCACAGCAACAGGCCAGTTGCCGAAGTTCGCCGATGATGCATTTGCTATTGAGCGCGACGATCTGTGGTGCATACCTACTGCTGAGGTTCCACTGACGAGTTTGCATGCATCTGAGACACTTAACGCTCAGGATCTGCCATTGCGATATATGGCGCATACCTCTTGCTTTCGACGCGAGGCTGGTTCTGCTGGTCGGGACACGCGTGGAATGCTCCGCACACACGAGTTCGACAAAGTTGAAATCTTGGCCGTGACCACGGCGCAGCAAGCACCCGAAATGCTTGAAGAATTGACAGTTCGTGTTGAAGCGACGATTGCTGCTCTTGGTTTGCCGTATCGAGTTCTCGAGATTTGCACCGGCGATCTTGGTCAATCACATCACCGCAGTTTCGATATTGAGGTTTATGCACCTGGTTGCGATCAATGGCTAGAGGTAAGTTCGATCAGTTGGTTCAGCGACTATCAAGCGCGACGCGCTGACATTCGTTGCAAGCATGCCGGCACAAAAGGCAGCGAAATTGCGCACACGCTAAATGCTTCGGCACTGGCAGTGCCCCGCGTGTGGGCGGCGATTCTTGAAAACTTTCGACAGGCTGATGGTTCAGTGGCGATACCGGAAGTTTTGCAACCATATATGCGTGGGGCCAAAGTAATTTCAACTAGCGCAAGAGTCAAACCATGAGTGTGCGTGATCGGCGCGTGCAATACGAAACCGCTGGTTTAGAGCGCGCCGATTTAGATGATGACCCGATTGCGCAATGGAATATTTGGTATGAAGAAGCATCAAGCGCGGGGGTCGCCGAGCCCAATGCGATGACAGTATCGACAATCGATGAAAATTCAGCGCCAGATTCGCGTGTGGTGTTGGCACGAGGTGTTGACAAAAATGGCTTTGTGTTCTACACGAATTACGACAGCGCTAAAAGCTTGCAACTAATTACCAATCCGGTAGCCAGCGCAGTTTTTGCGTGGCTTGATTTACATCGACAAGTTCGAGTTCGAGGCACCGTACAGCGAGTGTCAGAACAACAAAGCGACGAATATTTTGCATCTCGACCACGCGAGTCGCAAATCGGTGCGTGGGCATCGCCACAATCACAAGTTATTCCAGATCGTGATTTCATTGAAGCACGGCTAATTGAAGTTCGCGAAAAATTCAGCGACAAACCTGTCACGCGACCCAAAACCTGGGGTGGCTGGTGCATCGTGCCGACAGCAATTGAGTTTTGGCAAGGTCGACCGAGTCGCTTGCATGATCGTTTCGTCTATATGCGCTCGAATAGTGATTCGACGTGGCGAATCGAGCGTCTTGCTCCTTAATTATTTTTGATTCTGCCAAGATTTAGAGCTAGAAACCAGCGCGGTAATTAGCGACTCGGTGTGTGGCGTCAAACCATCGCCAACCCAGTCTTTCCAGAATCTGCCAACACCACGCACCCGCGGAGGCAACTCGATTTGCACGCCACCTAACCGTGGCAGATTAACCGGATTATTATCGTGCAGGCCGCGCAAGTCAGATGGAATTGTCTCTAGATCATCACAAATCTCGTACGTTGGCAGATGTTGTTTCAAGTGCGTGCTCAAGTGCCCTGCCAAATTTCGATTTCGTCCACCCAAAAGAAGCGAAGTAAAAAAGCCTTCTCGACCAAAGCCGTGAATCGTGACGACAATATCGACGTGATTGATAAAACTCTGCAAAGAAGTTGAAAAGTTTGGTGAAATCTCGTGGGATGGCACATGCCATTTCAAACCGCGGGGCTGATGCACTCCGTAGTACGACGAATTTGATTGTTCGGCAGCCTTTTGTGCGATTACATCGGTGAGATGTTCTAATCCACCACCGTGATATGCCATGAAGCCAAATTTGCCCCGCAACTCAACAACTTCTTTTACATCCGGGTGGGCAAGAAGTTTGGCAAACATCATGACAGTGCCCTTGCCTTGCGCCGACTTGCGACTACAGCCATGGCGACGACAATCGTCAGTACAACTGCCAAGCGAAATGCACCTTGTTGTTGCAAAAACGACGCGACTCTAGTTTGCCAACGCTCGATTCGGGTGACAAAACTCGCGGAGCGTGTCTCGCTGATTGCCGCATACCAATAAAACACCAAATAGATTCCGGTCAGAGTTACAAAAATCGCGCCAAGGCGCTGAATGAGGTGTAATTGGTTTTTAACAATTGTCAGGAGCCCGGTTTTGGCAAACGCCAAACTCACTGTTAGCGCAGTGACCAACATCGCCATGCCTAGCCCGTAAAGCAAAATGCTGAGCACACCCGAAACAAAACCATGCAGAGCAATAGAGCCGAACACGGCGGTGGTCAGAAAACCAATGGTGCAACCAATTGAGGCGACTGCATACGCCACGCCATAAACAACAGTCGCCCGAAAAGTTTTCGTTTGTACACCACCTAATTGGGGTACGGCAAACTTGGGTGTCCAGCCGGTCAGCATACGCGCACCGCCGATAACCAGAACTATGCCGATCGCCAAAGACGCATATTTTGCATTCAGTTCAATCCATTGAGTAAACAATCGTGAGATCACTCCAATGACGAAAAATATCGCGAGAAAGCCAATCGAGATTCCCGAACTAACGACTAGTGCGCGCCGCAGTCGTTCGCCGGTTTTTAGGTTCGGTTCTTCACGGGTACCAAGAAAGAAAATCAAATATGTCGGCAATAAAACAAAACCGCATGGGTTTACTGCCGCCAACACGCCCAAAATAAACGAGTAGGCAAAGTTGCCTTCGATAGCCAAAATCATTTCAACAACTCTGACACGAGTTCGTTCAGTTTGTTGGCACTGATTTCGCCCGCTATTTGCTCAATAATTTTGCCCTGTGCATCAACAGCCAAAGTCACGGGCGCTGTTGCGATACCTAACTGAGAGATAAATAGACCTTTTGTGTCGAAAAGCAGTTCAAACTTTACGCCGTATTGTGCGGCGAATTGTTCGGCGACACTTGCCGAGTCTTTAATGTTCACACCGACAAAACGCACTTGGTCGCGATATCGCGCGGCGGCGCTGGCGAGCACCGGCAACTCTCGACGGCACGGCTCACATGTTGAATACCATATGTTGAGAATCGTCGGTGTGCCGAGCAGACTTTTCGTAGAAGTCGTTTCACCATCGACGTTCTCTAGTTCAATATTCGGCAGTTGCTCGCCCGTGAGCCGATTATTGGTGGCGATGCCGTCTTTTGAAAGATCAACTGAATTTGACAATTCATATCTTGGGGTATCCGTGCCGTTGAGTGTGCGAGCAGCGAAAAATCCCAAAAAAGTAATTGCGAAAATGATCAGTGCTTGTTTAATCAGTCGCGTTCTGGCAGGCACGAAAGCAGACTACCGACTGCTTTTGCCACCCACCAGAACGCGCACTTCTAGCGCAGTTAAGCCACCCAGTGCCCGGGGAGAGGCACTTCGGTGATCATTAACACCGCATGAGATTTCGTAACTGGCCGACCTCGTGGACGCTTGGTCGTGCGAATGCGACCTTCTTCAATTAGTTCGCCACCCCAAACGCCCCATGGTTCGTTGCGTGCAAGTGCGCCAGCCAAACATTCGGCCTTACTGGTGCATCGCGCACAAATTGCTTTGGCGCGTGCCATGTCGACAAATTCATCCGAGAAGAATAAATACGACAATGTTCCGTTGCCGTCGTTGCAGCGCATCGCGGACAGCACGAATTCTGGTTTGTCATCGATCGCGAGTTTGAAGTTTTTGCTCGCCTGGAATTCGGTGATTTGTGTATCTAACAGTGTCATTTTTCTTCCTTTCATTGGTTGTTTGTTGCTTGTTTATTACTTGATTTAGCCAATTTGGCTTCACGCCGGAAAAACAAAAAGACCGCCGGGTTTTCACCCGACGGTCTCGTGGATCTCTCCGACGTGAAATCTTTTACGTCAGATGCATCCCGAGATGTCGGGTTGGCTGTTTGGTTGAATAATCAACGAAACTTTTCGCCGTGCTAAACCAGCGAGATTTACTCGAGATTTGCACAAATTTAGTCGTGCGCGTATTAACAATGCGCATAATGGCGAGTGCCAAAAAATGAGAAAACGTTGCAAACATCAGGTAACCATGAAACCATAACTTGGCTCGGTTTCCAAGTGATTTAATTTCAGAAACACGAAAATCCCATGAGACCCAATACTGGCTAGGGTTTCATCATGGCAGAAGCTAGTTTTTCAGCGCCTCGGCCGAGCCCATTTTCGCAATCGGGTCGCAATTTTTCGACATCTCGCAAAGTGCGTCTCGGTGATGTAACACCCAAAGGACGAGTGCGTCTTGATGCCGTTGCCCGATATTTACAAGACATCGCGACCGATGATTCGCTTGATGGAAACTACAGTGAGCCACATTCTTGGGTTGTACGACGGACGCAAATGTGGGTTAATGCGTTTCCGAAATATTTAGACGAGATTGCATTAACAACTTGGTGTGGCGCATTGGGTTCGCACTGGGCAGAACGGCGCACGCAAATCAAGTGTGCTGGTGAAGTCGTTATTGAGGCCGCCGCACTTTGGGTGCGGGTTGATTTTAAAACGATGAAGCCTGTGGCGTTGTCGAAAGAACTAACTGAACTGTTGTCTTCGGCTACAAACGGTAGAAAGATCTCGTCGCGACTAGAAATTGGCAGAAATTTGCCAGATTTAACGAGCAACAACGCGACATCGCAAGACTGGCCAATTCGATTCAGCGATATGGATGCAGTCGGTCATCTCAATAACGCCGCCTATTGGGAAGTGCTTGAAGAATATCTGGGTGCGAACTCTGGTCAGCGCGCGCCACTGCTGGCAACAGTTGAACATCATGGTGCAGTCGACCCAGGTGACAAAGTGCGAATCGTGACGCAAAAACTAGATGGTCGTGTCGTATTGCGACATGTGCTTGATGACGACGAAGTCGCAGCCGTAACTGAAGTTATTTTTGCGTAACTGTGATCTCTTTGAAAACATTTTTGCGATAAAACTTTAGTTCGCGGATACTTTCTTGTACATCGTCTAATGCTCGATGTGCGCCGGCTTTCGCCGGTCGACTAATTTCGAGCCCTGGGTACCAACGCTTTACAAGTTCTTTGATTGTCGAAACATCAACGCTTCGATAGTGCAGATAATTTTCAATTTCCGGCAAATATTTGGCTAAGAATCTACGATCAGTGCCAATTGAGTTTCCGCACAGCGGAATTGTGCGTGGTTCAGAAATATGTTTCTTTATGAACTCGAGCGTTTGCGCACCAGCCTGGTCAAGAGTGATCGTTGATTCACGAATTGCAGTCAGTAATCCAGAACTCGTATGCATCTCAACCACGAACGGATCCATCGCCACAAGCACAGCCTCAGGTTGAGAAATAACCAGATCTGGCCCTTCGGCGATGACATTTAAATCGTTATCAGTAATCAATGTGGCAATTTCTACGATTACTTCTGTCGCTGGGTCAAGACCCGTCATCTCAAGATCCATCCACACGAGCACGCCAAGCAATCTACTCTTTACAGCGTCTGCGCACTTTCACTGTCTTTAGCGGGGCTCTATCGTCGGGTTCTAATATCTGGTATGGCAAATAGAGACCCAAATGAAAAAGTTTCTGTACCGATACAACGTCTCGATTCAGATCTTCCATTGCCGACAGCAGCCCACACCGGTGATGCCGGCATCGACTTGCACGCGCGTGTTGACGTTATTTTGCCTGCTCGCGGTGGCAGGGCACTCGTGCCAACCGGTGTTGCAGTAGCGATACCTGTTGGTTTTTTTGGACAAGTAGTGCCGCGCAGTGGACTCGCTTTAAAACATGGCGTCACTCTTGTCAACACACCCGGCATCATCGACAGTGGTTATCGCGGCGAACTTCAGGTGATCATGATCAACACTGACTCATCCACGGATTACAAAGTAACTCGCGGTGATCGAATTGCGCAGTTGATCATTCAAGAAGTCGTGGCGACAACGTGGCAAGTCGTCGAGCAACTCGAAGGAGATGATCGTGGCGGCGGGTTCGGCCACTCAGGTCGGTAGTAGTAAGTTCGTTAACTTTTATTATTCGGCAGGCGTTGCGACAAAATCTCGCGTTGGTATAGGTCTTTGATTTGTTGTTCTGATAGATCAAGCAATTCGCTAAAAACAGCGCCGTTGTCTTCACCGCGATATTTAGCGACACCCCGAGTTGATGTATCTGACCCAGAGAAAATCCATGGCGAGTTCGGGAGTTTGATCTTGCCTGTGCCGCGATCGCTGACTTCAATGAATGCGTTGCGTTGTTTGGCCCAATCAGTTTGCGCAACTTCGTCAACACTGCGGAGTCGTCCCATTGCCAACTTGTGCTTGGCTAGTTCTGCTTCAAGTTCGTCAGCAGTTGAGATCGTTTCTGCCCAATCTTCAATCAGTTTCATCAGCGCATCCAAGTTTTTAAGCCGTGTTTCCACAGTTTTGAACCGTGGGTCGTCGAGAAGGTGTGGTGCTTTCATCGCCGCAACAAAGAAGTCAAATGTTCCACGTTCGGCTGGGTGGCCGCTGACTACTGAAGTTATGCCATCGCGTGTTGTCAGAACAGGGTAATCTTCTGGGCGAAACGAACGAATTGAATCTGGCGAAACAGGTTGATCCCAGAGTGCATCGTGAGCGTGTTCGTTGACATAAAGCAAAGTTTGCGCCATCGATAAATCTATATATTGACCTTCGCCCGTGCGTTCGCGCTGAAACAGCGCCGCCAAAATCGCGCTCGCACACTCGATTGCCGTATATACATCGCCATGACTAAACGGATCATTGGCATACTTGCCACCTCGTGCATCGCCTTGGCGCTTTGTTAATCCCATCTCGGCGTTTATAACTGGTGCATAGGCTCGGCGATCAACCCACGGGCCAGTGTTGCCGTAGCCGGTTATTGAAGCATAAATGAGTCGCGTATTTTTGGCACGCAAAGTTTGTTGATCTAGTTGCATTCGTTTCATTACACCAGGCCGAAAGTTTTCAATGACGACATCGCACTTGTCGACTAGTTGTGTTATCAAACCAGCCGCTTCAGGCTTGGTTAGGTCGAGTGAGATGTTTCGCTTGCCAACATTTTGCTGAATGAAGTAAGTGGCGTTTGAGTTGATGCGTGGACTTGAAAATCGGGTCAAATCACCACTGGGTTGTTCTACTTTGATGACATCAGCGCCGAGATCACACAGCATTCGTGTCGCATGTGGCCCGGATAAGACCCGCGTGAAATCGAGAACTCGAACTCCTTCAAGTGGGCGCATCTGTTAGTTCAGCGTTACGCCGAGTGTGCGTAGTGCCAGCGACGCATACAACGCCACGCCATGAGCCATTGCCGACTCTTCGAACATCACACGGTTCGAATGGTTTGGCGCCGCTGTCATTGGGTTCACACCTTCGGGTGTGCCACCAAGAAATACCATCGCACCCGGAATTTTATTTAAAACATAACTGAAATCTTCGGCACCCATAATTGGCGACGGCATGCGCACCGCTTTACCTTCGCCGAGAACCGACTCAGCAACTTCGAGTGCGAAGTCGGTGCTTGGCGCATCGTTTACAGTCACGGGGTAGCCGATTCTGATTTCAACCGTGGCTTGCATTTCATACGCTGCGGCGATTCCCTCGGCAACACGACGAATCGAATCGTGCACTTTGTTGCGGGTCTTTTCACTCACCGCACGAATTGTCCCTTCGATCAACGCCGATTCAGGGATCACATTTGTTGTTGTGCCAGCCACAAGTTTTGTGATCGTGACAACTGCGGGATCAAAAGTTTCGATGCGTCGCGTGATCATCATCTGCAGGGCCTGCACGATTTCGCACGCCACTGGTATCGGGTCGAGAGTTCTAAAAGGCTCAGAAGCGTGACCACCCTTACCAGTTATTGTGATCGACAAAACGTCACTTGAGGCCATCAATGGGCCACTGCGTGTGCCAATCGTGCCTGCAGGCATCGACGAAGTTACATGCAATGCATATGCCGCAGTGACTGGCGATTCGCTGCCGTCTTTATTTTTCGCGACATCTAGCAAGCCTTCTTCAAGCATAAATTTTGCACCGTGGTAGCCCTCTTCGCCGGGTTGAAACATAAACAACACGCGACCAGGTATTTCGCTGCGACGGTCACTGAGTAGTTTGGCCGCACTGACCAACATCGACGTATGCGTGTCGTGACCACAGGCGTGCATGCAACCATCTGTTTGCGAGGCGAAATCAAGACCTGTGTCTTCGGGCATCGGAAGTGCGTCCATGTCGCCGCGCAACATCACGGTTGGGCCGGGCTTATCACCTGTCAACATCGCGGCGATGCCGCTTGTTGTTTCATGCAACTTAATCTCGAGTGGTAGGCCCTCAAGAGCCGTCAGAACTTGCTCGCGAGTCTTGGGCAGAGTGTTACCGATCTCGGGCCACTTGTGCAGTTCGCGTCGCAACGACACAGTCTCTTTCATCAGACCGCCAACTTGGTCTTTCAATGAGGCTGCCGTTCCGTGCTTTTCTTGAGCCGCTGAAATCGGTTTATTTGACGATGATTTTGCCATATGCCAAGCGTACGCTCAGCATGCGTCTGTCCTATAAATGCATGTCGACCTGATAGCTACGAAATTGCCTGTGTATATTGACAGTCATATGTTGACCGTTGAATTCACGATTGAACCGTTCGTCGAGGGTGATCCTGGCGTGCATGTCACCGGCGCCGTTGCGGCAGTTGAAGCACATGGCATCGCTGTTGATTTCGGCCCGTTCGGATCGCTATTTAGTGTTGATGCTGAATCTTTGCCAACCGTAGTCGCTGATTTGTTGCGTGTGGCTTACGGCAATGGTGCAACATTCGTCAATGTTTCCGTGTCGCGATTCAACTCATGAAAGCCACGCATCAAGATCCGCTGATCAAAACAATCGAACCGTTGATCGCCGCGATTGGTGGCACGATCATTGATGCAGATTCTGCCAAACCATCTGATGTAACGCTCGAAGTTGACGGCGTTATTGTTGCAGCAGTGCGATTGCCTGCACTACACGGTGCACTCGACCGGATGATCGAATCGGTTGAACGCGAACTAGGCGCGAAACTTTCTGATTTGTCGCGCACCAGCAAACAACGGGCGATTCGCTTGCTCGATGAGCGAGGGGCGTTTACACTGCGGCGCGCGGTTGAAGACGTTGCCGATGCGATGGGCGTCTCGCGCATCACCGTCTACAACTATCTCAATTCTCTCCACCGCTAACTACTCAGAGTTTGCGCAGGTGTACGGCACTCACTTTGTGGTCGGCGCCTTTTTGAATCACAAGTGACGCGCGAGCCCGAGTTGGTTGAATATTTTCTTTCAAGTTTTTGCCGTTGATCCCGGTCCAAATTTCGTGGGCGAGAGCGATCGCTTGCTCTTGAGTCAAGTCTGCAAAGTGTCTGAAGAAACTGTTTGGGTCTTGAAAAACAGTTTTCCTTAGAGTTTGGAAGCGCTCAATGAACCAACTTTCAATATCACTTTCAAGCGCGTCAATGTAAATCGAAAAGTCGAAATAATCTGAGACGAATTCTGTACTATCCGAACCAACTTGTAAGACATTTAAACCCTCAACAATTAAAATATCGGGCTGATGCACGACCTCTTCATGATTCGCCATCACGTCATAGATGACGTGGTTATATACGGGGGCAGAAACTTCTGGCGTACCCGCTTTTACGTCGCGCACAAACTGCAACAATCTTTTGGTGTCATAACTTTCAGGAAACCCCTTGCGGTTCATTAGTCCACGTTCTTCGAGCACAGAGTTGGGATATAAAAATCCGTCCGTGGTGATTAGTTCGACTCGGGGGTGCTCGGGCCATCGCATTAACAAGGACTGTAAAATTCGTGCCGAGGTGCTCTTGCCAACCGCCACACTGCCTGCGATACCAATTACATATGGCATCTTTGGTGCCATCGTGCCGAGAAATGTCGCAGAAACACGATGTAAATTTTGAGTTGCCGCAACATAAAGGTTTAACAACCGGGTTAGCGGTAGATAAACAGTTGCAACCTCGTCTAGATCAATTCGATCGTTGATACCTCGCATCGCTTCGAGTTCTTTTTCGGTCAGCGTCAATGGTGTTTGTGCGCGCAACAGCGACCATTGTTCGCGGTCAAACCGCAAATATCTTTCGACGTCGTTATCGGCGATCATTTAATAAAATCTATATTGTCGTTTGACAATCAAATTCATTTCGCCACACGACGCAAAAACTCAATTAATGGCGGATTAACCAACTTCGCGTGGGTCAAGTTTGACGCGTGCGCCGCACCTTCGATTGGGATGATCTTGCCCGCACCGACTAGTCCGGCCCGCAATGCTTCGGCTCGCTCCATCGAGATCGCCGTATCGGCGGTGCCGTGAAAAATAATTGCTGGACATTTAATCTCGCTAAGCCTGTCTGTGATGTCATCACGCTCAAGTAAGCACTTGGCCGTGGCTTTGACCGCTTCACGCGAAAAGTTCTGCCATTTAGCAATCCAATTTGGATTTTCTGCAGGATCAGCAACAATAATGTTTGCGATCACACCGGTTAGATCTGGCACTGGGCCATGTTGCACCCAGGTGTCGACCATCATTCGATAACCGGCCAAAGTTTCTTCGTTGTCGTTATCTGCAGCGGTATCTATTAATACGAGGGCAGTAACGCGCTCAGGTGCTTTTAGAGTTGCGCGCATGGTGAGAAATCCGCCCTGCGACATTCCACCAATTACACATTTTTTGATTCCCAAGTGATCCATTAACCCAAGACAGTCATCGGCAGAATCCCAGTATGTGAAATCTTTTCCGTCCCACGTGGTTTGCCCAAAACCACGTTCGTCCCAGGTGATTACGCGAAACTCTGGCGACAACGCGGCAACTTGCGCGTCAAACATTGTTTGATCCATCAAAAACCCGTGCGCCAAAATAACAACGGGGCCACTACCACCAGAGTCTGTGTAGAAAATTTCTTGATTGTTTATTTTCGCAAATGCCATTTTTCCCCTTGATTGTGTGCTTGCCAAACGCTACATCTAGGGCACCAATGCGCGAAATTCGCCTCGGCTACTTGTTAAAAGGCGAAAACCCCGACACAGCGCCAGCGCCGCCAGTCAAAACCTCGGCGCTGGTTTCGGTCACCAAAATCGTATGTTCAAATTGTGCCGTGCGCGTGCCGTCGGCTGTTACGGCCGTCCACTCGTCATCCCACATTTTGTGTTGCCAAGTGCCGAGCGTGATCATCGGCTCGATCGTGAATGTCATTCCGGGACGCATCACAACCGAATTTCGCGAATCAAAATAATGCAACACCTGAATGTCCGAGTGAAACTGTTCGCCGATTCCGTGCCCAACAAATGCGCGCACGACGCCCAGCTTGTGCAGTTTCGCGTGGTCTTCAATCGCTCGACCAATGTCACTTAAAGGACGCCCAGGTTTGACTGCTTCAATTCCGAGCCAGATGCATTCTTCGGTCGTTTTGATCAGGGCGCGACTTTCGTCGTCGATCTCACCAACTGCAAAAGTTGCATTCGTATCGCCGTGCACGCCACCGATAAAACAAGTCACATCCAAGTTCACGATGTCGCCTTGTTCAAGTTTGCGCGAGTCAGGTATTCCATGGCAAATCACTTCGTTCACCGAACTGCAAACACTTTTCGGGTAACCCATGTAGTTCAGCGGGCTCGGGTATGCATTTCGCGCGATGCATAAATCGTGCACTAGGGCATCAATCTCATCAGTCGTAACGCCCGGCTTCACTGCTTGCCCTGCCAAGCGCAACACTTCAGCAGCAACCGCACCAGCATGCCGCATGCGTTCAATTATTTCAGGCGACTTAATCGCCGATTCATTCCACCGAATCACTTCACCGCTGTCGGCATACGGTGGGCGAGCGATATTGTTTGGCACACTTCTACGTGGGCTGACTATGCCTGGTTGCACGCGACCTTCGAGTGGTTTATGACAGCGTTTGTATTTGCGTCCACTACCGCACCAGCACGCATCGTTTGCCGCCGGCATCACGCTGGGTTGGGTCACAGTGGTCATTGCAGGGTTGCCAACTTTCTCTTGGTTTGGCTGTTTTGAATTCTACCGCTAGTCAATCTTGCCGAAAGTCAGACGTTCGTCACCCAAAAGTGCTGCGCAGAAACTCAATGGTGGCACTAGTTGCTAGACGATATGGCTCTGTATCGCGATACGCCAGCCCAAAATGGCCACCTGTGATTTCAGTCAATTGTTTCGGCGCGTCAATCAAATCAAAACATCGTCGGTTTGTCGCTAGTTCGCACAACGGCACTTCGTCGTCTGTGGCGATCACAAACAGTGTCGGCACTTTCAGGTATTTGGCTGGCAAACGTTGTTCATTGAATTGTGATTCAAGTTTGCGCTGTAATACAAAAACTTGATTCGACCAGTTGCTCGTATATTTCTTGCGCATCCAAGTCGCATAGCTGACTGCAGCATTCCCCTCAACAATTACTGGCCCTTCGCCTTCGTGCAGTCTGCAAAATCGCACCGCTAATTCACGGGTGGGCACGGTTGACAAATCTAGATTCGACCAGTTCGCTCGGAGCAAGTCAAATTTTTCGTCGGACGAATCAAATATGGTGTTGCTATTACCGCAGACGGGCGTGAACGCAATAACTGCTCGCACACGATCATCGAACACGCCAATAAATTGCACGACGAGTGACGAAGCACTTTCACCCCATGCGGCGATTTTCTGGTTGTCGATGCCAGGCTGCTTTTCAAGAAAAGTTATCGCGTCGCGATAGCCGCGAATTTGCAGCAAGGTGTCAAACCCATATCGCGGCTCACCGTCACTTTCGCCAAAATTACGATGATCAAACACCAACACGGCAAAACCGGCGTGCGCAAAGTCAGCAGCGAAGTCTTCTAACCACGCCGCCAATACAGAAAACCCGTGCGCCATCACGATCGCAGGCGCGTCTACGGTGGCATTAGCGGGCCGGTACAGCCGCCCCCTCAAAGTTGCGCCCTCTGACACGAATTCCACTTCCTCAAAATTCATAGCCATCTTGCTCCGATAAGTTGCGATTGCTAAATATAGCAATACATGAAATTTGTCCTAGTTATACCCTAAGTGTCCAGTATCTCAGCACTGTAATTACGACTTCCTGGTTGTAATTTAAAAATTAATTAAAATAATTATTTTTTTGAGCACAGTTATGCATCAAGTTTATTTCTCCATTTCACTGAACAGAGTTACACATAATCTTTAGATTTTTTGAATTTAATTAAAAACTTCGAAAGGCGTGTTGATGGCAGAGAGTGCAGTTGTCGAGAACCTCACAAGAACGCGCGCGCGTGCTATTCAAGATCGGGTCGACTCGTCGGAGCAGAAAGTTGCCACTCGGCGTCGCTGGCGTATACCCGAACTTGCGATTGGTGTCGTGTTGATGTGCGGTGGCGCTCTTGGTGCAATTTTGTTGTCTCGTTCGGGCGATTCAATGGTTGTTGTCGTTGGTAGCGCCCGCAATCTTGAACGTGGAAGCCTGATCACCGCGCAGGATTTAATTGCATTAGAAGTTCCTTCTTCGTTTGCTGCATCATTTGTTTCAGGCGAAAATGCAAAGTCGCTTATCGGCCAAACGATGTTGATTAATTTAAATGCCTCGTCGCCAATTACAACTGCGATGCTTAGCCCAACCGTCGGGCTCCTCCCAGGAGAAGCCTTGACAAGTTCGGCTGTTGATGTCGGCAACTTTCCGGTCGACCTTGCTGTTGGTGACATTGTTCGTGTGGTAACTGTTCCTGATTTGGCAATCAGCGAATCAACCGAGCCATCAATGTTTGCTGATGAGGTAACTATCTATTCAATTACGCAGGTGAGTGATAATAATGATGTTGCGTTATTGACGTTTCGTAGTTCATTAGATCTTTCAATGGCGATTGCTCGTGCGGGTGAAATATATCTAGTGCGGATTGCTGGTGCTGCTAACCAGCTTGTTGACGGCGGTCAGCCATGACAGTTCTTGATCATCCACAGAAATCTTCAATAGATCGACAGTTAGTAAATGCTTTGGCGTCAAGACTTGGCGATGTCCTGGCCGATGAACGCCTAGACCGACGGGCCCGCAATATGGCTGATCCGACAAATGACGAAGAGCATAATTTTGCACGCACTGCCGTGCACGCCGAGCTCCTGCGATTGTCTGCAGCACGACGGTCAGAGGGTCGTTCAGTGTTGACCGTGTTCGATGAGGTTGAAATTACTTCTGCCGCGATCGCCCAAGTTCTTGGTCTAGGTCGACTGCAACCGTTGCTTGAAGACGACGATATAAGTGACATCCACGTTCGCGGAAATTCGGTAGTTTGGGTCAAACTTCGCAATGGTGAGCGCGAGATGCGCGAGCCAATCGTCGAAACCGACGACGAACTAATTGAACTTGTGCGTCGCGCAGCAACCCGGCTCTCACGCCAAGAGCGCCGTTTTGATGCCGGTACCCCTGAACTGAACATGCAACTACCAGACGGTTCGCGCTTGTTTGCAACTATGGATGTTTCGTTGCGACCAAGTCTTGTCATCCGCCGGCACCGCTTTGAAATCTCGAGCCTCAAAGAATTGCAACTTCGTGGCATGCTCACCCCCGAACTACAAGATTTCCTCGGCGCTGCCGTGCGTGCACGTCGAAATATAGTCATCGCTGGCGGCACTGGCTCGGGTAAAACAACTTTGTTGCGTGCGCTAATCAATGAGATTCCGGTCTTTGAGCGTCTTGTGACGATTGAAGATGCCTACGAACTGGGGCTAGATCACTTTGAACACTTGCATCCAGACCACGATTCATTGCAGTCACGACCAGCAAACGTAGAAGGACAAGGAGAAATAACACTTGCCGACTTGACACGAATGGCATTGCGAATGGACCCTGACCGAGTGATCGTCGGCGAAGTTCGCGGAGCCGAGGCGTTTCCGATGTTGATGGCGATGAGCCAAGGCAATAACGGATCAATGTGCACAATGCACGCAGATTCAACTCGATCGGTATTTCCCAAACTTGCTGCATATATGTCAATGGCTTCAACTGGCTTGCCGCTTGACACGATCAATTTGTTGCTCTCAAGTGCGCTTCATTTTGTTGTCTACATCAGCAACACTGGCAGCGAACGTCGTGTCGCTTCAGTTCGTGAAGTAGTCGATTGTGACGGCCCTAACATAATTTCAAACGAGATATTTTCCTTAAATTCGCAGGGCGACCTACTACGAACTTTCCCGTTACGCGAAGCGACGCGTGAGATGCTTTCTGTGTTCGGATACGACGATGATCGGTGCGCACCATGATTACATTCTTCGTGTGCATTCTCTGTGGTGCCGCCGCTGGTCTTGGAGCATTCGTGGTTTTTCTCGCGGTTCGCGACGAAAAGGTGAAGGCGAAAACAAAAGTGGCCGATCGTCAAGCAAACTTGAGTCGATCATTGCACATTATTGTTGCCACGGTAGTTGGCGTGGTGATTTTTTTTATTACACGTTGGCTGTTAGTCGCGGTTGTTTTGAGCTTGGTAGTCATCGCAGTGCCGGCACTCAAATCAAAACAGCGTCTTCGTCGCGATGAACGCGGGTTGGCCGATGCAATCGCAACTTGGACAGAACAACTACGAGATACTTTGGCGGGCGCACATGGGTTGGAGCAGGCAATTGTCGCCACTTCTGATCATGCGCCAGTTGCTATTTCAGTAGCGGTTCGTCGACTGAGTGCACAAATTCAGTACGGCAAACTTGGCGATGGCTTGCGCCGATTTGCCGACGAGGTTGACCACCCAATTGCCGATTTTGTTTCGGCTGCTTTGATCACCGCGACGAAGTATCAAGCTCGCGACATTGCACAATTATTAGGGCACCTTGCGCAATGTGCCCGTGAAGAAGGTCGGATGAGGACTCGCATTTGGGTTGGGCGAGCAAGGACTCGCAGTTCAGTGCGAATTATTTCGTTTGTCGTTATCGGCTTCATTGCGCTGTTGGTGATTTTCAATCGCGATTATTTGAGTGTTTACTCGTCACTTGAAGGACAAGTAATGCTGAGTTGCATCTTTATTGTGTTCGGGGTTGCACTGATCATGCTTGATCAGTTTTCACGGATCGTTACTCCACAAAGATTTATCCGCCGTCGAGAAACAACCAACGCGTGATTGCCATTATCGCGTGTGGCGTCATTTGTGGTCTTGGGGTCTTTTTACTGTTACGGCCGGGCGTGTTGTCAAGTAAAGCAAAAGAAGTACGCGAACAATTTGAGCACGGAATGGTGTGGTTGGTGCGTCGCTCTCAAGAAAGACATCGCGCAGATTTAGCGGTGGTTGGTCATCAAGCATCCGAGATGGTTATGAAAAAACTTATGTCTCTATTTGTTGGCATTCTGGCAGGTTTCGGACTCAACATATTTTTTTATCTGACCGGTGTCGAAATCTCAAAATTGATTGGCTTTGTAATTTTGGTCAGTGCGGGAGTAATGGGTTTCTTTCTTCCAGATAGTCGGGTGAGAGTGCAGGCAACTCGTCGCCGCCAAGACTTTCTACACGCATTTTCAAGTTATTTGGATCTCACTAATGTTCTTCTTGCGGGTGGTGCAGGAACCGAAACAGCCTTGATTGCCGCTGCTGACGCAGGAGATGGCTGGTCGTTTGCCGAGATTCGTGAGGCATTGACAAAGGCGCGAAGCGCGCGAAGGTCTCCGTGGGTTGAACTGGGCAATCTTGGCAACGCATACAACATTCCTGAACTCGCTGAAGTTGCAGGAAGTGTGCAACTCGCCGGTGAGCACGGTGCGCGTATTCGACTTTCTCTTTCAGCGCGTGCAGATTCGCTGCGAAATCGGCACATGGGCGAAATTGAAGCACAAGCCCAAGCCGCGACTGAACGGATGGGCATCCCGATGGTGCTGCTGTTTGTTGCATTTATTGCACTTATCGGTTATCCAGCAGTTCATTTAGTTCTTGGCAGTTTTTAACAAGCCAAATTATGCAGTCTTTTACACAGTTAGTTAGGTAAATAAATAAATCAATCAATACACAAAATGAAACGGAGAAAATATGTCATCAATGAGAAATGTTTGGCAGTACTACTGGGTACGGTTCACGGCCTCAGTGCAAAGCGATAGCGAGCGTGGCGAAGTAAGTGCGACCACAGTCGTCATGGCTGCAGCGCTGATCGCACTCGCGATTGCGGTTGGCGCAACGATCACCAGTCGTGTAACCAATAAAGCAAACTCACTTAATCTCGGCTAGGTAAGAAACTTTTTCAGCCGGCGTAATTATTGTGATGAACTCAAAAGGCAGCACGATTGACCGGGGTGACACCGTCGTACAGGTCGTCATTGCTGTGCCAATCGTGCTGACTTTGTTGGTTATCGCTGTTCAATCGATGCTGTTTATGCATTCAGCACACATTGCAACTCTCGCGGCCGCTAAGGGAGCTTCGATTGCCGCATCTGCAGACGGAGAAATCGTTTCGGCAATTGATTCGGCGACACGTACCGCGGCTGAACTTGGTGCTCAACTAATCGGAGTGCCATCGCTCACGGTCAGTGACGGTTTTGTCGCAATGCGAGTGCGTGTCGCGGTGCCAAATGTTGCTTTGTTTTTTCCATCCTCAGTTGAACGAGGTAGTGAAGAGCCTTTAGAAAACTTTGTGCCAGAAGACGAACGATGATTTCGCAACGAGGTTCAGTAACAGTTGAACTGGTGTTACTCACGCCGTTGCTGATGATTTTGGTGCTGTTTGGTGTGTATGCAGGACGAGCTTCAGAGGCACTGATACAAGTTAGAAATGCCGCGGATCAAGCTGCCAGAGCCGCATCAAAAGGTAGTCGCTCACAAATACAATCCACGGCGATTCAAATAGCCGAGCGTGCGCTCAAATTAAGTGGCACCTCGTGTACAAAAACAAACATCGAAGCAACAGTTGTAAGCCAAGGCGAAGATTCGGCAGTTTCAGTAAAAGTTAGTTGTGAGATTAAAAGTCAGGATTTATCGTTGCTTGGCACGCGTCCGCGAGTAGTGAGTGCATCGTCTATTGAAGTGATAGATAGATGGCGAGTTGACACATGAAACCCGATAAATCTTCTGATTCTCAAAAATCTCAAGACGGCGTCGTCACCGCATTTGTAGTTGGACTTTTGATGACTTTTATTGCTTGTGCTGGGTTGGGTGTCGACGGCGGGCGATTAGTCAGCGTCCGATTTACTTTGGCAGATCATGCCGAAAACGCGGCTCGCTTAGCGGCACAAGAACTGACATCGCTGCGCACTGGATCGCCAAAAATTGATCAATCAGGCGCGCATCGTCTGGCGTTGCGATATCTCAACGACAATAATTTGAGCGGAGACATTTCAACAAGCGCGAATTCTGTATCAGTGACAGTTTCGCAAACTGTAGAGATGTCGATATTGCGGTTGTTCGGGGCCAGAGATCATTTGATCAGCGTTACTCGACGAGTAGAACCGCGCGACCAGTGACCATGATCAAATCAATAAGTTTTCGTAACTTGCTGAATTTGTCGCAACAACAACTAGTCATGGCTATTTTGCTGTTCATTTTGTCCTCTGTCTTAGTGTGGATTCTGAGTCGAGGATTGTTTGATCTAATCAGATACTTCGTGTTTCGGTTCTCGAGCAGTGACTCGTTTGTACCAAAAAGTTGGCTGTTTATTACGATTCTGGGCCTAGTAAGTGTTTTTCTTGTTTCACGGGCACAAGTTGCTCGGGCGGCAACAATTGAGATTGTCGCCGACTCGGATGCACAACCCGAATCAGCACCAGCGTCGCAACGCGCTCAAGATTTGATTTCTGCGTTGTCGTGCGCCGTGGTGGTGGCGGGCATAATTTTTGAGATTGGCAAACGCCGCGGCGGCCAACTTCGCCAATTGCAAATCAATTCAAGGCTTAGTCATCCGTCAGCAACGGCAGTGCGAACCGAAGTAGCACTTCGAGCAACTCTTGCTGTCAATTCATCTGATTCCACGTCGATTCATCTACAAGCCAATTCGGTGAATCCAATTTTCGTACCTTTGGGTGTCAGTGATGCAAAGATTGTTCTCGTAGATATTGGTGAACGATCTGTGATCAATATTTGCACCGACGATTCTTCTCAATCGTCTGCAGTGTTGCGGGCGTTGATTGCAGCCGCCTTGTTCACGGGTGGTACACAAATTAAACCGATTTTGTTACGAAAATTAGATATTGGAAACCCAGCGAACCCAGTAGACCCGGTATTTACCAAAGTCGAGGTTGTGTCAACAGTTCAAGAAGCAATTCAGGTCGCCAAAAACTGTCCCGAGCATTGTGTTTTATTCAGTGATTCAAAAATCAGCAGTGTCGAAGTCTGTGATTTGCTGGCTTGTGATTGTGCAATTATCTGCAACTCGGCTACGAGTTCGGCGACTACTGTTTTGCAAACAACGGGCAATTCGTGGCGATTGCCGGCAAATAATCTCGCAATCGTGCCGTACACATTGCTAGTCAATGAGGCGACCGCGATTACCGAACTATTAGTTGATGTTGATCGTGCGTTGTTGCCCAAACCTCAAAGCATCGCTTCGCATCTGCAAGTAGAGCACCGACAAAATCAAACTTGGAATGTAATGGTGCGAACTCTCGGACCAGTCGATGTTCAACTAGTTGATGGCACGATTATTGATTTTGAAAAATCAAAAACCAAAGAATTGTTGGCTTGGCTCACTAGTCACCGTGCCCGTCCGACACGAAGTGCTGCGCGTACCGCATTGTGGGAAGTCAATGTCGCCGATGCAACTTTTACAAACGTAGTTTCAGACGCGCGACGAGCACTCAATCAGACACAGTTAATTTCAAACAGCGAAGAGTGGCTACCTAGAACTTTTAATGATCAATTGCCGTTTCATGTGTCGATAGTAAGCGATGGTGAAATTCTTGAATCGTGTATCGCACGCGCCCAAGAACTTTCGCCTGATCAAGCAATTGATGAGTTGCATCGCGGTCTTGAACTTGTTCGTGACCTGCCTTTTTCGGGTACTGGTTATCTGTGGCCTGATGCCGAAGGAATCACATCACAACTAGTGCTCAACATAATTACCGCCTCAGCGATGGCCGGAGAGTTAGATCTTCAACGAGGCGAAATTGAGGGTGTGTTTTGGGCTACGGCAAAGGGGTTAAAAGTTCTTGGTGCCCACGAAGAATTGATTGCATTGCGAATGCGGGCACACGCATTGCGTGGCGACCTGGCTGGTGTGCGTGGCGAGTGGCATTCATATGAGCGAGCGGTTAGAGCCGATTCATGGGCGAATAGTCGACCCTCTCAAAAACTTGTGAATTTATATAGTCAAATAAACAGCGGCTCACCAGTTTTGCTATCGCGCTAGTTGATTGATAAACCTGCAAGTGCTAGAGCCTGCGCAACTGTGTGTGCTGGTTCGAGTTTGATGCCAGAAATATTAATATCGACCGCACTGCTGGCCGGAATGATTGCCCGTGTGAAGCCCAAGCGTGCAGCCTCGGCTAAACGGCGTGCAGTGTTGCTGGCTTGACGCAATTCGCCAGCCAAGCCAACTTCGCCACATGCAACTAAGTTCTCTGCGAGTGGTCGATCTGTTGCAGCCGAAACAAGAGCCAAACATAAACCAAGGTCTGCACCAGGTTCACCAAGTTTGACACCGCCGACAACTGATGCGAAAACTTCGTGCTGAGACAAGTTGACATTGGCGCGACGCTCAAGAACTGCCAGCAGCATAGCTAGTCGCCCCGAGTCGACACCTTGGGCTGACCGTCGCGGAGAAACATGTGACGGCGACAAATTAGTCAGTGCCTGCACTTCAACAAGAAGTGGGCGATGGCCTTCAAGTGCCGGCACCACAATCGAGCCGGGCACACCCGCTCGGCGGTCGGCCAAAAATAGTTTGCTGGCATCAGGCACACTGCGCAGACCCATCTCGGTCATTTCGAACAAACCGAGTTCGTTGGTTGAACCAAAACGATGTTTGACTGCGCGCAACAAACGCAAAGCATGATGCCGTTCGCCTTCGAAAGATAAAACCGTGTCGACGACATGTTCGAGCACTCGTGGCCCGGCAAGCCCACCATCTTTTGTGACATGACCGACCAAAACAATCGGCAGATCGCGGGCCTTTGCCTCTTGCACGAGTCGATGCGCACAACCCCGCACTTGTGAAACCGAACCAGGCGCAGAGTTCAATAGTGGATCGGCGATTGCTTGGATGCTGTCAATTATGACTAGCTGTGGCTCAACTTGATCAATCGAATTAATGATGTTGTTCAGCGACATTTCTGCGACGAGCCATAAATCTGGTTTGACTGCGTTGAGCCGCTCGGCACGCATGTGCACCTGTTGCGCACTTTCTTCGGCAGTTACATAAAGTGTGCGACCAGACCAGGCAGCAAGAAGTTGCAACAGCAAAGTTGATTTGCCGATGCCTGGTTCGCCGCCCAGCAGGGTGACAGAGCCTGGTACGAGCCCACCACCAAGTACGCGGTCTAATTCTTCGACCCCAGTTGTTTGAGGCTCAGAAATTGTTGCATCTAAAGAATCAATCGGTTTTGCTACGCCTGCGGGCACCAACGCCATACCGGTTGCTATTGAAATTATTTCTTCGTCACCCTCGACATCTTCAACCAGGCTGTTCCAGGCACTACATGAACCACATCGCCCCGCCCATTTTGGTACTGCTGCCCCGCAGTCGGTGCATCTATAGACGGTGCGAAGTTTTACCATTTCGTGAACAACATTATTCGGTGGGTGTGCGGAGTTCGCTTCTGCGCTTGTACGAAATAGTCAAAATAGTGATTGCCATGCCGACTATCCAAAGCACGAGAAGAAATTTGAAAAATAAGGATGTGAATTGAGCGGCGACGGCTCTGATCGCAGTGTTCTTTGAAGTAGCTGTAACTGAAAGTGCACTACCATCAAGCGGCACTTGCCAAGTCACGGTATTTTCTGAGACTAAACCGGTCGTTTGTTGTGTCTTGCCGGGAAGTTTCGCGACAAAATCAATTTTCATGGCGCTAGCAAGATCAAGATTTGCAAGTTGAAGATTTTGGGCGAACGGCTCGGCACCAAGAACTTTCAATAGTTCATCGTCAGAGAACGCGGCAAGACCGCCGTCAACTTGCAAAACACCGTCCAATTTATATGTCGAATTGTTTAAGCTTCCTTTGCGAGATATTGAAATTTGCTTGAAAGGGCCCCTCGCACTTCCAAGTTGAGTGAATAATTGAGACGCCTGGTCAAGATCACTAAACGCATGGCTGATCGAAATTTGGATGCCTCCATCAGCAGTAGCGTTGGGCCCAGAAACCACCCAGCCTGCGGCAATCGCATCTTCGAATCTAAAAGAAGTAATCAGGTTTGGTGTTTGGTCGACAATTTCTTTGTCAGCCATCATGCTCACGGTTAATATGCCAGACCCGGTTTGCCCGATATCTAAAGTGACAACAGAATCAACCCGACACCCAGTCAGTGCAATAATCGCAAAAAAACCCAGCGAAACTCGCAAGTAGGCGAGTCGACGCCGCGCGCTTTGCACGCTTAGCCTCACTCGGTTGTAGAAGGTGTCGCGTCACCAGCGCCAGCGAGAACTACTGAACTCGGTGGCACAAAGCCTTCGACGGCTTTAAAAGTGAATCGCTGCTCATCTTTTTTGTCAGGATCGTCTTCGACGCCGACGACAATTATTTCACCAGCATGAAACTCTTTGAGTAGCAACTTTTCTGAAAGCGGGTCTTCAATGAATCGTTGCAACGCTCGACGAAGTGGTCGCGCGCCAAGTTGCGGATCGTAGCCACGCTTGGCAAGAAGAGCCTTAGCGGCCTCGGTGAGTTCAAACCCGAGCCCAAGACCTTCAAGTTGGTTGGTCAAACGCTTGCTCATCAAGTCGACCATTTGCACGACTTCTGCCATTGCAAGTTCATGGAAGACGATTACTTCGTCGATGCGGTTGAGAAACTCAGGCTTGAATTGAACCTTGAGCGCCTCGTTGACCTTTTCTTGCATGCGGGCATATGAAAGTGCTTCATCGTTTTTGCCGAAGCCCACATTGGCTTTACGCAAGTCTTGGGTTCCGAGATTTGAAGTCATGATCAAAACGGTGTTTCTAAAGTCGGTGCTGCGACCTTGCGCGTCGGTCAGACGACCTTCTTCGAGAATTTGCAACAACGTATTGAACACATCAGGATGTGCTTTTTCGATTTCATCGAACAGCACTACCGAGAACGGCTTGCGACGAACTGCCTCGGTGAGTTGACCGCCCTCTTCGTAGCCGACATAGCCGGGAGGCGAACCAACAAGTCGACTGACCGTGTGCTTCTCCATGTATTCACTCATGTCGAGTGCTATCAATGCGTTTTCATCTCCGAATAAAAATTCGGCGAGGGTTTTGGCGAGTTCAGTTTTACCAACACCAGTTGGCCCGAGAAAAATAAACGAACCACTTGGTCGCTTCGGGTCTTTGAGCCCAGCGCGGGTGCGGCGAATACTTTGGCTGACGGCTTTGATCGCATTTTCTTGGCCGATGATTCGTTTGTGAAGTTCGCCTTCCATGTTGAGCAATTTGGCGGTCTCTTCTTCAGTGAGTTTGAATACCGGGATACCCGTCCACATGCTCAAAACTTCGGCAATCGACTCTTCGCTAACTTCGTCGAAAAGATCTATGCCTTGAGCCTTGACATCAATTTCTTTTTGTGAACGCTCTTCGAGCAGTGTTCGCTCTTGATCGCGCAAACGACCCGCTTCTTCAAAGCGTTGTTCTTCGACAGCCTTCTTCTTTGCTTCTTGAACATCGTTGATTTTGTTTTCGATTTCTTTGAGATCTGGTGGAGTTGTCATTCGCTTGATGCGCAAACGACTGCCGGCTTCGTCAATTAGATCGATTGCCTTGTCCGGCAAGAAGCGATCAGAAATGTAACGATCAGCAAGATTTGCAGCCGAAACAAGCGCCTGGTCGGTGATCGTTACTCTGTGGTGCGTTTCGTATTTATCGCGAATGCCCTTCAAGATTTCAATTGTGTGGGCGACTGATGGCTCATCAACCTTTACTGGTTGAAAGCGGCGCTCAAGTGCCGCATCTTTTTCGAAATGTTTGCGAAACTCGTCAAGCGTCGTGGCGCCAATAGTTTGCAGTTCACCGCGGGCAAGCATTGGTTTGAGAATCGACGCAGCATCAATTGCACCCTCGGCGGCACCCGCGCCAACAAGCGTGTGAATCTCGTCGATGAACAAAATGATGTCTCCGCGAGTTTTGATTTCTTTGAGAACTTTTTTGAGGCGCTCTTCAAAGTCTCCGCGATAGCGACTGCCGGCGACCAGCGCGCCGAGGTCGAGTGTGTACAACTGCTTGTTGGTCAGTGTTTCAGGAACTTCATTGGCGACAATTTTTTGTGCGAGACCCTCAACAATCGCTGTCTTGCCTACACCCGGCTCGCCAATCAAGACCGGGTTGTTCTTGGTGCGTCGAGAAAGAATCTGCATAACGCGTTCCATCTCTTTTTGGCGTCCAATAACTGGGTCAAGTTTTTTATCGCGGGCAAGTTGGGTCAAGTTGCGACCGAACTGATCAAGAATCTGACTGCCACCTTTTTCTTGCGGGGCATCTTTTGCACCGACTGCTTCGCCTTCGGCTTTTCCGCCGGGGCCCTGATATCCACTAAGCAGTTGAATCACTTGCTGGCGAACGCGACCAAGGTCGGCGCCGAGTTTGACAAGAACCTGAGCCGCGACGCCTTCGCCTTCGCGAATCAAACCAAGCAGAATGTGTTCTGTGCCGATGTAGTTGTGTCCGAGTTGAAGTGCTTCGCGCAACGACAGTTCAAGAACTTTTTTTGCTCTAGGTGTAAACGGAATATGACCAGATGGTGATGATCCGCCCTGACCGATAATTTCTTCGACTTGCGCGCGAACCGCTTCAAGTGAGATACCGAGTGCCTCAAGACCTTTGGCTGCGACACCTTCACCCTCGTGAATCAAGCCGAGCAGAATATGTTCGGTGCCGATGTATGAGTGGTTGAGCAGGCGCGCTTCTTCTTGGGCGAGAACCACGACCCTGCGAGCCCTATCTGTAAACCGTTCGAACAACTTTGACCGCCTTATGCGTCATTGACCTTTCTTAAAGTGTATCGGTGAGAGTGCGGGGGATTACGACGCACGCATTGTTCAAAGATTTATTGGTGTGACACGCGACGCTAAGTTCGCAGTTTCACAAGGCAAGTCTCCTATCCTGTGGATATGGCCACCGCGTCGCCTTTGCTTTCTTTGCCGTTTATGGCGTCGGATCGCGACCGTGTTGATCTCGCGTTACGCAAAGCGGTTCAGACAAAAGATGCACACTTAAATGAACTTGCTTCTCATTTGATTATTGCCGGTGGCAAACGATTGCGCCCCGTGTTGTCGATTGCGGCGGCTCAAGTCGGAAACGAATCTCCAGTTAGTGACGATGTAATTCAAGGATCAATTGCTTGCGAACTCGTGCATTTGGGTTCGTTATATCACGACGATGTGATGGATGAATCTTTGACACGGCGCGGTGTTGACACCGTGAACGCACGATGGGGAAACTTGCAGGCGATTCTTGCGGGAGATTTTATGTTGGCCAAAGCCTCCGAAGTTTCGGCTGCACTCGGCACCGAAGTTGTGACTTTGCTTGCCCAGACAATCGGCAGACTTTGCGAAGGACAGATCGAAGAGTTGCGTCATACTTATGATGTTTCGCGATCTATTCCGTCTTACCTGGTCAGCATTGAAGGAAAAACCGCTTCGCTTTTTGCAACCTCGGCAAGAATCGGCGCAATTGTTGCGGGGCATGATCAAAAAATTGTTGAGGCACTAACTATTTATGGCACCGCTATCGGCATGGTGTTTCAAATCGTTGATGACATCTTGGATGTAATCGCCACAGATGACGAACTTGGCAAACGCGCTGGCCATGACATGGAAGAGGGTGTCTACACGTTGCCAGTCTTGTTGACGCTGTCGTCAGATTCAACGGATGCAATCGAGTTGCGAGATCTTCTCGGTAAGCCGTTCATGAGCGATGAACGTGATAAAGCCCTACAAATTGTTCGTTCTAATTCGGGTATTGCAAGCGCGATCGAAACGGCACTTGAGTATGTATCAATTGCAGAAACTGAGTGCAACAAATTGCCACCATCGAGTGCGACGACTGCGATGCGCTTGGCACCACGAATACTTTTAGAGTCGGTAATTCGTTAAAAAATTGTTTTGAACCAAGTTTGAGTTCAACGAAGTTCGTGTACTCGCAGAATCAGTTCGCGAGAGTCTGGGTCTAGCTGACGGCCGGCAATTCTTTCGGTGAGAATTATTGCTTGCGCCGAGTCATCGACCAGGCCGGACCATCTGATGTAACCGCCCATTAACCCGTGCAACCGCTCGCTTACTTCTTCAGCGTGAACAATGATTTTAAGACCTCGTTGAATTAGCACCGAAAGTTCTGTATAGAAAGCCTTTAACCATTGGTCTAACTCGTCAGGGTTCGCCATCGGCCGGTGCTTATAAGGCATTTGCAGTTCTTCGTAACTATGCAAATTGTGTGGCGCGACACTGATTGAAATCACGAATCCAAAATCATTTTCGCGCAGCCATATGATCTCTTCTTGTCGTCGGACTCTTCGGTGATTTGTGCCGAACCCACCTGGTCGTTCGCAGACGGCAAGTTTGTCTTTAATAATCCAAGTCAGATTACGGGGCATGATACCCAGGGCCCATTTACCGCGAAGTTTTGGTGGCATTAGTAAACCTTTGTTTCAGATGTGCCACTTACTTGAGAAACGACCAACATCAAGCGGTAACTTTACCACAGCAAATTGGGATGATGTTTTTGTTTTTATTATTTTGAGAAGATCTGCAATCGCTGCTGGCTTCGACGCACTTCGCGATTTGAACCGATCTCGCAAGCCAAAGTTGCGCCCCGAGCAACTTCTAATACCCGTTCGACAGTCGCTGCATCTGGCGGATAAATATCGGTAAGCCATTGCCTAACTGCACGGCGTGCCAATGCAATTGGAGCCGCAGCAAGAAGTTTCGCGTCAGTCACATCAATAGATTTTGCCAAGTCGTCAAGCAGCATCGAATCTTCGCGAAACAAGTCGGCTTGTCGATCAAGAATCGCCGCAACATCACGCTGCGAGATTGCGTCCATCAGTGGGATCAATTCGTGGCGAATTCGGTTGCGCTGAAATCTTGGATCGGTATTTGACGGATCTTCAACGACTTCGATCTCGAGTTCATTACACAACTGATGAGTTGAACTTCTGCGAAGTGCCAAGATCGGGTGTCGCTGATTACGTTGCATTCCGGCCAATCCAGCCAATCCGGCGCCGCGCAATAAATTAATCAGAACTGTTTCTGCTTGGTCATCGGCTGTATGGCCAGTCATTACATCTTGCGGCATCACCTCGTATCTGGTGTTTCGCGCTCGAGCCTCAAGATTGGGGCCCGGCTCAACGCGAATTGTTTTCGAAATAAAGTTCGCGCCAAGATTTTTTGCAAGATTTTCGACGAGTTTAGATTCGTTTTCTGAGCCAATTCTTAGGGCGTGGTCAACATGTATTGCTGTCACGTCACATCCTGAGGCAACGGCAAGAATTAGCAATGCCATGCTGTCTGGGCCACCCGAAACTGCACACGAAATTTTTGTGCCTGCAGATGGAAAGTTGCTCTTGGCGAGCAATTCGATAACTAGAGGATGTTTTTCTAGTTGAACAAGTAGGGCTTTCATCGGCCCAATTAAGTTATTTTTGTGCTTGTCGTTGTCGACGGTTTGGATACTTCAGCGCCGTTACTTGGCCGATGTAACCCACAACGAGGCTGATAACTGCACCGATGCCAGCGATCAACAGACCCGCTCCTAACCACCAGTGCCAGACAACTGCCGAAATCATTGTCGTAATGTTAGCGATTAAAAGAGGTAGAAACTAATCAAAAAACCAATCACTAAACAAGCAAGTAAATCGTTCAACTGCCAAGTTCTTTTGTGTGTTCTGGCGCTGCAAGCCGACGCGGTGCCGACTCGATATTTGAAATTTCGGTGAGTTCTGCAGAAGTCACACCAACATCTTTAAATTTGCGAAGCGTGGACAACATTCGACCTTCGATTGAGCCGACCATTTTGTTATATGCACTGATTGCAGTTTCAAGACCGCGCCCAGTTTTTTCGACACTTTCAAGCACCGTGTCAACTCGCTCATAGAGTTCGCGACCGATAGCGGCGATTTTCTCGGCATTTTCGGCGATCTGAAACGCCTGCCAGCCTTTGGCAACAGCCAGCAAAAGCGCCAATAAGTTGACCGGCGAAGCGATCAAGACTCGACTGCGCATCGCAACTTCGAGCAAACTGCCGTCGGCGCGCAAAGCGTCAGCCAAAAATGATTCACCAGGAATAAACATGATCGTGTATTCAGGTGTGCGATCAAATTGTTGGAAATACTTTTTATCAGACAATACTTTGGCGTGACCCGCCAGCGCTTTGGCGTGTTCATTGAGTAGTTGTTGGCGCAATGTCGCGTCAGAGGTTTCTTGGGCTTTGAGATAGGCATCGAGTGGAGTCTTTGAATCGATCACGACACATCCGTTGTTTGGCAATTTAATTACTGCGTCTGGTCGTTGGATCTTGTCGTTGCCAGTGACGGTTGTCTGCTCTAGAAAATCGCAATACGGCAACATGCCAGCCAGTTCGATTACATTGCGTAATTGTTGTTCACCCCATGCGCCGCGCGCGCTAGATGATTTGAGTGCTGATTGCAACGCCGAAGTTGTCTGGTTTAGTGATTCAATTTGTTTGCTGATTGTTTGGGTTACGCCAACTGTATTCGTGTAGTTCGATTGCAGTGCAGTTACGGCATTGCGAAGTTCATTCATTTGTGTGGCAACCGGGTCTAAAAGACTTTTGGTTTCAGATGTCAAAGTTTGTGTGCGCGCCTGATATGTGCGATCAATCTGAGAGTTGACGTTTTCAAGTGCTTGTTGTGTGGCTTTACCAACTTGGGCGTCAACGGCTGTGCGTACCGCATCGACTAGTGCAGCCTGATCAAAATTTTGTGGGCTTGTAGGTGGCAGAGTTGATTTGTTGGCTTGGCGCGTCACCATCACAGCGAGGACCAAAACAACAACTACTAGTAATCCGATAATTAGTTCCATCATCTAAGTGTGGCACGGGGGTGTAAGTAGTATTAGTTGTATGTCAAGACCTGAAATCATCGACAGCCCCACTGGTTTTGTCGCCGAGCACATAAAGACTTATGTCGAAAGCAACGGAACCGAAGGTCACATTTGGCGTGGGGTGCCGACACTTCTGCTGACAACACTCGGTCGCAGGTCAGGAGTTGGTCGTCGAACTGCTTTGATATATGGCCGAGATGGTGATGACTATGTGATCGTTGCATCTAAAGGCGGCAGCCCAACTAATCCGCTTTGGTATGAAAATCTTGTTTTAGTGTCCGAAGTGACCGTGCAAGTTGGTGCAGAGATTTTTACTTGCATCGCTACGACATATGGCCAAGACGACGAAAATCTTGCGCATCGACAAAAAATCTGGGATGTAATGGTTTCAATCTGGCCAGATTTTGCGAACTATCAAGTCAAGACCGATCGTCGAATACCGCTCGTAAAACTGACTCGTAAAAACTGACTCGTAAAAACTAACTAGCTGTTTTGCCGGCTTTGAAATAGATCGCCAAAACCAAAAGCGGTATGTAAGCAACTGCAACTCCAATGATCGGCAGAATTCGTTGATCAACGACCAGCCACGCAATCGGCGCAAGCCAAAGAGTATTTACTGCGGCGATTGATAGCGAGACTTTTAGGTGTTGGTCAGCGCTGTTTGCCAGGTGTTGAAATGCGTGCGATCTATGCGCCGTCGAGATTTGTTGTCTGTCAATTAAACGACGTATCAATGTCACGGTTGCATCAACGATGAATACACCAAGCAAGACGATCACTGCCCAAGTCATGAGTGGTTGCGACCGTGCTATGACAAGTGAAATTGTGCCGATGGTGAAGCCAATGAAACCACTACCGATGTCGCCAAGAAAAATCCTTGCTGGCGGCCAATTAAAATATAAAAAACCGATGACAGCCGCGCACAACAGTGCGGGAACCCGCGACAATTCGGTTTCAGATTTGTTGATCAAAAAAATTGTCAAAATTAAACAACTAGTCAATGTCTCGACTCCGGTGATTGAATCGATTCCATCCATAAAGTTGAAGAGGTTTAGCATCCAGACCAAAAACAGAACTGCAATTATGTTGCCAACCAATCCAATATCAATGGTCGCCGAAAACAATGGCATTGGCGGTAAACCGTCCAGAATATATAGTGCGATTATCGCAGCGACAAAGTGGCCGATCAGTCGCAAGCGTGCGGCTGTCACGCGACCCAGGTCGTCTAGATAACCAATGATTGCTACCAGCAACCCTGGCAAAACAATCGCGGAAAAAGACTTTGCGGCAATGTCACCTCGAATTAGAAGTGCGAGCAAGCCAAGCACGAACGCGGTAACAACTGCGACGCCACCTCCGCGTGGTGTCGGATTTTGATGCGAACTACGCTCGTTAGGGATATCAAACTTATTGCGCTTGATCGCAATTTTGCGCACCAAGTGAGTTAGTCCAAAACTTATTGCGATTGTTGCAATGACAATAAGAAAAATCATTACGACTTCGAATTAAACCATTTGACTGTTTGCTCAAGTTCTTGTTTGACGGTGAATGGTGGCGACCATTTCAGTAACTCGCAAGTTCGTGAAATGTCTAACTGAAAAGAACCGCATAGTTGTTCGTAGATTCTGGGCTTGCCGATTATCTGGCTGGCAAGCCGTAAAACTGGACGCGGAAACGAAATTAGACGAGATTTTCTACCCATTACTTCAGCCAAAATCTGGAGTAACTCAGTTGTTGATAAGTCGTGATTGTCTGAAACATGCAGTATTTGATTCTGCGCATTGTTGTTTGTAATGCAAGTTTCAACAAGATCAACGAGATTTCTGATGCCTATAAAACTTCGCAAATTTTTAGTGTTCGCCAGAGGTAGTACTCGTTGGTCATTTACCCACTTCATCATTGAGAGAAAATTTGCTTTTACATGTGGCCCATAGACGAGCGGCGGTCTGACGACTGTGTATTTGAGGGTGGTTTGACCACACAGAAGTTGCAAGTTTTGTTCTGCTTCTCCTTTTGAACTTGAATAAGGATCTGTCGCGCAGAGTCGGTCGGTGTCTTTGAACGGTATGTCTTTTTGAGTTGACCCACCCAGTACTTTTGCCGTGCTCATAAAAATAAAGTGCTTGTTAGTCCCGAGCGCCAATCGTTGCGAGAGTTGCGAAGTCAGAAGTGAGTTGGTTGAGCGGTATAGGTCGTGTTGAGAGTTTGAGCCGTCACTGGTCACGTGTGCTCGCGCAGCCAGATGAACAAGCACCTCGCAGTCATCGACTGCTTGGTGCCAATGTGAACTTGAGTCACTGACTTGCCGTGCATCGAGAGTTTTCACATCGTGAGACTTCTCAAGTTTCGGCACAAGTTGCGTGCCAATAAAACCTGTTGCACCAGTTATAAGAATTTTCATATTGTTACAAATGAATCATAAACGCTGCATTTATCGTTGACGTTTATTTGTTCGATAATCATGCCTTTACGTCTAGGCATCAAGTTTTCTTGATTGCAAGATTCCTAAGACTGCGAGAACACCCATTATTGATAGAAAAGGAAGGTTCTGGCGAGACGAGTTGAAGTTAGTTTGCGAGACCAGCCCAAGAAAAAATACAAATGACATGAACACTTCAATTCTCATTGCCGAATACATAAGTTTACTGTTCAACAGCGTGAAGATAAATAAAATTGGAATCATAAAAGTGTCAATGAAAAATAATCTCAGAGCAAGCAACTGGGTGACAGTTAGTCTCACGACATCTCCTCCGAAAGTGAGAAATTGCAGACCTAGAAGATTTGCAAAAAATCTCCACCAAGTTTTTTGCGTAAAAAGACTGGGTGAAGCGTAGTTATTTTGATAATGGAAGAAGCCTCCTAGTGCGAATCCGAAACCCCCTGCAACAAAAGCCATTAACGTGATCGGGATTAGAGCAATTGGTGTTCGTTTCAAAGGATGTCGCTTAAGCCATTGACCGATCAGCCATGCAAAAATTAGGGCGACGGTCAAGTGGGGACGAAGCAGCGCCGAAACCCCAAGGGCAACGAACCGCAGCAACGGTACTTGTCCTAAATAAAAATACGAAACACAAAGAACAATTTGTAAATCTCGAAGACCAAGAGCGGACAAAAAAATGAACAGTGGTCCAGAAAACAAAATTGCATGCCATAACTTGACTTCTATCCCTTGACTGCGGATGAAGTCAGAACAAACTTTGTAGGTGAACAGCAAAGAAAGCGCCTGAAAGAATTTAAGAGCTAACAGCACTTCAAATCCGATTGTATTTAGGAGCCAAACTGGTATAACGACGATATATCGACCACCAATAATTCTGTCCAGCGAAAAAAAAATTCCTTGATCAACGAACTCACTTAGTAGGTTGATCTGAGTTTCTTGGTCACTTGAATAAAATGATGCGTGGTCGACACCGTAAATGAAACGAATGACGATTACTGCTAATACCCAAACGGCAACAAATAATGTGAGATATAGGTCGTAACGACCGGAGCGTCTGGCAAAGAGCATCAATACGACACCCAAGAGCACCGCTTGAAAAATAAAAAGGAGCATTAGTTAGTTAATTCTTGAACTGGTGATAATAACTTACCGATCCAATCCCATTGTCCATTTAATTTCTGTTTTAGGGCCGTTTGATTGTCAAGGTTCCACACATCAATTCTGGGAATCTCAAGTGGTTTAACCCCGACTTGGTAGCAACCCCAACTGCTCGTTGCAGCGTAGAGATATCCGACAGATGCTGCGATTTCTCGTACTTTAGAATCGAATGCGCCATGCGGATAACTCATTGTCGTGACATCTCTTTGGGTTAAGTTCTCAAGCCACTCTTTGCTCGACTTTAATTCTTCGTTGATCTCGGTTGTGTTCAGGCTTGTCAAGTGTTGATGCGAAAACCCATGGGCACCAATAGTGGCCCCAGGTAGTTTGCTAAGCGAGGCCAATTCGGCTTCAGATAAATACTTGTTGTCACCAGAGATGACATTTGCCGGTGTAACGAAAACGTGAAAAGGAAGATTATTTTTGCACAGCAGTTGCGCGGCAATTGTCAGGGTGTCTTTGTATCCGTCATCAAATGTGATCGAGACGCCAGACGAAAATGAATCTTCAAGCGAGACGACTTTGCGATCGTTCGAGTTGTAGTTTTGCGCCAAAAAATCAACATGACTAGAGAAGTAGGTTTCAGAAATCGAGTAAATATCCGATTTTTTAATCACAAAATCTGCGTCATTGATCACCGAGTGATACATCAAAACTCGGCGCAAATTTTGTTTGGCACGTCTGGGGGCGAAATTTGCAGCGCTAACAACTTGAGCCACTCGATATTTCAACAGATTCATTTGGCTGTGCGTCCTTCAGATTTTGAGCCGCGGTTCTCGAGCGAAGCTTTCTGATTTCGGTTGTCACGGGTGGTGATTGCTCGCAAAATCATGATCATTGTACCGAGATAGATTTTTATAAAAAATGGCGAGAGACAAAATGACTTGGCAAACAACCGAATTGCCTGACCTGGTTGTGTGGTCAATTGTCTGGCGGCACCGTAATGAGCAATCGCATATCTATGTCGCATGCGAAGCCGATTTATGATCGTTTGAGGTTGCGCATCGAAGTGAGTTCTCAAAACTGTTAGTTCTGCTGCAAAGTTTCTCAAGACACTGCTACTGGCGCTTTTGGCAAGACGATGAAATTCACCCAAAACTTCGGGGATAAAAACAGTTGGTGGATTTTCGGCTGCGAGGCGCAACCAAAGGTCGTAGTCCTCGGTTGTAATAATTTTTGGATTCTCATCGAAGCCTTGAACAGAGTTGAGCAATGACTTGGCAATAAAAGTTGTCGAAGTTGAGATGCAGTTGCCTTTGAATAAAAGACGCTTATATTTCGCGTTTGAAGCCGGCCCGTACATCACTGGGCGCTGAGTCAGATCGCTATTGATCCACAGTTCGCCATGACAAATAAATTGATAACCGGCCGAAGCTTGCTCGACGCATTTTAGAAGTTTGTTTGGATACCAAATATCGTCTGAATCTAAAAAAGCGATGAAGTCTCCGGTTGCTTCTTTCAAGCCATGATTGCGCGAGGCGGCAATCACGCCGTTATTGCTGAAATTAAGAATCTTGATTCGCGGGTCGGCAAAAGAATTTACAACTTCAATTGTGTTATCGGCAGAAAAATTGTTTACAACGATTGCTTCCCAGTCTTCAAAAGTCTGTGCCATCACTGAATCAAGCGCTTTTTTCAACAACTTTGCGTGATTATAAGTTGGGATCACCACCGAAACATAAGGCTGGGTGGTCATATTAATTTTGAAACTTAAACCAATTTTTGCAGCTTTGCAGTAACGAATCTATTTCTTTTTCGATATCACAATTCAATTTGAGTCCTGTTGCCAAAAGTTTGTCAGAGCTATATTCAAACGCAGGTGGCACAGAGTTCGGAGTTTCATTTGGCTTTTCTATCTTCGGCGTGAAGCCCAAGACAACTTCGCATCGTGTCGCAACAAGTTCTGCCATTTGAATTATCTGCAGCGACCTTTTGCCACCAAGATTGAATAGTCCATTTCCGACGTGTTGCTTTGACATCTCAAGTGAATGGTGAACCGCCGAGCAAACATCGGTGAACGGAACGAAATTGCGAAATTGCAAGCCGTGTGATTTAAGTGTCAACTTCTTCGTCTCGACTGCCTGGCGACAAAGGTCATTGGCGATAATCTGCCAGATTTTTGCATCAGATGACATCGGTGCACCAAAACCGTTGGCTGACCTGAGTCTGATACCTTCAAGTTGTTGGCTGTTATGCGCCTGCTCAACTATCCGTTCTGCATCAAGATGTGTCTGCGAATATGCATCCTTCGGATCAGTTGGTGATGTTTCCGAAATCACCCCACTCAGATTGTTTCCGTAAACCTGAATTGTCGATAGATAAATAAATCTCAGTTTGTTCAGTTGACCTGCTTGCTCGACAACTCGGCGCGTATATTCGACGTTCACCAACTTTGCCTTTTCTGGCTCAGCACGACATTCGTAATCATTTAACGCCGCGAGATGAACCACATGGGTCACTTTTTGGAGCATTTGTTTGATCGAGTTTTGATTTTCAAAATCAATTACGCAGACTTCGGCTTTCGGCGCCCAACTCGGCGGTTGACGCTTTTGTCGCGACGCCAATCGCAACTTGATTTCGGGGTTTTTAGAAAGGTTGGCCGAGATTCGCCCGCCCAGTGTTCCGAACCCGCCAGTTAGAAGGACATTCTTGGTCATCGATGAATTAGTTGCCAGTTATACGGAAAGTGCGGATCAGTTGGTTCGCGCCGATGTATTTCTGTCGGATCATGCGGAATTCCCGCACAATTCGCAACGATTGCCATCTCGGTTCCGATTCCTTTGAAGCCGTTCCATACTTTTGGCGGAACTGTAACCAACCAGTAGTTCTCTTCGCCGAGAAATAATTCTTGCACTTCGCCTTTTGTTGGACTCTCGGGTCGATCGTCGTAGAGAACAAACTTTATTCGTCCATGTGGGACCGCATAGTTGAGAATCATCTTGTCGTGAAAGTGCCAGGCTTTGACGGCATCAGGAAATACACACGAGAAATATATTTCGCCGAAAGATCGAAAAGCCTTGTCGGTACTTTTCAACATGTGCATTACCTTGCCCCGCTCGTCGGCAATCTGCAACAGGGGAGTGATAATCACACCATCAATCATTTTGTTTTCTCCATATATAGGTTGATTTGAGTTTCGGTTATGTCTCTGACTGCTCTGCCTTTATTGACTTCGCGGTACCAAGACACCGTGTTTGTCATCGTTTCTAAGAAATCCCAACGCGGGCTCCAACTCATTTGTTTTTTCGCTTTGTCGCAATTCAAATGCAAAAGACCGGCTTCATGCATTTGTGTTGCGGGTGTGTCAATTTTTATTTCGCCAGATCCCCAGATTTTCACGGCTTGTTTGGCAACATCATGAACGCTGTATGCATCCGACTCATCTGGGCCGAAGTTCCAGGCGCCATTAAATGATTTTGAGGACTCACCCAGGTAGTGGGCCAGTTGAAGATATCCGGATAGTGGTTCAAGGACATGTTGCCACGGTCGGGTGGCATTCGGGTATCGCAATACGATCGGTTGGTTCGCTGAAAGCGAACGAATGCAATCAGGGATGATTCGATCTTGTGCCCAGTCGCCACCACCAATTACGTTTCCTGCACGAACCGTGGCTGCACCAAAATTTTCTCGAGTCGACAAAAATGAGTCGAAAAATGAAGAGAAAACTAGTTCAGCCGCGGCCTTCGAAGCACTGTAAGGGTCTCTTCCACCCAGTTCGTCGGTTTCGCGGTAGCCATCTCGAACTTCCCTGTTTTTATAACACTTGTCGGATGTAACAAATATCAGTGACCGAATCGAATCAGTAATTTTCACTGCTTCCATCAGGTTGACTGCGCCGCCGATATTTGTGTCGTAGGTCGTTTTTGGGTCGGCGTAAGAGCGGCGCACCAAGGCTTGGGCGGCAAGATGAAAAACAATTTCAGGTCGCGAAGATTGCATGAAACTCTTGAGACTTTCAGAATCTCGAACATCACCATCTTGGTGCTTGATAAGTTTTTTCAGACCAAGTTGTGCAAAGTGAGTTTGCTCAGATTCTGCCGGCAATGCATAACCGTAAACTTCTGCACCGGCAAGATGCAACCATAGCGAGAGCCAAGATCCCTTGAACCCTGTATCGCCGGTAACCACGATGCGCTTACCCTTGAAACTTGCGACTGCTTCTAAGAGCGAACCCATGGCGCCTTCCCGGATTTGAACATTTGATTGAGCAATTCCCAGTCGCGGTAGGTATCCATGCACTGCCAAAATTCATCGTGAGGATACATCGTCATTTGTGACTCGTGCACAATTTTTTGAATTGGTTCTTTTTCGAACACAAGATCTTCGCGAGGCTCGAGATAATCAAAAACTTTTGGCTCGCACACGAAAAATCCACCCGAAATTCTTCCGCCAGATGCCTGGGGCTTCTCATTGAAACCGGTGACATTGTTCGTTTCATCAACCTGCAACTCACCAAAACGACTTGGAGGTCGCACACCAGTGACCGTAAGAAATTTTTTGTTGTCTTGATGATGTTTGACCAGTTTGTCAAGATCAACATCACTTAAACCATCGCCGTAACTAAGCATGAAGGTTTTGCCGCCAATCAATGGCTGAATTTTTCGCAGACGCGCACCAGTCATTGCCTCGAGTCCAGTATCAACAAGTGTGACGACACAGTCTTTGCGGTTGATCAGACCTTTGAATTCGTGGATATTTGGCAGATCGGGTTTTGAAGGTAACTGCGTCAACTCTCCGTTTTGTTTGCGAAAAAAATCGACAACAGTTTCAGATTTGTAGCCCAGACACAAGACGAATTCTGTAAAACCAAAGTTTGCGTAGTATCCCATCAAATGCCATAAAATCGGCATCTCTCCAACCTTGATCAACGGCTTTGGAATGTCGTCTGCGACATCCCTGATTCTGGTACCAAAACCTCCGCAGAGTAGAACTGTTTTCATCGAGATGCGGCCTGATCCAAGACAATCACAGTAGGTTCGAAAATTCGCACAGGTGTTTGCGGGCTATTTCTAAAGTCGGTCACTGCTTGCCTTTTTGTTGCGCCAGCAGTAACAACAATTCGATTCTTCGTATTGCGCAACGCGCCCATTGAAAGGGTAATTCTTTGGCTTGGCGGGTTTGGCGAGTCGCTAACAAGACAACACTTTTCGGTTGACTTAATCGCCTGGTGGCCTGGCAGAAGACTTGCGATGTGGCCGTCATCGCCCATACCCAGAAGACAAAAATCGAACATATTGATTCGCTCAATTCTAGTTGCATATTCTTTGACTGCTTCTTCAAGGTCTATGTCTGTTCGTGTGCTATTTACATTGCCGTAAGTGTTACCAAGAGTTCGTTTTAAAACTTGCCGAATTTGTAGATCATTGCGTTGCGGGTCATCAATTGCGACGCATCGCTCGTCAGCAAGAAACCAGTTCACGCGTTGCCACTCAATCGATTTCGGCGATAGGCACTCTATAGATTTTGTGATTGATCGACCAGCGGCAACTATTACGTTGCAGTTTTGTTTCGAATCAATGGTTGTTTGAATAATTTCAGTCAAAAGTTTTGCCGTGAAATAAAAAACTTCGGTCTCATTCGCAAAAAGTTTCAGTCGCGGGTCAGTTTCAGAGAAGTTATCTTTGAATGACACTATTTAATTCTATGATAATTATTTCTGTGTTGCTTGTGTCGCAATAAGCGCTTTCCACTTGGGGAGTTGAGAATCAAGGTTGAACAGCGTGCTCGGCTTAATAATCGGTGGCTTATCACCTATGTTGTTGATTGCATGCATCAATTCTTTGGTCGTGCGAACAACTTGTACTTCTGCATGACCGCGAAGTGGGCTCAGATTAAATGACTGCGGATCCAAACATTGAATTACTGGTACTCCCGCACACGCGCCATCGATTACTGCCGAAGTAATTGCACTGCAGTACAAAACATCACATTGATCAAAGTATGTCGCAAGGTCTTCTTTGCCCGACACGACATCTATGCGTGGATCAAGATCCTTAAATGTTTGACTCCAGTGTGGTTTTAGCAATACGCGGAGGTTTTTAGCCTCAGTGGTTTGTAGCAGTTCATTCAGAAGTTTCAATTGTGTTTGAGTTGCGCTCTCGAGAAAGTCTGTTGCCACCAGAATCGTTGTTACTTTCGACGCGTCACTAGATTTTTTGCGAATGTTGGTTTGTGCGATCGCCAAGTGTTGATACATCAAGGCCTCGACATCTACAAGTTCACTTTCTGGGTATCGTGCGTCAACCATTGATGAGTGTGCGAGTGGTCCGTTGACTGCGATCCAGTTGGGTCGCGGCATCGTATTCATGCCAACTTCTAAAAATCTGCGCGGGTCAGACATCAGTCTCAGATCCCAAAATCTGACTGTTGAGTGGGCTACGCCAATAATTTGACCATGACCGTGTTTACGCCAAAGATGAATGAGCGCCATTTCCCACGGCTGGTTCTCGATGAGATAAAAGCCGAGTCGCTGTTTGGGTAGCCGTTGCAAAATTAATTCAAGGCGATGAAATCGAATGCAATTTGTCATTGCTTCGTAGCCGCGCAGCGAATTGAGCCACTCATTTTTAAAAATCGGCCAAAAATTGACTGATGCGTCGCTCAGTGCAAACGCAGACTTATATTTGTCAAGCCAAAGCGATCGAATTAAAAGTCTTAAATAACTCTTCACTGATTTTACAAAAACTGCCGACTCGCTGATCGCGTCAATTATTGAATGTCGATTGTCGGTGTTCGCGAGATTGAAGTCGTTTTGCAGTGATTTGATGTGCAGTAGTTCAGATTTTTTGTGCTTATCTACGAGGTTATGCAGCCAGTTGACATTTTTATCTTTCAACTCGTCAACCAAGTTTGTCCAATATTGTGACTCAAATTTTCGCGTTTCGTTAACAGTGGCCCCAAAGCGATACCAATAATCAAAAAACGAAATTGAGCCACAGCGGGTTGTTTGAGTTGACGATTCATTATTCGATTTCAGTTTTGCTGCAACTCGAGATTGTTGTAATAGACAAATAAAAGCGAGCAACGGTTTCGGAATTACTTTCTTGAGTCTTGATTTTGTTGAGGTCGGAGAAGTCTCGCCGTTAAATGTGATCGTTTCAAACTCTGCCGAAGTTGATTCAGCGATAGAAGCGATAATTGTGCTCAAGTTTGGGTCTGCCGTGCAGACTTGTATTTGTTTGAATTTGTGCACTTTAAGTATTTCAATGAGTGCAAAAAGTTTCGCCAGAGTGTTTAATTGTGCAGACTGCGTGTACGGCCGAGATTGAAACTGTGTCATCCAGAAATAATCAAAGCCCGACTCAAATTTAAGTTTGGTTTTTGAAGAACCAGCGACGTTTTCTCCGACACTATAAATAAAGTCAAGAATCTTCGTTCTGATTTCGTGGGCGTTTAGTTCTATAACATCGCTGACCGAAACGGCATGTGCAGGATATTGAGAGCCGACAAATTGTTGCCACAACAACAAAGAGCCGTCGCTGTTTGCGTAGGTCTGGTCAGTGTCCCAGATATTTAAGGTTGGTGACTTAACTTCAAAAATTTTAAACATTAATTTGTTAGTTAGTTTTTGATTTCATTAATCGCTCAACCTCGGCAATGTCTGCCGGAATATCGACAGCGTGAGTGCGGTAAGCGGTTCGTTGCATTCGAATTTTTATCCCATGTTCGAGAAATCTGAGCATGTCAACCGACTCATAGATTTCGAGCGGCGTAGGTTCTAACTTGGTGAACTTTTGTAGGGCGTCGCGTCGAAAAGCGATTAGTCCAAGTTGCTTGCCCGTTGGACGCTCAACTCCATCCGTAGATACCGGAATGGGCGCGCGCGACATATACATGGCATTTCCGACAAGGTCCATTACGACTTTGACGCAGTTTTGGCTGTTGAATTCTCCAAGTTGAATATCTGCATAGAGATTGACTACTTCTAGATCCGGTGCGTTATTGAATGGTCGCAACACATCAGAGAGCATTCGAGGGTCAGTCATTGGTTCATCACCTTGCACCATCACAACGATGTCAAAAGATGTTGAGCCAGATGACTCGATTTTAGTTATGGCTTCAGCGCATCTGTCTGATGCCCGTTCATGTAGGTTGCTCGTAATTATTGCTTTGTAGCCGAGTGATTGAACGTGTTCAACGATCTCTTGGTCGCAGGTGGCGACAACAATTTCGTCAATTTCACTACAAAGTTTTACCCGTTCAACAATGTGTTGAATCATCGACTTGCCAAGTATCTGCGCAAGAGGTTTATTCGGAAACCGCGTGCTTGCGAGTCGAGCCGGAATTATCGCAATAATTTTCATTTCAGAAGATTCTTTTCGTGCAGCGCATTAACCAACAAACGACTTGCTTCTTGCTCCATCAAGTCTCGAGTTTCACGGGCATACGAACCCATGTGGGCGGTGATTTGAACGTTTTCAAGATGTCGTAGTTCACCTTCATAGGGTTCTTGTTCGAAACAATCCAGCGCGGCACCTGCAAGGTGACCAGACTTTAATGCGACGAGCAACATTGCCTCGTCAACTAGTCCTCCGCGAGAAATGTTGACGATGAATGAACCTTTCTTCATTAGGTTTATTCGCTTTTCGTCAATTATGTGATGAGTAGCTTCACTGTATGGCAAATGCAAACTCACAATATCCGACCTCGTGCAAAGTTCGTCTAACCCAACATTTTGAAAATCACCTGATTTGACTTGCGCGTCACTGATAAGTACCGATGCACCAAAAGCAGAAAGTAGAGTTGCAACGCGTTTACCGATTCTGCCAAAGCCAACGATCCCGACAGTTTTTGTCTCGAGCAATGATCCCATTAGACCTTTCCAGATTCCGTTACGAATTTGGCGATCTGCTTGTGAGAGGTGTCTTAGTAAACCCAAAATGTGAGCAATTGTTAATTCGGCAACTGCCTTAGTTGGTGCGTCAGGCGTATTTAACACGATGATCTCGAGTTCTTTTGCGGCCACAAGATCAACGCTGTCTAAACCCGTTCCTACTCTGGCAATAACCTTGAGCGACTTTGCGGCTTGTAGGACATTTTTTGTTAGCGGTTCAAGACCTGCAATAAGGCCAATTGTGTCGGTGCCGAGCAGGTCGATGGCCTGCTTTTCGGTCAAGCGAGCCGCAAACGGGTTGAGTTTGACTTCAACCCCGGCTTTCTCGAGATCTGACAGTTGTGCGAAGTTTGCCAAGTTAAAACTTGATGTAGATATCAAAACTTGCAAAGTTGCGCTCCCTGTTTGTTGAAGATAACGCTAGTCGGGAATCTGCAAAATAATTGTTAGTGCTACCAATCGGCACGCAATGATTGAATCAGCGCAACAAATTGTGAGTTATTTTCGTCGTAAGTAATTATGTTGTTCATTGTTTCTGAGCAAATGCGTTCCCAGTCAGATTGTGAAACTGAAGTCAGATAGTCCAATATTTCGGTAAAGCGTGTCTCATCAAGTTGATGCGTCCAAAATTCGCCATCGTCAGCAACTACTGCCGGCCAACCAAATTTAAGTGCTTGCACATTCAGTAACTCGGCGTCAACAAGAAATGCCGCAGTCTTTTTACCCCGTGCAAGCGACTCGTATCCAAGAGTGCTGCTTGTGAAAACAACGATTTCAGATTCATTTAAAACCTCATAGCTACTCATTGATGTTCGTCTTGGTTCAAGTTTCCATGAGTAGTTTTGAAGCAAGTTTTGGTAGTAACGCTTCTCGGCATCAAAATTTTCGCTTTTACCGATAATTACAAATTGCCGATTGTGCTGTTTGCAGTATTCGGCGATAAACGAGATAGTTCGCTCACGACGTGCTGTGATTGCCTGATAACTGACAGGGTTACCCGGAGCAGAGTCAGGGACGATGAATTTTTCGGAAATTTCTGGACGATAAGTCGAAATGTAGGCGATTGTTTGAGACTTTGAATTTTTTCGTGGCGAGAGATTATTTTTAAAACTTCCAATCGACACGACCTCACCGGATATAAATTTGCCGTAAGTTTCGCCGATTGCCTTACCGAAGACAAACATATGGTCGACATGGTTGTCATTCAATTCAGAATTTTTGGGCAGAGAGCCAAATAAGTCGCCATGCTCGCTACGTATCCCGTTTTGGATAAGGATCGTGCGGATATTTGGAAATTGACTTTTGAGCCGAAAGAACGGCGGAAAGTTATCAATAAAAGTCAGGATCAATTTTGGTTTAACAATATTTATGTATCTATTTGCGTAGTTTTGAGCGCTCAGATCACGGTCGAATAAACAAAGTAAGGCAATCGAAATATTGACTTCTTTTTCACGGAGATCGAGCACTTCAAGCTCATGTTTTGCAAAGTAGGGATTTATGACTTCTGCCCCCGTGACAAAATAAAGCAAAACATTTGCCTGTCTTGGCAGAAGTAACTTCCAACGTATTTTTCTCAAAGACCTCAAAAGCCTAAATATTCGCTTCATTTAGACCAAGAAGTTCCAAGTTCTGCCAACGGAGTCGGCCATCGTGAGTCATAGACAGCGATCGCATCACGAAACTCTTCGATCGCACTGCGTGAACCTGTATCGATGACAGTTTTCACGATTTGCTCGTAAATTTGCGATTCACTCTTGGAACTTTCTGAATTGAACGAAAATGATGAGGTTGACTTACCCGCCGAGATTTGGGTTCGAGGAAGAGCCTGTTGGCGCAGCACTCGGCCCGTTACTTTTGTTCGTTTTCGGCCGAGAAATTGTTCGAGTTGAGTTAACGCTGTTTGCGGATCAAGGACTGTGTCTTCAAATGCCAGCACTAGAAAGTTTTCGCGAAGCAAAGCGTGTTCGTCGATGGCGTCAGTCATCAACTTTTGAACCCGAGATATTGATAACAAAGCACGATCTGTCACCGATGCTTCTGCGAACTCTTCTGCCCATTCTTTGGCAAACCAAGGTATTTTGACACCTTTCAATTTGTACGAGAGGGTAAATTCGCGCGAGCGCTCAAATGAAGCGGTGTAGTCAAGGACGTTATTGAACAGATGTATTGGATGTCGTGCGACTTCAATTAGTTTGAGCCTGGAGCCGTATGTGTCGAAAAGTAAATCGGAAACTGAAATTAGCTCATGCGTTGCGACCAGTAATGCCAGGTTCTTTGAGTTGATTTCGATGGGAATACCATCGCCGCTCTTTTTGAAAAGCCGTTTTAGGTAGACGAGACTGCCTGGATTATTTCGAAAACCCGAATCATCATCCCACCGTAGGTTGATTTCGCGGCCGATCAGATTGTTATATTGTGACAAATCGGCGTAAATTTTCAAGAAAGCCTTGGCGGCATCAGCGCTCATTTTTCCTGCTGCATGGGCGATACAGACGTATTCGTAGACATGTTCAACTTTTTTCTTTTCGACACCCGACATCGATCCAATAATTGAAGTGACGACTGATTTTCCTCCGCCCCAAAAACCATTTACAACAATGATGTCATTGGTGAAAGGGTTGGGATGATCAAATTCAAGAGTCATGATTTGCTCAATTCGTCAAATTCATCTGACGGTAAAAGTTGGCTTCCATCGACCATTTTGTTTTTTGAATAGAGATGTGTTTGTCCAACGATCAATCACGGATTCAAACTCG
>ERZ889217.106-NODE-106-length-52670-cov-10.591086_pt1 | contig 52670 bp, 57 predicted proteins | sample MGYA00521098_ERZ889217 | MGnify/ENA primary metagenome ERZ889217 (study PRJEB32303, sample SAMEA104408613) | aquatic metagenome | biome: Brackish water; feature: Pelagic; material: water | place: Baltic Sea | collected 2014-06-10T22:04:00 | depth 2,362 m ... | reverse complement strand
CAGGCGGAAAGATCGATGCAGTTGTATCAGCTAACGAAGGTCTTGGACTTGCAGCAGTTGCAGTTCTTAAGAAGAACGGTCTCAATGGCAAGGTATGCGTATCAGGTCAGGATGCAACAGCAGACGGACTTGCAGCGATCCTTACAGGAGACCTTTCAAACACTGTATACAAGGCTGTAAAGCAAGAAGCTAAGGGCGCTGCAGCACTTGCAGTTGCGCTCATCAAGGGCAAAAAGGTTAAAAATGCTAAGGGTAAGACAAACGATGGAAAGCGCAATGTTCCATCAGTCTTGCTAGTACCAGTTGGAATCACAAAGGCTAACGTCAAGGTTGTCATCGCTGATGGCTTCCAGACACGTGAAGATGTCTGCAAGATTGCAACAGAGGCTGTATGTAAAGAAAACGGTATCTAATTCTTTAGATATCTACGCTTTACCTTCACATGCTTAAGGATCCGGCTCGAGGGAAACCTCGGGCCGGATTCGCATTATCTGCCCAGACTAACTAAGTATGATAATGACACCGAGAATTGAAGTAATTACATGAGTTGCACTGAGAGGAATGTATGAGCGCACCACTGCTTTCACTCAAAGGAATTAATAAATCATTTGGTCCAGTCCATGTATTAAAGGATGTCGATTTTGATATCCATCCTGGGCAAGTAACAGCCCTCGTCGGGGACAATGGTGCGGGTAAATCAACGCTGATCAAATGTATTGCGGGTATCTATACCCCTGAAAGTGGCGATTTTATCTTTGAAGGTAAGAATGTAACAATTGATGGCCCACGTGCTGCAACATCGCTCGGTATCGAAATTGTTTATCAAGATTTAGCTCTCTGCGACAACCTCGACATCGTTCACAATATGTTTCTTGGTCGTGAAGAGAAAAAGGGAATCACTCTCGATGAAACCTCAATGGAATCGCTGGCTCGTCAGACTCTCGATGGCCTCAACGTTCGAACTGTAAAATCAATTCGCCAGACTGTTGCATCTCTTTCAGGTGGACAGCGTCAAACAGTTGCCATTGCACGAGCTGTACTATGGAATTCAAAAGTTGTTGTTCTTGATGAACCTACTGCAGCCCTTGGTGTTGCTCAGACAGAACAAGTTCTTAATCTGGTGCGTCGCTTAGCCGATAAGGGTCTGGCAGTTGTATTGATTAGCCATAATCTCATCGACATTTTCCAAGTTGCAGATAATATTGCAGCTCTCTACCTTGGAAATATGGCAGCACAGGTTAAGAAGACAGATGTCACAACGAATCAAGTAATCGAATTGATCACTACTGGAAAATCTGAAGGAGTAGCCAACTAATGACAACTCATACAACTTCAGAAAGCACCATTCAAAAAGAGACTCTTAAAGGTGCGGGGTCTAATTACTTCTCTCGCGTAAAGGCAGGGGATATAGGTTCACTTCCCGCTGTATTAGGTCTGATTGCTCTGGTTGCCGTATTCGGCATTATGTCTGAGTACTTCTTAACGGATCGAAACTTTGCAAACCTTTTAACTCAAGCAGCTCCCGTTATGGTCATCGCCATGGGCCTTGTCTTCGTCCTACTACTGGGTGAAATTGACCTATCAGCCGGGTATGCATCAGGTGTAACGGGGGCGGTACTGGTTCTTTTAGTGACCAACCACGGTTGGCCTTGGTATGCAGCGCTCGGTATGAGCATCACTGTAGGAGCGGGGCTTGGACTCTTTATTGGACTACTCGTTTCACGACTTGGTATTCCATCATTCGTTGTAACGCTGGCCGCCTTCTTGGCCTTCCAAGGAATTCTTCTGCTACTTGCTGGTGAAGGTGGAACCATTCCAATTGCAGATAAGACAATTTTGGCAGTTCAAAATAGCAATCTGACGCCGATGCAAGGGTGGGCGCTGTGGGCTGTGGCTTCACTTCTCTATATCGTTGTGGGGATTCGACGAATTAGCTCTCGTCGTAGAGCCGGTCTTATTGTTGAATTGACTCAACTGTGGGCGATGAAAACCATCGCGCTCTTAGCTCTAACTGGCGCTGCTGTCTTTAGACTCAACCATGAGCGCGGCTTCTCTGATACCAACAGCACAAAAGGCGTTCCTATCGTTGCTCCACTCATTCTGCTGATTCTGCTCGCAGGAACTTTTTTGCTTTCTCGAACTGCATTCGGCCGACATATTTATGCAGTTGGCGGAAATGCTGAAGCAGCGCGTCGAGCCGGTATTAATGTCAAGCGAGTTCGCACAATTGCCTTCATTCTTTGTTCTTCACTTGCAGCTATTGCGGGAATGCTCTTTGCCTCTCGCATGAACTCAATATCTCCATCTACCGGAGGATCTTCAACTCTGCTTTACGCTGTCGGGGCAGCCGTTATTGGTGGAGTTTCTCTCTTCGGAGGCAAGGGAAGAATGCGTGATGCAATTCTCGGTGGCTTTGTTGTTGCTGTCATCGATAACGGAATGGGCCTACTTGGATATGGCGCTGGAATTCAATACCTCGTCACTGGCGCAGTTCTTTTGGTTTCAGCCGGAGTCGATGCAATTTCTCGTCGAGGGGCCCTTACAAACTAGGGGCTGTGAGCAAGGATTTGTTGCAATGCGTAAAGACGCGTAATCTTTCGCATGCAACTCCAGCGGGAGTGGTGAAATGGCAGACACGCAAGTCTTAGGAACTTGTGCTCCGGCGTGCGGGTTCAAGTCCCGCCTCCCGCACCAGAAGTAACGTTCTAGAGAGAATAGATATGGCTAAGCAATCGCCTGCAAAAGCGAAGAAACTTCGCGCAGAAGCGATGAGGGCTGCAGCGCAACGACGAGCCGAGAAAGCTACAAGCAACTCATCTCTTACAAGCAGCATGGCCAATCCAGATCCTTATAGTGAAGTCGAAAGCCAATGGATTGAGCTTGGCTTAGGAGCTCCGGCTTGTCGGGCTCTCATCGATGATGGCCTCTTTGCCTTAAGTGACCTACGAAAGGTTTCCCTCGATGCAATCAAGGAACTCCATGGCATCGGACCAAACGCTATACGCATCTTGGTATCTGAGATGAAGAAGGCCGATCTCTCCTTCAGAAATTAATTTCTCTTTTTTGCCAATCTCGGGTTACTATTTACCTGTTCACGAGTTCTACGTTTCAGCCCCGGCTTAGTAGACGGCAACCCTCCACCGCGGTGGGGTGCTCCGGGTGACGAACAGGTCAGGTAACTGGCAAGCGCGAGTCTCATTACTTTAATGCTTCTCGTACAAGGTTACTTGGCACCTACTGCGATGGAGAAACACATGTCTAACAACTGGTCCTTTGAAACGCTACAAATTCATGCAGGTCAAACTGCTGATCCAACAACGGGTGCGCGCGCGCTACCTTTGTATCAGACAACTGCATACGAGTTTCGCGATACAACACATGCAGCAAATCTCTTTGGTCTTGCTGAATTAGGAAATATCTATACCCGCATCATGAATCCGACTCAAGATGCTGTTGAGCAACGTCTTGCAGCCCTTGAAGGTGGAGTAGCCGCGCTACTTCTGGCATCTGGATCTGCAGCAACAACATTCGCAATACTCAATGTGGCAGAAGCTGGCGATCACATTGTCTCAAGTCCAAGCCTGTATGGCGGAACTTATAACTTATTCCATTACACCCTTCCTAAATTTGGCATCGAGGTAACTTTCGTCGAGGATACAAGTGATCCAGAGTCTTGGAAGAAGGCTGTAAGGCCAAATACCAAGGCTTTCTTTGGTGAAACAATTGCAAACCCGAGGAATGAAATATTGGATATCAAGGCGATAGCCGATGTTGCACATTCTGTTGGTGTGCCACTCATCGTCGATAACACTGTGGCAACACCATATCTGATCAAGCCAATTGATTTTGGTGCAGATGTTGTCGTTCACTCAGCAACCAAGTTCCTATCCGGCCATGGAAACGCTGTTGTTGGCGCCATTATCGATGCTGGTAAATTCGATTATGCACAGCACCAAGATCGCTTCCCGGGATTTAATAAACCAGATCCTAGTTACCACGGCCTGGTCTTCTCACAGGCGCTCGGCGTAGGTTCTGCATTCGGTGCAAACTTGTCTTACATCTTCAAGATTCGCCTGCAATTGCTTCGTGATATCGGAGCTGCAGTCTCTCCATTTAACGCATGGTTGTTGGCGCAAGGACTTGAAACACTTTCACTTCGTATTGAGCGCCATATCGAAAATACCAAGGCTGTTGCAACATTCCTGGAAGCGCACCCTGATGTCGAAAAGGTAAATTATGCGGCCCTCAAGTCATCTCCTTGGTATGAACTTGCAACTAAGTACGCACCTAAGGGACCAGGCGCGGTGCTCTCCTTTGAACTCAAAGGCGGCGTTGAAGCAGCTAAGAAGTTCGTTGAATCACTTGAACTTTTTAGCCATGTTGCAAATATTGGTGATGTCCGTTCATTGGTTATTCACCCTGCTACGACCACACACTCACAGCTTTCTCCTGAAGAACAGTTGGAAGCTGGCGTTACTCCAGGACTTGTTCGCCTAAGTCTTGGCCTTGAAAATATTATTGATATCAAGGCAGATCTTGAAGCAGGCTTTAAAGCGTCAAAGGGATAAGAGCCTAAGAGTTCTCTTAACTACTTCTCGACTGGAAAGCTATACGAAGAAGCTATAGGCCAGAAGCAGGCCGCCGACAGTGATTGCAATCGCTGCGGCGGTCTGTGTTTGTAGCCACTTCTTTCCTGGATCCGTTAATGAAATTGCCAATAGAAGTGCGCCGGGGATTATAAGAACCAAGCTCTTCATAAAATTACCATTGTTGCCTGTTTGATAGCGAAGATTGATAAGGCCTACCGCCAAAGCTGCATAGGAGCCCATACGAAAATTATTAATTCGCTGCATATTCATGCCTTGATAGTAAGGGAAAAGGGCGCCGGTTTCCCGACGCCCTCAACCTTTTTAACTTTTTTTATTAGTGATCTGCTGGCATACCTTCAGCGTGTGACTTCATGCGTGCGATCTTCAAAATTGTAAGACCGAATACGCACTTAGCAAGAATGTCTGCAAGTGTGTAACCAACCTGAACAGCTACGAATGATGATGCTGAAGCATCACCAACGATGTTGAAGATGTACGCGATTGGGTATACGCCCCATGTTGCAATGAGAAGCAGGCGCAAACGTCCTACAGTCTCTGCAACTCCAGCTGGCTGGCGCTCTAGTGACTTTCCTAGCTCTGAGAAGAGTACGTAGAGGATGTAGATGAATGGAATTGTTGAAAGAACACCGTAGAGAACCTGAGTGTTCTGGTCAGATGAAATTTCTCCTGGGTAACCAAGTGCGATCATTGCAGCTGATGCTGGAACAAGGCGCGTGATAAGTGACTTTGAAACTTCCTTAGCAAGTGCCAATACTGCGATTACTTCTACAAGAAGTAGTGGAACTGTAAGTAGCCAGTCAACGTAACGATATGCCTCGTTGAATGCACCTTGTTCTCCTGAAACATTTACCATCATTCCATCGGATGCTTCACCGAATGAGTTGAAGATTCGGAAGTAGTGGTAGCCCGCGATGAATGTAACCATCGATGACATAACTAGTGCATTGCGGTACTTAGGTAGAACTCGAGACTGCGAGACAAGTGTGTACACAGTGCATGCGAGCATTGAAATCAAACCGAATGAAAAAATGTTATAAACAAGGTTCCATTGATTTTGGTCAAGTGTTACTGACATGTAATAAGCCTCCATGGGTGCTTAAACAATGTGGGCCGGCGGCCCCAAAGTTCAGAAATCTATGAAACCCTCGAGGAGTCTCATTTATCGCTGACGGAATTCATTGTGGCGGAAGCCACAACCGAGCGCATGATGAAAAGCTGCGTGTCACATGGATTTCTCAGAAATATGACCAAAATCTTCGTAAATCGGATATTCCGCCCGCCAGCTAGGCTTGTCTCATGATCGCCCAACTGCGTGAGGTTCGAGGCTATCCAGGTTTCACCTCACTTGCGATTTCGCGCTTCATATCCAATGTCGGCAATGGCGTATCCCCGATCGCTCTGGCTTACGGAGTGCTCAGCCTGCCTAATGCCACGGGAAAAGATCTGTCGATAGTGATGGCTGCCCGCTTTGTACCACTCTTGGCCTTCATGCTCTTCGGCGGAATTCTGGCTGATCGCTTCCAACGTAATCGTTTAGTCGGCGGCAGTGACATGATTGGAAGCTTCTTAGCTGGCATGAGCGCAATCTCATTGATTGCAGGTTTTTCAAGCACGCTCTTATTAGCCCTGATGGGTGGCCTCTTTGGAATTCTTAATGCAATTTGGTGGCCCGCGATGTCTGGAGTGCTGCCTGAGATTCTTCCAAAAGATAAGTTGCAGCAAGGCAATGCTGTGATGGGGTTGATGACAAATTTCGGATACATTGTCGGAACTCTCGGTGGCGGAATTCTTGTAGCAACCGTTGGTGCAGGCTGGGGTCTACTCGTTGATGCAGCAACATTCTTTATCGCTGGAGTTATTGTCTGGAACTTACCCATCCTTGGAAAAATCAAAGAGAAGAGCCCTGGAATTATCCATGACCTAGTAGTCGGGTGGAAAGAATTTATTTCTCGGTCGTGGGTAATTGCGATGGTCCTTGCTTTCGCGCTAATCAATATGGCCTTTGAATCAATGCTTTCGGTACTAGGCCCACTCAATTTCAGTGATCCAGTCTCTGGGCCGAAACAATGGTCTTACAACTTGGCAGGGCTTTCTATTGGAATGTTTATTGGCGGAATCGGAATTCTCAAAATCAAAATTCGCAGACCGTTATTTTTGGCCATGATTCTTATTGCATTTTCATCAATGTGGGACTTTGCTCTTGCTTTCGATATGCCTATTGTCTTTACAGTGCTGGCCTCTATCTTTTCAGGAATTAGCCTCGAGGTATTTATGGTGACCTGGAATACATCGCTTCAAAGCCATGTGCCTGAAGAGTCATTTTCACGGGTGAGCTCTTACGACACACTGGGCTCATATGGAATCGCCCCCTTGGGAATTGTCATCGCTGGTCCTCTTGCTATGCATTTTGGCGTCAGCACAATCCTCTTCATTACGGGAACGCTCACCTTAACTGCAGCGCTCATCTCACTATTGGTGCCATCTGTTCGAAATCTTCGTAACGATGCCTAGGAAGCGATTAGGCTTATCTCCATGACCACCGAGCCAATTCCTGCTCCGCCGAAGTTACGTGGGTGGTTTCACTTGGGAGCAACTCCTGTTGTAATCATTGCCTCTCTCGTGCTCTTCATTCTTAGCCGCGACTCATTTAAGTTTGCAGTGGCGCTCTATTCGATTACTGCAATCATGCTCTTTAGCGTTTCAGCGATCTACCATCGAGTTCCATGGATCCCACGGAAGAAGAAGATTTGGCGCCGTTGGGATCATGCAAATATAAATTTGTTGATTGCAGGTTCCTATACTCCATTTGCTGTTGCTCTATTAGATAACCGCGACCGTAATATTTTGCTCGCGGTTGTTTGGACAGGAGCAATCATTGGCGTGGCACTTCGCGTCTTCTGGGTTGGCGCACCACGATGGCTCTATGTAGCTAATTATCTACTGCTTGGGTGGGTTGCAGTTATCTATACCCCTCAGCTCTATGCAAAGGGTGGCCTCTGGGTGTTACTGCCCATCTTGATTGGCGGGCTTCTCTATTCCATAGGAGCCATTTTCTATGCGCTTAAATTGCCAGGTAGAAATGCAAAATACTTTGGTTTTCATGAGCTCTTTCATATTTTCGTGCTGGCGGCTTGGATTTCCCAGTATCTAGCAGTCTCTTTCGCCATTTACCGAAAGTAGCTTCATGCCCTAATCTTGTGCTCTGGGAAGTTGATCACAAGCAATCGATTGAGGGTATGAGATGGCAGAGAAGAAGTTCCGCAGTTGGATGGGTTTTCGCGATGAAGAAGAGCGAGCACCCATCGCGAACCCTGTCGACCGTATCCGCGAACTTGAATCACAGCTAGCTGACCTTCGTTCCCGTCGTGACATCACCGGCCTAAGCCGCGAAGAGTTTGAGATCTTGGCAACTGAGACAGCGATGTCGATGGTCAAATCTGCCCAGGCCCGTGAAGTTAAAGCCCATGCCGCATCAGAGCGAATCATCAATGAGACAACTAGAAATGCAAAAGATGTTCTCGAGGGTGCTGAAAATAAGGCTCGTAGTGTTTTGGCCGGAGCAGAATCTCGTGGGCGCAAGTACATCTCAACTGCTGAAGCTGAAGGCGCCGAAATGCTTCGTGACGCTAGCCGTCAAGGTGAAGGAATTATTGAAACTAAACGTCGCGAAGCAGCAACTCTTCAAGCTGCTGCACGTCGCGAGGCCGAGAAAGTAGTTTCAGAGGCGGCTGAAAACGTTATTGCCTACCGTACCTGGCTTGCAGATATTATCTCTGAATCTGAGCGTCTCTACCGCAGCCAGTCAACTGCACTGACTGCTGCCGAAGCTGCAATCGCGCAATCTCGTGAAAAATTGGATTCAGCCTTCACTCGTCTTAACAGTATGAAGAACGCAGTTGAGAGCTCATTCAATCAAGATGGAACTGTAAAGCGTTCTGAACCGATCAGGGTTGAGAGCAAGCGAACTCGCGCAGCAATTGTGGCGCCAAAAAAGACTGCTAAAAAGACAACTAAGAAAAAAGCAGCAAAGCGTAAGTAATTCTTATGGCTACCAAGCGCGGTATCCAATACATACCTGCAATTGATGGACTTCGCGCACTTGCAGTAATTGCAGTCATGTTCTATCACTTAGGTTTCTCATGGATCCCCGGTGGATTTCTTGGAGTAGATCTCTTCTTTGTTATCTCAGGCTATGTCATTACTCGACTCCTGCTCGATTCAATAGCTCAGAGTGGGGGCCTTGATTTACGGGGTTTCTATATTGCGCGAATAAGAAGGCTCTTGCCAGCTCTTGCCTTCATGGTGATTTCAACAATGATTGCGATTGGGATCTGGGCACCAGATACGATCAAGAGACTACTCCTAGATGCTCCTTTTTCATTAACAGGAACTATGAATTGGTGGCTTGTCGCCCGTCATCAGGATTACTTTGAAAGCATCGGCCGTCCTCCTCTTTTGCAACACACATGGTCGCTGGCTGTAGAAGCCCAGTTCTATCTGGCGTGGCCGCTGATTCTCTATTTCATATTGAAAAAATTCGGCCAGAAACATATCCCTGCGGCAGCGCTCTTTATCGCCGCAGCATCAGGAATTGCGCTACTCCTGCTTTCCTTTTCACTTGATGCATCGAACGCATCCAAGGTAAGCCATGTTTACTTTGGAACTGACACTCATAGTATCGGACTCTTTTTAGGCGCTGCGCTAGCTGTGAGCTGGATACCTCAAAATTTTACAACCTCTGTCACAAAGAAGGCTCAGGATTTTATTGATGGAGTTGGTGTTGCAGGATTTATTGGAATTCTTGCTGCGTTCTTATTGATCGACGAGACTCAACCAACGTTATATAAGATTGCATTTCCACTTGCTGGAATATGTGGCGCTGCAATCATCATGTCAGTTGTTCATCCGGCCTCACGATTTGCTCCGATATTACAAAATCCAGTTCTCTTGTGGATTGGTGAGCGTTCATATGCAATTTATTTATGGCACTGGGTGATCTTTCAAGTAACACGCCCGAGCATGGATTTAGCCGGACAAACCTGGGCACTTTATGCACTGCGAATATTAATTGTCTTCGCGCTCAGCGACATTTCCCTGCGTTATATCGAGCTCCCAATTCGCCGTGGAATAATTCAAAACTGGTTTAAAGGGTTGAAATACCGCACTAAGCAAGAACGTAGCGTTCAGACTCGAGTCTTCTCAGCTCTAACTGTAGTAGTTCTCCTTGTTGCAACTGTCGTTAGCGTTCGTGCGATTTCTATAACCAACGATCAAAGAGCCGCCTTAGAAGCCTCCCTAAATGTGGAGCCTGCAGTAGTCAGCGAATCTGTCGAGGATGGCCTCTGGGTAACGGGAGATTCGGTCATCTTGGGAATTCGCGCCGCCTTAGGTCAGAGCCATCCGATCAGCATTATGAATGCCCGGATCGGACGGCAAGCGCCCGAACTTCTTGATGTCATTCTTCATGACAAGGCTGCCGCTCAAAATTCCCGAACCGTTATCGATATCGGCAATAACAATGCTTTGACTCGAGCGCAGGTAGAAGCAATCTTTGAAGCGCTCAAGGATCAACCTCAGGTAGTCATTGTAAATACAGCTGTTCCGCGCCCTTGGCGAGATCCCAACAATTCCCTTATCTCTGATATTGCAGCGCAGTATCCACGCTTTTCAGTTGTCGATTGGAAAACCATTTCAGAAGGCCACCCAGAATATTTTGCACCGGATGGGGTCCATTTGGTTCCCACAGGAGTTGCTGTGTATGTTGCACAGATTCTTCAAGAACTAAATAATCCGTAAAAAAAATCCCCGACCACTCTTATGGCCGGGGATTTTTTATTTAAATATCTATTCGAATTGACCAGCAAATCCGAATGCTTTTGCAACTCCGAATGAACCATCTGCGTAGGTTGCAGAAACTCGGAACGATGTTGAACTTGTATCCGAGGTCTTAGCAAACTCTGCAGAGAGAGTCATTGCTGAAACTTCTGAGACAACGTTCCATTCACCCATTCCAGATCGTGTCTCGACTTTATATCCGGTTACATCTCCAGCTGGAGCCTTCCACGTAATAACCATGACTGACTTAGAACTGTCTTTCCAATTTCCGATAAAGCGAGATGGCGCTTCTCCAGTTGCTGCTGCTGGATCAATTGCTGTTCCAGGATCAGTAGCAGGCGCAGTCTCTTCAGTTGCAGGAGTTTCTGCAGCCTCAGGAGCCATCGATTCTTCAATAGATGGAGTTACCGCTGGCGCATCATCAGAATCCTCGTTACTCGAGTTAGCAATAACAATTGCCGCAAGAAGCACAACGCCGACAAGAACGCCTAAGAGAATCTTTCCTGATGATCCTTGGCGAGCAGCCGTTGACTTCGCTGCGTCTTTCGCTGCAGCTGCACGAACTGGCGCCGGAGCTGGAGTAGTTGAAACGTTAACGCGAGCAGAACCACCTGAAGGAACTGGAGGAATGACGACTTTTGACGTTGCCTTCCTGGCCGCAGACTTCTTTGCGCTCTTTTTAGGTGCTGCCTTCTTGGCCACAGACTTCTTAGCTGTTGTCTTCTTCTTGGCTACAACTTTCTTGGCGGTCTTCTTTTTAGCAACGGTCTTCTTTAACGTTGTCTTCTTTTTAGCAACGGTCTTCTTTAACGTTGTCTTCTTTTTAGCAACGGTCTTCTTTGCAGGAGACTTCTTTGCGCTCTTTTTTGGAGCAGCTTTCTTAGCCGCTGTCTTCTTCTTTACTGCCACTGTGATCTCCTTGAGTTATGAAGGGCTACTACCTACGTCTACGACATAGGAAGGAATATGGACAAAAGTTTATCTTAGAGAATTGAGCAATGTGATGACATGTGGCGCTATTGCACGGAGTGATTTTCCTCGGTGACTGATTGCATCCTTATCTTCAGCGCTCATTTGCGCACTTGAGATATCCAGCCCATCGGGGCGAAAGATCGGGTCGTAGCCGAAGCCGCGCTCCCCCACTGGATTGTGAAGAATCCACCCATCAAAGCGAGCCTCTTGGCAGTGGCTTCGACCATCGGGAAGATAGAGAGCTGCAACACAAGTGAAGTGAGCGCCCCGGTCTTCATCACTGATGTTGGCTAACTGCTCGAGAACTTTTGCTGTATTTGCAGCGTCATCACCGTGGTTACCAGCCCAACGCGCTGAAAAAATTCCTGGATCACCATTGAGAACATCGACGCAGAGACCACTGTCATCTGCAATTGCTGGCAAACCCGTTGCAAGCGACATCTCGCGAGCCTTCTTTAAAGCATTCTCTTCGAATGTGCTTCCATCTTCGAGAACATCAGGCAGCTCTGGGAACTCTTCTAACCCGACGAGCTTGATTGCACCAGGTGCAATTGCATCAAGAATTCTGCGAAACTCTTCGATCTTTCCCTTGTTGCGCGTTGCAAGTAAGAGCGTATGTGACATTTTTTATGCGAGTGCTTGCTTCTGAAGATTGGTAAGGGTCGCACAGCCTGCAACAGCTAAGTCTAAGAGTGAATCGAGGAGCGCGCGATCAAAAGGTGCGCCTTCTGCGGTGCCCTGGACTTCGATGAATCGTCCATCGCCTGAACAAACCACATTCATATCTGTCTCTGCCCGCACATCTTCTTCGTAACAAAGATCGAGCATCGGCACTCCTGCGATAATTCCAACGCTGACCGCTGCTACAGAATCAGCAAGTGGCTTTGCACTAGCCTTGATGTGACCCTCTTTCTGTGCCCAACTAATTGCATCAGCGAGTGCAACATATGCGCCAGTAATTGCAGCGGTGCGAGTTCCGCCATCTGCTTGCAAAACATCGCAATCAATAACAATAGTATTTTCGCCAAGCTCTTTCATATCAACGATTCCACGCAGCGAACGACCTATGAGGCGAGAAATCTCTTGAGTACGTCCGCCAAGCTTTCCCTTAACACTTTCGCGATCTGAACGCGTGTGAGTTGCACGTGGCAACATGGAATATTCAGATGTAACCCAGCCATTGCCAGAGTCCTTTAACCAGCGTGGGACACCTGGAGTAAAGGAGGCAACACATAGAACGCGAGTCTTGCCGAATTCAACAAGCACAGAACCTTCTGCGTGATCAAGCCATCCGCGAGTGATTTTAATGTCGCGAAGTTGATCTACCGTGCGTCCGTCATTGCGTGCCATCTCGTGCCCCATTTTCTTTTTGATTACTGTATTTAAAGTTCGTGATGTTGAACCGAACCCACTTCAGGTCCAAGGAATCGGCGCGCTAAAACTTCAAATGCCTTCGCATCCCCCGTGGCTAAGAATGTGTGTTCTGCTGGAGCGCTCTTATCTGAGCGAAGTAGTGAATTCTCAATAAGGACACGATACAAATCTTTAGCTGTCTCTTCAGCACTTGATACTAAGGAGACATCATTGCCCATTACATACGAGATTACGCCGGTGAGAAGCGGGTAGTGGGTGCAGCCTAAAACCAAGGTATCTACCTGGGCGCCAATCATCGGCTGCAAATACTCTCGCGCGACTTTAGTAATTGCCTCCCCCGATGTTTCTCCTCGTTCGACAAATTCAACGAAGAGTGGGCAAGCCATTGATTCGATTGTTAACTGTGGCGCTGCAGCAAATGCATCGATATAGGCTTGAGAATCAATCGTTGCGCGAGTTCCAATTACTCCGACTTTGCCTGTACGGGTGGCTGCAACTGCGCGTCTGACAGCCGGTTGAATAACTTCGATAACTGGAACTGAATAACGCTCGCGCGCATCGCGCAACATCGCAGCGCTTGCTGTATTACATGCAATGACAATTGCTTTAACGCCTTGCGCTACAAGGAAATCAAGTGATTCGAGCGAGAAGTCACGGACCTCAGCCAACGTGCGTGGACCAAATGGGCCACGTGCTGTGTCACCAAGATAGATAATGGATTCATTAGGAAGTTGATCAAGTATCGCTCGAGCCACCGTTAGTCCGCCAACGCCAGAATCGAAGATACCGATTGGCGCATTGCTCATGGGTGCAGTCTAACCGTGAGCGCGCGTTAAGCCCAAAGAGTGCCGTCGAGCCCTTCGGTTGCCTCGGAAACTTCCGAGCCATAGACGCCCGTCGATAAGTATTTCCAGCCAGCATCACAGACGATGAATGCAATATCTGCATCGCGCCCATCGCGAATAGCTTCTTTGCCCATAGCCATCGCAGCATGCAAAATTGCTCCGGTCGAAATACCAGCAAAAATTCCTTCAACTTCAAGAAGTTCTCGAACGCGCTTTACCGAGTCTTCGGCTCCAACAGAGAAACGTCGCGTCAGAACTGAAGCATCATAAAGTTCTGGGATAAATCCCTCGTCGATATTGCGCAATCCATATACAAGTTCTCCGTAGCGTGGTTCTGCCGCAATAATAGCTATATCTGGGTTCTTCTCGCGCAGATAACGTCCAGCCCCCATTAGCGTGCCTGTTGTTCCAAGACCGGCTATGAAGTGTGTGATTGTTGGCAGGTCTGCAAAAATTTCAGGACCGGTGAATTTGTAGTGCGCCTCTGTATTGGCAGGGTTGCCATATTGATAGAGAAAAACATATGCAGGATTTTTTGCAGCAATCTCTTTTGCAACGCGGACTGCTTCATTAGATCCACCCGCTGCAGGTGAGGAAATAATTTGAGCGCCCCACATCTCGAGTAGCTGGCGACGTTCTGGGCTTGTATTTTCTGGCATTACGCAAATTAATTTATAACCGCGAACCTTAGAAGCCATAGCCAGCGATATTCCTGTGTTGCCACTTGTCGGTTCCAAAATTGTTGAGCCAGGTTTAAGTAAACCATCGCGCTCGGCGGCATCAATCATTGAAATTGCAGTTCGATCTTTAATTGAACCGGTTGGATTTCGATCTTCCATCTTGGCCCACAGACGAACATTGGGCGCTGGTGACAATCGTGGTAAGCCGATAAGTGGCGTATTACCTACAGATGCTTCTAGGGATTCGTATCGAGTCAACGTTAGCCACCGGCAACAGCTGGCAAAATTGTCATTGAATCTCCATCGTTAATCTGTGCTTCTAGTCCGCCAAGGAATCGAACATCCTCATCGTTGATATAAATATTGATAAAACGACGAAGTGCACCATTTTCAAGGAGTCGCTCGCTTAACCCAGCATAGTTCGCATCAAGATCTGCAATGACAGCAGTAAGTGTTGAACCACTTGCCTCTACAGTCTTCTGATCTTTGGTGTAGGGACGAAGAATTGTTGGGATACGGACTTCGATAGGCATAGCGCAATTATGCCTAATAAGTGCCTGTATCTCTAATTGAAGGTAGCTAATCGATAATAGTGACAGGCTCTTCAACAACTTCTGAGTTAATAATTCGATATGAGCGAAACTCTGTTGCAGGTGCAATCTCTTTGCGTGTAGAGATGACAACATAATGTGTGCCCGGTTCATTCGCATAGGCAATATCTGTGCGTGATGGGTAGGCCTCGGTCTCTGTATGAGAATGATAAATAACAACGATTTCTTCATTGTGCTCATCTACTTCCCGATAGAGCGCAAGCAAATCCTTGGGATCGAACTCATAGAAGGTCGGTGAATGTGCTGCATTGACCATTGGTTTAAGTCGCTCCACTTTATCTTCTCCTTCAGGCCCAAGAATTACTCCGCAACATTCATCGGGATACTCTGCGCGAGATTGTTCGAGCATGGCATCAACAAATGCGCGAGATATCTGTAACGTCATAGACAAATCCTACAGCTGCAGTTGCTACCCATTGCTGAGTGCAGATTCTTCATCTTCATCGAAATCATCAATGAGAGCGGCCAGTAAGGTCTCTTGAAGCCACCCAAGCCATGTATAAACTGCATAAACTCCACGAAGCGGGTCATCCGGTGATAAGAGTTCAAGCTCTTCATGCGAATTATTCTCAACTTTGAGTCGCACGCCTAGGGCTAACCGAATGTCATTAATCCCACCTAGCCAGGCATTTGCATTGTCGTGATCTAAATCAACATCTCCATCATCTGATGACTTCAAATGAATCCGCATCGACATGGCATGCGCCTGCTTCTTCTGTCGTAGCGTTGATTCTGTATATCGACGAAATTCCGAAGCATCGACTTGATCGGTATAAGCATTGGGAAGTAAGCGGTGCAGGACTTCATCATCAGGTGGAGAATCATGGGAAGTAATCCCCACCATTGCTGCCAGTGGATCTTCATGGCCATGATCACGGCGTTCAGCCAATAACTCAATGATCTGCTCACAGAGATTGAGAAGTACTTCTTTTTCACTATCGGCGAAGTGTGCAATATATGTATGGTCCCCTTGGCGTTTAAAACCTTCGGTGGAAGTCATAGTTGATCTCCACGTTGGAGCGTGGCCCACAAGCCATATTCATGAAGCCTAGCGACATCATGTTCCATCTCTTCGCGGCTGCCGGTCGAAACTATTGCCTTGCCATCATTATGTACTTGCAACATCAACTCGGTTGCTCGAGTTTTTGAATAGCTAAAGAGCTCCATAAAAACATATGTCACATAGGTCTGAAGATTGACGGGGTCATCCCACACGATGGTCACCCATGGCGTATCTGCTGAAAAGATTGCGCGAATCTCTTCTTCAATCTTATCCGCAGTTTTAACCATCACCGGATAATGATATTAAATATTGGGCTTGTGACAGCGCTCCAGAGTGGGTCTGCCTCGGCGGTAACTCTCAATGTGAGAACGCCACGGGGCACAGCTGATAGAAGAGTCGTAAAGTTTCCTTCGGCATCAGTGGTCAGCGGTGTATTGACCGGAATCCACTTTTTACCGACCTTCTTCTCTATAAGAAGCGCTGCACCTGCGGTGCGCGGAAGAAGGTATCCACTCAATGCTATTTGCAAAACGCTCTTTGCAGTTGCTGGTGCGCTAAGGATTAATAAACGGTTTACAGTAACAAGAGTCTGTGCACTTATACCTTCGGCACGGTCCCACGTTGCATCAGAGTGGAGTCGAATATATGTAGATCTACCGATGATGATCGATTTAGAAATTTTTCCATCTGTTCCAGTTGTCACAGTCGAAAGCGTTCGCCACGTAGCCTCGCCTGGTGATATACCCTCAATGCGAACAGAAACACCAGCCAGAGGAGTCTGATCTTTGATGGCAAAAGTCGCATCGACTGTAATGGCATCCCCATAATTAATTATTGACTTATCACTAGATGCAACGATGCTTACTTGGTCAGGTGCGATTTCCCGGGCTACTTGTCGTATTGATTCCATCGCAAGAGGTTCTTCCATGCCAAATGTCCAGGCAGTAATGCCGCCAATGCGATATTTATTAACGAGCGCTGCACGAAGGGCCCAGCCTTTAGCATCTTGGTACCACGCGGTGCGAGAGGCGGTACATGATGTTGAAAGCCCTGTCGCCGTTGTTCCGTTATAAACTTTTTCGTAAAAGAAAGTCATCTCACCATACTGCTCGTTATAGGTAGGTACAGCGCCATATGTTGCAGCAAGAGCTTGCGCATCACGCATCACAAATGTTGCAGCCTTTGCTCCCGCCTTGACTGTATTGATTACGTTGGCAGGACAGATTCCGCTAACAGCAGTTACCCAATCTCGACCGTAACCGGGTACGCCGACAAAAACTTTTGACGCGGGCATAACTGAAACCGCATATTGCACCGTTCGTTCAGCCCACGTTATGGGTCCGATAGGACCTGGCTTGGAAACTGAATAGTCGTAGGTCATGATTCTAAGCTTGTCGATAAAAGGTGCAATATCGGCCCATGCATAGAGGTAATACCCTTTTTGGGCATCTTGAGGATTGAGAACATAGGGAGTTGAAACAGAGAGAACCTTATTTTCAGCGCGAAGCGCTGCGCTTAACTCTTTTACAAGTGCAATCCAGCTAAGTGCTGTGCTCTTCCATGTGGCGTTTCCATCGACAAAGGCGAACCCTTCAAAATCAAGGTCAATTCCATCAAAGTTATTAGTGCGCACCAAATCCATGATTGTATTTACAACCTGCGTACGCGAGGTAGTTTTTTTGAGAAGCTCTGCTAAAACTAATTTTGTGGTTCCATCGGTGATTGAGGGAATGATTGCAAAACCTGCGTTGCGCATTGCAGAAAGAGGTTCCGCAATAGGGATGCTGGGATTAGCAGGCTGGTATAGATCCACGATATACGCAGCTTTTATCTTTGCATCGTATTTTAGTGTGTACCAAAATGGCATCACCTCTTTAACCAGATCTGCATTATTGAGCGCATCAGGTAGCGCCGTCTTCATCGAATAATATGGAATCCAGCCCGTTAAAATCTTTCGCGGAGGGTTATCTTCAGCAGTTGCCGGTTGAGTAACAAGTGCCGCAGAAAGCGCGATCGCTAAAAGTATTCCGATGGCTTTGCTAATTTTGGGGGCAGTCATCAACTCTGGCCTCGTGGACCGTTCGGGTCGCGTCTAAAACGTGATGAGAATATTTTGTTGTACTCACGATCGATCGCCCAAGCGTGAATCGCAAGAGATAAGAGCGCAATAAATTTTAGGAAGATCGGAACAGATCCCGTAAGAAAGAAGAAGCACATGAAGATGCCGATAAAGCCGATGCCTGAAACCAGAACTCTGCGCCCAAGATTGAAAACTGTCCCTCGCGTAAACTCGCGTAGCGTGCCAATTGTGAGAAGTAAACAGATTGGCCCAGAAAGCAGAAGGATTAGCAGAAGAATGGTGATGAGAAAGGCGAGTGATTCCATGGCTCTCCTCTCAATAATCGAATTCTAGTTGGCTAATGGCATCCACGTGATATCAGTCGCTGCAAAGAGTGCCATATCAATCTGCCGACCATCATCACGTGTGACCTTGTTGCGCAATATTCCTTCTCTTTGATAGCCCGCTTTCGTGAGAAGTTTCTGTGAAGCGGTGTTTTCGACATCTGCAAGTCCTTCTATGCGACGAAATCCCAGAGATCGAAAACCATAATCAGTAATCATTTTTGTGGCCGTAGTTGCTATTCCCTTGCCGCGCATAGATTTCTCTAACCAATATCCAATTTCGGCAGAGTGATTTTTAATATTTATTGTATGAAGTGAAATAACTCCCGCAAATGCAATATCATCGCCATTTCCGTAGTCGACTATAAATCGAATTTCCCTACGTTCTGCCAAACCAAATAGGTCTGATCGAACGAAATCAATTGCATGATCTAACGTGTAGTTCGCCGGCACAGTTGTAAAGGCTGGAATCAGTGGATCTTGGCAAGCTTGGAAAATCGAATCAATATCTGCTTCAGTGCTGGGGCGCAAAGTCACAAGGCCATATTGCAGCGTTGGAATTTCAGTTGGCCACCAAATCATGGCGCTATCTTAGAGTAGGGGCGGCTAGCCGATGAGCTCTGAGTCGCGGTGGAGCGATTGATCATGAGTGCAACTTAGATTTGAAGGTAGAGATGCACAGCTGTCGCAGAGCAAAATCAATTGGTGGCATGAGGCAGTGTTGCAATTACGGAAATCTTTAGTTGGGGCCTGGCATTTTTCGCACTGGCCAATGACCTTTGCCTTATCGCTGAAATCCATCGCCATACGATCATCGAAGATGTAGAGCGAGCCTTCCCATGATGCTTCATCACCAAAACGTTCACCGTACTTCACGATGCCACCATCAATTTGATAAACCTCGTTAAAGCCGCGCTTCTTCATCACTGCAGAAAGAACTTCGCATCTAATACCACCCGTGCAGTATGTGACTACTGGCTTATCTTTAATGTGATCGTATTTGCCGCTTTCGATTTCACGGATGAAGTCTCTTGATGACTCAACGCTAGGAACGATAGCGTTTTTAAATTTTCCAATTTTAGCTTCGTAGGCATTACGGCCATCAAAGAAGACAACGTCATCCCCGCGTTCCTTTACTAATTCTTCAACCTGTTCAGGACGTAGGTGAATTCCACCGCCAACAACTCCATTTTCATCAACTTGAATCTCATCGGGATTTCCAAATGCAACGAGTTCATCTTTGACTACAACACGAAGGCGTGGAAAATCATTTCCAGTTCCTTCAGACCACTTAAAGGCAATCTTCTTAAATCCCGTATACCGTCGAGTTTCGCGCACATATTTCTTTACATCTGCCATTTCTCCACCGAGAGTTCCATTAATGCCATGTTTAGAAATTAGGATGCGGCCTTTGAGATTGAGAGATTGACAGAGATTTTTCTGCCATAAAAGCACTGCTTCAGGATCTGCAATAGGCGTGAAGCGGTAATAAAGAATGACCTTATTGAGCTTTGGAGCGTGCTTGTTCACATCTCTATTCTAACGCGGCTACTGTCAGTAATAAAACCCTCTCATTACGCACGGTTAGCCACCTTCGTAAAAATACTTATCCCCAATGTGCAGCAATTTCTCTATTACAAGGGTCTTATGTCAGTGGCGCCCATCAATATCCATCCATGACAACAGCGAAGCTCGTAGTAGTTGACGAACTCTCATCGACAGTTGCCGAACTACTCTTCGCAATTCCCTGTGCGCAATCTCTTCTGAGCCTTACCCAGATTGATCCTTACGCACTTAACGCAAGTGATCGAATCGATTATCTTTCAGCCCTCGATCGCCACGATGGATGGCTCTATGCCTTACGTCAAAGAGCGATTGCCGCAGTTGCTGGGCGCTCACCGAGCGAAGGCGGCGGGCCACTTTCTGGCGTTGATGAAGCAGAGCGTGAAGATATTTCGACCGCTCTTCGATTAGCACCTGCAACTGCGCAATCGCGGATAGATATTGCACGTACCTTGGTCAACAATTTACCTAATACATGTTCAGCCCTTGCCACCGGAGAAATTTCATCCGCGCATGCAACAGTTATTGCCCGTGAAACTGCCGCGGCTATTCGTGATGGTGCACCTGAATCGGTGATATTTGATATTGAAACACGTGCAATTGCTTATGCAGAATTCCATACTCCGGGACAGGTTGCAAACCATGTACGTAATGCGGTCGCTAAATATGGGCCCGAAGAATTTGAAGAAGTTACAGAGCGAGCACATGCGCTTCGACGAGTCAGCTGTTACAACGAGCCAGATGGAACCTCAACTGTTGTAGCAATCCTTCCGGCAGCTGATGCTCAGATAGTTATGAACTCTATTGAAGCCTTTATTCTGCAGAGCCAAACGAGCGATTCGGCTGCTGAGTTATCGAGTAGCGATAAGCGCACTATGGATATGAAGCGCGCTGATGCTCTCTCTGCAATCTGTGCTTCCTACCTCGCTAATTCAACTGTCTCGGTTACTCCGCATCGCAGACCGCTGACCGTTAACGTCACCATCGACCTTCCAACTCTGCTTGGTCTTGCTGAAAATCCTGGCCAACTTGCAGGCTACGGCGCAATTCCAGCATCTGTGGCTCGCCACCTTGCCTCGGATGGAAAGTGGAAGAGATTTATCACCGAACCACAGACCGGAAATCTCTTAGATTTCGGGCGCGAAAGTTATGAACCCCCTCAACATTTGAAAGATTTTCTCATCGCCCGCGATCGAACATGTCGCTTCCCAGGTTGTCGAAGATCGGCGCTTCTTTCAGACCTCGATCATGCACAGAGTTGGGAATCTGGAGGTCAGACTTCAGCTGAAAATATTGGGGCGCTCTGTCGAAGGCATCATCAATTAAAGACACATGGGGGCTGGAAAATTGAAAGTTTTCCCGATGGCTCATGCACGTGGATCTCTCCACTCGGAAAAGAATTCTTCACTCCCGCACGGTCAATTCATGAACCTATATAGCTCCAAGTTGCAGGTAGTTGAAGCTTCAATTACATTGCGCTTATTGGACTTATAGGAGTTACAAGAAAGGGATACTGTGCCAGCTGTAACAGTTAGCGATATCACCGTACTTGCTCGTATTAGCGATGCTACGCCCTTGGGTGCACGACGAGTAAAGAGCATTACAACTGCTCCTCAAGGTTTTGAAGGTGAAGGATTTCCTGTTCGTCGCGCATTCGCTGGCGTTGATCTTGCTGAGTTAGATCCATTTATCCATCTCGATGAGATGGGTGAAGTTGAATATGCGCCAGGTGAACCGAAGGGAACTCCTTGGCACCCGCATCGAGGTTTTGAAACTGTTACATACATTATTGATGGCATCTTCGATCATAAGGATTCTAATGGTGGTGGTGGAACAATTACCGATGGCGGTACACAGTGGATGACCGCTGGCGGTGGAATTCTCCATATTGAAACTCCGCCAGAGCACCTTGTTCTTTCTGGTGGTTTATTTCATGGTTTCCAATTATGGGTCAACCTACCTGCTGCAAAGAAATGGCTACCGCCTGCCTATCAAGATGTTCGCGCCGGCGATGTTGCACTTCTCTCATCCCCTGATGGCGGTTCACTTATTCGCATCATCGCAGGCGAGCTAGATGGACATGTAGGTCCAGGGAGAACGCAGACTCCGATTACATTGATTCACGCAACAATCGCTCCAGGGGGCGAGCTACGCCTTCCTTGGCGCGCAGATTACAACGCGCTCGTCTACACAATGTCTGGCCATGGATTTGTTGGAGAAGAGCAACGGCCAGTATCAGCAGGGCAGCTGACAGTATTTGGCGAGGGCGGTTCAATTGTGGTTCGCGCTGCCAATGCGCAAGAGAGTCGATCTCCACAGATGGAGCTCTTTATCCTTGGTGGTCAGCCAATTAAAGAGCCTGTTGCGTGGATGGGGCCATTTGTTATGAATACTAAGCGCGAAGTTATGCAAGCTTTTGAAGATTTTCAGAAGGGCCTTCTCGGTTCAATTCCTGCCATCTACAAAGAAGATGCCAAGAGTACTGACTCCGATAAAAAGCTACCTCGCACAGATAAATTATCTGGCGATGTCAAAGCTGCCGACATTCTCGACGTGCATAACGCGCCGACAGGCCTTCAAGAGAGTTAACCTTTAAGGTAACTAATTCTGCGTACTACAGAGCCTTAAGAGCCGAGACAACCTTAGTCAGTGATGCTTTGGCATCTCCGAAGAGCAACATAGTTTTTGGATCATAGAGAAGTTCATTCTCGATACCCGCAAAACCAGGGCGCATTGATCGCTTAAGGAAGACGATATTTGCCGCATTGCTTACCTCAAGAATTGGCATTCCATAGATTGGGCAACCAGGCGTGGTCTGTGCTGCAGGGTTCACAACATCGTTTGCACCGATAACAATTGCAACATCGGTCTGGCCAAAGGTTGGATTGATCTCATCCATCTCAGCTAATTGATCGTAAGGAACGCTTGCTTCGGCCAAGAGAACGTTCATATGTCCTGGCATACGGCCTGCGACTGGGTGAATTCCATAGGCAACATCAATGCCTTTAGAGGTCATCAAATCGGCAAGTTCGCGCACTGTGTGTTGCGCTTGAGCAACTGCTAAACCAAAGCCAGGCACGATAACAACACGGCGGGCATAGTTGAGAAGAATTGCAACATCATCTGGTGAGCCAGAGCGAACTGGTCGCTCTTCACCCGCTGCTGCAACATCTTGAGGCTTGGCGGTAAATGCGCCAAAAAGCGTTCCAAAGAGTGAACGGCCCATCGCCTCTGCCATCAATCGTGTCAAGATTGTTCCTGAGGCTCCAACCAAAGTTCCTGCAATAATCAAGAGCGTTGAAGAGAGTACATATCCACTTGCTGCAACGGTAAGACCGGTAAAGGCGTTAAGGAGTGAGATGACGATAGGAACATCTGCGCCACCGACTGGAAGTACGAAGAGCACACCGAAGAGCAGAGAGATTAGAGCCAAGATAAGTAGTGGAGTAGTACCGAGGGCTCCAACAACCCAGACTGAAACGCCAAGGATTGCAGCAAGTGTTGCAGCGATGACAAAGCGTCCGCCAGGAAATACAACGGGGCGGGTTGTCATAAGCTCTTGAAGTTTCATAAAGGTAATGATTGAACCGCTGAATGAGACGCATCCGACGACCACAGTGAAAACGGTGAAGATAACTTCTGCAGTTGTAGCGCTAGCTCCAAGATTCATATATTCAACGATTGCAACAAGGGCTGCTGCGCCTCCTCCTACACCGTTAAAGAGTGCAACAAGTTGTGGCATCTGAGTCATCTCGACTTTGCGAGCTGCTGGAACTCCAATGATTAAACCAACTGCAATTGCTCCAAGAATAAGACCGAAGTTATGCAATGGAAGAGAGTGCGCTGCGCCACCATCGCGTGGTGGAGTTACATAGAGAAATACTGAAAGCGTGGCAACCGTTGCGCCAAATGCGCCGATGAGATTTCCGCGTCGGGCAGTCTTTGGATGAGAGAGCCCCTTAAGAGCCAAGATGAATGCCACGCCAGCGGCAAGACCTACGAGGCTATAGAGAGTACTACTCACTTCTTCTCCTCCTGCTTCTTAGGCTTAAACATTTCAAGCATGCGATCTGTAACAACAAATCCACCCACCATATTGATTGTTGCAAGAACAATTGCGACCAGTGAGAGCCCAAGTTCTAGATTGTTCTCGCTGTGATCGGCGACGATGATTGCTCCAACAAGAATGACGCCGTGGATTGCATTAGCACCTGACATAAGAGGCGTATGAAGCGTGGACGATACTTTTGAGACAACTTCAAAGCCCACAAATACTGCGAGCGTGAAGATGGTAACGACTGCTAGTGCATCCATTACTGAACACTTCCCTTCTCAGAGGCGCCAGGGGTATGGCGGTTTCCTGCATGTGTAAGCGCTGACTTATCGATGATCTCATCGGTGAAATCAACGTTGAGAGAGAGCGCTGCACCATCTTTTGCAGGCGTTGTCATCAACGTTAAGAGATTGACTACGTTACGTGAATACAAGCTAGATGCATGAAATGGCAATTGGCTTGGCACATCTTTGCCGCCCCAGATCTGAACGCCCTTGGAAGTTGAAACAATTTCTCCAGGCTTTGAACCTTCCACATTTCCGCCTGTTTCAGCAGCTAAATCGATGATGATTGTTCCAGCCTCCATGGCATCCACCATGGCAGCGGTCATCAAGCGCGGAGCTGTGCGACCAGGAACTGCAGCAGTTGTAATGACAACATGCGATTTAGCAATATACGGAGTTAAAAGTTCGCGTTGCTTGGCAGCGCGCTCTTCAGTCATCTCTCGCGCATATCCGCCGGCACCTTCAAGGGCTTCTAGTTCAAGATTGATAAATGTTGCGCCCATGGATTTCACTTCATCTGCAGAAGATGGACGAACATCGTAGGCACTTACTACCGCTCCTAGTCGACGCGCAGTTGCAATTGCCTGCAAGCCTGCAACGCCAGCTCCAAGAACTAATACCTGGGCTGGTGTGACTGTTCCTGCAGCTGTCATCAACATCGGGAAGAAGCGAGGAGAAAGTTCGGCGCCAACGAGGGCTGCGCGATATCCGGCGCAGAGGGCTTGTGAGGTGAGCGCATCCATAGATTGTGCACGTGAAATTCGTGGAACCATCTCGAGAGAGAAAGCTGTAACTCCCGCACTAGCTGCTGCATCGATGGAATCAACGGCCGTAACGGGTGAAAGGAAAGAGATTGTGACCGCGCCCTTTTTAAGGGTGCCAATCTGCGCCGGGGTAAGGGATGTCACCGATAAAACAACGTCGGCACCGCTAATGACATCACCGTTCTGAACAGTTGCACCTGCTGCAGTGAAGAGATCATCGGTTGCCTGTGCATGAATACCTGCACCAGATTCAATAACTACTTCATAACCTAACCTGGTTAACTTATTGATGATATCTGGCACGAGCGCTACACGCTTTTCACCATCTCGGATTTCTCTAGGAACGGCAATTCTCATGCGCGCAAGAGTACTAGGGGGCGCTCATTCTTATCACCTTAAATTGCTGAGAATTTGCTCCAAAAAATAATGGCTGGAGCTAATTTCCTTTGAGCTCTCCGCGGGTTAAATGATAGAGAAGTGCTTGAATCGTCGTCCGACGATGAAAAGCTTCACGCCAGATTACAGATTTTGGTCCATCAATCACAGAAGCTGCAACTTCTTCACCACGATGAGCGGGCAGACAATGCATAAAGATGGAATCTTTCTCAGTCAATGACATGAGATGGTCTGTAATTGCGTAGGGTGAAAGGGCTGCAAATTTCTCTGCCCGTTCTGCTTCTGGATCTCCCATGGACATCCAGACATCTGTATAAAGCAGAGATGCTCCGCGAGCTGCGCCTTCCGGATCATTAGTCACTTCAACAGTTGCGCCACTTTTTACTGCAATTGCCTTCGCCTTTGCAACCACTGCGGCATCGGGTGCCCATTTTCCATCTGGTGTTGCTGCAACTACATGCGCTCCCATGATTGCGCCCATGATTAACCAGGAGTGAGTCATATTATTTCCATCACCGAGATAGACAAATTTTCGACCTGCAATATCGTTTCCAAATTTTTCTTGGATAGTGATCCAATCAGCAAGTAATTGTGTTGGATGATCATCATCGGTGAGGGCGTTAATCACTGGGATAGATGCCGCAGCCCCTAACTCATCGACATCAGATTGTTTAAAGGTACGGATAATCAGCGCATCACAGAAACCGCTGATGATCTTTGCTGTATCCGAAATCGTTTCGCCACGCCCAAGCTGAAGATCGTCACCGCGAAGAAAGATTGGGGTCCCGCCAAGGTGCGCCACGGCCGTTTCAGATGCAAGTCGGGTTCGGGTAGAAGGCTTGGTCATGTAGATCGCAACAGTCTTATTGCTCAACGCCGTGTTGGAGCGGAGCGGGTTCTTCGCAAACTCTGTCGCTGTATCAAGGATAAGGTCGACATCGGCACGGCATAGGTCTTCAGTGCGCAGTAAGTCTTTCATTAGGAGATTCTACAGGGTGATAAATAGCGCTTGGTGCGTAATAATGAGGTTATGACATCGAATGATCATCGAGAGATTCGAGCAGGAATCTTCGATCGCGGCCTTCCAACTCTTGATGGACCGATAACAAGCTCTGATACAGATACGCTCACAAGGCCGGTTGAGCAAGAAGATGACGGCGGACATGATCGATTTTCGCATTACATAAAGAAAGAGAAGATTGTTGAATCAGCCGTTACTGGAAAGGCCGTTCGTGCGCTCTGTGGAAAGAAGTGGGTACCTTCTCGCGATCCGCAGAAATATCCCGTCTGTCCTATCTGCAAAGAAATCTTTGCAGGTTTAAGACCGGGCCCAGAAGAGAGTTAGGTTGGCGCCTATGGTGGAGATTTTATCAGCAAAGCTGATTCAACCTCGCCTCACTTATCGCGCAGTGCATTGTGGAGGTGCCGGGAATCGAACCCGGGTCCTTCAGAATTAAAACAGGGCTTCTACGGGCGTAGTGCGTTTATCGTTTTCTCAGTTCTGAATCTCTTACACACAAGTATTCAACGAACTCATTTGCGAAACTGTTCTCTCGAGATATTCGCAACGCTATCTCGATGAAGAGCTCTCTAGCGACGCCAGGTTCCGGGACGAGAGCGCGCCCGGGCTGACGGATTCGGTACTAGCTTATGCAGCTAGGGCGAAATCACTGCGACTGTTGTCTGCAGTTATTTTTGCACAGGTTTCATGGTTTACGAGATCATCCCGGCTTCCTCGGCCCGCTTCCCCTGCCTCAACAACTAAAGTCGAGACCGTTCACCCCCGTGAACGTTGAAGAGCGATTTCTTCAACACTATGTAATTTTTAGAGAACTCACCCATTGACAATTCTTTGAGTGGATTGGTTACTTAGAAGGTATGGAGTGAGCATTCTTGTCTGCCAGCTCGATCTATCTAAGCGATGTACCGAGTATAGACAACAGTTAAGCAAGAGAGAAATTAAGCGTGGAATTGGCTTCTGCGCTAGGAATCTTTTCCGGATTGGCGGCGCGATAGTTCGCGGTTAACTTCACGCGTTGCCTGCTGCTCCATCAAAGTGCTCCGTTTATCGTGGGCTTTCTTGCCCCTAGCAATAGCGACTTCAATCTTGGCCTTGCCATCTTTAAAATAGAGCTGCAATGGAACCAGCGTTATGCCTGAATCTTTCGTACGTGCAGCAATTTTACGAAGCTCGATCTTATTAACTAGTAGCTTTCTCTTGCGTCGTGGAGTGTGGTTAGTCCATGTACCTTCTGTGTATTCAGGAATATGAACTCCATGTAACCAAAGTTCACCATTTTCTACCATGGCAAAACCATCGATCAGCGAAGCACGACCTGCGCGTAGAGATTTAACCTCTGTTCCCATAAGAACGAGGCCACATTCATAAACGTCCTCTATAGAAAAATCATGTCGAGCCTTCTTATTCTGTGCGATGAGCTTGCGTCCAACTTCTTTGACCATGGGCTCACCTCCTTGATAAGTATGAAATCGACGAACTAATTAAACCTTTAAGTAGCGGCGAAGAGTAACAAGAGATGCAACCATGGAAACAACGAGGCCAGTAGCAAGTAGCCATCCAGAGGCTGCAATAACTTCTCCCCACCCAAAGAATTTGGTAAAGGTCAGAAGCGGCGCAACTTTCGTTTCGACAACATATTTAAGCGCTGCCAGAAGTCCACTTGCCAAGATCCAACCAACAAAGGCAGAGAAAACTCCTTCGAGAAGGAATGGGAGCTGGATTGACCATGACGATGCGCCAACAAGTCGCATCACACCAGTTTCGCGACGACGGTTAAATGCTGCGATTCGAAGCGTGTTGCTAATAAGCAACGCAGCGGTCAGTACTGAAAGCAGTCCTACCGCTAACGCACCATTTCGAAGCACTGCTAAAAGTCGGAAGAATTTTTCAAGGATCGTGCGCTGATCTTGAACAATATCAACGCCGGGACGTCCACTAAAAGCGCTAACGATTACATCAAATTGTGTTGGGTCCTTTAACTTCACGCGGAATGATTCTGGAAGTTGATCAGCTGTCACATTCTGCGCAATTGCTGAATCCTTAAAGCGTTCTTGGAAGCGAGAGTATGCCTCTGTCTGTGATTCATAGAAGACGCTCTCTACAACAGGCAGCCCGTCAAGGTCAGATTTGATGGCTATTCGTTGTTCTGGAGATACAACTCCTCCGCTACATGATGGTGATTCTGAGAGAGAGCCACATAGAAATACTGAAACTTCAATCTTGTCATACCAATAATCCTTCATTGCACTGACCTGTGAATTCGAGAGCAAGCCAATTCCAAGAAGAGAGAGTGAGATAGCAACGGTGACGATGACCGCAAATGTCATCGTGAGATTGCGTCGAAGTCCAATACGAACCTCTTTAAGAAGAAAACCTGCGCGCATCGTGCTGCCCCTTATCCCGTGTATCCATAGACGCCACGGACCTGATCTCGAATCACGTGGCCACTATCTAATTCAATTACTCGCTTACGCATCTGATCCACAATTCCTGAATCGTGCGTAGCCATTAATACAGTCGTACCTTCGCGATTAATGCGATCCAGCAATTTCATAATTCCAACAGAGAGAGCAGGGTCAAGGTTTCCTGTTGGCTCATCGGCAATAATGATTGCAGGTCGCGTGACATATGCACGTGCAATTGCTACACGTTGCTGTTCACCACCAGAGATCTCAGATGGTAGGCGATTGCCCTTATCTTCAAGACCTACAAGCTCAAGCATCTCGGGAACTTCGCGATTAATCTCTTTCTGAGAATATCCAAGGACGTGGAGCGAAAATGCAATGTTCTCGGAAATTGTTTTGTTAGGAAGAAGGCGAAAATCTTGAAAGACAGTTCCTAGTTGGCGACGTAGCTCTGGAACTTTATGGTTTGCAAGCTTGCCGAGGTCTTTACCTGCAACATGGATAACGCCGTTGGTTGGACGTTCTTCACGCAGAATCAATCGCAAGACAGTAGATTTACCCGAACCTGACATACCGACTAAGAAGACGAATTCGCCCTTGGTAATTTCAAGACTGACGCTCTCTAGAGCAGGACGATTCTGTCCTGAATAAGCCTTTGTTACATTTTCAAAGCGAATCACAACTGCTCCCTATTAAAACGTGTGCTCATTTCCTGCGTGCTCATTTGAGACCTGGCCCTAGTTTATGGAGGTCAGCGCTCAATTCTCGGTTGATTCGCCCTACTTATGGCAACTCACAAGCGGGTTACTGGGCAGTGCTACGTCGCCAGCGAATGCCAGCCTCGATGAAATCATCGATTTCACCATTTAGTACCGCCGACGTATTGCCAGTTTCATGGTTATTTCGAAGATCTTTCACCATTTGATACGGAGCTAGCACATAGCTGCGCATCTGATTTCCCCACGATCCAGAATTATCACCTTTGAGAGCATTCATCCTTGCCAGTTCTTCTTGGCGGCGGCGTTCTAATAGTTTCGATTGTAAAACTGCCATTGCGGTTGCCTTATTTTGAATCTGCGAACGTTCATTTTGGCAAGAAACAACAATGCCTGTTGGTATGTGCGTGAGGCGCACTGCAGAGTCAGTTGTATTCACTCCTTGTCCGCCAGGACCAGATGAGCGATAGACATCTACGCGAATCTCTTTCTCATCAAGTTCTATGTGATCACTCTGTTCAACAACGGGAACAATTTCAACGCCCGCAAAAGAAGTGTGTCGTCGCGACTGTGAATCAAATGGCGAGATACGAACAAGGCGATGTGTACCTTGTTCTACCGAAAGGGTTCCATACGCGTAAGGAGCTGTAACTCTAAATGTCGTTGATTTGATTCCGGCTTCTTCTGCATATGACGTTTCAAGAACGTCGACCTTATATTCATGGCGCTCGCAGTAGCGCAGATACATGCGCATCAACATTTCTGCCCAATCCGCTGCCTCAACTCCACCGGCTTCTGAGCGAATAGTGATCAGAGCATCACGATCGTCATACTCGCCATTAAGAAGCGTTGTTACTTCAAGTTCGCCGATCGCCTTCTTCGCAGAATCTAATTCAGCTTCAGCATCAGCAAGGCCCGAACCATCTGGTTCATCTGCGGCTAATTCAAAGAGCACTGGCAGATCACCGACGCGACGTCGCAAGCCTTTAAGGCGGGATATCGTTGCTTGGACTCGAGATAACTTACTTGTTACAGCCTGCGCCTTTTCAGGGTCATCCCATAAATTCGGAACCCCTGCAGCTGCTTCAAGTTCGACTGCTTCTGCTTCAAGTTTGGGAAGGTCTAAGACTTTTTCAATTGAGGTAAGGGTCGCGCCAATCTCAGTGATTTCGAGGTTATATTCGCGAGCCATAGGTCAAGGATAGCGAGTTACTAACCCAGATTTAGCCCGTAATAATTAGTAGTAACTTTTCTCTCATCATAAATTCCCACCTGCGCTGATATACGCACCTTCCCCAAACCGATAAATGGGAGAACGAAGGGAAGGGTCGCCATCGAGGACGTCCGAATCGAAAGCTGATAGCCATCACATTGAATTTCATCGATTGCTATTGCTCCCAAGTTACCTCTGCTAATAAAAACCTGCGCGTTACCCCAATTCTTTAGTGTGTCGAAGGCATCCCGACTTCCCTTTGCGCAATCGATTGGAATCCCGGGATCGACTTCACTGTTGCCTAGAAGATTAAGAGCTAAACGTGATGCGTTGTATTCACCTCTGTAATACGCCTCAAGATCTAAATTTCTGACTCCTCGTTGCGCTGCAGCCTCCGTTGCTTGTGTAAGCGCACGTTTTGCGAAGTAGATAGATGAAATGTCAGTCAAGATTAAGAGCGTAATAACAATAGTCATAAAGAGGCTCATAATGAGCAGTGATAGAGACCCACGTTCATCACAAAGAAATCTCTGGAATTTCTCCACAAGATTTTTAACTATGCCCATGGTGATACATATTCAATTGCCGCAACTTTAACTATTTGAGAATTCGAAAGAGTGGTCGAGAGAGAAATCGTGATTTGCGAGTCAGGTGAAATACAGGGGCGAGCACTACATTGAATACCAATAGTTATACCGGATTGTGAAGCTGGGCCTGGATAACCAAGGAGTAATCCTCCTTGAACAACAATCTGTTCTGCAACAGCAAATGCAACCTTATCGCTACTGCTTAAAACGAAACCTCGCGCAGCTTCGCGTGCCAGCGTCCTTAAAGATTCTTGGCTATCGCTGTGAGAAGCGTAGGAATTAAGGAAAATGAAAAGAGGGATGAAGAGAGGGATGGCAAGGAGTGCAAACTCAACAGAGGCGCTACCGCTCTCATTCCTCAAAAACTTACGAATCATCGCCGGTTCTCAACAACAGCAATTCCCGATACCTCAGATCTCAGTCGAGAGTTGAATATTTTTGAGAGCCCTGGAGCTATTTGGATAACCTCTTTCTCTCTATGGCTAATAACAAGGTCTAAATTTTGATTGGGATCTGGAGAATAGATATGTAGATAGGTATCAGAATCAGCAAATTGTCCAGTAACTCCATTCATTGAAGCTGTACTTTGGGCGAGCATCTTCTCCATATTTCTTCCATGGATAGCAATCGCAATCTGCGAGGTAATAAGAAAAAGAGTCAAGAGCGGAATCAGAACTAGTGAACTCTCGACACTCCCCTTCTGATTACTCAAAAATCTTTTAATGATTCCAAGCAGCAATTAACGAATCCCATTCATGGCATCAAGTGAGTTCTTGAGAATCGCTGATAGGCGCGGTGCTGCAATCGTCCAAATGGCTGTTACAAGCCCTGTTGTCATGAGCACTACAAGTACCCATCCAGGCACATCTCCGCGATCGTCGCTGAGCGCCTTATAGAAACGACTTCTCCTGAATTGGGCAGCTCTGAGAAGTATGTGTGAACCCCACTCTATAAATCTGCCCTGCACAATTTCACTCGCGTTCATTACATTTATTTCTCGTATTCGCATTTTCTCCTTCTTTCTATTGTGGTTGATGGTTTTAGATATATAGGAAATTCAGCCATTGGCAAAGAGGTTGAGATTGGCGATTGATGGCCAAAGAGCGAAGAGAATTGAGATTGGAAGAATGAGAAATACAACTGGCACCATCATGGAGAGCTCTGCTTTCCCCGCTGCTGCAAGAACGTTATTTCTCTGAATATCTCGAGCTTCGCGGGCGTGGCTATGGAGAACATCGATAAGTGGTGCGCCACGTGTTATCGCGATAACAACTGAATCTACAAATCTACGGATTGCTAAGGAGTTGACCCTGCGACCCATGGCATCAAGGGAATATGTGAATGTTTGACCATCCGAAACTTCTTGAATCACCCTCGAAAATTCATATGCAAGGGAACCACTTCCACTATTTGCAATTCTCTGCATGGAAGTCAATGGCGTTTCTCCTGCAGAAAGTGCCAAGGTGAGCACCTCTACAATCGTTGGGAAATCTGACTCAATACGGTTTCGGTGCTCTTTAACTTGCCTATTAAGTTTCTGTTCGGTGAGATAAAGAATGAAGACCCCTACAGCTAATGATAAGGATGCTACGGCGATGAAGGAAAAGTATTTAAAGAGTCCGAGCAATATGACTGCGCATGTCGATATAAAAATCAGAATTATTTGCTTATATCGAAAATTTTCATAATCACCTTCAGCGCTAATACCTAGCTCGATGAGTTTACCTCTCACTGAAGTTTTATCATTTGTCTTACGAATCAAATTGATACTTAAGCGCTCCCAGGAGATATCTTCATTAAGGAGTGCAAACATTGGAATCAAAAAGAAAAGAGTGATAATCGCTAAATTTCTCATGCTCGCTCACGCGCTTTACTCTCTGTAAAGATTCGATTTCCTTGTGGAAGGCGACTTAATTGGTTCATCCACAGATAGGCGATCGCGGTCATTCCTAGACCAGTGGCGAGAATTCCTGCCCCTGTTGAGGTTGAGAAAGCTTGTGCTGTTGCAGGTTGAGTTGAGAGTAAGAGGAGTAGTAACCACGGGGCGGCAGCTGATAGGTGTGCCGAATTCTTTATCCAACTGTGTTTAACTGCAATCTCTCTTCGCAATGTGAGATCCTCGCGAATAAAATTTCCTAAAAGTCTTAAAATATTAAGTAACTCGGCGCCCCCTAACTCCTTTGAAATAAGCAGAGCTTCCACAATCTGATCGATTTGTGGTTCTGCCAAACTCTCCTTGATATCAACTAAAGCCTGCCGGAAATCTCCTCGTGCATATAGATTTTCGCGAAAAGTGTGGAAGTACGGCCTTAATACTTCTGGGCCACGTTCAGCTAAATTCGCTAGGGATTCATTGATAGACAGTCCTGACTGAACTCCTGAGATAAGTAGGTCAATCATTTCTGGGCAGGCGCTTTGAATCGCTAGCGTCTTTTTACTCTCATTCCTCTTTTGCGCGATAGTGGAGAAAATTCCAATGAAAGCTCCGAAGGCAATCGCGATAGAGAGGGATTGAGAAAAGAGAAATGCGATGAGAAAACCACACAACATTGCGGGCACTGGCAATAATGTCTTGGTAAGAAAGATTGACCTACTGGGAGAGGGAGAACCCTTGGGCAAGCGAAGTTTTGTAGCTGTCAGCATACGATTGCCCCAAGCCCTCTTTCATAAGCTTGGCCATTCCAACGCCATATTGTCTCAACCTCTGCGCGGTCATTCTCATATCGCCCGGTAACGTGGGCAACTTCAATAAGCCTTCTTGATCCATCCGCATGTAATGAAACTTGAATTATTAAATCAATTGCAGAGGCTACAGTTGGCGCAATAAATTTATGTGAAATATTTTCTCCAGCTAATAGTGGGAGAGTCTGTAACTTTATTAATGCATCGCGAGCTGAGTTGGCGTGCACTGTACCCATTCCAGGTAGACCAGAATTTAGCGCTAGAAGTAAATCCAACGCTTCAGCCTCTCGCACCTCTCCTACGACAAGTCGTGAAGGCCGCATCCGGAGAGCTTCCTTTATTAGTTTACGTAATGAGATTGCGCCATCCCCTTGGAGATTGGGGCCGCGAGTTTGCATCTGAATGAGGTCTGGGAAACGAGGCTGTAACTCAAAAACCTCTTCGATGGTGATTACTCGCTCACTGAGCGGAATTTCTGAGATAAGCGAGTTGAGAAGAGTTGTTTTCCCAGCCTGAGTTCCACCGCTAACAAGAATATTGAGCCCCGCTGCAACTGCCCTTGATAGCTCGTCGGCAATCAGCTCAGTCATCACGCCCATCTGAGCTAAATCATGTAATGATTTTTGTTTGAGTAAATGTTTACGGATATTGACTGCCCAATGCTCTGCAGTGACTTCAGGTATAACTACATGCAAGCGGCTGCCATCAGGTAGGCGTGCATCTACAAATGGCTGAGAAAGATCGAGCCGCCGCCCGCTCCAGATGAGCGCGCGATCTACTAACTGCTTGACTTCATCCGTTGTTAATACACGGTTAATAAGTTGGCTCTTTCCAGCTTGAGCGATAAAAATTCTTTCCGGTGAGTTAATCCAAATTTCCTCAATGGAGGTATCAGAGATTAAATCGGCAATCGGCCCGAATACAACGTTGGGATCCATCATCTCCATGGCGCAGAAGTTAGGGGCTGACTGACATTTTCTTAAGGCATTATCGGTAACCTGTGGATAGCCTTTGATCTCTTTAACTTGGGGTGGCAGCTCGTAACTCTTGGTTATCTAAACGATTGAGTATTTCGAGAGAGCTCTCACCTGCTTTAACTAGAATGAGAGATGATTTACATTCGAACTCTGAGCTCTGCCATGAATGAAGGACGCGAGAAGAGAGTGAATTGGCTACCTCTAGTGGAGCTTTGAGTATGAGTGTGAATTCCATTCGCCCAAGCCGTGCACAGAGATCCTCAGAACGAATCAGACTTTTAAGCAGCTCAGCAAAGGAGAGAATTGCAACTTCGTACTGTGATTCATCTCGAATTTCAATTTTTTCAGGGTCAATATTTACAGAGCTAAATAATTGAAATCGAATAAGCGAGAGTCGACTCTTGTTGCGCTCTGCCGTAGCTATATCTCTCCTTAAATTTTCGTAGAAGTACGGCGGCGCAGCTAAGTGCGTCAATGAATCTCGGAGCCCATCATGTGAGAAATTCACTGCTAAAGTCCCTTCCATGGCCAGAGTTTCTTCCAACTCACATACTCCCAAGAGTTCACCGCAACGTTCTATCGTGGCAACCCTTCTCTATATTGAGGCTGGCATTCTGTTTTCCCTAGCAGCATGGCTCCTGGTTCTGGGTTTCACCCATGAAGAGAAAGAGATGGCTCCACTCATTGGAGTTATTGTCTTTGCACTTCTTGGTGCGCTGGGGCTGATGGCTGCCGGTCGCGGATATGCGCGAGGAAAGAACTACGGAAGATCTCCTGCAATCTTGGCTAATCTGATTGCGCTAGGAGTTGCCTACTATCAAATACAAGGCGCTTTCTATATTGGCGCGGTAATCATTCTCATTCTTGCTCTTCCAACTTTATATTTTGCTTTTTCTATTGCTAGCCAAGAGAACTCTTGATGCGTTTATGCATCAAGGGCTAACTTTGATGCGGATAAGCATCACCAAGGAACTATCCGCTCATCTTCCCAAAGAACGCCAGTTACATCACCGGGATTAAATGTTCGAGTTGCCAACCAAATTGCAGTAGCTGACCCTTCTTGCGCAGAGCGCGGAGCATCGGCTCCACCCATATCTGTGCGCGAGTGATTGGGGCAGGTTGCATCAACGAGAATTCCACGAGCGCCAAGCCCTGTTTCATGCGCAAGGTTTCGAACAAGTGCGTTCACGCCAGCTTTACTAATTCGATATGGAGCAAGTCCTCCAGCATTTCCTGGCCCTGACATTCGACCTAAACAGGCAGAGAAGATCACAACGCGCCCATTGCGAGCTTCAACCATTGCAGGAACGATTCCGTTTACAAGTTGGAAGACTGAATCTAAATTTATCGCCATAACACGACGCCATTCTTCATATGTAGTCTTGAGAGTCTTTGACATCTTCTCGCTCATCACACCATGAGCAAGGAGGAGTAGGTGTGGAGTGGCGAGTGTTTGATTTATTGAGTCAATCAGTTGTTGAACTAGTGCTGAATCTTCGAGGTCGCAAGAGAAAGTTGAAACCTGAACCTGGCCGCCTTGGCGCAGAGATTGCGCTGCCTTCTCAAGGCGATCTCCATCTTTGGCAATCAGGGCTAAATCAAAGCCACGTGCGGCCAGCGCTTTAGCTGTTTCAAAGCCAAGACCACGGCTTCCACCAGTGACGATGGCCAGGGGGCGGCTCTCAATCTGCATAGGCCTACTCTCTCAAGAAATGGCCCTCCTAGCGTGCTCAATCATGTGTGGTCAATCTCGCCATCTCAGACCCCTCTCTTTCATTTATTCGGTGCGCTCTCAGCCGATAGTCTTAGCCTTCTCAGTAGGTGAAAAACTCTGTTCACGCAAAGGAGCGCTTCAGTGTCGCAATCAGGTCAAGACTTCGGCGCAAATGATTGGCTCGTTGAAGAAATGTTTGAGCGATATCAAGCTGACCCACAATCAATTCCCGCTGAATGGATCACCTACTTTCAAAATAATCCGCAGTCAGGGGCGGCGCCTGTAGCGCAAACATCTTCTGCGCCTCGTGGTGGAACTCCTCCCATTCCAAAAGCAATGACTGCTCCAAATATTTCAATGAGCCAATCAGCTGCACCTGTTGCGCCTCCAGTTGCGCCTCCAGTTGCGCCACAACCGGTGCAAGTTGTTGAAACCCAACCACTCGTAAGAAGCCTTTCGACAACTCCGGCAACTCCGGCTCAGCCAATTGAGAAGCCGATTCCAACTGTTGCAGTCCCTACATCGTCAACTCTTGAACCAATACGCGGTGTATCAGCCCGCGTTGTGCAGAGCATGGAAGCATCACTGACAGTTCCTACTGCGACTTCACTTCGTGCAATGCCTGCGAAATTGATGATCGATAACCGCATTGTTATTAATAACCACCTCAAGCGCACACGCGGTGGAAAAGTTTCATTTACTCACATCATTGCTTACGCGATGATCAAAGCTCTTCGTGCAATGCCAGAGATGAATGCATTCTTTGGAGAGCTCGATGGAAAGCCCGCTCTTGGAAAACCTGAACATATCAACTTGGGTATCGCCATTGATTTAGCTAAGCCCGATGGAACGCGCCAGCTTCTTGTTCCATCAATTAAAGGTTGCGAAGCGTTAGATTTTGGGCAGTTTTGGCTTGCTTATGAAGATGTAGTGAAGAAAGCTCGCACAGGTGCGCTCACGGTTGAAGATTACGCAGGAACTACAGTCTCACTGACAAACCCTGGAACTATCGGAACAGTTCACTCTGTTCCGCGCCTTGTACAAGGTCAAGGTCTCATCATTGGCGTTGGCGCCATGGATTATCCAGCTGAATTCCAGGGTGCGAGCCAAGAGATGTTGGCTCGCATGGCAATTAGTAAAGTCATTACATTGACTAGTACCTACGATCACCGAGTTATTCAGGGTGCGCAATCTGGTGATTTCTTGCGCCGTATTCACCAATTATTACTTGGTGAAGAGAACTTCTATAGTGAAATCTTTACCGCGCTGCGTATTCCTTACGAGCCAATTCATTGGGCCGTTGACTTTGCAGTAACAAAAGAAGAAGAGATTGATAAGACTGCACGAGTTCAGCAGCTTATTCATGCATATCGCACATGGGGTCACCTCATGGCCGATATTGATCCGCTCGTCTATGTTCAGCGCACTCATCCAGATCTCGATGTAGTCACTCATGGACTTACGCTCTGGGATCTTGACCGTGAATTTGCAACAGGTGGATTCGGTGGAAAGAGTTTCCTTCCACTACGTAAAATTCTTGGAATTCTTCGTGACTCTTACTGCCGATCAGTTGGTATTGAATACATGCATATCTCAGTCCCAGCCGAACGCATATGGATTCAAGAACATATTGAAATCGGCATACCGCTGACTCCACGCGAAGAGCAACTTCGTATCTTGCGCAAACTCAATAGCGCTGAGTCATTTGAATCCTTCTTGCAGACAAAGTTCGTCGGACAAAAGCGCTTCTCTCTCGAAGGTGGCGAATCTGTCATTCCATTAACTGATGCGATTGTTTCAGCAGCGGCCGAGAGTGGACTTGATGAAGTCTGTATCGGAATGCCTCACCGTGGGCGCCTTAATATGCTCGCAAATATCGCTGGTAAATCGGTTGGACAAATTTTCCAAGAGTTCCAAGGTCATTACAAAGAGAACGAAATTCAAGGTTCAGGAGATGTGAAGTACCACCTAGGAACTCACGGTGTATTCATTGCTGAATCTGGAGCCACAACAAATATTTATCTTGCTGCTAACCCATCTCACCTTGAAGCAGTTAATCCTGTTCTTGAAGGAATCGTTCGCGCAAAGCAAGATCGCCTAAATACAAAGGGCGCCTATTCGGTCCTTCCTATTCTGCTTCACGGAGATGCATCCTTTGCAGGACAAGGCGTTAATGCCGAAACGCTGCAACTTTCGCAACTACCGGGTTATCGCACAGGTGGAACAATCCATGTAGTCGTCAATAACCAGGTTGGCTTTACGACATCGCCGGATGCATCACGTTCATCGCGCTACTCAACAGATATCGCCAAGTTAATTGAGTCACCAGTTTTCCACGTTAATGGCGATGACCCTGAAGCTTGTGTTCGTATTGCTCGCCTTGCCTTCGACTATCGTCAGAAATTTAATAAAGATGTAGTCATCGATATGGTCTGTTACCGACGTCGTGGACATAATGAAGGTGATGAGCCAAGCTTTACTCAGCCACTGATGTACAAACTCATCGATTCAAAGCGTTCTACTCGAACTCTCTACACTGAAGCTCTCGTCGGTCGTGGCGATATCACACCAGCCCAGGCTGATGAAATTGCACGTGATTACCAGGCACAACTCGAGGATGTATATGCCTCTGTTGCCAATTACCAAGATGAGCGCGATCCAAACTTTATTCCATCAATTGTTCCCAACGCCGAAGATGTTCCTACATTTATTTCTGAGCAGTTGGTGCGCGAGATTGCTGCCACGCAAGTAGCAATTCCTGAAGGCTTCAACGTACATCCAAAACTTCTGCCGCAACTTCAAAAGCGTGCGGAGTCAATCAATGACGCAACTATTGATTGGTCTACAGGTGAAATGCTCGCCTTCGGTTCTTTGCTCAAAGAGGGACGGCCAATTCGCTTAGCAGGCCAAGATTCACGGCGTGGAACTTTCTCAAATCGCCATGCAGTCATTATTGATAAAGAGAATGGCAGCGAGTGGATTCCGCTGCGCTCACTAATTTCTGATGAAAATCAATTCTTTATCATCGACTCATTGCTCAGTGAATATGCTGCAATGGGATTTGAGTATGGGTATTCGGTAGTTCGAGAAGATGCGCTAGTTCTTTGGGAAGGCCAGTTCGGCGATTTCGCCAATGGCGCTCAAACAATTATCGATGAATTTGTCTCATCTGCTCTACAGAAATGGGGTGAGCGTTCATCTGTTGTGCTGCTACTTCCTCATGGCTACGAAGGTCAAGGGCCAGATCATTCATCAGCTCGCATCGAACGCTTTCTTGCACTCTGTGCTGAGAAGAATATGACCGTGGCTCAACCATCAACGCCTGCCTCTTACTTCCACTTACTCCGTTTCCACGCAGCAAATCCAAAGCGTCGCCCAATGGTTGTCTTCACGCCTAAATCAATGTTGCGCCTAAAAGCTGCGGCATCGTCAATCAGTGATTTCACCTCTGGAACATTCCTTCCAGTTATCGGTGATACAACAGTTACCAATGCGTCCCGCGTAATCTTCTGTTCAGGAAAGATTTACCACGATCTTGTTGCAGAGCGCGCCCGCCTTAATGACAGCAGCACTGCAATAGTTCGCGTAGAACGCCTCTATCCACTTCCTGTAGCGCAGATGGAAGTTGAAGCGAAGAAGCATCCAAAAGCAAACTTGCTCTGGGTTCAAGATGAACCTGCAAATCAAGGTTCTTGGCCGCATGTTGCACTCAGTACTACCGAAGTTATTGGTGGAACTGCAGTTGATGCTCGAGTTCTGCGTCGTGTCTCACGTCGCGCTGCAGCATCTCCAGCAACCGGTAATCACCACTTGCATGAGGATGAAGCAAAAGCTCTACTTATTGAAGCGTTCATGCGATGAGTTTCGTGGCGCCCGCACTTTCTAGCCAAGAGTTTGTCATGTTCAGTACTGTCTGGTGTGGTTACTGCAAGCGATTGAAAAGCCAACTCGCTGAAGTAGGAATTACTTTTCAAGAGATAGATGCCGAAGAAGATCTTGGCGCTGCAGCCTTTGTAGAGCAGGTCAATGGAGGCAATCGCATTGTCCCAACTCTTCTCTTCTCAGATGGAAGCGCACTTACCAATCCATCGGTAATAGCAGTTAAAGAGAAGCTTGCATCTCTTTAACGAGCTCGCTTCATCCTAAATTCAATTTTCGCGCGAACACTTGTAATTGGAAGCCATCCCCATTGACGCGAATCCGTCCCTGAAGGATTATCACTCAATAAATAAATTGATGGAAGATGCTCCTCTGTGAAACGAGTTTCACTCACTCGCTTCACATAGAAGATTCCCGGTTGTTCATCTCGTTCAATAACGACAACATCGCCCACCTTTATTCGCCTCATACCCGTCAGGCGATAATCAGCCCACCGACCCATTAGCCAGTCACCAGCGTTATAGGTGGGTTCCATTGAGTCGCCCTCAATGACCATCGATGCGTACTTAGACATACCAGTAATTCTATCTGCCAGCCTCGAGGATGCAGATTCCTAGAGGCTGGAGTAGTCTCGTGCACATGAGAAAAATTCTTACACCTAAAATTACTGTCCTAGCTCACTGCGACCTTCCTTGCGGCGTTTATGACCCAGCACAAGCAAAGATTGAAGCGCTCTCAGTAAAGGCATGCATGGAAAAATATGCAGCAAATACTGATGCTGATTTCCGCTCACGCTCTGTTGCAATTAAAGAAGAGCGTTCACATCAGGTAAAGGAGCACCTCTGGGTTCTCTGGACTGATTACTTCAAGGCGCCACACTTTGAGGCATACCCTCAGTTGCACGCACTCTTTAATGATGCAACAAAGCTTGCAGGTGCTGCGGGCACAAAGGGCACTCAAGATGTAAAGGTTGCAGATCAGCTCATTGCAAAGATTGACGAAATAGCAGAAATCTTCTGGGCAACCAAGAAGGCATAAGTTCTTACATCACTCCCTAACTAATGAGTGATTGAGCGGCAGTTCGAGCGAGGAACGATATTCGCTTGACTGTCGCTCTTGTAATTTCCGCTGTCGCCAGAATTCGATCGCCATCAAATACCTCGCACGAAAAAGTTAACTCACGACCGTCAACGCTAGTTACTCTCGCATTTGCTCTGACCTCAACGCCTGCAACAGCTGATCCCAGAATCTCAAGAGATGAGCGTGTCAGAAAAGTAGTCTCTCCTGAATCAAGATATTCAGAGAGTGCGGTAACGCAGGCGCTCTCCATCAGCGTTAAATAATGTGATGGCGCTACAACTGGAAGATCTGAAACACCCATCGTGACGCATGTGTCACCAGGACGAGCAGTCATGACTGAGAAGCCAACGGCCCCTAGGAGGTCTTCTGCAGGTTTCATGCTTTGAAGATTAGTCTTCTTCGTCGATAAAGTGCTGGATATGAGTCTGTTCTATTTGAATTTCGCGATGTTCAACATTGCCGAACTCATCAATCTCAATTGATATCTCAGTCATGCTAAAGGATGTGACGACCTCAGTTGATGCGCCGCCTGCCATCTGGGCGCGAAGCTGTCGATGGATACTCTGATGAAGATCCTCGGGGGCCTTTTCATCACATGAACGTTGTAAAACGTGTTGAAGCATCTGGTGCATCAGACGCTCATGTTCTATTTCAGCCGCACATGGCGTACAGGTCGTGAGGTGAGACTCAATCGCCTTCGCCTGAGGAATCTGCTCGAGCTCGCCTTCAATAATGAAGATCACAGAAGAGAGAACATCCCCACATTGAATTTCAATAAAACTCATTCTCTGCCCCCCTTCTTGCTAGGAGCATTCGTTGAATAGCCGAGACTTTCTGCATAGCTCGCTAGTTTTTCGCGAAGTTGCTTTCGGCCGCGATGAAGGCGTGACATCACTGTTCCTGCTGGCGCGCCAACTATCTCTGCAATCTCCTTATAGGAGAAGCCCTCGACATCAGCGAGGTAGACAACGATACGAAAATCTTCTGGAATCTCATGTAAGGCGCGTTTAATATCACTATCGGGAAGATTTTCTAGAGCCTCTTGCTCTGCAGATTTTCCTTGATCGCTTGTGTGTGATTGCGCCTCTGCGACTTGCCACTCTTCTAATTCATTATGTGCAATTTGTGGCTGACGCTGACCTTTGCGATATGTATTAATAAAGGTTGTCGTTAAGACCCTGTAAAGCCAAGCGCGAAGATTGGTGCCTTCCTCAAATTGATGAAATGAAGAGAAGGCTTTGAGATAGGTATCTTGAACTAAATCGCGAGCGTCTTCTGGATTCTTTGTATACCGAAGCGCTGCAGCGTAGAGCTGATTTGTGAAAACCAAAGCATCGCGCTCGAACCGAACGGTGCGATCGGAAGCGCTCTCGAGGACTAGATCCTTGGAACTCATTGAAGTAAGGCTATATCAACTGCGCAGTGGCGCAACTTCTTGCAAGAGGTGGCACTTTAAAAGAGAGTTTCAGGGGCCCCAAGTTCAATGGGGATAATTAATTCAGGGCCATTGTTCGCCACAACGTTTACACGATTCGAGATGGGCGTTGCAATAAGACCAGCATCGGGTACTGCTATATCCATCATCTTTATCAAGCGGTTAATATCGCGAGCTTGAGGATCAAGCCATGGAATCCAGCGATCGATCGGCATGAAAACAGGCATCCGACTATGAATTGTTGCTAACTCTCCCACTGCTTCGCGCGTAATGATTGCAGCGCTTTGAATGACTACGCCCTTTTCGCTCTGCCATGAACTCCAAATTCCAGCTATAGACAGTTCTTCTCCATCTTTATTGGAAATATAGAACGGTTGCTTTGGAGCATATTTTCCTAGCGATGTTGCCCATTCGTAATATCCCGTTGCCGGAATCAAACAACGTGATGTTCGAAAGGCATGTCTGAATGTTGGTTTTTCATGGATAGATTCGCTACGAGCATTAATTGCATGGGATTGCGACGCCCGGGCATCGACATAATTTTTCTGCCAGGGAGCAATAATTCCCCACGAAGCAGAGTCGAGAATTCTTGAATCAGCTTCATTGCGAATGATGTAGATGTCATTGGTGGGAGCAATATTCCAATTCAGTGGCAGTGATTGATCCAAGGTCGATCCAGCCAATTCAAAGGATTGAACTATCTCTTGCGCATCTAAACTCTGCACATATCTGCCGCACATATAGCCAATCCTATGCTGGCGGCATAGAGATAGACTTCGCATATGTCCGATGCACACGATCTCTGGCCAGCGCCCTTTCGTGGTCGTGTACCGATACAGAGCAGTGCGAGAATTCCCGGATCCAAATCAGTAACAAATCGAGCTCTGATTCTGGCTTCTCAAGCAGCTTCTCCAACAATTCTTCATCGTCCGCTAATTTCTCGCGACTCCGAATTGATGTTGCAAGGATTGCGCTCACTTGGAATTTCAATCACGCAGGCCGATGAAAGGTGGGTTGTAAATCCAGCCCCACTTCAAGGGCCTGCAGTAATTGATGTAGGAAATGCCGGAACCGTAATGCGTTTTCTTCCACCCCTAGCAGCCCTTGCTCACGGAGATATTTCATTTGATGGTGACCCTCGCTCCTATGAGCGACCACTTACGCCGGTTATCAAAGCTCTTGAAGAGTTGGGTATTGAGATAGACCACGGTGGCCGTTACAGCTTGCCGATGGTTATTAAGGCACACGGTGTAATACCAGGAGGCGCACTGACAATTGATGCAAGCGCATCAAGCCAATTCTTGTCGGCGCTACTTCTTATAGCGCCAAGTATGACAAATGGAATTACTGCACACCATCGTGGAGGTCCCCTTCCATCTATGCCACATATCGATATGACTGTGCAGATGCTCCGCGAATTTGGTGCAAATGTCCATGTTGATAAAAGCGCACAAAGTTGGAGAGTTGAGCCAGGTACCTTGCATGGATTAGATCTGAGAATTGAACCTGATTTATCAAATGCATCGCCCTTCTTATCTATTGCAATGGTCTGCGGTGGAAGTATCACTATTACAGATTGGCCCAAGCAGACAACCCAACCTGGTGATCAACTCCGCCAAATTTTTACACAAATGGGCGCAGATGTGCAGTTCACTTCCGGTGGCCTTACTCTTACTGGCGGTGAATCAATTCATGGAATTGATATTGACCTCCATGATGTCGGAGAGTTGACTCCTTCTATTGCAGCCCTTGCTGCCCTTGCAGATTCACCATCCCACCTTCGCGGTATTGGCCATCTACGCCTTCATGAAACAGATCGCCTTGCAGCTCTTACTCGTGAAATTAATAGCCTGGGTGGTGCCGTTGTTGAAGAAGAGACAGCTCTTCACATCACTCCAGCCCCCCTTCACGGGGGCATCTTTCACACCTACGAAGACCATCGGCTAGCAACGGCCGGGGCTGTTATTGGACTCGTTGTGCCTAATCTTCTTATCGAAAATGTAGCGACAACTCGCAAAACTCTGACTGATTTTCCTGGTCTCTGGAATAGTTTGGCTATATGAGTCCACGCGAATACGACGAAAGCGATGCCCGGATTCGCCCATCGCGCACAACACGTAGACGCACTAAAGATCGGCCAGCACATGCTGATTCAATTACAGCATTTGTCACAACGGTAGATCGTGGACGCACAACATGCGTCACAGATGATGGCGTTGTTATTACCGCTATGAAAGCGCGCGAGCTTGGTCCCAAGTCAGTTGTAGTTGGAGATCTCGTTGAGATAGTTGGCGATGTCACCGGCAGCGAAGGATCTCTTGCGCGAATTGTTTCAGTCAATGAACGCACCAATTCTCTAAGTAGAACCGTCGATGACGCAGCCCGTGTTGAACGCACCATTGTTGCCAATATTGATCAACTTCTCATTGTTGTGGCATCTGCTAACCCTGAACCACGAAGAGGTTTAATCGATCGATTTCTAGTTAGCGCATTTCACGAATCCATCAAACCCATTATTATCGTGACCAAAGTAGATGTTTCACCGATTCCAGATTTTATCCAAGAATACAAAGCACTCGGCGTAGATATCATCTCAACCTCGTCTAAGGGCGCATCACGAAATACTGATATCGCATCACTGCTCGAAGTTCTGGATGAGAAAATCTCAGTGCTTGTTGGCCATTCTGGTGTTGGTAAATCAACGCTTATTAATGAACTGGTGCCCGATGCTGAACGGCTAACAGGTGTCGTCAACGATGTCACAGGACGCGGGCGCCACACATCTTCTAGCGCAATAGCGCTACCGCTGATTAATGGTGGGTGGATTATTGATACTCCAGGTATTCGCGCCTTTGGTCTTTCGCACTTAAATAAAGAACGGGTCATCGAATCTTTCCCTGATGTCTATCAGATCACCCAGACCTGCATGCCTAACTGTTCTCACAATGAATCCGGCTGCGCGCTCAATCTGTGGATTGAATCTGATCTTGCACTTAAATCCGAGCGATTGATTAGAGTCACAAGTTTGCAATCGTTATTAGAAGTCAAGGCTACGGATGAGGAGCGTTAGACTGGCTCTATGAGTACACGCCGAGGTGAAGATCTCGCTCTGGCGCATCGTTTAGCCGATGCAGCCGATGCAATTACTCTTGCGCGCTATCAGGCGATTGATCTCAGCATTGCAACGAAACCAGATAACACCCCTGTAACAGATGCTGATAAATCAGCAGAAGATGCCATTCGTTCACTCTTGCGCGCTTATAAACCTGAAGATGGAATTGTGGGTGAAGAGTTTGGAACTGAAGGAATCGAGAAGCAGCGCTACTGGGTAATCGATCCTATCGATGGAACAAAGAATTTTCTCCGCGGAGTTCCTACCTGGGCAACGCTAATTGGACTTATTGAAAGATCAGAAGATGGAGCTGAGAAAGTTGTGGTTGGTGTTGTCAGCGCTCCTGCTCTCTTTCGTAGATGGTACGCATTTGAAGGAGGCGGGGCGTTTGTCATCGTCAACCACGAAGTTCCGAAGAGAATTAACGTCTCATCCGTTGCAAGGATTGAAGATGCATCTATTTCTCACTCTGATTTCATAGGCTGGGGTCAACGCCTGAAAGCATTTGAAACCTTACTCCGCCAGGCATGGCGCACACGAGCACACGGTGATTTTTGGTCTCATATGCTCGTTGCCGAAGGCGCCGTTGAGATAGCAGCTGAACCTTCTCTTGCTCTCTGGGATATGGCAGCTCTCGATATTATCGTTCGCGAAGCGGGTGGAAGATTTACAAACCTCGATGGAGTCGATGGTTCACTGGGTGGCAATGCTCTCTCAACGAATGCATCGATCCATGATTATGTGGTGCAAGCTCTGAAAGTAGATGGGTAGGAATCCATGGAAGATATTCAGAGTGATCTTCAAAAACATCGTCAAGTAGATAGCTCACCTGAAGATTATTCACCATCTAAATCATCTTCCCTGCTGACTCAAACCTTTGCAGTCACGGGAATGACCTGCTCTGCCTGTGTTAATAGTATTGAACGAACTCTTAATGAAATACCCGGCGTTTCAGCTTCAGTAAATTTTGCATCTGAAACAGTGCATATCTTGGCAGCGGCCGACCTTTCGCCTGAGCTAGTTATCAAGAAGATTAAAGGAGCGGGTTATGGGGCAACGTTACTAACCGATCAGGCTGACCCTGCGCTCCATCGCAAAGGCGCAGCACAGGCCATTATCTTCGCAACAATTTTTGCTCTTCCTGCAATAGCTATCTCTATGGTGATGAGCTGGCATCAACCCATCAATGATTGGTTGATTTCAATATTTGGCGCCTATGGGATTTCACAACCACCACACGCAGACCATCTCTTTACTTCGTGGCTCGTTCTTGCAATTACGGCGCCACTTATATTCATCATCGCTTTTCCAATTCACCGAGCGGCAATCAGAAATATTGCCCACCCAACGATGGATACTCTTGTATCTCTTGGTTCGCTGAGCGCATATGGCTGGTCGATTTATGCCACCTATACAAATCAAGGTGATGTTTATACCGAAGTCGCAGCTGGGGTTCTGCTCTTTGTCATCCTTGGTCGTTACCTTGAATCTCGTGCAAAAAAGAGTGCAAGTAGCGCACTCGCCACGCTCTTAGCTCTCGGTGAGAAAGAGGTATCCGTTCTTCGCAACGGGATAGAAGTATTGATTCCAGTTTCGCACCTACTGGTGGGAGATGAATTCATTGTTAAACCCGGTGCACGTATTGCAACTGATGGTCTTGTTATCTCAGGTAATAGCTCCGTCGATAACTCACTAATCACTGGTGAATCTACTCCTATTGAAACTTCTCCAGGTATGAGCGTTATTGGATCTGCGCTCAATAAAAATGGACGTATTATTGTTCGTGCAACGCGAGTAGGAAGTGATACAGAACTTGCTCGTATCACAGCGATGGTTGTGACAGCGCAAGGGACAAAAGCTCCAATCCAAGCGATGGCCGATAAAATTGCCTCAATCTTTGTCCCCGTTGTCACCGTTCTTGCAATTGCAACCTTTGAAGGTTGGTACTACTTCGGCGATAAATCACTCACCTACTCAATTTCTACCGCTATTACGGTCCTTGTTATCGCATGTCCTTGTGCGCTCGGCCTTGCAACGCCCGTTGCCTTGCTGGTCGCATCAGGTCGAGGGGCTCTTCGCGGCATTGTTATTCGCCATCCACGAGTCCTTGAAGCTTCACGTCAAATCGACGTTGTAGTTCTTGATAAGACCGGAACGCTGACAGATGGCGCGATGAAAGTTCAACATGTATCAATTCCATCGTCGGCACATAAAACCCTTGGTGCCTCATTTGCACCGTTAATGACTGAGAAGAATGTGCTCTCATCTGCCTTAGCCCTTGAAAGTCAGAGCGATCATCCCGTAGCTCACGCAATTGCCGCGTACTGTCTTTCGCGCAATACAGAACAACTGCCCGTTGCTGACTTTACACAAACTCCCGGTATCGGAGTAGCCGGACGAGTAAATATTGGCAATAAGTCACCGGTAGTCATTATTGGTTCTCCCACATCAGTAGCACATAGCACTATTGCATTTGATGCAGAAATTCTTCACGCAATTACTGAGGCAGAGGCGCAATCTTATGCAGTTGCGGTCTTGGCGTGGGATGGCGTTGCCGTTGCAATTTTTGCAACTGGCGATGTGATCAAGGCAGATGCCGCAGAAACAATCACAGAACTGCAGGCCCGCGGAATTCAAACATGGCTTGTCACTGGAGATAATTCAGAGAGCGCAGCAAAGGTCGGAGCTCTCGTTGGCATCTCGACCGAGCGGATCATTGCATCTGCACGTCCTGAAGATAAGTTGGCGAAGATAACGGCCCTTCAAGCAGAAGGTCACCATGTTTTGATGGTTGGCGACGGCGTTAATGACGCTGCAGCTCTTGCGAAAGCTGATCTGAGTATTGCAATGGGAACAGGTACAGATACTGCAATCTCGACTGCAGATATCACTTTGATGCGCCCTGAGCTGATGAGCATTATTGATTCGCTCAATCTTTCACGAAAGACGTTGAAAACTATTCGCGTAAACCTTGGGTGGGCCTTTGCCTATAACGCTATCGGTCTACCGATTGCAGCGATGGGCTTGATGTCACCAATCTATGCCGCAGCCGCTATGGCGCTGAGTAGTCTCTTCGTTGTGACCAACTCGCTCCGGATTAGATGACTCTGATCAGAGTAAAGTCTGTTGAAATGAGAAAAGGCGCTGATATCAGCGCCTTTTTCACGTACCTACCTTGATTGGTAGCGGGGGCAGGATTTGAACCTACGACCTCTGGGTTATGAGCCCAGCGAGCTACCGAGCTGCTCCACCCCGCGTCGGATTGAGGCAAGTGTATTGCGCAGCAGCGCCTTCCACCAAATCGCTTACTGAAGAAGCTACTACTTGCGGGCTTGTGCTGCCACAGCTGCAGCAATTGCTGCCTTGAGTCGATCTTGTGCTCGACCGTACGCAGCGAAATCTCCCTTTGCAAGTGCAGCTTGTCCATCGGCAATAGCTTGCTTTGCATTTGCAAGTGCGCCTGCAAGATCTGCAGAGCTATTGGAAGTTGTTGTCGCAGCCGATGATGAATTTGTTCCTGAATTTCCACCGAAGACTTGATCCAGTGCACCCTTAAGTGAATTATCAAATCCAATGACATCACCGAAGGAGACTAGGACTTTCTGAAGCAATGGATATGCAGATGCATTACCTGTTGCACGTACATAGACAGGTTGTACATAAAGAAGTCCATTTCCGACAGGAAGTGTCAGAAGGCTTGCAAGTACAACATCTGATCCGCCTTGTCGTAACAACGAAAGCGCATTGGCAACATCAGGTTTTGCTTCAAAGTTTGAAGCTACCTGCGAAGGGCCTGCGATATTTGTGCTTCGTGGAAGTTGGAGCACCGTGATCTTTCCGTAATCAGGACCTGCAGTTGAATTAACTGCAGCAAATGCTGAAAGGTTCTCACGTCCGCCTCGTGGTACAAATGGTGTTGTCAGTGAGAATGTAGGACTTGTTGATCCTGGCATTTCCAGTGTCATGTAATACGGAGGTTGAGCGCCCGCATTTGCTCCGAAGGTAGATGGGTCTCGTGGCACGCGCCAGAAATCTTGTCCACCGTAGAATGCCGCTGCGCTCTGTACGTGATATGAGCTTAAAATATCGCGTTGTACGCGGAACATATCCTCTGGATAGCGGATATGGTCAAGAAGGTCAGCGCTAATGGTGCTCTTAGCTTTGACTCTATTAGGGAAAGCCTTCATCCATGTCTTAAGAACTGGATCTTTCTCATCCCATTGATACAAGGTAACTGTTCCGTCGTATGCATCCACTGTGGCTTTAACAGAGTTACGGATGTAATTAACAGCTCTATTTGATTGGGCGGTGATCGATGTGGAATTCGCAGTCAGCGCATCATTGGTTGCCTCTGATAGTGAAGTCGATTGCGAATATGGGTAACCAGCGCTGGTTGTATAACCATCGATAATCCAGGTGATTTTACCGTCAACAACTGCTGGGTATGGATCTCCATCAAGTGTGAGCCATGGTGCAACTTTTGCAACACGCTCACGAGGTGAGCGATTGTAGAGAATCTTGGAATCTGCATTAATGAGGTTAGAGAGAAGAATTCTCTGCTCTCCATATTTAATTGCAAAGATCAACTTATTGATTGTGTTACCAACTGGAACTCCACCACTTCCTGTATAAGTGTAATTCTTCTGTCCATTAGCAGATGTGTCATCCGGGTAATCGAACTCAACGGGCGAATCAGTCTTTACGCCACCAATAATTGAGTAGTCGGGAACGTTCTCCCCGAAATAGACGCGAGGTTCAAAATCGCCAAGCCCTTCAGTTGGTGGAAGATCTCCAACCAAGAAGTTTGGCTTTCCATCTGCATCTACCGTATTTCCATAAGCTGCTACGAACCCAAATCCGTGGGTATAGACCAAGTGATCGTTAATCCAGTTACGGCTTGGGTTTCCATCAATATTTAATTCACGCACCGCTACAACAGCATCGCGAGAAACACCGTTTACTGTGTATCGATCGATATCCAAAGACTCTGGAAATGCGTAATAAGGCTTAATCTGCTGAAGCTGGCGGAAAGTTGCTGAAAGAACATTGGGATCCATGAGGCGGATATTTGCAATAGTTGCTGCATCTTTTGCGAGCTGACCTGCACTTGTTGAAATAGTTGCATTGTAATCCTGCATGACAACCCCATTGAGGTCGTATGCGGCGCGGGTAGCGTCGATATTGCGCTGAATATATGGAGCTTCCTTCGATGATTCAGATGGCTTTACCTGGAACTGCTGAATTGCACCTGGGTAGATCCCAGCAATCAAAACTGAAGAGACGACAAGTAGAGCGCTACCTGCAGCTGGAAGTAACCACGAACGACGAACGATATTTGCGAAGAAGAGAACGGCACATACAACTGCGATGGCAGACAAAATCGCTTTTGCAGGCAGAGTTGCATTGACATCTGTGTAGGTAAGGCCAGTAATCAATTTGCTCTCTTTGAGAGCCAGTGCATAACGATCAAACCAATACGCAACTGCCTTAAAGAGAACGATAAATCCAAGAAGAATAGAAATTTGAACGCGCGCAGCAACTGTTGTGCGATCTACCTCAACTGTGGTCCGAATTCCACCATACATGTAATGTACAAATGCACTTGCAAGGGCTGCGAGCACCAGTGTTGAAATTGCCCACCCAATTAGGGACTGCCATAAAGGAAGGCGGAAGGCGAAGAATGAAATATCCATTCCAAATTGTGGGTCTGTTACTCCAAATTCTGTGGAGTTATTGAAGAGAAGCCATTCTCGCCAGAAGACCATCCCTGATGATCCGGCAAAGTATGCGAGAGTCAAAACAATTCCAAGGAAAACCCAGCGACGAATTGGTTCGATTTGTGCGCGAAGTCTTTCTAGGCCACTAATTTCGATGCTCATTGGTACATAGAGCGGGCGACGCTTATAGGCAATGTAAATATTGAGCGAAATGATGAGAGATGTGAGAAGTCCAACGATGAGGAAGAGTTGAATCTTTGTCACAAGGACAGTAGTCCAGACACTGGTGGCATCAACTGATTGGAACCAGAGCCAATCAACGTAATAACCGCTGAAATAAAGTAGGAGCGCTCCTAGCGCGACCAGTATTCCTGCGGTAATTGCGAGAGGGCTACGATTTCTATTCATGCCCTTAGGCTAGTACACCCTGTGACGCCTCGAAAATCCTCAAGTAAGGGGTTTTGCAGATAATTTAAGGCCTCTTCTAGGCTTGAAACGGCGATTACAGAGATACCTGAATCACTTTCGGGTATCTCATCGCAATTCTTCTTTGATGCAAAGAGAATTGTGGCGCCAGCTTTGCGTGCTGCGATGATCTTTTCAGAAATTCCGCCAATCGCGCCAACTTCCCCACCAGCTGAAATTGTTCCAGTTCCGGCGATCTTTTTTCCTTGCAAAATATTTTCAGGGGTAAGTAGCTCGATAAGTCCTAGTGAGAATATAAGACCGCCACTTGGG
>ERZ889217.103-NODE-103-length-53480-cov-22.620365_pt1 | contig 53480 bp, 53 predicted proteins | sample MGYA00521098_ERZ889217 | MGnify/ENA primary metagenome ERZ889217 (study PRJEB32303, sample SAMEA104408613) | aquatic metagenome | biome: Brackish water; feature: Pelagic; material: water | place: Baltic Sea | collected 2014-06-10T22:04:00 | depth 2,362 m ... | reverse complement strand
CTGCCGCCGCCGGTCTGCCGCCGCCGGCCTGCAGCCCGTTCAGCGGCCCCATGCCGGGGGATCTGGAGGGGATTGTGCGGATTGCGGCTGAGCAAAACTATTCCGATGTCCATCTCGGGGTTGGCGAGGAGCCTCGCTTTCGCTGCCGCGGCGACATCATTCGCACCGGTTGGCCATTGACGGATGCGGACACCTTTAGCCGTTGGACCGAAGAAGTGCTCTCGATGAGCATGCTTGAAGGCTTCCGGCGTAAACAAGAGTTCGATGGCTCCCATGCCTTCCCCTTTGTGCGGGTCCGCATCAACCTGATGGATTCCCTGCGGGGCCTGGCCATGGTGTTGCGCCTGATCCCCAGCAGGATCGCCAGCCTCGAGGAGCTCGGCCTGCCGCCGGTGCTGCGCCAGCTCTGCATCAGGCCCAAGGGTCTGGTCTTGGTTACGGGGCCCACGGGCTCTGGCAAAACCACCACCTTGGCGGCCATGGTCGACTGGATCAATCGCCACATGAGCCGCCATATCCTCACGATTGAGGATCCGCTGGAGTTCGTGCATCAGAGCCAGCAATCCTTGATTCGCCATCGCGAGGTTGGCTTGAACAGCCGGTCCTTCAATGCAGCCTTGCGATCGGCCCTCAGGGAAGACCCAGACGTGATTTTGATCGGTGAAATCCGCGACCAGGAAACCCTGGCAACCGCCATTCAGGCCAATCAAACTGGCCATCTTGTTCTTGGCAGCATGCACACCAACTCGGCCGTGCGCACCGTTGAAAGGGTGCTTGGCATGTTCCCGCCATCGGAACAGGAGGCGATTCGCCGGGGCCTATCCGATTCGTTGCTAGGGATTGTTGCCCAGGGGCTAATTAAGACAACAGACGGAAAACGAACGGCCTTCCATGATATCTTGATCAACAATGATGCTTGCAGGGATTACATCCAAAAAGGGCAGTTGGATGCCATCGAGCAGATCATGGAGCGCAGTGGTTTCGAGGGTATGCAAACAAGCAACCAGGCTCTATTGAGGCTGGCCCAAGAGGGCCGAATTGATCCAGCTGATGCCCTGGCCCACAGCCTGAAGCCGGCGGAGCTCAAGCAGGCCCTACGCGGCCGTCAGTGAGGCCACCAGGCGACTAAGCAGGAGCACGCCTAGGCCCACCGAGAGGCCAAGCATGGCCAGGCGTCCGTTCCAGATCTCGGCCTGGGGGGTGAAACCGCGTTTCCAGGCGTTGATTTCTTCGCTGCCCACCTCAATGATTTCGACGCCGCCCTGCAGGGTCGATCCCAGGCCGGACTGGAGTCCGGACTCGATTTGGGCCTGGGGGTTGGGTGCTGGGGCCATGGCAGCGACCGCGGATTTCGATCCAGCCTATAGGTATCAGAAGGGGTTCCGCCGGTCGTAGAGGGCAAGGGCGTCCTCCAGGGGCCAGCGCGGCGCCACGGCCAGCTCGATGGCGCTTTGGCCGCCAGCGAGGAGCCTTTGCTCGGCGGCGACCCCAATCATGGCGGCGTTGTCGGTGCAGTAGGCCAGGGGCGCGGCCCGCCAGGCCAGGCCCAGGGCCTGGCAACGGGCTTCCAGCAGGTTGCGCAGGCGCCGGTTGGCCGCCACCCCGCCCACCAGCACCAGCGTCTCGAGCCCCTGGTCCTTGGCGCAGCGGCAGGTGCGCTCCACCAGGACATCGGCCACCACCTGCTCAAAGCTGGCGGCCAGGTCGGCCACGGGCAGGGCCGTGCCGGCCCCATCGGCCTGGCGTTGCTGCTCGGCCACCAGGCGCACCATGGCCGTCTTGAGGCCACTGAAGCTGAAGTCGTAGGGATGGAAGCCCCCGCCGGGCAGGGACACCCGACCCTTCGGCAAGGGGAAACGATCGGCCTGGCCTCCGGCGGCGGCGGCCTGGATCGCCGGACCGCCGGGATAGCCCAGCTGCAGCAGGCGGGCCACCTTGTCAAAGGCCTCGCCGGCGGCGTCATCGCGGCTGCGGGCCAGGCGGAGGTAGCGGCCGGGGCCATCGACCCGGATCAGCTCGCTGTGGCCGCCACTCACCAGCAAGACCAGGAAGGGTCCCGGGGGTAGGGGCTCGCCCAGATGCACCGAGCAGAGGTGGCCCTCCAGGTGGTGCACGCCCAGGAAGGGAAGCCCGTGGAGCCGGGCCAGGGTGCGGGCGGTGACCGAGCCCACCAGCAGGGCCCCCACCAGGCCCGGGGTCACGGTGGCGGCAATGGCATCGAGGTCGGCAAAGCCCAGGCCGCTTTCCGCCATCACCTGCTCAATCAGCTGGGGCAGGGCCTCCACATGGCGCCTTGAGGCAATTTCCGGCACCACGCCCCCAAAGCGGGCGTGCTCCTCCATTTGGGTGGCCACGGCGCTGGCCAGGGGCCGTTGATCCCTCACCACGGCCGCCGCCGACTCGTCACAACTTGTTTCGAGGGCCAGAACCGTGGGCATCTCTACTGGGGAACTCCCGTAATCTCCGCAAAGACATCCTGCCCCGGCAGGAGATCGAGCTTCTGCCTAGGTAGAAGATCACCGTCCTGCCTAGGCAGGACACCCCTTAGAGCACCGCCAGACCCGCAGCCGATGCGCCGCCTCTTCGCCGTCCTGATTTCCGCCCTGTTGATCTTCGGCTTTGCCCCCGTGGCCAAAGCTGATGTGGCAGGCCTGACCCCCTGCTCCGAGAGCGCCCGCTTCCAGCAGCGCGCCTCAACAGCCAAAACCGACCAGGCCAAGGCCCGCTTCGCCATGTACAGCCAGGCTGTCTGTGGTGCCGATGGCCTGCCCCATCTGATTGTTGATGGCCGCTGGAGCCATGCCGGTGACTTCGTCATCCCCGGGATCGCTTTCCTTTACATCGCTGGCACGATCGGCTGGGCCGGCCGGGGTTACCTCCAGGCCGTTCGTGGCGATAAGGATGCCGCGATGAAAGAGATCCAGATCGATCTGCCCTTGGCCATCAAGAGCACCCTGGCTGCAGCCACCTGGCCCCTGGCCGCCTTTGGTGAACTCACCAGCGGCAAGCTGACAGAGGACGACAGCAAGGTCACGATTTCGCCCCGCTAATCTGAATAGTCAGATCAGTCGACCTGCTGCCTGGCTTGGTTCTAGGCAGCACCAGCCTTCTTAACCGTTTCAGCACCCCAGTCATGAAAAAATTCCTGACCACTGCTCCGGTGTTCGCAGCCATCTGGTTCAGCGTCACCGCCGGCATTTTGATCGAATTCAACCGTTTCTTCCCCGACCTGCTTTTCCATCCCCTTTAAGCCCCGATCCGGAGTCTGGATTGATCAGATAACGGTCCCTAGGGGCCGTTTTTTTATGGCAGGGTTGCTGGAAAGGTTGCTGGAAGGGTTGCTCGAAAGGTTGATCGAAAGGTTCATGGCAAAACTCATGGCGCCGGGGCCAGGCCCATCAGGCGTTCGAGATCAGCAACCCCGGCGCTTAGATCACCATTCACCAAGACCGCATCAAATTCTCCCTCCGCCTCCAGCTCCACCTGGGCCCGCTCGAGTCGCCGGCGAATGGCCCCGTCGCTGTCGGTGCCCCGGCCCCGGATCCGCCGTTCCAGTTCCTCAAAGGAGGGGGGCTTGATGAAGATCTGAAAGCCCTCCGGGAAGCTGTGCCGCACCTGGCGGGCCCCCTCCAGTTCAATCTCCAGCAGCACCGGCCGGCCCGCATCGAGGTGCTCTTGCACCGGCTGGCGTGGGGTGCCGTAGCAGTGGCCCGCAAATTCAGCCCATTCGAGCAAGCCGCCTGCGGCGACCCGCTGATCAAAGTCGTCGCGGTCCAGAAAGAAATAGTGCTCGCCATCGCGTTCGCCGCTGCGGGGGGAACGGGTGGTGGCTGAGATCGAGAGCCAGATCGAAGGCTGGCGTTGGCGCAGGGCCGCTACCAGGGTTCCCTTGCCGACACCACTGGGGCCGGTGATCACGGTCAACTGGCCGCGGGGGGGAGCCATCACCATCGCGCGGTCAACTCGGCGGGCCAACGATCGGACTGCAGAGTAGGAGCCGCCTTTCCCGCCGGCATCCTGCCGTTGTCCCTGTCTTGTCCCTGGTCCCAGAGTCGACGACCCCTGAGTCGCCGGTCAGCGTGCCGCGGGTCACCGCGTCGCTCCAGGCCATGGACCTCACCACCCTGCGGGCGGTGCTCGCGGAACTACGGCCCCTGCTGTTGCCGAGCCGGTTTGAGAAGGCCCAGCAGAGCGATGGCCAGACCCTGCAATTGGGTTTCCGCAGCCTCGTCGGCCGCCACTGGCTGGAACTGAGCTGGCAGGCCGAAGCCCCCCGGCTCTTCGCGATCGCCCCGCCCCCCCGCGGCGGCGATGGCAGCACCTTGGCCCAGCAGGTGCAGCACGGTCTCTCGGGCCTGGCCCTGGTGGGATTGCAGCAGGAGGGGATGGAGCGGGTGGTGGAGCTGCAGTTCGCGCCGCGGCCCGGGGACCCGGTTAGCCGCCGCCTGGTGCTGGAGTTGATGGGCCGCCACAGCAACCTGTTTGTGCTCGATCGCCAGGGGCGGGTCACCGGCGCCGCCCGCCAGGTGCGTGAGCAGCAATCGCGGCTGCGGCCGATCGGTAGCGGCGATGCCTATCTGCCGCCGCCGCCGGCCCAGGGCCAAGCGCCCCGAGCCGCCGAGTCCTATGCCGACTGGCGGCGGCGGCTGAGCCTGGTGCCGGTGGCCCTGGGCCGGGCCCTGCGCGAGGCCTATCAGGGCATCAGCCCGGCCCTGGCCCTGCAACTGGCCGGCGACCAGCCCCCGCAGGCTGCGGACCTGCTGGCCCGTTCCGTGGACCAGCTGGGCGAATCCGAGTGGCAGCAGTTGCATCGCCGCTGGCAGCGCTGGCTGGCGGTGTTGGCGAGCGAGGCGTTTGCGCTCAGCCCCGGCCAGGCCTCGGCCTACCGCTGCTGGCAGGAGGGGCCTGATGCGGCTGCAGAAGCGGAGCAGCAGGAGCCTGCGGGGATTCAGCCTTTGGCGGCCAACCTCCAGGCCAGCCAGCCCCAGGCCAGCCAGTGCCTGGCACCGCAGACCCCGGCACCGCAGACCCTGGAGATCAATGGGTTCCTGGAGGCCTACTACCGCCGGCAGCTGGACGGCCGCCGCCTGCAACAACGCTCCTTGAGCCTGCGCCTGCGCCTCCAGCAGGCCCTGGCCAAGGAGCAGGCCCAATGCCGGCAGCAGCAGGAGCGGCTCGACCAGGTGGAGGGCAGTGGCGCCCTGCAGGGCCAGGCCGATGGCCTGCTGTGTTTGGCCGATCCCAGCCGGGAGCAGGTGGCTGAAGCCCAGGCCCTCTACCGCCGCGCCCGCAAACTGCGGCGCTCGGTGGCGGCGATCACCCCCCGGATCGGGGCCCACCAGCAGCGGATCGAGCAGCTCGAGGCCAGCCTCACCTACCTCGACCAGCTGCTGCTGGTGGAGCAGGTTTCCCCGGCACCGGCCCAGGCCCCTTCCCAGGCGAGACACCAAGCCCCTGGCCTGGGCTCGGCCCCCCTGCTAGTCCAGCTTGAGGAGTTGGAACTCGATAGCCAGAGCCTGCTGGCGCCCCGGCTGGGAAACCGCCGTCAACGCCGTTCCGGAAGCGCCTCGCCAGCCAGCGGCCAGGTGCAGCCCCTGGAACTGGAGCTGGCCAGCGGCCTGCGCGTGCAGGTGGGCCGCAACCACCGCCAGAACGCCTGGATCAGCCTGCAGCAGGCTCGCCGCGGCGACCTCTGGTTCCATGCCCAGGAATGTCCCGGTAGCCATGTGGTGCTGAAGACCTCGCTCGCCCCTGGGGGCGAGGGCGATCTCCAGGCCGCTGCCGATCTGGCCGCCCACTTCAGCCGGGCCCGGGGCAACCGCCGCGTGCCGGTGGTGATGGTCGCGACCGACCAGCTGCAGCGCATCCCCGGGGCCGGACCTGGCACCGTGAGCCACCGGGGTGGCGAGGTCCTGTGGGCGGACCCGCAACGGGCTGCCAGCCTGTTAGTCGCCCTGGCCGATCGCGCCGATCGCCCGAGCCCGGGCGGGGGGCCCGCCCCGCCCAACGCTGATCGGCTGCCTAGCCTCGGCCTAGCACCGCAGCCATGAGCGACACCGACACCCCTCCCCAGCCCCCCGCCGGCCAACCGATGGCGCCGCCCGCCCCGATCCGGGTGGGCGGCGCTGGGGATGGGGCCGATCGCCAAGACGGCCCCGCGGCTCTTGACCAGGCGATCCTGCAGCCCCAGGACGAGTTCCCCGCCGAGGTGGAGATGAGCCTGGTGGATCACCTGGAGGAATTGCGCCGTCGGGTTTTGCGCAGCCTGCTGGCGGTGGTGGCGGGGGCCGCCACCTGCCTGCTGCTCGTGCGTCCGCTCGTGCGCCTGCTGGAACAACCCGCCCATGGCATCCATTTCCTGCAGCTGGCTCCTGGGGAGTTCCTATTTGTGTCCTTCAAGGTGGCGGGCTATGCCGGCCTGAGCCTGGCCCTGCCCTACGTCTTGTATGAGGGGTTGTCGTTTGTGCTGCCCGGCCTCAGTCGCCGGGAACGGCGCCTGGTGGCGCCGGCCGTGGCCGGCTCGGCCGTGCTGTTCCTGGCCGGCCTGGCCTTTGCCTGGTGGGCCCTGGTGCCTGCCGCCCTGAACTTCCTTGTGACCTACGGCGCCGATGTGGTGGAGCCGCTTTGGTCGATTGAGCGTTACCTGGATTTTGTGCTGTTGCTGATGGTGGCCACGGCCCTGGCCTTCCAGTTGCCCGTGCTGCAGCTGCTGCTGGCGGCCCTGGGGTTGGTGCGGGCCAGGGCGATGCTGGCGGCCTGGCGCTGGGTGGTGCTGTTCGCCGCCCTGGCCGGCGCCGTGCTCACCCCTTCCACCGATCCGGTGACCATGCTGCTGCTCACCGGCGCGATTACGGCCCTCTATCTGGTGGGGGTGGCTCTGGCCTCCCTGGTGACGGGCCTGCGTCCATCTGGGGGCTAAGGCCGCCAAGCCCCCTCCAGGCCGGGTGATTTCTGGGCGCTCAGAGCAGAAATTCGCTGGCCCGGCCGGGGGGTAAGGCCAGGGGCAGGCTCATGGCCTTGCCGAGGCGGGGTCGATCCGTTGTGCTGTTCAGCCAGTCGCGCACCTGGGCCGCCACCCCCAGGCCATTGAGGTTGGCCGCCAGGTTGGCCAGCTTGGCGCCGTAGGCCTCGGCATCGAGCGGAAAGGACTGCTGCTCCAAATAGCCCCACATCACCTGCAGGTAGAGACGGCCGCGGCGCTGCACCAGCTGCAGGTCGTAGGACGCCCGCCAGCGGCGGCGCAGGGTAGACAGCAGCTCCTCGGCGCTGAGGGGCTCGCCGCCCGGCGGCGGGCCGGCTGGGGTTGGGGCAGGGGCGCTCAAGGCTTGGGAAGAGACGGGCGGGGCAGAGGGCCTGGGCTGGTCGCCCAGAAGGGTGCTCAGGGCCAGTCCCATCCTGGCGTGGCGGCCCCAGGCCAGCTGGGGCAAGCCCCCTAGCGGGGGAATCTCGCAACAGCATGTTGCAGCGTCCGGCCAAAACCCAGGCGCCAGCAAGCGTTCAGGCGGGGGCAAGGTTCATAATGGACGCCACGTTGCTTCGGCATCCAGGAAGGCCACCCCGTATGACCCAGATCCCAGCGAGCGATGTTCCCGGAATGGGTCGTCGGCAATTCATGAATCTGCTGACCTTCGGGTCGGTTACCGGCGTGGCCCTCGGGGCCCTCTACCCCGTCGTGAGCTACTTCATCCCCCCCCGGGCAGCCGGCGGCGGCGGTGGCACCACCGCCAAGGACGAACTTGGCAACATCGTTACGGCCACGGGTTGGCTCAGCACCCATAAGGAGGATGATCGCAGCCTGGTCCAGGGCTTGAAGGGCGATCCCACCTACCTCATCGTCGAGGGCGCGGACGCGATCGGCAGCTATGGCATCAACGCCATCTGCACCCACCTGGGCTGCGTGGTGCCTTGGAACAGCGGGTCCAACAAGTTCATGTGCCCCTGTCACGGCAGCCAGTACGACGCCACCGGCAAGGTGGTGCGCGGTCCCGCTCCCCTCTCCCTGGCCTTGGCCCATGTGAGCGTCGAAAACGACAACGTCTTCCTGAGCCAGTGGACTGAAACTGATTTCCGCACCGGAGATAAGCCCTGGTGGGCCTGAGTTTTTCCCCTGTCATCCCTCCCCCCGCCGCCAGCCCCATGCGTCGCCTACTCACCCTGCTGCTGAGCTCCGCCCTGGCCGTCAGCGCCTTGCTCTTCGCCCCCCAGGCCAGCTGGGCCTACCCCTTCTGGGCCCAGCAGAACTACGACAGCCCCCGGGAAGCCACCGGCAAGTTGGTCTGCGCCAACTGCCACCTGGCCAAGAAAACCACCCAGGTGGAAGTGCCCCAGTCGGTCTTCCCCGATTCCGTCTTCAAGGCGGTGGTCAAGATTCCCTATGACACCTCAATCCAGCAGGTGGCCGGTGATGGCAGTGCTACTGGCCTGAATGTGGGTGCCGTGGTGATGCTCCCCGATGGCTTCAAACTGGCCCCGGTAGAGCGCCTCAGCGATGAGCTGAAGGAAGAAACCGCCGGTGTCTATGTCACCCAGTGGAGTGAGGATCAGCCCAACATCCTGCTTGTGGGTCCGATTTCTGGCGACCAGCATCAGGAAATCGTCTTCCCGCTGCTCTCCCCCGATCCCGCCACAGACAGCAGCATCCACTTCGGTAAGTACCAGCTGCACGTGGGTGGCAACCGCGGCCGCGGCCAGGTGAATCCCACCGGCGAGAAAAGCAACAACGGCGTGTTCAACGCTTCTGTTGCCGGCACCGTGGCCTCCATCACCCCGGGGGAGAACGGCGCCACCGTGGTGGCGATCACCACCGCCGATGGCAGCAGTGTCTCTGACACCATTCCTGCAGGCCCCAAGGTATTAGTGGCTATTGGTGATGCCGTGGCTGCCGGTGTGCCCCTCACCAACGACCCCAACGTGGGTGGGTTTGGCCAGATTGATGCCGAGGTGGTGCTGCAGAACCCTGTGCGCATCTACGGCATGCTGGCTTTCTTTGCCGCCGTGGCCGTGGCCCAGATCATGCTGGTGCTCAAAAAGCGTCAGATCGAAAAAGTGCAGGCCTTCGAAGGCGTTTGATGCCCCCTGCCTTGGCCTTGGCCGTATTTACATCCCCCGGGCCCCTGCTGTTTCAGCTGGGGCCCTTTTCCCTGCGCTGGTATGGCCTGCTGATTGCCCTGGCCGTGTTGCTCGGGCTGGTGCTCTCCAGCCAGCTGGGCAAGCGCCGCGGCATCGATCCGGCCCTGATTGCCGACCTGCTGCCGATCCTGGTGCTGTCGGCGGTGGTGGGGGCCCGCTCCTACTACGTGCTGTTCGAGTGGCGCCAGTACCAGTTCAATTGGTTGGAGGCGATCGCCATTTGGCGTGGCGGGATTGCCATCCATGGCGCCCTGATTGGCGGCACCCTGGCGGTGCTTCTCTATTGCCGCTGGCGCAAGCTGGCCTTCTGGACCCTGCTTGATGTGTTGGTGCCCTCGGTCGCCCTGGGCCAGGCGATTGGCCGTTGGGGAAACTTCTTCAACTCCGAAGCCTTTGGCCTGCCCACCGACCTGCCCTGGAAGCTGAAGATCCCCGGCTGGATCGCCATTGCCGCCGGCTTCCCCAACGAGCAGTATTTCCATCCCACCTTTCTGTATGAATCCCTCTGGGACCTGGGGGTGGTGGCCCTGCTGCTGGTGCTGTTTCGGCTCGGGCTTCGGGGCCGCATTGCCCTACCGGCCGGAGCCCTGAGCTGCCTTTACCTGCTCACCTACAGCAGTGGCCGCCTTTGGATTGAGGGGTTGCGCATCGATCCCCTCTGCCTGATCGGCACCCCACCCTTCTGCACCGGCGGCCTGCGCATGGCCCAGCTGATGAGCCTGGTCCTGATGGCCTTGGGCGCCTTCGGCCTCTGGTGGCTCTATGGCCGCCATCGCGCCCTGCCCGATCCGGCCGGGGTTGCTAGGGCTAACTCCGAGGGCCGGCCCTGAGCCCGGTCCCCATGGGAGGGGATCCGCTCCCTGCCCCACCATTTCGATCCGATTGGCGCGGAGTCTGAGTTGGGCTTCGCCATTCACCTTTGCCCCCTTGCCTACTGGCCTGATGGAAGTTGCAAACGCTGGCCAGGTCATGATCGTGGGTGCGGGGCCCGGGGCCCCCGATCTTCTGACCCTGCGGGCCGCCCGCGCGATCGAGCGGGCCGAGGTGCTGGTCTGGACCGATTCGCTCGTGTCGCCCCAGATCGCCGCCCTGGCCCCGGAAGGCTGTGAATCGATCCGCACTAGCACCCTCACCCTCGAGCAGGTGATCGAGGTGGTGGTGGAGCGGGCCCGGGCTGGCCGGCGGGTGGTACGCCTCCACGACGGCGATCCCTGCCTCTATGGCGCCCTGGCTGAGCAGCTCTGTCGCCTAGCGGATGCGGAGATCCCTGTGGAGGTGGTGCCAGGCCTCAGCGCCTATCAAGCCACGGCCGCGGCCCTGCAGGCCGAATTGACGATCCCGGGTGTGGTGCAGACGATCGTGCTCAGCCGCGCCTCCGGCCGCACCGGCACGCCGGCACGGGAATCGATCGAGCGGCTGGCGGCCCTGCAGGCGTCCTTATGCCTGTATTTGAGCGCCCGCCATGTGGAGGAGGTGCAGGCCCAGCTGCTGCTCCACTATCCCGCCGATACCCCCGTGGCCATTGGCTACCGGGTCAGCTGGCCCGACCAATGGCTCGCCGTTGTACCCCTCAGTGAGATGGCCCAGGTGAGCCGGGAGCGCAACCTGATCCGCACCACCCTCTATGTGGTCAGTCCGGCCCTGCAGGCCCCCGGCAACGCCCGCTCCAAGCTCTATTCCGCTAGCCACAACCACCTGTTCCGCGGTGGCGCCGAGTGAGCTGGAGCCCCTAGCTAGGGGCCTGGGCTGCTGGCGCCGTAGAGCTCCTGCTCGAGCCGCTGGCGATCAAAGCCGCAGCCCAGCCGCTCCACGATCGCTTCGAGGTCGGTCACGGCATTGCCCAGGCAGCAGGTTCCCCCTGGGGAGGGGGTGACATTGAAGGCCAGGCCGGGCATGGCGGCAATGCGAGCCTCGCCCAGCATCAGCCGTTTCTCGCCCTTGTGAATTAGCTGGGGCCGCACGCCCCCGAAACCCTCAGCGAAGCGCAGGTCGTCAAGCTGGAGGCCGGGCACGATTTTGCGGGCATCGGCGAGGAAAAGACGGCGCCGCAGCCAGGGCACTTCAAACAACAAATTTTTGAGGATGTAGTTGCGGATATCGGCGATGCGAAACAGCTGCCAGAACACCAGCAATACCGAAAAATCCAGCCGCAATACCTTCAGAAATTCAAAGAAGGAGGCTGGCCGGTAGCGCTCTAGGAGGGGCAGCAATAGGGCAGTGGGGCCAAAGCGAGTTTGGCCGGGTGAGCGCACATCGGGGTCACCATGGATGGCCGCAAAGGGCAACTTGTCGTTCTGCACGGTGTAAACTTTGCCGCGCAATAGGTCGGGAGTAAAGTAGAAACTACCGGCCACGGGCAGGCAGGAATACTCCAGGCCAAAACCCAGTTGTTGGGCCATTAAGAGGCTGTGGGCGCCGGCGCTAACCACCACATGGCGGGCCCGGATCCGGCGGGGCGGCGCCTGGCCATTGGGATCGCCTGCGCGGTTGGCGGCCCCGGCACGATGGGGGCGTAGCTCCACCAGAAAAGTGGTGCTGCCATCGGCGGCGGTTTCGGGCCTGATCGTTTCAACCCGGCTGCCCAGCCAGAGATCCAGCTGGCGCTCGGATCCGGCCAGGGTGGCCTGGGCCTGGGCCACGAAGCTCTGGGCTAGGGCCTCGTAGTCGACGGCGGTGGCGGCGCGGCGGATGCCGATGGCCACCAGCGCTTCCGGGCGCAGGGGGCTATCGGGCCGTTCGCCATCGAGCCGCGCCACATGGGGTTCCCACTCGGCGATCTGCTCCTTCTCGAGCAGCTCCATCGCCGGGAAATGGGGCGAAAACAATTCAAAGCGCCGGCGCAAGGCGCCGCATTCCGGCTCGCCTACGGCTAGCACCATCTTGGGGGTGCGGAAGACGCAACGGTTGCGCTCAGGCTCGCTGAGCAGGCCTGCATAGCGCTCGATCATCTCGGCCGTGCGCTTCACCTTGAGGGCCTTCTCAAGCGTGTAATTGGTTTCGATGTCGCCGCAATGGATCGTCTGGCTGTTACTGCTGGCCTTGGAGTTCACCTGGGCCAGCTGGTCGTAGCGCTCCACCAAGGTGAGGTGGCCCAGGTCGGTGTAGCGGGCCAGCTCAAACAGCAGGGCCGTGCCGCACACCCCGCCGCCAACGATCAGCACATCCGTCTGGGTTTCCGCCGCTGGGGCAGGGCCAGCACTTGGGCTGGGGCGCTCAGCCGCAGTGGCGGGGGTAACCATGGCAGCGATAGGAAAACCAGGGGCAGGAGCCAGGCTCCAGAGGGGGACGCGCGCGCCGACCAGGGCGGCCTGCGGACGGCCGGGAAGGGCCGCATCAAGGAACCATCGTGCCTGAGCGCCGAGCAAGGTGTTGCCAGGGCGGGCTACAACGCTGGCGCGGACCCGGAACGGGGTGCTGGCAACCCGCCGTGGCCTATGCTCCAACACGCGCCAATGGCGCGGTTAAGGGCGATTAGCACAGCGGTAGCGCACTTCCTTCACACGGAAGGGGTCACTGGTTCGAATCCAGTATCGCCCATTTTAAATGAATCAATAGCCTGGTTGGATAGCGGCCAGTAACGATCATTTTTCTTTGCCATTGGTTGGCTGATTCGGGGCTAGTCCTGGCTCGAGCCGACGGATTGCGCAAACAAAAGCCCGCTCTTGCACCGCCCTATCGCCGCCCTATCTAGAAGGAAGGCGCCTAGGCGGGAGTTAACCCCTCCGGCCCCTCCACCCCTAGGGCCAGGCCGCTGGCTTCGGCCACCGCATCGGCGCAGGAGCGCAGGCTCCAGCATTCCAGGCTGAGATCGGGCGCCGGTTGACCCGGCTCGGCGGGGTGGGGCCGCAGCAGGATGCGCACCCCCGTGGCGGCGCCCTTCGGCCCCACCGCCTTCACCTTGAGGCTGCCGATTAGGGCCTGGGGGCGCCGGTCCAGGGCGGCTGCGAGCCGCAGCAGCAGGGCCATCTCCGACACCGTGCGCCGCTCCTCGCGCCCCTCGATCAATTGCCAGGACTCATGGCGTTTTTTGGGCAGGCCGCGGCGGTGGTAGCGGGCAATGGCGGCCACCATTAAGTGCTCGGTTTCGGAATAGCCGAGCAGCTCGCCGTGGCGGATCAGGTACCAGGTGTGTTTGTGATAAGCGGCGATGTTGATGTGCTTGCCGCAGCCGTGGAGCTGGGCGGCGGCCCAGAGCAGCAGGCGACCCGGCCCCGGATCGTGGTGCAGCAGGCCAAGGGTCTGGTCGTAGAGGCTGAGGGCATGCACGGCGACCCGTTCGGCCTGGGGTTGGTCGACGGCATAGTTGCGGGCCAGGTGCCGCACAGTGCGCTCCCGGATCGTGCTTTGGAAGGCGAAGCGGTCATCGAGGAGCTGGTTGCGCAGCATCCAGTCCACGATCAGGCCTTCGCGCAGGGCCCGATCACAAACCACCAGTTCCTTGGCCTGCAGCATCGTCATGGCGGTCTGCAGGATCAACGCCCCGGGCACGATGATTTCGGCGCGGCGGTCGTTGATGGCCGTGAGGGCGCGGCGCTGCTCCGGTGCCATGGCCACGAGCCGATCCACCAGCTGGTCGATGCGGGCACGGCTGAGCCGGTAGCCCTGGAGTTTGAGGGGCGGTTTGGCGTCCTCGGCGGCGGCCAGGGCGGCCAGGGCCATGGCCGTGCCGCTGGTGCCCACCAACACGGGGCTTTCGCCGGGGCGCAGGGCCTGGCGCACCTGGGCGACGGCAGGATCGAGCGCCCCCTGGATATAGGCCTCTAGAAACTGGCGCCGGCCGGGCGGCAAGGGTTCGTCCTCGATGAACTCCCGCAGCAGGCGCACGGCGCCGATGCGGGTGCTGGTGAGGGCGCGGGCGTCGCGGCCATCGGCGAGCACCAGTTCGGTGGAGCCACCGCCGATGTCGAGGATGAAATGGGGTGCCTCGCCAAAACTCATGCCCGAGAGCACACCCAGGTAAATCAGGCGCGCCTCCTCCGGGCCGCTGACCAGGTCCACCTCCAGGCCCAGCTGCTCTTGCAGGGTCGCCAGGAACTCGCGGCCGTTGGGGGCCTCGCGCACGGCGCTGGTGGCGGCGGTGACGATCTGCTCCACCCCCTGGCTATGGGCCAGGTCACGGCAGTGGCGCAGGGTTAGGAAGGCGCGCTCCACCGAGGCGGCGCTGAGGTGGCCCGTGTCGGGATCGCGCTCGCCCAGGCGGGTGGCGCTTTTTTCGGCCAGCACGACGCTGAAGCTGTGCAGCAGCGGATCCACCGCCGCAATCAGCAGATGTATCGAGTTGGTGCCGATGTCGATGGCAGCGACCCGGCGCAGGGAGGTCCCGGGGGCAGGGCTGGAGGGGGAGACGGTCACGCGTCCAGCCGGGTCGGGTTCGGCGCCACTTTGCCACCGGAGGTCGGGCCGGCCGTGCCGGTCGTCAGGGAGGCCGAATGGGGCCCCCAGGCCTAGGGTTCGCCCCAAGATTGGGGGCACCTGGGTTGGTGGCAGCTGGATCGCTCCGGTTCCTGAAGAGCGGCTTAGCCCTGTTGCGCTGGGATAAGCCGAGCGGGCGGCTGATCCTGTTGATTCCGGCCGGTTGGAGCCTGTGGCTGCTGCCGACAAGTCCCCCAGATCCGCTCTTGGTGGCCCTGATTGGCCTGGGCGGTTTGGCGGTGAGCGGCGCCGGTTGCGTCGCCAACGACCTCTGGGACCGGCGCATCGATCCCCTCGTGGAGCGCACCCGCACGAGGCCCCTGGCCAGTGGCGCCATTGGTGTGGCGGCGGCCGTGGCGCTGCTGCTGCTCTGCCTGGTTCTAGCCCTGGGGGTGGTGCTGGCCCTGCCGGCCGCCAGCCGGGGCCTGTGCCTGCTGCTGGCCATGGCGGCGCTCCCTCCGATCCTTCTCTACCCCTCGGCCAAGCGCTGGTTTGCCCTGCCCCAGCTGGTGCTCGCCCTCTGTTGGGGCTTTGCCGTACTGATTCCTTGGGCCGCCGCCCAGGCCAACCTGGCCGGCGGCTGGCCACTGGCCCTGGCCTGGCTGGCCACCCTGCTCTGGTGTTTCGGCTTTGACACCGCCTATGCCATGGCCGACCGGCCAGACGACCGGGCCCTGGGCATCCGCAGCAGCGCCCTGACCCTGGGGGCAGCCGCGCCAGCCGCGATTGGTCTCTGTTACGTCCTCGCGGCCCTGGCCCTGGCCCTGGCGGCCCGCCTGGCGGGGGTGTCTCCCTGGTTCTGGCCCGCCTGGGCCCTGGCGGCGGCCGGCATGGTGCGGGGTGCCTGGCAGTTGCGCTCGCCCCAGTTGCCCCGCTCGGCCTACGGCCGCCACTTCAGCCACCAGGTTTGGCTGGGGGCGCTGCTGTTGCTGGCGTTGGTGCTGGGGCGCTGGCCATGACGGCGGCCTCCCGCGGGGCCAGCAGCCCTGCCGGTCTGCGCCAACCGGCGCCCCTGCGGCCTGGGGATCGGGTGCGGCTGGTGGCGGCCAGCTCCGCCCTCGACGACCTGGAGCGCCTGCAGGGGGGCATCGCAGTGCTGGAGGGCTGGGGCCTGGCGGTGGAGGCCCATCCGGCGCCCCTGCGGCGCTGGGGCTACCTGGCCGGAGCGGACTGGCAGCGACGGGCTGACGTACTCGGTGGGCCCAGTGAACTCGACCCTGGGGGCGAACCGGCCGCCCTGCTGGCCTGCATCCGCGGCGGCTGGGGGGCGGCCCGGCTGCTGGAGCAGCCGTTGGCGCTGCCCCCAAGCTGGCTGCTGGGCTTCTCCGATGTCACCTCCCTGCTCTGGGCCCAGCTGGCCCGGGGCCTGGGCGGCGCCATCCATGGCCCCCTGGTCACCAGCCTGGCTAGCGAGCCCGAGTGGAGCCGCCAGCGGCTGCGCAACCTGCTATTTGGCCATCCCCTCGCCGATTTACAGGGGGTGGGCTGGAGCGGCGGAATCGCCAGCGGCCCCCTGGTGGCGGGCAACCTCACGGTGGCCACCCACCTGCTTGGCACCGGCCATTTGCCCGATTTAAGGGGGGCGATCCTGATCCTTGAAGACGTGGGCGAAGCGCCCTACCGCCTCGATCGCCTGCTCACCCACTGGCGCCTCTGCGGAGCCCTGCAGCAGCTGGCCGGCATTGGCTTGGGCCGCTTCACAGACTGCGACGACCCCGAGAGCGAGCCTGGGGAATCCGGCCCCGAATCGCCCCGGCGCTTCACAGCCGAGCAGGTGCTGCGCGATCGCACCACCGACCTGGGCATCCCGGTGGTGGCGGGCCTTCCGGTCGGCCATGGGCCGGGCAACGCCGCCCTGCCTTTAGGGGTGCGGGCCCGGCTCGATGGCCAACGGGGGCTGCTGCAGATCCTGGGTTAGGGCTTAACCCTGATGCCTGGCCGCCAGCACCGCCTCGGCGATGGTGAGGTCGAAGGGGGTGGTGATCTTGAGGTTGGAGGGCGGGGCCTCGATCACCTGCACCGGCCAGCCCAGCCGCTCGAACAGGGAGGCGTCATCGGTCACACTCCAGCCCTCCTCGCGGGCGCGGCGATGGGCCTGGCGGAGGCGCTCCACCCCAAACCCCTGGGGGGTCTGGGCCCCCCAGAGTTCACTGCGATCCGGGGTGCCACGGATCGTGCCGCTGGCATCCACCTGCTTGATCGTGTCGGTGACCCGGGTGGCGGCGATCACGGCCTCCCCGGTCCGCACCGCCGCCCCACAGCGGGCCATGAGCTCCGGATCCACGAGGCAGCGGGCGCCGTCGTGGATCAACACGTGCTGGGCCCCGGCCGGCAGGGCCTCCAGGCCCCGGCTTACCGACTCTTGGCGGGTGTCCCCCCCCTCAATCCAAACCACCGGCCGATCCGGCTGGGCAGCGGCCACTAGGGCCCGGATCGCCGCCTCATCAACCGGCTGACCGACAAGACCAATCCAACCAATTTCAGGGCAGGCCAGGGCAGCGTCCAGGGTCCAGGCCAGCACCGGCCGGCCCGCTAGGGGCAGCAACAACTTGTTTCCGGCGGCTCCCATGCGCCGGCCACTGCCGGCGGCGGCAATCAGCAAATGCACAAGCGTTCACTCTTCAGGGGGAATTAGCAGGGGTGATCCATACAATCCAAGGGAGTCTCGATGACGTCCCGGCGACCGCCATGCGCGTGCTGATCCTGATACCGGGCGGGATCGCGTCCCAACTGCAGGCCTTGCCTGCGGTCGCCACGGTGGCCGCCAGCCTCAAGGCCCAGATCCAGGTCGCCTGCGCCCCGGAGGCCGCCGCCAGCTGGAAGCTGTTGCCGGCGGTCGAGAAGGTGCTGCCTTTCAACTTTGGGGAGGGCTCGAGCCTGGCCGACTGGGCCAACCTGCTGGGCAACGTGCGCGAACCGGATTTCCAGGTGTGTCTGAACCTGGCCTCCGGCCGCCAGGTGGATCTGATGCTCTCGATGAGCCACATCCCCACCCGGGTGGCCACGGCGGGCTTCTCCGCCACCGTGCGCGTGGTGCTCGATGGGGCGACCTGGCCCCAGCAGGCCCTGGCCGCCTACCTGGCGCCCCTTGGCATCGGCCTCGATGCCAACAGCTATCGACTGGCCCTGCCCAAGGTCGCCCTCGATCAGGCTGGGGCCGCCCTGCCCCCGGGCCAGGGGCCGGTCCTGCTGCTCGCGCCGGCCAGGGCGGCCGGTGCCGAAACGGCTGACTGGCCGGCGCACCAATGGCAAGGACTGCAGGAGCGGGTGCGCCAGAAGCTGGCCGACCTGCGGGTGGTGAGCCCCCTTTTGGGCGGAACCCTGGTGGAACGGGCGGCCCAGCTGGCCAGCTGTGATGTGGTGCTGAGTAGCGATCCGATTGCCAGCGAATTGGCCCTGCTTACGGGCACGCCCCTGGTGGCCCTAGGCCGGCAGCCCGCCAGCCTGCCCCAGCGTCCCGGCGTCGAGGGCCTAGGCGGCCCTGACCTGGGCCTGCTTGGTTTGGAGCCGGTCCTCCAGGCCCTCGGCCTTGGATGATCCCGTCTGGGAGGCGGCCCCAGCCGCACCAGCGTCAGACCGGCAGGGGCCGTCTGCAACGGCGGCGCCCGGCGCACCGTTCCAAGGGTTCCAGCCTGGCCGAAGCCCTGCTGCAGCGGGGAGGGGCCACGCCGCTGCTGCTGCTGGCCGGAGTGGTGAATGCGGGGGCGCTGGGCTATCGAGCCACCGAGGGCTGGGACTGGGGCGATTGCTACTGGATGGTGCTGATCACGCTCAGCACCATGGGCTTCAGCGACCCCGCCACCATGGTGCTCTCCGGCGGCGGCCGCGTCGTTACCACCCTGCTGCTGGTTGGGGGCCTGGTGGTGGTGCAGCAGACCCTGCAGAAACTGCTGGAATTAACCAACACCGGCTACTTCCAGATCCTTCGCGATCGACGCACCCGGCAGCAACTGCGGCGCATGCATAACCACGTGATTCTCTGCGGCTACGGCCGCATCGGCCGCGAAATCGCCGAACAGCTCAGCGCCGAGGACGTGCCGCTGCTGGTGGTGGAGATGGACACCGAACGGGTGGCCGAGGCCCAGCAGCGGGGCCTGCGGGTGCTGCTGGCCGATGCCACCCTCGATGAAACCCTGCAGGAGGCCGGCATTCACCAGTGCCGCGCCCTGGTGGCGGCACTGCCTAACAACGCTGCCAACCTCTATGTGATCCTCAGCGCCCGCGGCCTGGCGCCCCATTGCCGCCTGATTGCCCGGGCTGACAGCGAGGAGGCCGATCGCAAGTTGCGCCTGGCCGGCGCCGACCAGGTGGTGAGTCCCTACGTGGCCGGCGGCCGCACCATGGCCGCCACCGCCCTGCGGCCCCTAGCCGTGACCTTCATGGAGCTGCTGGTCGGCTCCGATTGCGAGGTGGATGAATTCCAGCTCAGCCTCGATCCGGACCAGCTCAGCCACCTCAGCGGCCAGAGCTTGGCGGACCTGCAGCTGGGCCGCCGCAGCGGTGCCCTGGTGCTGGCGATCCGCACCCCCCCGTCCCTGGTTGGGGCCCCCGGGGAGCCAGTGGATTCCGAGCTGATCGCCAACCCCGACGGCAGCGAACGGCTAGCCCCCGGCCAGCTGTTGGTGGTGCTTGGCAGTAAGCAGCAGCTCAATCGCTTCGCCGAACTCCTCGGCCCAGGCCTGGCCAGCGTCGAGGTCATGTCGTCCTGAGCCCGGGGCCGTTGCCCAACGGCATACGATCCCCTGACCCTCTTGATGGCCGTCCTTGCATGGCAAACAGTGCTCCCCTCGCGGGTCAAACCGCCCTGGTGACCGGGGCTAGCCGTGGCATCGGCCGGGCGATTGCCCTGGAGTTGGCTGCGGCGGGGGCCACCGTGGTGGTCAATTACGCCAGCTCGCCGGAGGCGGCCGAGGCCGTGGTGGCTGAGATCGGCGCCGCCGGGGGCCAGGCCTGGAGCCACCAGGCCAACGTGGCCGAGGAGGCCGAGGTGGAAGCGATGGTGAAGGCGGTGCTGGAACGCCAGGGGCGCCTCGATCTGCTCGTTAATAACGCGGGTATTACCCGCGATGGCCTGGTGATGCGCATGAAGACCAGTGACTGGCAAAGCGTGATCGACCTCAACCTCACGGGCGTTTTCCTTTGCACCCGGGCGGTCAGCCGCGCGATGCTCAAGGCCCGCAGCGGCCGCATCATCAACATCACCTCAGTGGTGGGCCTGATGGGCAACGCCGGCCAGGCCAACTACAGCGCCGCCAAAGCGGGCCTGATAGGCCTCACCCGCAGCAATGCGGCCGAATTCGCCAGCCGCGGCGTCACGGTCAATGCGGTGGCGCCGGGCTTTATCGACACCGACATGACGAAGGGCCTGGCCCCGGAACCGATCCTGGCCGCGATTCCCCTGGGTCGCCTGGGCAAACCGGAAGAAGTGGCCGGTGCGGTGCGCTTCCTGGCCGCCGATCCGGCCGCGGCCTACATGACCGGCCAGGTGCTGCAGGTGGACGGCGGCATGGTGATGCGCTAGGGCTCGGGATCGGCGCAAAAGGGGGGCGTTCCCCCGGTTGCCTTGATCAAGACGAGGTTGAAGGGGTGGCTGAAGAGGGGGCCTCGTTGGCAGAAGGGATTGGCCCTGAAGTGGGGCTGGCCAAGGGCTGGACCAGGGCTTCCCGCAGCCGGCGGATCCGTTGCAATAGACGCAGGCGACGGCTGCGGGCGGTGATCGTCAGGAATAGGCGCACCGGCACATAGATCAGGGCCATGGCCAAACCAAGCCCCGCAATCACCAAAAAGGTCATCACGTTGGGCCCTGAAGTCGGATCGGTCAGGGTCTCTTCCAGGGTGGCGCGCAGGGTTTCCTCCATGGCCGCACCCTATCGACCCGGGCCTGGGGCCGGCGCCCGATTCGGGTTTCCCCACCCGCTAGCGCCTGCGCTAAGCAGGGGCGTTGTGGGAGCCTGAGTTCATTGCTTTCCTGCCTCAGCCCTCGATGGCCAAGCTGATTCGCTTCTCCGATGCATCCCGTGCCGCCCTGGAACGGGGAGTGGATGCCCTGGCCGATGCGGTCAAGGTCACCCTGGGCCCCAAGGGCCGCAATGTGGTGCTGGAGAAGAAATTCGGCGCCCCCGATGTGGTCAACGACGGCGTCACCATTGCCAAGGAGATCGAGCTCGAAGACCCCTTCGAAAACATCGGCGCCAAACTGCTGCTGCAGGTGGCCACCAAAACCAAGGACCAGGCCGGCGATGGCACCACCACCGCCACGGTGTTGGCCCAGGCCCTAACCCACGAAGGCCTGCGCAACGTTACCGCCGGCGCTAATCCGGTGGGCCTGCGCCGCGGCATGGATAAGGCCGTGGCCCAGTTGGTCGAGGCCATCGCTGGCCTAGCCCAACCCGTGGCCGGCGACGCCATCCGCCAGGTTGCCACCGTTAGTTCTGGCGGCGACGAGGAAGTCGGCGCCATGGTCGCCCAGGCCATGGATGCCGTCAGTGTGGATGGTGTGATCACGGTGGAGGAATCCCGCTCCCTGGCCACCGAGCTCGAGATCACCGAAGGCATGGCCTTTGATCGGGGCTACAGCTCCCCCTATTTCGTCACCGACGCCGAACGGCAGGTCTGCGAATACGACAACGCCCTGCTGCTGGTCACCGACCGCAAGATCAGCGCCATTGCTGACCTGGTGCCCGTGCTGGAGGCCGTGTCCCGCAGCGGCTCGCCCCTGCTGATCCTGGCCGAGGAAGTCGTTGGTGAAGCCCTGGCCACCCTGGTGGTCAACAAGAACCGCGGCGTGCTCCAGGTGGCGGCCGTGCGGGCCCCCTCCTTCGGCGAGCGCCGCAAGGCCTCCCTCCAGGACATTGCCATCCTCACCGGCGCCACCTTGATCAGCGAAGACCGGGCCATGGCCCTCGACAAGGTGACCCTGGACGATCTAGGCCGGGTCCGCCGGGTCACGATCACCAAGGACAGCACCACCCTTGTGGCCAGCGGCGACCACCAGCAGGCCGTGAGCGAGCGGGTGGCCGCGATCAAGCGCGAACTGGAGGGCACCGACTCCGACTACGACCGCGAAAAACTCAACGAGCGCATCGCCAAACTGGCCGGCGGCGTGGCCGTGATCAAGGTGGGGGCCCCCACTGAAACGGAATTGCGTAACCGCAAGCTGCGCATTGAAGATGCCCTCAATGCCACCCGGGCTGCGGTGGAAGAGGGGATCGTCGCCGGCGGCGGCACCACCTTGGTGCAGCTGGCCTCCAGCCTCGATGGCCTCAAGGCCATCCTTAAGGGTGATGAGCGCACCGGTGTGGAGATCGTGCAACGCTCCTTGGCCGCTCCCCTCATGCAGATTGCCCACAATGCCGGCTACGACGGCACGGTGATTGCCTCGGAGGTGGTGCAGCGCAACCTCGGGTTTAATGCCGCCACGGGAACCTATGAAGATCTGCTGGCCGCCGGCATCATTGATGCCGCCAAGGTGGTGCGCCTCGGCCTCCAGGATGCGGTTTCCATTGCCGCCATGTTGCTCACCACCGAAGCGGTGATTGCTGATAAGCCCGAGCCCGCTGCTCCGGCTGCCCCAGGTGGTGATGGCGGCATGGGCGGCATGGGCGGAATGATGGGGGGCATGGGCGGCATGGGCATGCCCGGCATGATGTAAGCCAAGCCGGATTCTTTGGCTTCGCTAAAAGATTGGGGGGTTTGGGCATGAGCTTCGAACCCCCTTCTTCGTTGAACCCTCTGATCGGGCCCGGGCCCTCAGCCAGCCAACCCCTTCACATAGGCGGCCACCTGGAGATCCACGCCGGTGATGGCCGTTCCCACCACCACCGCATCGGCCCCGGCCCTTAAGGCAGCCAGGGCGCCTGGGGCACTGGCAATCCCGCCTTCGCAGATCAGGCTCACGGTCTCCGGCAAGCCCGCTCGTAGGGGGGCTAGCAGCTCGAGACCGGGGGGACGCAAGGCTGCAGTGGCTTCGGTGTACCCGTAGAGGGTGGTGCCCACCCAGGCGCAGCCCAGCTCGGCTGCCCGCAGGCCGTTGGCCACCGAATCCACATCGGCCATCAGGGGGGCGCCGAGGTCGTCGCGGCAGCGGCGGATCAGCTCTGCCAGCTCCTGGCCATCGGGCCGGGGGCGAGCCGTGGCATCGAGGGCAATCACATCGGCCCCCGCCGCCCAGACCGCCCGGATCTCCTCCCAGCCGGGGGTGATGTACACCGGGCTGTCCGGGAACGGGCGCTTCCACAGGCCCACGATCAGGGCCCCAGGGCAGCGAAGGCGCACGGCGCCGATATGGTCCGGGCTCTCTAGGCGCACGCCGATGGCCCCCTGGGCCAGGCTGGCCTCGGCCATGGCCGCAATCACGTCGGGATGGCGCATGGGCGAGCCCTCGGGAGCCTGCACCGACACAATCAAGCCGCCCTTGAGGGCGGCGCGCTCAGGCCGCATGGGACCGGCTGCTGGAGCCACCGAGGGACTCGTGATCGGGAAGCCAGGCGCGCAGGCGGGCCAGCTCCGGGTTACGCGGAGCGGGGGCCGGGCGGCTGGTGCCGGCGCCACGACGGGCTTGGGCCGCCGGCTGGCGGGGGGCGGGAGGCACCGCAGCGGCCATGGGCTCCAGAGCCTTGGGCTCCAGGGCCTTGGCTGCTGTTGGGGCTGGAGTTGGCATGGGTGCTGGCCCAGGGGCCGTGCTTTCGGCGACCGGTTTGGGCGCGGTGGGGGGGACCTCCCCTGGGGTCAGGCCCACGGGTTCGCTGGGGTGTTGCAGCAGCTGCTGCCACCACAGCAAGGTCTCGCCACGGGCCAGCTCGGCCATCAAGGCCGGTAAAGAGGCCATCCCCTGGCGATGGACCCAGTGGCCGGTGAAGGCCAGCACGGCCTGGGCATCGCGGCAGTTCACGGCCCCGGCTAGCTGGGTTCTGGCCGCCTCGCGACGGGCCAGGGCTGAGGGCACAGAGGGGGGCTTGGCAGGCACGGGATGGACTCCTTCAGGTGAGCTTGCGATCCAGTAGCGGACGGATCAAAAGAAACAGGCCCAGGGCCAGAACCGCCAACACCCCCAGGCAGGCGGCTCCGGTGAGGGAGCCGTAGGGGGCCACCAGCACCACTTCGCCAAGGGAAAAGTGGCCGGCGTACACGGCGCGGATCGGTTCTATGGCGAAGGTAAGGGGATTGAGGGCCGCTAGCCAGCCCAGCCAGGTGGGCATGAACGAAATGGGCGCCAGGGCGGTGCTGGCAAACAGCAGGGGCAGGTTGGCCACAAAGATCACCGCGATCAGCTCGATATGGCCGGGCAGGGCAAAGGCCAGCCCCAGGCTCATGGCCGTCACGGCAAACACCAGTAGCAGCAGAATCACTAGCACCAGCAGCAGGCCCGCCCCACCAGGCCAGCCGTAGCCCAGCAGGGCCGCCGTAGCGATGATCGCCAGGCTCTGCACCAGGCTGAGGCTGGTGATGTACAGCACTGAGGCCAGCACGATCGAACTGCGGGAGCGCAGGGGCGCCACCAGCAACCGGTTCAGGAAGCCAAATTCCCGATCAAACATCACCGGCAGGCCGGCATTGAGGGCGCCACTGAAGGCGGTGAACACGATCACCCCGGCGCCAAGGAAGCGGCCATAGCTCATGCCTTCGGGCAGCAACCCTTCCGGCGCCTTGGCAAATAGGGCGCCAAACAACACCAGCCAGATCAGCGGTTGCAGCACGCCCGCCACCAGGGTGGAGGGGCGCCGGGCCAGCTGCAGAAACAGGCGCCGGACCTGAGCCAGGGTTTCCTGGCTCAGGTCCGAAAAGGCCGAGCGGGGGGCTGAAGCCGGAGTGGCTGGGGCCGGGGCCAGGGTGGGAGTGGCGGGGTCAGTAGCCGAGGAAATGGTCATCGCCGGAACGGAAACGGCAGAACAGGGAATGGGGCTTGGAATTGGCCAGGGTGATCGTGGTCAGGAAGGGGCCTGGAGTCGGGGGCGCCGCTGTCACCGCATGGCCTGTTTACGCTCCGCCTTGGGATCCCGTTGGCCGGCGATGGCCAGCTCGGCATCCATCAAGGTGCGCCCGGTGGCCTGAAGGTAGACATCATCGAGGCTGGGCTTGCTCTGGGCCAGGGCGAACACGGGCAGATTGGCCTGCTTGAGCTGCTGCCGGAGCTGTTCCACCACTCCGTCATGCTCCACCACCAGGTTGAGGGAGAAGCCCTGGGAGCGGTTCACCACCACCTGACGCACGCCAGCACAGGCCTGGAGCAGGAGCTGCACCCGTAGGGCCTCCGGTTCATCGCTAAATTCCCGCACCCGCAGGGTGACCCGATCCCCCCCCAGGGCGGCCTTGAGCAGCTGGGGGCTGCCGGCGGCGATGACCCGGCCGCCATCAATGATCGCCAGCTCGTCAGCGAGGGCATCCACTTCTTCTAAGTAGTGGCTACTAAGCAGCACCGTGGTGCCTTGATCGCGCAGCTGGGCCAGCACCCGCCAGATGGCGGCGCGGCTTTCAATATCTAGGCCCACGGTGGGTTCATCGAGCACCAGGACCGCCGGGCGGTGCAACAGGCCGGCGGCCAGGTCGAGCCGGCGGCGCATGCCGCCGGAATAGGTGCCGCAGCGCCGATCGAGCCAGTTGACCATGCCCAACACCTCGGCCAGCTCGGTGATGCGACGGTCCCGGTCGGCCCGATCGAGGTGATAGAGGTCGCCCTGGAGTTGCAGCAGTTCGCGGCCGCTGAGGATCTTGTCGATCGCCACGTCCTGGGCCACATAGCCCAGCAGTTCACGCACCTGGCGGGGTTGCACCAGGGCGTCGAGACCGCCCACCCGCACCGTGCCGCTGTCGGGCTCCAGCAGGGTCGAGAGGATGCGCAGGCTGGTGGTTTTGCCGGCCCCATTGGGGCCCAGCAACCCATAGAGGCAGCCCCGGGGCACGCTGAGGTTGAGACCAGAGAGGGCCTCAACGGCCTTGGCACCGCTGCCGTAGCGCTTGCTGACTTGGTTCAGCTCGATCACCGCTTCTGGCACCGCCTTGGAACTCCACTTGGCCAATCGCAACACCAATCTAGAAAGTCACCAGGGAAAGGGGGCCCGTCCATTGCTGGAGGAGCTCGGCGCTCTGGGCCCCGAAGCTGGCGGCCAGGGGCAGCCGAGCCAGCAGTAGCAACAGGCAGAGGCCAAACAGGTAGAGGATCGACCAGCGGAACAGGCCCTTGGCGGCGATCACATCGTCGGGTTGCTGGCGCAGGGCCCAGGCCATCTGCAGCAGGCGGGCATTGAAAGGAATCAGCAGTAGGGAATAGAGCAGGCCGCCCGAGGGCAGGGCCAGCAGGCCGAGGCTGCTCACCAACACCGTCACCACCGCGTAGGCCTGGATGGCCCGGGCTGTGACCAAGGTGCCCTTCACCACCGGCAGCATCGGGATTCCAACCGAGCGGTAGTCGTCCTTGAGCAGCAGGGCCAGGGCCCAGAAGTGGGCCGGGGTCCAGACCATCACCAGGGCAAACAGCCACCAGCCACTGAGCCCCACATGGCCCGTGGCGGCGGCGGCCCCCACCAGGGGCGGGATCGCGCCAGCAACCCCGCCGATCACAATGTTTTGGCTGGTGCGGGGTTTGAGCACCACCGTGTAGAGCAGCACGTAACTGCACAGGCCCAGCAGCGATAGCCCCGCCGCCAGGCAATTCACGCCCCCAACCAGCAGGGTGGCCGCGGCGGTGGTGAGGGCCACGGCCACCAGGAAGGCGGTGGTGGCTGAGAGCCGGCCCGAGGGCAGGGCCCGACCGCTGGTGCGCAGCATGCGGCCATCGAGCTCCTGCTCCCAAAGGCAATTGAGCACGCCGGCGGCGGCGGCGGCCAGGGCGCCGCCGCCCAGGGTGCAGGCCAGGCGCGGCAGGGGGAGGGGCCAACCTTCCGAGAGGGCCATGCCGCCCAAGGTGGTGGCAAGCAACAGGGGAATCAGCCGGGGCTTGGCGATTTCCAGCCAGGCGGGCAGGGTCACCTTCTTGCGGGAGGGCACCAAGTCCTGCCGGGTCAAGGCTGCCGCCACCGGGGCGTTGATGGCGGCGGTCATCGGGGTAGCGCTAACCATGAACAACCTCGGCCGGGGATGGGGATAGGACAGATCTGGGCTCAGGTGCTGGAGCTGAAATCGACGCAGGTCCTAGGGCAAGCCAGCCTCGGCAGGTGAGGGCCGCCAGGATCGCCAGCAGCAGGGCCGCCACCAGCTGGTGGGCAATGGTCACGCCTGGCACCGTGAGCTGGAGCCGCAGGCTGGCAACCCCCAGGCCGATCTGGCTGATCACCAGCAGGGCTGCGGAGGTTGTTAGGGGTCGTTGCTGGCGGCACCAGCCCGGCACCACAGCAGTAATAACGGCCAGCAGCAGGACCCCGAGGGCGGCTGGGGTGGCGGCCAAGCGATGGGCACCGAGCCAGGCGCAGCTACTGCCGGCGCTCAAACACAGGCTGGCGGCCCATTGGGTCGCCATCAGGCCCCCTAGCAGGCTCTGGGCCGCCACCAGCAGGGTGGCCAAGCCAGCTAGCCAGGGCCACCAACGGGGTGCCGTTGGCAGGGGCCGGGCCCCTGGGCCTGGGGCCCCCAAGTCGCCGCCCAGGGGCTCAGTCGCTGAGGGGGAGACCCCAGCTTCCAGCAACTGATGGCAGACGCTGAGCAGGGTGACCAGCAGCAAGGCGGTGGCCAGGTGGGCGGTGACGATGCCGGCGGGCAGCAGCAAGGTCACGGTCAGGGCCCCGAGGGCGCCCTGGAAGGCCACCAAAACAAGACAGGCCCAGCTCAGCCACGGCAGCCACTGGGGCAGTTGCTGCCGTTTGACCACCGCCGTGGTTGCCAGCACCAGCACGCCCATGCCCACGACAAAGGCATCAAGCCGGTGAAACCACTCCAGAAAAACCTGCAGGTTCATCTGGCGACCGGGGAGGAAGCTGCCGTAACAGAGGGGCCAGTCAGGACAGGCCAGGCCGGCCTGCATCACCCGGGTGGCGCCACCGATGACCACCAGGGCGACAAGGGCGACGACGAGGTGGGCGGTCAGCCGTTGAAGTTGGCGTTGCAGCCTGGAAGCCATGGAGCTGTCTTCCGATACAACCTTTTGACAAGGTAGCGATCGCGATCGGTCAGCCACGCCTCGTTGCGGAGATCCCGACGCAACGGGCGCTAGGGCGTTTAGAGGTGAGGGTTCCCTCACCCGCTAGGGGCGGATGGGGTCATTCGTTGGGTCTGATGCTGCCACCGTCGCCCGAAGGCGCCATCCTTCATAGGGTGTTCGCGTTCGTGCCAGCTCCGTGCCCATTCCAGCTGCCATCTTCTCCGTGGGATTGAGCGTGGTGCTCGTTCTCATTGGCCTTTGGGTTGGCCAGAACGTGAACCTTCTACCCATCGATGCCAGTGCCAATGCGCCGGTATACGACGAGCTGTTCCAGGTGCTTTTCAGCATTGGCACCAGCCTGCTCCTCGGCATTATGGGCCTGCTGATCTACAGCTTGATCCGCTATCGGCGGCTGGCAGGCGACACCGGTGACGGCCTGGCGATCGAAGGCAATTTGCCGTTGGAGATCTTTTGGACCGCCGTGCCGGCCATTGTGGTGTTGTTCATTGGTATTTACAGCTACGACATCTATGAGCGCATGGGGGGCATGGCACCCCTGAATGACCACAGCGTTCATGCGATGCACAACAGGGCCGACCAAGCCATGGAAGCCGGCATGGTTCCGGGGATGGCCATGGAGGCGGGGGATGGCCCGGCCCGGGTCTGGGCCGGCATCAGCCCGACTGGCGCCGGCGCGGATGTGGTCAAGGTGGATGTCACTGCCATGCAATTTGCCTTTATTTTCCGTTATCCCGAGAGTGGCATTATTAGTGGCGAATTGCATGTGCCAGTGGGCCAAGCCGTGGCCCTCAATATGGAGGCCAAGGATGTGATTCATGCCTTCTGGGTGCCCCAGTTCCGGCTCAAGCAGGATGTGATTCCAGGTCAGCCCACCTTGCTTAGTTTCACGGCTACGAAGGAAGGCCGCTATCCGATCATCTGCGCCGAGCTTTGCGGGCCCTACCACGGCGGCATGCGTTCCACCGTGGTTGTTGAAGATCCAGAGTCCTATTCGGCCTGGGTGACGAAGAACAGCCCTGCTCCTTTGCCCGTCAGCGTTTCCCCTGCCAATTCGGTGCCGCTCCAGTCATGACCCTGACCCTTTTCCCGCCCACGGCAACCCCAGAGCCCCAGGCTCCCCTCCAACCCCAGGGCTGGTTGCGTTATTTCAGTTTCAGTGTTGACCACAAGGTCATCGGTCTGCAATACCTGGTCTGTGGCTTCCTGTTCTATTTTGTCGGCGGCGCCCTTGCCGGCATGATCCGCACGGAGCTGCTCACGCCCCTGTCGGATTTCATGCCGCGGGAAACCTATAACGAAGTGCTCACCCTGCACGGCACGGTGATGATTTTCCTCTGGATCGTGCCAGTGGTGAATGGAGCCTTCGGCAACTACCTGATTCCCTTTTACGTGGGGGCCCGGGACATGGCCTTCCCCCGGCTCAATGCGGTGGCCTTCTGGTTGATCCCCCCGGCGGGCCTGCTGCTGATCAGTAGCTATTTCATTGGCAGCGCCTCCCAATCGGGCTGGACCGCCTATCCCCCCCTCAGCCTCACCACCCCGGCCACGGGCCAGGTGATCTGGATCCTCAGTGTGTTGCTTCTCGGTGGTAGCTCGATCTTTGGCGGCATCAACTTCATCGCCACGATCCTGAAGCTGCGCCGTCCCGGCCTGAAGCTGCTGCAACTGCCGATGTTCTGCTGGGCCTTGCTGGGCACCAGCATCCTGGTGGTGCTCTCAACCCCCGTATTGGCCGGCACCCTGGTGCTGCTCAGTTTCGACATCATTGCCCACACTGGTTTCTTCAATCCGGCCCTAGGCGGCAACGCCGTGGTGTATCAACACCTCTTCTGGTTCTATTCCCACCCGGCGGTCTACATCATGGTGCTGCCGGCCTTTGGCCTGGTCAGCGAGATCCTGCCGGTGCATGCGCGCAAGCCCCTGTTCGGCTATATCACCATGGTGTATTCGATCATGGCGATTGTGGTGTTGGGCCTGGTGGTGTGGGCCCACCACATGTTCACCAGTGGCACGCCCCCCTGGATGCGGCTCTTTTTCACGATTGCCACCTCCCTGATCGCCGTGCCGACCGGCATCAAGTTCTTCAACTGGCTGGCCACCCTCTGGGGAGGCAAGATCGCCCTCAACTCGGCGATGCTGTTCTCCTGTGGCTTCATCTTCAATTTTGTGTTTGGCGGCATCACCGGCGTGGCCCTGGCCCAGGTGCCCTTTGATATCCACGTGCATGACACCTACTTCGTAGTCGCCCACTTCCACTACATCGTGTACGGGGGCACGGTGTTTGTGATCTTTGGCTCGGTCTACCACTGGTATCCCAAGTTCACCGGTCGCCTGGCCAATGAAACCCTGGGCCGGCTCCATTTCGTGCTCACTTTCATCGGTTTCAACCTCTGCTTTGCCCCCCAGCACTGGCTTGGGCTCAACGGCATGCCGCGCCGGGTGGCCGAATACGACCCCCAGTTCACCTTTGTGAACCAGCTCAGCAGTGTGGGCGCCCTTTTGATGGCAATTAGCACCCTGCCCTTCTTGATCAACATGATCTATTCCGCCTTTGCCGGCGAGAAGGCCGGTGACAACCCCTGGCGGGCCCTCACGCCGGAATGGCTGACCAGCTCACCGCCGCCGGTGGAGAACTGGAAGGGTCCGGCCCCCCTGGTGACCCATCCCTACGGCTATGGAGAGGCTCCCCAGCCCCAGGCCGTCGGCGCCAGCTCCCCCTGAACCCGGGCCCAAGCCAAGCCCCGCTTCGTTGACCATCCGTTCCAGGCCCCTGCCATGACCAGCTCCTCCGTCCCAAGCCCCATCAGTGCCAGCGCCGCATCTCCGGCCCAGGCCGCTGACCTGTCCGTTGCTGATGCCGGGGCTAAGCAGGGGGCGGAAGTCAGCCACCAGGCCGAAGCCGGCCACGGGGAAGAGGAGGGCCATGGCGACTTCCGCCTGTTTGGCCTGGCCACCTTCCTGGTGGCCGATGGCATGACGTTCGCCGGTTTTTTCGCCGCCTATCTCACCTTTCGGGCCGTCAATCCCCTGGCTGAAGGGGGCAATTACGAGCTGGAGCTGGTCCTGCCCACCGTCAATACGATCCTGCTGCTGCTCAGCAGCCTCACCTTCCATCGGGCCGCTAAGGCAATCCACCAGGACCGAACCCAGGCCTGTCGCAATTGGCTATTGGTGACGGCCGCCCTGGGTTTCACCTTCCTGGGCGGCCAGATGGTCGAGTACTTCAGCTTGCCCTTTGGCCTCACCGACAACCTGTTTGCCAGCACCTTCTACGCGATCACCGGTTTCCATGGCCTGCACGTGACCCTGGGGGGCCTGATGATCCTGATCATCTGGTGGCAGAGCCGCCAAGGCGGCCGCGTCACCAAGGCCAACCTGTTTCCCCTGGAGGCCACCGAGCTCTACTGGCATTTCGTTGATGGGATCTGGGTGTTGCTCTACGGAATTCTCTATCTGCTCTGAGGCGATTCATCCCGATTTCCTTTCAGCGGCCTCGATGCACTTGCCGCTTCAGCGCAGCAGCCGCAGAATCGCCCAAAGATCTGACGCGATCCTCGGCCGATGGCTGAACCCCAGCATGTTCCTGGAAGCACGATGCTCGAAGGCAAGGCCTTGCTCGAAAAGGCCCGCTCGCTTAGCAATCGGCCCGAAGATCAGATTGCCCGAGCCTGTGGCTATGTGGGCCCCAGCGGACGTCTCCTCAAGAAAAGCTTTTACCGGGCCCTAGTGCTGGCCAAGGGCTATGCCCTGCCCTCCCAGGCCAGTGGCGGCGGCAAGCCCGGATCGGGCACCAAGGGGCGCCAAGCCGAGTTCCGCACCCGCGTCCATGGCAATGGCAACCTGCTGATCGGCCATGCCTATACCCGGCGCATGGGTCTGGAAGCCGGCGCCGAATTCCGCATCGAAATCCACCAGGACACCGGTGCGATCTGGCTGCTGCCGATTGATGCCGCTACCGCCGGCGCCCTCCTGGCCGGGGAAGCCGAGCAGCAGGCCGCTGGCGAGGGGGCCTGAGCCCAGGCCCGTCTTGTCGGGCCCCAGCCCAAGGGGGAGTCTCCGCTCGAGCTGGCGCTGCTGTCTGGTCTGGCCATGGGCTTTTAGCCCCAACCCTGCTCCGCTAGCCAGGTCGGGGTGACCACTGGCCCGGGGGTGGCTTCGGCTCCGGGGCGGGGGCTGCCGCTGCGCAGCAGTTGTTCGGTGTATTTGGCCAACAGGTCGGCTTCGAGGTTGACCAGCTCCCCCAGCCGCAGCTGGGCCAGGGTGCTGTTATTCCAGCTGTGGGGAATCACGGCGATCCAGAACAGGGCGCCGTTCGGCTCGCAGCCCGCCACCGTCAGGCTGATGCCATTGACGGCCACGCTTGCTTTTTCGCAGATGTAGCGCCCGTAGCGGGCCTCTTGCCAGCGCAGGGCCAGGTGCCAGGAGGCGCCGCGGGGCTCGATTGCGACGACCTCTGCCAGCCCGTCGACGTGGCCACTCACCAGGTGGCCGCCGAGCCGATCGGCCAGGCGCAGGGCTGGCTCCAGGTTCACGGCCCCTTGGCGGGCCGCCTTGGCCGCCAGGGTGGTGCGCGCCAGGGTCTCGCCGCTGACATCGGCGCGGAACCCCTGGTGAAACAGGGAGGCCACCGTCAGGCACACCCCATCGACGCTGACACTGTCGCCCAGGGCCAGGTGGGCCGGATCGAGGCCGGCGCCGGCGGCGATCCGCACCTCCACCCCGCCCGGCGATAGCGCCAGTTGCCCCACGGCCTGGACCAGACCGGTAAACATGCCTTGCCCCCGCACTGCTGGCCATAATCGGGCAGAGGGCTCGCCAGCAAGGTCCATGGTCGAGATGAGCGTTGCCGGAATCGCCCTAGATGCCGCCAGCCGCAGCCCGATCGTGCTGCTGCGGGATCCCTCTGGCCGCCGCCAGGTGCCGATCTGGATCGACCAGGCCCAGGCCCAAAACATCATGGCCGGGCTCACCGGCCAGACGCCACCGCGGCCCCTCAGCCACGACCTGATGGTGTCCCTGCTGGAGCTGGGCGGCCTCAGCCTGGAGCGGGTGGTGATCAACACGATTGAAGAGAGCACCTTCCGGGCGGTGATGAAGCTCAGCAGCGCGGACGGCGAGAGCAGTGAGCTCGATGCCCGCCCCAGTGATGCGATCGCCCTGGCCCTGCGCACCGGCAGTGGCATCTGGATGCTGGAGGAGGTGGTGGCCGATGCCTCGATCGCCGTCGATGCCGAGGCCGACGCCGAAGACCAGGCCGATTTCCGCCGCTTCCTCGATGGCACCAGCCCGGCCGAACTGATCCGCAACCTGGGCCGGGCCCGCCAGGACGCCCCGCTGGAGCCGGAGGCCGAACCCGGGGCTGAGCCTGAAGCAGGGGGCCCCGCCCCGGGGGACGGTGAGCCCGGCCCTGAGCCTGGTGGAACCCCGCCCCCCCCCGATGCCGGCCCCTGAAGCCCCTAAAGCACCCTTCAGCCCCTGGTCTGGCCAGGCAGCGGCGCGGCGGCCCTTTGGCCGCGGACCGGCCGTGTCCCTGTTCACCTTGGGCACCATGCGGGCCCTTGGCGGCGTGGACCAATTGGAGGCCGTGCTGGCGGCGGCCCTGGCGGCCGGCATCAACCACATTGAAACGGCCCCGGCCTACGGGCCTGCCGAAACGTTTCTGGGCCAGGTCCTAGGCCAGTTAGGGCGCAGCAGTCCCGCCCGCCGGGCCGGCCTGGTGATCACCAGCAAGATCCTGCCCGGGCCTGACCTGGCCCAGGGCCAGGAGCAGCTGCGCGGCAGCCTGGAGCGCCTCGGCCTGGACCGGCTCGACAACTTGGCCGTCCATGGCCTCAATACGCCGGACCACCTGGATTGGGCCCTGCGCGGTGCGGGGGCGGAGCTGCTCGCCTGGGCCCTGGGCGAAGGGTTGGTGGGCCAGGTGGGCTTCAGTAGCCACGGCAGCAATGACCTGATCGCGGCGGCCCTGGCCAGCGAGCGCTTCGGCTTCTGCAGCCTGCATCTGCATTTGTTTGATCGCCAGCGCCTGCCCCTGGCCCAGGCGGCCCTGGCGGCCGGGCTCGGCGTGTTGGCCATTTCCCCGGCCGATAAGGGCGGGCGGCTCTACGCACCGCCGCCCCAGCTGGTGGCCGACTGCAGCCCCTTTGCTCCCCTGGAATTGGCCTACCGCTTCCTGCTTGACCAGGGTCTCTCCAGCCTCACCCTCGGAGCCGCCCGTGCCGCCGACCTCGATTGGGCCCGCCAACTGGCTGGGGCCGATGGCCCCCTCAGCCCCCAGGAGCGGGCCAGCCTCGACCAGGTCCTGGCGGCGGGCCGGCAGCGCCTTGGGGACGACTTTTGTGGCCAGTGCCAGGCTTGCCTGCCCTGCCCCAGCGCCGTGCCAATCCCGGCCCTGCTGCGCCTGCGCAACCTGGCGGTGGGCCATGGCCTCGAGGCCTTTGCCAGCGAGCGCTACAACCTGATCGGCCGCGCTGGCCACTGGTGGGAGCAGCTCGACGCCAGGGCCTGCCAGGCCTGTGGCGCCTGCCTGCCGCGCTGTCCCCACAATCTGCCCATCCCTGAGCTCTTGGCCGATACCCATCGGCGGCTGGCGGCGGCACCGCAGCGGCGGCTCTGGGGCTAGGGCGGGCCGTTCCCAGGGGAAGGGGATCAGGCGCCGGCTTGATGTGGGGCCTTGGGAGCCGCCTGATCCCAGAGCGCTTGCCACTGGATTCGCTCCGCCGCGCTGAAGGGGGCCAGGCTGGTACACCGCGCGAGCACTTCAGGGGCCGGCAGCATCAATTCGGCGATCGGCTCGGGCCAGGCGGAAAGGGGCGCCACTAGGCGCCCGGCTGGCAGGGGCGGCACCCAGCCCTTGGCCAGCAGGCGGTTCAGCAGGGGCGGCTTCAAGACTTCAGCCAGCCAGGCCTGGGGCAAGGGCGCCGCGCCGGCCGGCCGCACCAGCAAGGACCAGATCAAGGGGGACCCGCTCTCCGGCAAGAGGGCCTGCAGGCGCGGATCGCTCCGAAGGAGGGGCAGAACCCTGCGGGCGGGCAGAACGGCCGCATCGGCTTCCCCGGCTAGAAGCAGGTTGAGACCATTGGCCTCATCGCAGGCCAGGGCCTGGCTGCGCAGGCGCCGGATGGCTGCGGGCAGCCGGGGATCGTCTTGGGGGGAGGGGTTGTCCAGAACCGCTGGATCGGCCTTGGCCAAGGCACCCGCCGCGGGCCAGGACCCTTGCGAGGGAAGCCCCAACTGGCGCAGCACCAGTTCCATCACCACCCTCGGGCTGGAGGGAAGCACCAGCCGGCCCTTCAGGCTGGGTTCGAGCAGCAGGGTCCAACCTTCCTGACGGCGCCGGGCCAGGTCAGCTCGGTTGCGCAGCACCAGAACCCAGGTGCTGAAGGCCCAGGGGAAGGCCAGTGGCTGGGTCCCTTTGTCCTGGAATAGGCGGCTGGGCCCAGCCGCAAAGGGGGCCAGCTGGTCGAGCAGTTTTGGGGCACCCAAGGGGTCTAGCTGGTCGGTGGGAGCGTCCAGGGCCCAGCCATCGCTGAGTTGGAGCAGGCCCATGCCTGGTTTGCCCAGGGCTGCCAGCACCGCAGCGGGTGAGGGCTGGGGTTGCCTTTTCCAGGGCTTGGGCAGGGTTTTTAGCCAGGCGCTCGGGAGTTCGCCGGGGGCATACAGCAATTGGGGCTCGGCGCCGTTGCTGCAGCCGCCAAGCAGGGCCAGGCCAGCCAGGCCCCCCAGGTGCAGCAGCTGACGGCGGTGGAGCAGGGGCAAGGCCATGGCAAAACCCTAGGGACTGCCGAGAAGTTGGTCGCAGGCCAGGTCGCAGGCCAGGGCCAGGGCATCGGGGCTGCGGCCGCTCAGTTCCCAGAGCAGGGCCAAGCCGCCGGCCCCCACCCCCTCTTTCACATAGCCAGCCTCGTAATCGCGCAGGCGGGCTGAGCGGCAATGCTGGAAGCGCAGGTTGGCGGCAAAGGCCAGGGGCTCTAGCTGCCAGCGGGCCGCCAGGCGCTGCAGCAGCAGGGCCAGATTGCTGCTGGCTTCAGCCGCCACCCAGGCGGTGGTGCCGATGGCCACCTGGCGGGCTAGGGCCGGGCGGCTGGATGGGGAGCTGAGGGCCAGGGCCAGGGCCCATACGGCCGCCATCTGGCTGCCGCCCGCCAGGAGCACGGGTCGCCCCGCACCCGCCGCCCCCAACACCAGCCCCGCCGCCAGGGCCTGCATCGGATCCCCCACGGCGGCCAACACCGCCCATGGATCGGCATCAGGGCTCCCAGTTCCCCTGGGGCCGGCGAGGCCAGCGGCGCTGAGGCCCCGCTCCACGAGGTCGGTTTTCAGGGCGTGGACGGGCTCCAGCAGGCTGCCGCTCACCAGGCCCGCCACCTCCAGCCCCAGGCCGGTGAGAACCGCCTGGGCCGTGGTTGTGCCGCCGGGAACACATTCGGCGATCAGCAGGGGCTCCTGGGGGCCCTTGGTGGCCAGGAGCCGGCCCCAGCGATCCCCGAGCGCCACGAGCCGCCGCACCCGGGCCGGATCCAGGGCCTGGCCGCTGCTGAGGCACCGGGCCGGGGCGTGGCCGAGCTGCAGATGGGGCACGGCCGGAGCCACGGCGGCCCCCAGGTCCACCACCAGGGGATCCAGGCCCAGGGCGCTCACGACCTCGTGGGCAATCAGGGCCGGACTGACCCCCGCTGGCAGGGGCGGCAGGGCATGGCGCCGCTCGGCTGCCGGGCCGAGGAGGAGCAGTTCGGCATCGGCGGCGGCGGTCCAGCGGCGTGATTCGGGCGTGGCGCCGGCGGCAGAAATGCCCGGCACGGCGGCGGTGTCGGTGCCGGCCAGCAGCAGCAACACCGTGGTTTGGCGCCAGTGGGCGGCGCAGCTGCCCAGCCAGGCCCCGGCGCTTGCGGCATCACCACTGAGGTGCTGGGGAGGGGAGGGGGCTGCCGGCACCGGGCCTAGAGGGGGTCAAGGGCCACCAGGGCCCGCAGGGCTTCGGGTGGTTCGGGAATTGGCGCCTTTAGGCGGGCAAAGATCCAGTAGGCCACCGCATGCAGGGCCAGCACATAGAGCAGGTTCTGGAATAGCACCAGGCCCAGGGCCAGCAGTTGCACCTGGGGCAGGTCTGGGGCTCCGACCAGGGGCAGCAGCCCGCTGAGCCAATCGAGCAAGTTGGCCGCGGCGGCGGTAATCAGCACCCAGAGGTTTTCGCCCACCAGCACTGACAGCACCAGGACCCGCACCAGGAAGCCCGCCGCGCCGATCAGCAGGCCCACCGCGCCGGTCAGCCACCAGCTCCAACGCCGCGACCAGCCCCAGCCCAACCAGAGGGCCAGCAAGCCATAGGGGAAGAGCACCAGGGGCCCCCGGACCGGCCCCATGAGGGCAATCAGCAGCAGGCCCGCCACTAGCAGGCCTTCGGCGCCAGAGCGGCCCCCCTGGCGCAGCTGCAGCAGGGCCAGGGGCAGGGGCAGGGCCAGTTGGAACAGGGCGCCGCCGACGGGGAGGTAATAGAGGGCCACCCAGAGCAGGGCCATGGAGGCCGCCAGGTAGGCAGTGTCCATCATTTGACGGGCCTGACGGCGGCTCAGGGCCCGGGGATAGGCCGGAGTCGGCCCTGGCTTCGGCATGGGCATCGGCAATCAGCGCACAGCGGGAGCTGGGGTGGCGCGCAGGGCCGCAGGACGGTTGTTGTTACTGGCATCGCTGCCGGAAACGATGCGCTCGATTGTTTCCACCTCAAACGGCACCCCGGCCGCCCGCAACGCCCGGGTCACCACCTCGGCGGGGGCGGAGGGGTCGGCGCCGGGCAGCTTGAGCGTGACCCGATAGGGGGCGGCAGCAGGGGCAGGGGTGGGCGTGGCAGCCCGGGGCTTGCCCTTGGCGTCGGGCTTGGCGCCAGGGCCGGCGGTGCTGGTGCCCTGCTGGTCTGGGTTGGCCGGGCTGCCTGGGCTGGGGCTGGTGGTTGCAGCGTTGCCCGAAGGGGGGACAAGGGCAGGGGCTCCGGCGATCCCAGCCGCCGGACTGGCCCCGGCTTGCCCCTTGACCGCTGGGCTGGTCCCACCACCGGTTGGGGACCCAGCCGCTGGGGGCATGGCGGGCGTGGGGGCTGGTGGGGTGTCGAAGCTGGCGGCCAGTTGACGGGCGATCGGGTTGTTGGCACAACCCCCCAGCAGGGGCCCGAGCACCAGGGCCAGAACGAGGCCGCGGCGGGCGCCTGCCAGCAGGGGAGCTCCCTGGGGGCAGGCCGGTGCCCCCAGGCGATTCCGATCAGGAGCCAGGAAGGGTGGCACCGCGATAGCCCTCAACTGTTAGCCGGTCTGATCACCCGCACGGCACTGGCCCGCATTCGACCGGTTTTTGTGGTGGCCGGGGGTTTCTTTGCGGCTGCGGGCTTGGCTGCTGTCGCCTTGGCCGCCGGCTTAGGGCTCGAGGCCTTGGCGGCGCTGGACTTGGCGGCCCTGGTGGCCTTGGCCTGGGCCTTGCCCGTAGCGGCCTTGGCGGCCAGCAGCTCCAGGGCCTGCTCCAGGGTGATCGTGTCGGCGGTGGTGCCTTCCGGTAGGGAAGCATTCACCTTGCCCTGCTTCACGTAGAGCCCGTAGGGGCCATCGAACACCTGGATCGATTCGTCGGAGCCGGCAGGGGCGCCCAGGTCCTTGAGGGCGGTGCGGCCACCGCGCCCCTTCTTGGGGGTGGCCAGCAGTTCCACGGCCCTTGCCAGGGCCACCAGCAGTACGTCGTCCTCGGCCTTGAGGGAGCGGTAGTCCTTTTCGCCCTTGCCCTTGTCGTGCACCACGTAGGGGCCGAAGCGGCCCAGGCCCGCCTGGATCTTGCCGCCAGCGGGGTGCTCGCCCAGGAGCCGCGGCAGCCGTAGCAGGCCCAGGGCGTCCTCCAGGGCCAGATCCTCCGGTTTGGTCCCCTTGGGTAGGGAGGCGCGCTTGGGCTTGGGAACCTCGTCACTGACCTGGCCCAGCTGCACGTAGGGCCCGTACTGGCCGAACAGCAGGTACACCTGCTCGCCGGTGTCCGGGTCTTCGCCCAGGGATTCGGGCCCCTCCACCTTCTGCTTGAGGATCAGTTCGGCCTTCTCGGCGTCTAGGTCGGCCGGGGTGATTTCGCCCGGCAGGGTGGCCTTGACCAGCTCTTCGCTGCCGTCGTCCGCCACCCGCTTGGTTTCCAGGTAGGCGCCGAAGCGGCCGATCCGCACCACACAGGGCAGGCCCTCCAGGGTGATGGTGCGTGATGCGGTGGGGTCGATGTCGCCTTCCCGTTGCTGCACCTGGGTTTCTAGGCCCGTTTCACCCTTGTAGAACTTGTCGAGATAGGGCAACCACTGCACCGTGCCGTGGGAGATCTCATCGAGGGTGTTCTCCATCCGGGCCGTGAAGCTGGTGTCCACCAGGTCCGGGAAGTGCTCCTCCAGCAGGGCCGTGACGGCAAAGGCCGTAAAGCTGGGCGTGAGGGCGTTGTTCAAGAGGGTGGCGTAGCCCCGATCCACGATCGTGCCGATGATTGAGGCGTAGGTGGAGGGGCGGCCGATGCCTTCCTTTTCAAGCATTTTCACCAACGCCGCTTCGCTGAAGCGGGCTGGGGGCTGGGTTTGGTGGCCGAGGGCCTCCACGGCCTTGCAGTTGGGGCGATCACCCACCTTCAGGGCCGGCAGCAACACCTCCTGGCCCTCTAGGGCGGCGTCGGGATCGTCGCTGCCCTCCACGTAGGCCCGAAAGAAGCCGGCGAAATCAATGCGCTTGCCCGAGGCCCGGAAGCGGGCATCACCGCTCTCCAGCTCTACCGAAACCATGGTGAGGCGGGCATCGGCCATCTGGCTGGCCACGGTGCGCTTCCAGATCAGCTCGTAGAGGGCCAGGTCCTTGCCATCGAGGCCCGTGTCCTTGGGGGTGCGGAACCGTTCGCCGGCGGGGCGAATCGCCTCGTGGGCCTCCTGGGCGTTGCGGGCCTTGGTGGTGAACTGGCGCGGGGCGGGGCTGAGGAACTCCGGGCCGTATTTCTCGTTGACGCAGCTGCGGGCTGCCGTAATCGCCTGGTCGGAGAGGTGCACCGAGTCGGTGCGCATGTAGGTGATGAAGCCGCGCTCGTAGAGGCCCTGGGCCGTGCGCATGGTCTCCCGGGCCGAGAGCCGCAGTTTGCGGTTCGACTCCTGCTGCAGGGTGCTGGTGGTGAAGGGCGGCACGGGTTTGCGAACCGTGGGCTTCTCCTCCACCTCGGCCACCCGCCAGGGGGCGCTTTGGACGGCCGCCTGCAGGCTGCGGGCCTCGCTTTCGCTCAGCAGCTTGACCTTGCTGGCGGCCTTGAGGCCGCCAGTGTTTTCATCGAAGTCGGAGCCACCGGCGATGCGCTCGCCCTTGAGGTGGGTGAGCTTGGCCTCGAAGGCGCCCCCGGGTTGCTGCAGCTGGGCCTTGAGGTCCCAGTAGCTGCCACTGCGGAAGGCCCGCCGGGCCCGCTCCCGTTGCACTAACAGCCGCACGGCCACCGATTGCACCCGGCCGGCCGATAGGCCCCAGGCCACCTTTTTCCAGAGCAGGGGCGAGAGGGTGTAGCCCACGAGGCGATCGAGGATGCGCCGGGTTTCCTGGGCATGGACCAGCTCCATGTCGAGTTCCCGGGTCTCGTTGAGGGCCCGGTTGATCGCCTCTTTGGTGATCTCGTGGAACACCATCCGCTTCACGGGCACCTTGGGCGCCAGCAGCTGCAGCAGGTGCCAGCTGATGCTTTCGCCTTCCCGATCTTCGTCGGTGGCCAGCAGCAGGCGGTCGGCGCCCTTGAGGGCGTCCTTGAGCTCCTTGACCACCTTTTTCTTGTCCTTCGGCACCACGTAGAGCGGTTCGAAGTTGTTGGCGGTGTTGACGCCGAGGTTGGCCCACTTCTCTCCCTTGTGGGCCGCCGGGATCTCACTGGCGTTGTTGGGCAGGTCACGCACGTGCCCCATCGAGGCCTCCACCCGGAAATCCTTGGGCAGGAAGCCACGAATGGTGCGGGCCTTCGTGGGGCTCTCAACGATGACCAGCGTGTGCGCCACAGGCAGGCGAAAAACCGGTTCCCTCTTTATCGCATCGCCGGACCGCCCGCCCAAGCCGGTGCGGGAGTGCTGAAGCGAGCAAGCTCGCAATCGACCGGCACAGCTACAGTCCGGCCAACGGGTAAGGCTTCCCAGCAGTGATGACCCTCCAGGCGGCCCTTGAACCGGTTTTGGCCTTACCGGCCTTCTTGGCCTTGGCCCAGGCCCTCCCCATGGCCAGCCTCTTTGCTGCCGCTGGCGCCAGCCCTGCGGCCAGCCCAGAGGCCTTGCCGGCGATTACGGCCCTGCAGATCAATGCCGGCGCCATTGCCCCTGAGGCGGCGGTGCTCGTGGCCATGCTGGCCTGCCTACTGGTGGACCTGGCCGGCGAGAAGGCTGCTAGCCGTTGGGTGCCTCCGATTTGTTACGCGGGCCTGGGTGCCGCGCTCGTGTTGCTGGCGCTCCAATGGAATGCGCCGCTTCAACCAGCCTTCCTGGGCTCGTTTCTGCCCGACAACCTGGCCATCGCCTTCCGGGGCGTGGTGGCCTCCTCCACCTTGTTGTCGCTCCTGATCAGCTGGCGCTACGTGGAGCGCAGCGGCACGCCGGTGGGGGAATACGCCGCGATCCTGCTGGCCGCCACCCTGGGCGCCATGGTGCTTTGCGGCTCTACCGACCTGGTGACGATCTTCGTCTCCCTGGAAACCCTCTCGGTGGCCAGCTACCTGCTGGCCGGCTACATGAAGCGGGACGCCCGCAGCTCGGAAGCGTCCCTGAAATATTTATTAGTTGGATCGGCCGCGGCGGCCGTCTTCCTCTACGGCGCCTCCCTGCTCTACGGCCTCACCGGGGGCAGCACCAGCCTCGATGCCGTCGCCCTGGCCCTGCAGACCGCCACCACCCCTGTGGCGGCCCTGGCCCTGGTGTTCGTGCTGGCCACGGTGGCCTTCAAAATTGCGGCTGTGCCCTTCCACCAGTGGACTCCTGACGTCTACGAGGGCTCCCCCACGCCGGTGGTGGCCTTCCTCTCGGTGGGATCGAAGGCGGCTGGCTTTGCCCTGGCCCTGCGGATCCTGGTGGGTTGCTTTGAGGGCTTCCAGGAGCAGTGGAAGCTGCTGTTCACCGTGCTGGCGATTTTGAGCATGGTGCTGGGCAACATCGTGGCCCTAGCCCAGACCTCGATGAAGCGGATGCTGGCTTACAGCTCGATCGGCCAGGCGGGCTTCGTGATGATCGGCCTGGTCTGCGGCACCAAAGATGGCTTCGCCGCCATGGTTCTTTATATGGCTGCCTACCTATTCATGAATCTGGGGGCCTTTGCCTGCATCATTCTCTTCTCCCTTCGCACCGGCAGTGATCGCATCTCCGACTACGCCGGTCTCTATCAAAAGGACCCCCTGATCACCCTGGGCCTCAGCCTTTGCCTGCTCTCCCTGGGCGGGATCCCGCCGATGCTGGGCTTTTTCGCCAAGATCTATCTGTTTTTTGCCGGCTGGGCCGATCACCAATATCTGCTTGTGGTCGTCGGCCTGGTCACCTCGGTGGTGTCGATCTACTACTACATCTCGGTGATCAAGATGATGGTGGTGAAAGAACCCCAGGAGGCTTCCGATGCGGTCAAGTCCTATCCGCCGATCACCTGGGCCGTCGAAGGGATGCAGCCCCTGCGGGCGGCCCTGATCACCTGCGTGGTGATCACCGCCGTGGGGGGCATTCTCTCCAACCCGGTGTTCAGCTGGGCCAGCACGGCGGTGACCGGCACGCCGATGCTGCAGCGGGCGATCACCCTGGCCACAAGTGCCACTCCCTTGAGTTAGGCCTCCCTTGAACGATTGCGTTGCTCAACTGAGCCACATCAGCAAGGTGTATGGCACGGGCGATACGGCCGTGGTCGCCCTCGACGACCTCACTCTGCGGGTGCAACGGGGCGAGTATCTGGCGGTGATGGGCACCTCCGGCTCAGGCAAGAGCACGGCGATGAACATCCTCGGTTGCCTCGATCGCCCCAGCAGCGGGAGTTACCACCTCAATGGCACGGCGGTGCAGGATCTCTCCGATGACGCCCTAGCTGACCTGCGCAATCGGGAGCTGGGCTTTGTCTTCCAGCAGTTTCACCTGCTGGCGGAAATGAGCGCCCTCGACAACGTGATCCTGCCGATGATCTATGCCGGCCTTTCGGCCGAGGAGCGGCGCCAGCGGGCGATCACGGCCCTGGAGAGGGTGGGCCTGGCCCAGCGGTTGCACAACAAGCCAAACCAGCTCTCCGGCGGCCAGCAGCAGCGAGTGGCCGTGGCCCGGGCGATCATCAACCAGCCGGGCCTGCTGCTGGCCGACGAACCCACGGGCGCCCTCGATTCCCGCACCACCGCGGAGGTGCTGGATCTGTTTGGCGAGCTCCATCGCCAGGGCATGACGATCCTGATCGTCACCCACGAACAGGAGGTGGCCGACCGGGCCAGCCGCCTGGTGCAATTCCACGATGGGCGCCTACTCAGCGACAGCGCCAACCCCTGAGGCCGGTCGGTTGTGCCTTAGCCGGCCTTGGTTTTGGCCTGGCCATCAGCTAGGGCCTTGGGCCGCTCCAGGCTCTGGAGCAGCTGGCCCATCAACTGGGCCACGGCATCCTGGCCGGCCAGGCCCCGGCCGGGATCCAGTTCGCCCGGTTCCACGGCCACCCAGCCGCCATCGGCGGGCTGGCGCACCTCAAAGTGCAGATGGGGGCCGGTGCTAAGGCCCGTGCTGCCGACCCGGCCGATCACTTCGCCTTGGCGCACCCAGTCGCCAGGGCGCACATAGAGCTCCGAGAGGTGCCCGTAGAGGGTGCGGCGCCGGGGGCGCCGGTGCTCGAGCTCCACCGCTAGGCCATAGCCGCCGGCGGGGCCGCTGGCCATCACCAGCCCGGAAAGGGCCGCCACCACGGGGGTGCCCTCTGGGGCGGCCAGGTCGCGGCCGGCATGCATCAGCCAGCTGCCTAGCAACGGGTGGAGGCGATAGCCAAAGGTGCTGGTGGTGATCGCCGAGCCGATTATGGGGAAAAGCATTAGGCGATCACCATTGCCGGCCAGGGGCAGGGGCCTGGGCGTGAGCCGAAAGACGCTTGAGAGGCTGAAGCTGCCCTCGCCGCCTGCCAGTAGGGCCGAGACCGGCACCGAAATTGGCGGCGGCAAAAGCCCACTTTGCAGCCCACCATCCAGCCCAGCATCTAGCCCACTGGCCAGGCCGCTCTGGCCATGGCGCCGCCAACGCACGGCGAAGCCGACCCGGCATTCCTGCTCGGAAAGGGCGCCGATGCGGCAGGCCTGCTGCTGGGCCGGCACATCGATCGGTACCAGGGCCCCCCCCTGGCGGATCTGGCTGCGTTCCGTTGGGGTCACGACCCCCTGGCGCACCAGGTTGTCGAGGGATTCATCAAATCGCCGCGGCGGCGGGCTGGCCAGGCTGGCGTTGGAGGGGCGCAGGGGGGCTAGCGAGGCGGCACCCCCCGCTGGCAGCTGGGGGGCGAGGGGGGCAGCCGGTCGGTTGGGGGCCTGGCTGCCGCCGGCTTCGCCTGCAGGCTGCGCGTCGAATTGGGCCCAGGCCAGGCCGCTGTCCACCAGGGGCATGGCTCCCAGCAGGGGGATGGCCCCCAGCACCAGGGGCAACCAGCGGGGACAGGGCAAGGGGGACAAGGGCGAATCGCGATCGGACCAGTTTAGAAACGGCGATGCAGGCTGCTCTGCTTGCCGTCCCGGCCGATCAGCAGGCTGCCGTCCAGGCCCAGGCCCAGGGCCTGCCAGAGCTCGCCTTCGTGGGCAATCGTTGGCGCGGGCAGCCAGAGCCGCGCCTGCGCTTCGGAGCGCACCAGCTCGGCCTGGTTCGCCCTGGCGCAGGCCCAGTCCAGGGCCCGCAGCACCCGGGCCGCCAGGGGTAGGGGATCGGCTAGCCGGCGGGCCCCGGTGGCCCCTAGTCGGTTGCCGGGCCTGGCGGCTAGGGCCTCGGCCAGGCCAATGGCCCCGGGCGGCACCCGGTTCCAGCCATTGAGGCCCAGGCCGACCCGGGCCAGGGCGATGCTCGCCCCGCGCCGCCGCAGCCGCGGCAGCAGCCCCGCCAGCTTGCGATCGCCGATGAGGAGATCGTTGGGCCATTTGATCCGCACAGCCAGGCCGAGGGCCTCCAGCTCCCGGGCCAACCCCACCGCCACGGCCAGGCCCAGGGCTGCTGGGGTTTCCGCTTGCTCGGGCCAGGGCAGGGCGGCACTCAGCCACACCCCGCCGGGGGGGGAACTCCAGGGACGGCCCGCCTGGCCGTGGCCCCGGCTCTGGCGATCGGCTAGCACCACAAGGGGGGGCGCAGCCCCGGCCAGTAGCAGGCGGTCCAGTTCCGTTTCGGTGCTGCCGCACTGCCGCAAGCGCTGGATTCTCCACGGCTGGGGCGGCGGCAGGGGGCTGGCCGCAGGGCCAACGGGGGCACTGGCGAGGGAGATTCCCGTGGGGTGCGGTTCGGGGCGTTGGGCCAGGCGCCGCCTGGCGGCCGCCACCGCGCCGTTCAAAGCCCCTTCAGCCAGCTGCCCATGCGGCGGGCGCCAGCGACCAGCTCGGCGCTGGGATGGACCAGGGCCAGCCGGGCCCAGCCCTCGCCGCCGGCGCCAAAGCCGCTGCCCGGGGTGAGGCAGACGCCACTGCGTTCCAGCAGCTGGGCGCAGGCCGCCTCCGCCTCCAGCCCCTGCGCCCTGGCCGCCTCGGGCAAGGCCAGCCAGAGGTAGAGGGCCATCGAGGGGGTCTGCACCGGCCAGCCTTCCGCCGCCAGGGCCGCCAGCATGGAATCGCGGCGTTCGCGGTAGGTGCCGCACAGGCGGGTGGGCCAGTCAGGGGCCTGCTCTAGGGCGGCAATGGCGCCGGCCTGTAGGGCCAGGGACTGGTTGAAGTCGACCACCCCCTTGAGCTGGCGCAGGGCCGTGATCAGCCCCTCGGCGCCGATCGCAAAGGCGAGCCGGTAGCCCCCCAGGCACCAGCTCTTTGAAAAGGAAAAGAATTCAATCCCCACCTGGCGCCAGAGGGGATTGCGCAGCAGGGCCGGGGCCTCGCCGTCTAGGGCCAGGTCGACGTAGGGGTTGTCGTGGGCGAACACCACGTCATGGCGCCGGGCCCGTGCGGCCGCCTGATCCACCCAGTCCTGCTGGCCCACCGTGGCGGTGGGGTTATGGGGGAAGCCGAGCACCATCAGTTTCAAGGCATCCCATTCGCTGCTGGGGATCTGGTCAAAATCGGGACGGAAGCCCTGGCCAGGGTGCAGGCGCAGGAATTGGGGCTGGGCCGAGGCCAGATGCAGCCCGCCCAGGTGGGAGGGGTAGTAGGGATCGAGCAGCAGGGCCCGATCGCCCGGATTGAGCACGGCCAGGGGCAAATGGGCGGTGCCCTCCTGGGATCCCACCAGCAGCAGCACTTCCCGATCCGGATCCACGCCCACACCGAAACGGCGCTGGGCCCAGGCGGCCACGGCCTCGCGGAAGGGCCGGGTGGCGCCATGGAGGCAGTAGGAGGCGCTTTCAGGTCGCTGCAGGGCGGCGGCCATGGCCGCAATCGCCGCGGGCGGGGGCTGCAGGTCGGTGGAGCCGAGGGACAGATCCAGGAGGGGAGCCAGTCCTTGCTCGGCCGCCCGCTGGCGGTAGTTCAGCTTGCGTTGGTCGTTGCGGGCAAAGACGCCATTGCCCAACCGGGCCAGGCGTTCAGAGATGGGCATCCAGGAAGGCCTGCAGCTGGGGCTTGGCCATGGCGCCCTCGTGGCGGGCGATCTCTACGCCACCTTTGAACACGAGCAGGGTGGGTAACCCCTGGATCTGGCAGGCATCGCGGCTGGCCGGATTGGGGTCGGCCTCCAGCTTGGTAACGATCAACCGGCCGGCGTACTCGCCAGCGGCCCAATCCATCAGCGGAGCCATCAGGCGGCAGGGTCCACACCAGGAGGCCCAGATATCCACAAGCACGGGGGTGGCGGCGGCCAGCACCTCGGCCTCAAAGGTGGCGTCGCTGAGGGCGACGACGGAGGGAGCTTCGGCCACGGCCTGGGATTGCAATGACGGCGATTCTAGAAAGCCGCCCCCAGAGCTCCTCAGAGCTTGTCGATCGAGCGCTTCAGGGCTTCGAGTTCGCTATCCACCTCAGCTACCTGGACGGCCTCCAGCTTGGGCAGGGGGACATCGGCCGCTGGCAAGGCCACCGGAGCCGGCGCGCCCGAGAGGCGGTTCTTGAGGGCGGCCAATTCGTCATCGACGTCGCTGCTGCCTTGCAGGGCTTGGAACTGGCTTTCCAGGTCAGCACCGGCCAGCTCGGCAGCCGCCTGGCTGCGGGCCTCCAGCACCTGCACTTTTTCCTCCATCTGCTCGAAGGCCGCCATGGCGCCATCGGTGCCCAGGCCGCTGACGGCGCTTTGCAGTTGCTCCTGGGCCTTGGCGGCCTGGGCCCGGGCCTTGAGCATGTCCTTCTTGGTGCGGGCCTCGGCGATCTTGCCTTCGAGACCCATCAGGCTTTTTTTGAGCGACTCCACCTGGCCCGACTGGCTCTGCAGCTGGGTGTTGAGGGCGTCGGCGGTGTCCTGGTAGGTCTTGCGGCGGGTGAGGGCTTCGCGGGCCAGGTCTTCCTCGCCCTTTTGCAGGGCCAGCTCGGCCCGCTCGTACCAGGTTTTGGCCTGGGTTCCGGCCTGCTCGGCCTGGTTCTGGATGCGTTTCTGGCTGGCGATGGCGGTGGCCACGGCCTGGCGAAGCTTCACCAGCTCGGCCTGCATGTCCGCCACGGACTGGTCGAGGATTTTGCCGGGATCTTCGGCGCTACTCAGCACCGCGTTGGCGTTGGCCCGCACCAGACGGCTAAGGCGAGCAAAGAAACCCATGAACGTGGTGCAGGCGCAGGTATTCACGTTAGCCAGCACCGGGGCTGGTTTACCAGAGCGGAATCCCCATGCTTGGTCATTCCCAAACTTGGTCATTCCCCTACTTGGCCATTCCCTGGCATGGGAGCCAGCCGCTCGGCCGCCCTAGCCTGGGTCCATGGCGAAGGCCCCCCGTAACCAAAGTCGCCGGCAGGGTTCGGTCACCCTGTTAATGCCGGCTCCACCGGCGTCTGCCAGCCCCCTGGTGAGTTGCCTGGCCCAGTTGCAGGGCGAATGGCGCGCTGCCGGCAACCTGGCCGCCCTTTGGCAGGCCTGGCCCAAGATCGCCGGCCCCCAGCTGGCGCCCCACTGCCGGCCCCTGAGCTTGCGTTCCGGGCGACTGGCGGTGGGGGCCAGCCATCCCCAGTGGCTCCAGGCCCTGCGATACAACAAGCACCAGCTCCTAGGGGCCCTACGGGGGGCCGGGTTCAGCGTGCGCGACCTCACGATCCAGCTGCACTATCCCGAAGCCCCCCAGACCCAAGGCGCCCTCAGTGAAGCGGCCATCTGGGCGGCCCATCCCAGCCGGGTCGATGTCCACGGCTTGGGCACCTGCCCCCCCTGCGGTCGCCCAGCCCCCAAGGGCGAAATGCGCCGCTGGGGCCATTGCAGCTTCTGCCAGCGCCACGAACCCGCACTGCTGTCTGACCAGGCTCCCGTGGCCCCGGCGGCCGGCCGTGGGGAGGGGCCCGGAACCAGCCAGGCGCAAATCCCAGGCCTGGAGCCAAACCTGGCTCAATAACGCTCGGGCCGGGGATCCTGCCAGTTGGCCGTCACGGCGAAGTCGCGCTTGAGGGCCTGGGCCTGGCGGGCCAGCTCGAGGCGATCGACGCGCCAGAGCTGGTAGAGCCCGTGGTGGGCCAGGACGGTGTGGGCCACGGGTTGCCAATAGGCCAGGCGGCTCGTGGTCCGATCAATCACCACCAGCAGCGTTTGGCCCTTGATGGCGTCACTGGGGCGCTGGCCCTGCCGCCATTCGCGCTGGAGCCGATCAGCCAGGTTGACCAACCCATAGCCCCGCAGGCCCTCGAAGATCACCACCTGGCGGGTGTAGTAGTGCAGCGACGGCTTCAAGGTGCCCACCATGGCCAGGGGTTCGCCGGGGCGGCGTAGGCGCACCACCTCGGCGGCGATCTGGCGCACCGGCAGCTGGCGCACCCGATCGCCCAGGCCAATTAACGGCTCCAACGCCGCCACACCAAACAGCACCAGGGGGAGCTGCATGGCGGCTAGCCAGGCCGGCCGCCAGCGGCTCCAGGCCAGGGCCACGGCCAGGGCCACGGCCAGGCCAAAGCAAAGTCCCGCCCGCACCACCAGGCCACTGGCCAGCATCTCGGCTGGCAGGGTGGGCATCTCCGGGTCCTGGATCAGGGGAATCCAGTGGGCAGAAAAAAGCAGCCCCCCGCAGAGCAGGGCCGTGAGGGCCAAGGTGGCCAAGGTGGCCAGCCATGCCAGCCGGCCCCGCCAGGGGGAGGATCCTGGGTGGGCCGGATCGGGCCAGGCGATTAGGTCTTGCGCGGCCAGGGCGATCAGCACTCCGGCGGCTGGGGTGGCGGGCAGCCAGTAGCTGGGCAGTTTGGTGGCGGCCAGGGTGAAAAAGCCAAACACCACCAGCAGCCAGCAGGCGGCAAATGGGCCCAGGGAGGCCCTGGCGGGTTGGCGCCGCCCGCGGGCCAGGGCCTGGGCCAGCCCCAGCAGCAACAGGGGCGTGAACGGCAGGCTGGCTATCACCAGCATCGGCCCAAAAAACCACCAGGGCTGCAGGTGGTGATTCACCACCGAGGTGAAGCGCTGCAGGTTGTGATAACCAAAGAAGCTTTGCCAGAAGGGCTCCCCCTCCACCAGCAGCTCGGCGCAATACCAGGGCAGGGCCACGGCGGCGGTGATCACCAGGCCCGGCAACGGCCGCCACAGCCGCATCAGCAGCCTTGGCTCTCCCTGCCACCAGGCGAACAGGGCCAGGGTCAGGCCCACCAGCACCAGGGCCACGGGCCCCTTCGTGAGCACCGCCAGCCCCAACAGCAGCCAACCGGGCCACCAGCGCTGGCGTTCCGGGTCGGCATAGCGGCGCCAGAAGAGCAACAGGCTTAGGGCCAGGGTGGCGGTGAACAGGCCATCGCTCACCGCCACCCGGCTCCAGATCAACACCAGGGGCGAGAGGGCAAAGGCCAGGGCTGCGCTGAAGGCCGTCAGGGCCGACCGGGTGGCGCCGCCCAAGCCGCCATCGGCAGCCGCCGCTGGCGGCTGGGGCCAGCGCAGCAGGGTGGCCGCCAGGGCCAGCATCACCACCACGCTGGAGAGGGCCGAGGGCAGGCTGGCTGCCCAGGAGCCCAGGGGATTCCAGAGCGACTGGCCGGGCAGCAGGTAGCCCAACCCCATCAGCCAGTAGACGAGCGGCGGTTTGTCGTAGCGGGGCAGGCCATTGACCCGGGGGGTGAGCCAGTCGCCGGTCTCGGCCATGGCCCGGGCCGAGGCGGCAAACAGGGGCGGCGTTTCATCCACCAGGCCCGTGCTGCCCAACCGCCAGAGGAAGAGGGCGATGCCGCAGGCCAGCACCAGCAGCAACACTCGGCGCCGCATCTGGGGTGATGGACGCTCAAGGATCACGGCGCTCGGGCAAGGGGACGCTGGAGGGGAACCTATCCCCCGCCGCCAAACCCAACCCCTGGGCCGCCTGGGGCCAGCTCCGCCAAAAGCCAGCGTTCGATGCGCTCGGCGAAGGCTGCCCGGGAGGCATGGGTTTCGGCCCAGCGGCGGCAGCTGCTCCTGTCAATCGAGGCGCTCTCCAGCACGGCCGCTGCCAGGGCCCCTACGTCATCGGCGGGCACCAGCAGGCCATTGACGCCGGGCTCCACCAGTTCGCCGGGGCCGCCGCGGCGATAGGCCACCACGGGCACCCCACAGGCCATCGCCTCCACCACCACGTTGCCGTAGGCCTCATTCCATTTGGGCGTGTTGATCAACACCCGGCAGCGGCCCAGTTCGGCTTGGAGTTGGGCGGTGGGTAGGAAGCCGCGCCAGTCGAGGCAGCCGGCCGGCACGGAGGCTTCCACGGCCGCCGCGTAGGCGGGATCCTCCACCAGGCCCCAGATCGCCAGGCGCTGGCCCAGCTGGGCCGCCACGGCCGCCGCATCTTCCAGGCCCTTTTCAGGGGCGATGCGCCCTACCCAGCCCAGCAAGGGCTCGGGATCGGCGCAAAAGCTGTAGGTGGCCAGGTCAAAGCCATTACCCACCACCAGGGGCGGGGCGGGCAGGCTGAAATCGGCGGCCTGGGCGTGGCTGTGGAAGGCGAGGCGGCCCTGGTTCCAGTCGGCTACCGCGGCGATGGCGGCATCCATCACCGCGGCCACCGATCCCATGCTCACCAGATGGAACAGGGGCGTTTGGCCCTGGGGCGTTAGCCAGAGGGGGAGCCAGTCGTAGGCCAGGTTGAGCAGGACATCAAACTGCTGCTGCTCCGCCAGGGCCCGCTGCCAAAACCTGGGGAGAAGGCCCTGATCGGGAATCGTGATCGCGGCATTGCGCCCTTGGTGCTGCCAGCTGGGTTGGTCCACCCCAGGGCAGGTCCAGAGCCGGGCGGCGGCGCAGGCGGGCGCCAGCCGGGAGCCCTCGGCCGCCAACACGGTGAGCTGGTGGCCCCGCTCCAGCAGCCCCGCCACCAGGGAGGTCAAGGTGAGTTCGACACCGCCACCGCGGCCGCTGCCGAGCCGGCCGATCGGGGTGCTGACCACCAGGATGCGCATCACGGTTGGGGCTCCCAGAGCTGGCGACGGCGGTTAATCAAGGCCACGGACACCAGGGCGAGGGCGGCCCCCAGCCACTGCAGCGGCTTCAGGCTCTCGCCCAGCAGGGCCAGGCCGCAGAGCAGGGCAAACAGGGGGGTGAGGAAGGTCAGCGACGTGAAGCTGGTGAGATCGCCGCGGCTGGCAAACCAGAAGTACAGCCCATAGGCCACGCCGCTGCCGAGCAGGCTGGCGTAGGCCATCAGGGCCCAATCGACGCCGCTCCAGGCGGGCCAGAAGGGCGCCGCCGCCGGATCGAGGACGGGCCGCACCAGGCAAGTGGCCAGTAGGGGCAGTGCCCCGATCAGCAGGTGCCAGCCCGTGATCACCAGGGCATCGGTGTGGCGGCAGGCATAGCGGCAGAGCACCGTGCCCACGGCCATGGCCATGGCCGCCCCCAGCATCCACAGCTCCCCCTGGCTCCAGGCGTGGTCGCCAAGGAGCTGGGGACCTTCCAGCAACCAATGGCGCAGCAACGGCCCTGGCAGGCCGAGGCAGGCGATGCCAGCCAGGCCCACCAACAGGCCCAGCCAGCCCACCGGGTTGATCGCCTCGCCGAACAACAGCCGGGCCAAAAGGGCGACGGCCAGGGGCTGGGAATCAATCAACACCGAGCCCAGGGCGGCGCCCGTGTCGCCCAAACCCTGGGTGAGCAGGCCTTGAAACAGGCTGCCGTCGACCAGGGCAAAGAGCAGCAACCAGGGCCGATCGGCCGCGGCCACCGCCAGGGAACGACCGCTCAGCACCGCCACCAGGAGCAGCAGCAAACCCGCTGGCAGCAGGCGCATCCAGGCGATTGTCAGGGGGGTGGCCCCCGTGAGCAGGGGCTTCATCGCCGCCATTGCCGTGCCCCAGAGGGCAAAGGGCAAAACCATCCATAGCCAGCGCAGCACCAAAAGCCTTTGCCAGCCCACTGCCCCCTTTTTAAGATCCGATGACTGTGCAGTGACCTGATGGTCTGGCCCTTTCGCCGCAAATCCCGCCGAACCCTGGCGAGGATTGCCATCGAGGGGGCCATTGCTGGCCCCACCCGCGAGCGGGTTCTTAAGGCCCTGCGCCAGGTGGAGCAGCGCCAATGCCCGGCTTTGCTGCTGCGCATCGACAGCCCCGGCGGCACCGTGGGCGACAGCCAGGAGATCCACAGCGCCATTGGCCGGCTGCGCAGCCAGGGCTGCCGGGTGGTGGCCAGTTTTGGCAACATCTCAGCCTCGGGCGGCGTTTATGTGGGGGTGGCGGCCGAAAAAATCGTCGCCAATCCCGGCACCATCACCGGCTCGATCGGCGTGATCTTGAGGGGGAACAACCTCTCGAAGCTTTTGAAGCGCATCGGCATCAGCTTCGAAACGGTCAAAAGCGGCCTGTACAAGGACATCCTTTCGCCGGATCGGGCCTTGTCCGCCGATGAAAGGGAGTTGCTGCAGTCGTTGATTGACAGCAGCTACGGCCAGTTCGTGGCGGCGGTGGCGGCTGGACGCCAGCTGGAGGAGGAGCAGGTGCGTGGCTTCGCCGATGGCCGGGTGTTCAGTGGTGCCCAGGCCCTGGAGCTGGGCCTGGTCGATGAACTGGGCGATGAGGACCACGCCCGGCGCCTGGCGGCGCGCCTCGCTGGCCTCGATGAGGAGAAGACCCGACCGGTGACCTTCGGCAAGCCGCCGAAGCGTTTTGGTGGCCTGATCCCGGGCCGGGCCCTGGCCCGGGAGCTGCACCAGGCCCTGAGCCTGGAGCTGGCCTGGAGCGGCCTGCCCCTCTGGCTGCACCGGCCATGAGCGGAACCCCCCAGCTCCGCGCCCTGCGCGGCGCCACCACGGCCACGGCCAACAGCGCCGAAGCGATTGGCGAGGCCGTGGCCGAGCTGCTGGATGCGCTTGTGGCGCGCAATGGTCTAGAGCCCGAGCAGGTGCTATCGATCACCTTTTCGGTGACGGCCGATCTGGATGCCTGTTTCCCGGCGGCGATTGCCCGGCGCCGGGCCGGTTGGGACGGGGTGGCCCTGCTCGATTGCCAGCAGATGGCCGTGGCGGGGGACCTGCCCCGGTGCATCCGCCTGCTGGCCCATGCCCTGCTCTCGACAGGCCAGCCGGTGGGCCATGCCTATCTGCGGGAGGCCAGCCGGCTGCGCCCCGACCTGGCCACTGCCCCTCAGGGATAGGCCCCCCAGGGATAGGCC
>ERZ889217.102-NODE-102-length-54015-cov-29.351742_pt1 | contig 54015 bp, 51 predicted proteins | sample MGYA00521098_ERZ889217 | MGnify/ENA primary metagenome ERZ889217 (study PRJEB32303, sample SAMEA104408613) | aquatic metagenome | biome: Brackish water; feature: Pelagic; material: water | place: Baltic Sea | collected 2014-06-10T22:04:00 | depth 2,362 m ... | reverse complement strand
GAATGTAGCTATTCGTTGATCACCAGCAGCGTTAACGTGCATCCAGTCGAAGTATGGTGATGGTTCTAAATTGTCCATCACCGCTCTTGCATCTCCAAAATATTTGTAGTTTGAGATAACTGGTAGTAGCCGCTCATACATTTCAGGCATCACAACACCAAGTTCATTGCCATACATTTTCGCCAAAGTTTGATCGTATTCTGTGGACGGGTTGCGTGTAAAAAGATTTGCCTGCAAAACCGGCACGAACTTGGCACCTGCTTTTGATGTAAACGATTCAGCTTCTTCCATCGCTTTTCTAAAATCAGTTTCGGCTTTCAACTTTGAACTGTCAGAAATTTCAATGCCACCAAAAACAAACTTTCGAAACAAAATATCAGCAATGCGTGAGTATTTACTGATCTTTTGTAACGCATTTCCTAATTCCGGGATTTTTGAGATCAGCCCAACTGGTAAATCTCTTTGAATAAAGCCGGTGCCAGATTCATTGACGCCGACATAAAAAATAACGATGTCGTCTTTGCTTAGATCGTCAATTGTCTTCAGGACTTGCACTCGATCGGTTGCTGTAGCAGCACTTTTTCCATAGTTTTCAACTATCAATCCAGATTTACGATCATTAAGCATCCGCTGAAGTATCGAGGGATGCGTGAATTGGTCAGACACTTCACCACAAAAAGTCGTTGAGCCACCGAAAATCAAGACGCGTCCATTAGGAGCCGAAGGCTGATTAGTTGTAACTCGCAAACCATTGGTATTCGTATTTAATACCGGTTGCGAAAGTGCTCCCGGACCGTCACTTCGAGAATTTCGAAAAAGTTCAATATATTGAAATTGAGATGACGACTGTGCGCTGGTTAAGAGTCGAAATGGAATCTCAAGGAACGAAAACAATACGCCGAAAACGAGCAAATTTACTGAAACCAACTTTCGAAGTTTCGGATTACTGGCGACAATCATTAATAACACCAGCCAGGCGATAATGATTGCTCGAATCGGAGTGTGAAGAAAGGACGCACGCTCAAGCCACAGCAAAGTAGAACCAAAAGCAAATGTTGCCAAGCAGGACAATGATGGCGAGATACGAATCTTAGAGAAGTTGGTTAATTTACTGAGTGCCGCGAATAAAAATGTGTAAACAACTGCACGTCGGCTCGAGAGCCCAGATGCCCAAATCGGCGCCATCGCCAAAATCGAGAAAATTAAAACGAGTGAAGAACCTTTAAAAAAATCTATGCGGTTTGACTTCACGAAGTTCGACGCAGTCACGGACTAAGTCTAGAACTTGTGCATAAAGCAGAAAGTACTCACACGAGGCTTTGTTAAATCTGTTAATGATCTTGTTAGTTTTTGAATTTCAATCGTGTCGAAGAGGGGACTTGAACCCCTACGCCCTTACGAGCGCCAGCCCCTTAAGCTGGTGCGTCTGCCAATTTCGCCACTCCGACGTGGAATAAAAATATACCGTAAAAAAATACCGTGAAACTATTAAATACTGAACGCTATGCCAGCAATAAACCCAATGCTATTACAGTCACGATCCAAGTGAGAGCAAGAACTGTAGTAATGCGATTGAGGTTACGTTCTGCCGCTGCTGAACCGAGTGCCGCTCCTCCGCCGCCGCCGAACATATCTGAAAGGCCACCACCACGACCACTATGCAGTAGTACTCCGCCGATCATCGAGAACATCGCAATCACATTGATAACGACAGTTATATAGGTAATTAAATTTCGCACGTTCGAATTCTACCCTTACGACTCAGGAAAGTGGCAGGCTGACATTTGGCCAGTCAGACGAACAGACAGCACAGGTTCTTCTTGGGCACAAATATCTGTTGCCTTCCAACATCGGGTTCTAAAACGACACCCCGACGGTGGATTAATCGGTGATGGCACGTCGCCTTCAAGCATTATCCGGTTTCGTGCCCGCTCGAGTTTTGGATCAGGAAGTGGCACCGCCGATAGCAACGCTTTTGTATATGGATGGGTTGGATTTTCATATACCGACTGCTGATCACCGATCTCAACTATTTTTCCGAGGTACATCACAGCAACACGATCTGCAATGTGCCTTACCACCGACAAGTCGTGGGCAATAAATAGATATGACATACCAATTTGCTTTTGAAGATCTTCGAATAAGTTAACGATGCCAGCCTGAATACTCACGTCGAGTGCAGAAACAGGTTCGTCAAGAATAATCATCGCGGGATTGAGCGCCAGCGCTCGCGCTATACCAATTCTTTGTCTCTGCCCTCCCGAGAACTCGTGTGGGAATCTCTGAGAATGATCAGCGGATAGACCCACAAGTTCAAGCAGCTCGAGTACTTTATCGTTGTGGTCACCCGGAACTCCTTGTACTACTAGTGGTTCGGCGATCGAAGCACCGACAGTCATCTTTGGATCAAGTGAAGCAAATGGATCCTGAAACACAATTTGCATTTTGCGCCGCAATGCACGCAACTCTTCAAATTTTAGTGAACCCAAATCTTGACCATCAAATAAAATCTCACCCGATGTTGGCTCGATTAGCCTCAAGATGCATCGTCCAACTGTTGTTTTACCAGAACCGGACTCGCCAACTAAGCCGAGTGTTTCGCCCTTCGCAATTGAAAACGAAACATTCGTAACCGCCTGTACGAGTCTTTTTTTGCCACCGGCTTTCTGTTTGCGTTTAATTTCAAAGTTTTTGACGAGATTTGTCACTCGTAGTAGTTCCGAATCCATGATTATGCCCAAACCTTTGGCAATTCATTAGCGCGGACACATGCAGTCAGTAAATCGCCGAATGGTTGCAGTTCTGGGATGTTCTCTTCGCATATAACCTCCGCAAAGTCGCAGCGAGTTCTAAAAGCACAACCCGTTGGCGGCGCCACCATGTTCGGCGGGAAACCCCTAATTGGTAGGAGTCTGGCTTTGCCCGGTCTTGGAAGAGATGCGAGTAGCCCTCGTGTATATGGGTGACTCGGATGCTCAAACAAGTTGTCAACCGTCCCCTGCTCAACATTTCGACCGGCATACATTACGTCGACTCTGTCAGCAAATCGAGCGATCACTCCAAGGTCATGGGTGATAAGAACGACCGCAGTTTTGAAATGTGACTGAATACGCTCGATCACTTCAAAAATTTGTGCTTGCACCGTGACATCAAGCGCTGTGGTTGGCTCGTCAGCTATTAATAATTTTGGACTGTTCGCAATTGCGATTGCGATAACTACGCGTTGACGCATTCCGCCGGAAAACTCATGTGGAAATTGTCTGGCACGTTCTTCAGGCTGTGGGATGCCGACTATGTCGAGCAATTCAACTGCTCTAATATTGGCTTGCTTATTTGTCAGATGTTGATGTGATTGCAACATCTCAGCAACCTGAGCACCGATTCGATGAACCGGGTTCAGAGCAGATAGTGGATCTTGAAAGATCATTGACATCAATCGACCTCGTACAGATCGCATCTGCTTCGGCGTGTATCCGATGAGTTGCTCTCCTTCCAATAAGACAGAACCAGTTACGCGAGCCATAGAAGGTAGTAGACCCATCGCCGCCAGAAAAGTTACAGATTTTCCTGAGCCAGACTCACCGACTACACCGACTAACTCTCCTTCTGCTACATCCAGATCAACTCCCCGCACTGCCTCAAGCGGACCAGACGGTGTATCGAAAGTTACATGTAAATTTCGAATTTCTAAAACTTTGTTCTTCACTTTGCCCCACGATCGAGTCGAGGGTCGGTCGCGTCACGCAACGCATCGCCGATGAAATTAATACTCAACGCGATCACCGTTAATGCCATACAAGGAAACACCGCGAGCCACCAGAAACCGGTTAGTACGGCGCCTTTGGCTGTTCCTACCAAAATACCCAGCGACGTTGCGCCATCACCAGCCTGAGGACCGTAGCCGAAAAATGCCAGAGTTGACTCACCGATTATTGCTCCGACAATAGAAAACGTCAGGGCGACCATTATCGGACCAACGGAATTGGGTAAAAGATGTCGAATAATTATGTAACGGCGGCTCGCACCTACAGCTCGGGCTGCCTCTACGAATTCGCGCTCTTTTAATGAGAGAACTTGACCACGAACAATGCGAGCGACGCCCATCCAGCCGAAAATTCCGAAAAGAAAAATTATGAATCTGACTGAACTCATATCACCAGTAATTGGTCTAAGCCAGGTCAATGCTCCAAGAACATTGCGCACGACTAGTAACGACACGAGGAATGGAAAGGCAAGAAACAAGTCCGTGACCCGCATCATAATGTCATCAAATTTTCCGCCCCTAAAACCAGCGACCGCTCCGACCAGTGCACCGAGTGTTACTGAAATGAGTCCACTCGCCAAACCAATTAGCAGTGAAACCCGTACCCCGTAAATCAATCGACTGTATAAATCCCGACCGATGTCATCTGTTCCTAACCATGCTTGGGTTCTCGGCGTCAAAAAAGAATTCGGCGGAACTTGAACTGCTTCATTGACTCCGTATCTTGCAGTAAATGGAGCCAGAACCACAAATAACGTCAAGGCGCCCAGTATGAAGCAACTCACCACAGCGGCCTTATTCGCCATGAATCGTCGTAACGCCATTTGGCGAGGCGAATAGGTTGACTCTATTTTGTCATTCAAGTCGAATCCTTGGGTCGAGCCAGGCATAAGCGATATCAGCAAGTAAATTAAAGGCCAACACCGAAGAAACAATCACGACCATCCACGGCATTAGTAAAGGGAAGTCTCCTTCGCCGAATGATTTTAAGAAATACAATCCCATACCAGGATAAGAAAAAATATTTTCGGTGATAATCAACCCACCTACAATTGATCCAAAGTCGAGCGCGGCAATTGTGACAAGCGGTATTAATGCATTTCGCATTCCGTGATTAAATAGAATTCTTCGTTCGCTGATACCTTTCGAACGTGCTGTTCTCATATAGTCAGAATTCAAAACCTCGATTAATGAGGATCGCATATATCGGCTATAAATTGCGACGATTTGAATCGCCACCACTATTGTCGGCAGAGCCATGAATTTCAACATTAAAAAAAGGTTAAATCCAACATGACCTGCCGGGTAAACACCTGAAGTCGGAAACAGACTTGAACCAAACCAACGCTGCCAATAGACAGCAAACAAAAGCTGTAACAGGATCGCACTAATAAATGGCGGCACTGAAATACCTACGAAAGCGCTGGTGGTGAAAAAGATATCGCGGCGTCCACCGGGCTTCAACGCCGCAAATACTCCAGTGATTAAACCAAAAAATATACCGACTACGGAGGCAACTGTTCCAAGTCGCAGAGTATTTGCCATCGCATCTTTTAATGCTGGCCAAACTTCTCGACTGCCCTTGATGGAGCGCGGCCAATTACCGGTTAGAAAATTCTTGAGCCAAGTAAAGTACCCTTTAACGTAATTCGGGTCTAGACCATTGATGTCTATATATTCCTGTATTTTCTCTTTCGTCGCACGTGGATTGATGCGTTTATAACTCTCAACTGGATTAGTCCCGATGCGTAAGGCTATATATACCATAAACGTTACTAACATCAATGTAGGCACAGACCAAGCAGCACGCCGAAAAATATAACGAAACATTAGTTAAACGATATCCACTTTCATAATCATCAATAAAATTGACTACAAAATCGAAACTCAATGAATTTCAGTTATAACACGAAGGTGCGCCGACCTGACAGTTAGTCAGACCGGCGCACCTTTTGTAAAACTAGTTTTAGTCGATAGCGATTAGCTATTGACTTCAACAGTCGCTTCACCTGCGAGCAGGTTTGTCATTGCATACTGACCGTCATTTGTAGTCGCATATGCACCTGGTAGAACTTGAAACGCAGTTGTCCAAACCATCCACGAAGAGTTTGCACACTCGGTGATTGGGTTGAGACATTCCGGCCATTGTTCAGCGCCGAACACAATTTGTCCGTCACCATCAAGATCTGTCCAGAGGTGGATGTTATTAAATGCTGCGTAGTTATTAAGTTGTCCGTCAACTGGACCGCCAACTCTGTCTGTACGCCAGAAACCTGACTTCGGAAATTGCATCAATGGCAACATCATGTGATCTTTTGCCATCAGTGCAAGAACTTGTTTTACCTTGTCAGCACGGGTTACTGCATCAGCATCAATATCTGCTGCATACAACAAATCGGAAGCCTCAGTGTTGCACCATCCACCACTGTTTTGACCAATATTTTTATTGGCTTCAGTTGGAATTAGATCACAAGCAAATAAACTAGTCAAGTAACTCGGATCTGGTGGTGCAGTACTGATGTACATCGCCATGTCGTAATCCATTGCTGGAAGACGTTCTTGGAAGTAACAGGCAGCATCACAATTGTCTGCTCGCACTTTGAAGCCCGCTGCATTAAGCAGCGGAATCAAATAAGCCTGTGTGCTTTCTCGACGAGTATTACCCGTGTTGATAATCCAACGAATATCTGGCACTTTGCCACTTGGGTCGGCCCAGTAACCATCAGCGCCCTTTGTCCAACCATTTTCAGTCAGAAGCGCATCGGCTGCTGCAACGTCATATCCATTAGCAAATTCATCACCATTGCAATACTGACCTGGCACCATTGGGCCACACTGCAACAACTCTTTGCCACCAAGCGGAACGTAGATCTGCTCGAACAATGCTTCACGATCGATTGACATCGAGAATGCGGCACGGAAATTTGGATCAGCGAATGGTCCACACTTCTGTTGGAAATAGAAACCCTCGTAATCACCACCGTATTCAAGCTTGACATCAATGTTGTCTTGCTTAGCTGCTGCTTCGATACCAGCAAAGAACTGCGGATAAATAAAGTCAACTTCACCAGCTTTAATCGCTGCAATTTCTGTGTCGCTGTCTGCTTTTGGAACCATCACGAATTTCTTGGTGACTGCTTTGTCGGTGCCCCAATAATTGTCGTTAGGTACAAAAATAATTTGGTCTGGACTCCATGTCTTAATTTTGTATGGGCGACCAGAGAAAGGAATGTTTTCAGCGAAATCGCCCGACACATCCATTGTGTTTTTCACGGAGGCTGCCTTAATCAAACCACTGAATAACCCACGCCAAGGTGCATAAACAGCCTTCATCGTTACAACAACTTGCTTGTCGGTTGCTCCTGCTTCGACAGCTGTTACCTGGTCGTATCCCGAAGTCGAGATCGAAGCAGGCGTGTTAAGTGAAGCTTCCCATGTTGCTTTGAAATCGGCAGCAGTGATTTGTGAACCATCATCCCAAACTGCAGCTGGATTGATGTCATAAGTAATTGTCATTCCACCTACGCTTGCTGGCTTCACATAGTCGTAACTCGCCGCTGCACAATCATCCAAACTTGTCGGATAACTTGCTGGCGCGACTACTTCTGCTGGTGTCGTATCTACGGCAGCCTCGTCGCTACCGCCACATGCTGCCCCAATTAAGGAAACAACTACCAGTGCGATTGCTAGACGAACCACTTTTTTGGTTGTTCTCATTCTCCGACCTCCCCGTCGAATCAGGTCAAGATCAGACGATCTATGACTACGGTCACTGTACATCAATAAGAGCGAGCGGGCGAAATTAATCCTCTCGAAGACGGTATTGACAAATACGGGCAAATTCAGCCGAATCAAGGCTTGCGCCACCCACCAACACCCCGTCAATATCTGGCTGCGACATAATCTCAGCAATATTGCTGGCTTTCACACTTCCCCCATATTGCAGTCGGACTGCTGAGGCAGCCAATGGCGAAGAAACTTTAGCTACTTCTTCTCGGATAGAACTGATCACTTGTTGTGCATCTTGGGCAGTTGCAGTTTTGCCGGTTCCGATTGCCCAAATCGGCTCGTAAGCAATAACCATTGATCGAACTTGTTCGACTGAACGCTTGGTGAGAGCAGCACGAACTTGACCGAGAACCTTTTCATGAGTCCGACCTGCTTCGCGATCAGCGAGTGTTTCACCAACACACAAAATTGGGGTCATACCGTGTTTTTGAACTGCAATTATTTTTGCGGCGACGACTTCATCGGTTTCACCGAAAATTTGACGGCGCTCACTGTGGCCGACGATCACATAACTCACATTGAGCTTTGTTAAAAACTGCGCAGAGATCTCACCTGTAAATGCACCTGAATCAGATTCGTGACAATGCTGTGCGCCCAAAATGAATCGCAGTTCATCTGCGTCAATCAAAGTTTGTGCGCTACGTAAATCTGTGAACGGTGGATGAATTGTTACATCAACGGCAGCAAAATCATCTTTTGTCAACAGATAAGCGAGTTTTTGAATGGATTGAATTGCCTCGAAATGATTGTGATTCATCTTCCAGTTACCACTAACAATTGGTTTTCTAGTTTCAGTTGACATTTGGTGCTCCTCGCAACGCGCTTAATCCTGGCAAGTCGCCGAGTTCAAGAAACTCTAGTGAAGCACCACCACCAGTAGAAACGTGGTCAACATCTTTCTCAAAACCAAATTGAGCAAGCGCCGCCGCCGAGTCGCCCCCGCCTACAACGGTGAAGGCTTTGGTCTCAGACATCGCCTGGGCTACTGTGCGCGTGCCAGCGGCAAAACGCGCATCTTCAAACATCCCCATCGGCCCATTCCAAAAAACACTTCGTGCACCCATGATTATGTCGGCGAACGCAGCGGCGCTACCCGGACCAATATCTAAGCCTTTTGCGCCATTAGGTAGGCGAACTCCAAATGTTGCGAAATTTCCATCTTTGTCAACTCCGACGATGTCTTCAGGTAGATAGATCTTCAAGTCAGAATCCAGAAGTTTTTTACAAAAAGAAATCTGATCTGGCTCACAAAGTGAGTCGCCTATCGGAAACGATTTTGCTGCCAGAAATGTAAAGCACATTCCCCCACCAATTACGAACGAATCAACGACTTTCGACAACGCATCGATCACGCCGATTTTGTCGCTAACTTTCGCCCCACCCAAAACGGCTACAAGTGGTCGTTTTGGGTTGTTTCGCATCTCTCCTAAAACCTCTACTTCGTGTTGTAGCAATCTGCCGGCGGCTGAAGGCAATGACTTTGGTGGTCCAACTATTGATGCATGAGATCTGTGTGCTGCACCGAATGCGTCATTGACATAAAGGTCTACTCCGTTAATCAAATGTGCGACAAAGGCTGGGTCGTTTGATTCTTCGCCCGAACTAAATCGCAAATTTTCAAGCAACACAACGCCTGGTGCGATCTCCGATAGACGATTCTGAATCGGCACCATCGAATACTTAATGTTCACCTTGCCATTGGGTCGACCGAGGTGACTGGCGCAAATAACTTTTGCACCACGATCTGTTAGCCAACTAATAGTCGGCAGCGCAGCACGAATTCGAAAATCGTCAGCGATTACTCGAGCATCATCGGGGCCAGACATAGGCACATTAAAATCGGTGCGCACAAGCACAGTCTTTCCGTGTACATCTCCGAGATCTTCAAGTTGTGGAACCATTTAATTTTTAAGTGCTGCCCCGATATACGACGCGATATCTACAAGTCGATTTGAATATCCCCACTCATTGTCATACCAGCCCAACACTTTGACAAGCGAACCCATGCTCATCGTTAGATCACTGTCGAACACGCAACTATGCGGGTTTGTAACAACGTCGCTAGAGACAATTGGGTCAACGCAATAATCTAGAATATTTTTCAGAGGCCCAGAAGCGGCAGCGTTGAACGCAGCGTTAATCTCATCGACCGAAGCAGGCTTTTTCAAATTGGCTACTAAGTCGGTTATTGAACCCGTTGGCACCGGCACTCGAAGCGAAGTGCCATCAAGTTTGCCTTTCATTGATTGCATCACAAGACTTGTGGCGCGAGCAGCACCTGTGCTTGTCGGAATGATATTTATTGCTGCGGCACGCGCCCGTCGAAGGTCACTGTGCGGCCCATCAACTAATGATTGGTCGCCCGTGTAGGCGTGAATCGTTGTCATCAAACCATTCTCTACTCCGAATGCGTCATCTAAGACTTTCACCATTGGTACAAAACAATTTGTCGTACAACTGGCGTTTGAGACAACTTTGTGATTTTTGGGGTCAAAATCTTGGTGATTAACGCCATACACAAAAGTCGCATCCGCATTAGTCGCCGGTGCAGAAATAATCACACAAGGCGCACCTGCGTCTAAGTGAGCCGACGCTTTGTCGCGATCCGTAAAAAAACCTGTTGACTCGATCACGAGATCTACGCCAAGACTGCCCCAACCCAAATCTTTCGGATCACGTTTTGATAGAACCTTTAGCAGTTTGCCGTCAATATTGATTCCGTCATCTGTTGCTGATATCTCATTTGGCAATACACCCAATACCGAGTCGTACTTGAGCAAATGAGCCATTGTTTTTAGCGAGCCAAGATCATTCACAGCAACTATTTCGATATCTGCACCTGATTGCTGAATCGCTCTGTAAAAATTTCTGCCAATTCGTCCAAAACCGTTAATTCCAACTCTGATTGTCATGTCTAAACCTTAGTGCCCCGAGTCGTCTCGCAGAATGTCACGGTGTGTAATTCGGGGTTGTTGACCATTATCAACAAGCCAATGAGCAATTTGCTCGGCGATCACTACAGACCGATGGTGACCGCCCGTACACCCAATCGCGATAGTCAGATAACTCTTTCCTTCTGCTTTGTATGCGGGAAGCAGCAACATCAGCATGCTGTACAACTCGGCGAGAAACTTATGCGAGAGATCATGAGACAGCACATATCCACTTACGGCTGATTCAAGACCAGTCAGCGGTCGTAGTTTTTCGTCCCAATGAGGGTTCGGCAAAAAGCGAACATCGAATACAAGGTCAACGTCCGTTGGCAATCCATGTTTATAACCAAAAGAAACTATTGACACTTGCATCGTGTCAACTTGCTGATCACCAGAAAATAATTCACCGATTTTCGATTTCAGTTGGTGCACTGTCAAGTTCGAAGTGTCGATAACTAAATCTGCTTCACCTTTAACTGGTTCTAACCACACACGCTCCTGTGCTATTGCTTGCTCAACGCCCAATTTTTCATCAGCCAAAGGATGCTTACGACGCGTCGATCCATATCGCTTGACTAGTTCAGCTGTTGTCGCATCCAGATACAACAATCGCACACGATGTGAACTTTTACGCAAATTTATAAGAACATCAATGATTCCGCGTTGCGCAGTCGGTGTACCGACGACGAGAGCTAATTTTGAAAGTTTTGATCCGACCGAAGCAATCTCTACAACTTTGTCGATTAGCTCAATCGGCATATTGTCAACTACAAACCAACCTAAGTCTTCTAAATCATCAGCGGCCAATGAACGACCCGCACCCGACAGTCCGGCAATCAATAAAATATCAGCCACTGAATTAAGACTATCTAATGCTGTCTAACGCAGAGTTCTAATATCACGAATGAAAGCGTTGAAAAACCCCCAGCGCAACTGACTCGGGCAACCAAGTCAAAAGTGCGAGGTCTTCAAGTGTGGCTTGTTTAACCGCAGTGACACTTCCCAATGCTTTGATCAGTTTCGCTGCTCGAGCTGCACCAAGACCACTAATGCCGTCAAGCGAACTCGCTGTCATTGCTTTGCCTCTCAACTCACGATGGAATCTGTTGGCAAAACGATGCGCCTCATCACGAATTACTTGCAGCATGAATAATGCATCACTGCCGCGTGGTACTTCAACCGGCTCTGAATTCCCCGGAATAAAAACTTCTTCAAAACGTTTTGCAAGGGAGGCTACGGGTATCTCATTTTCAAGACCAAGTTCACGAACTACTTGCTCGGCGACACCGAGTTGACCCTTGCCGCCATCAACCAAAAGTAACTGCGGGGCATACGAAAACTTACCCGGTCGTTCACCTCGCTCATTGACCGGTTGATCGCGTTCAGCGATATACGCGCTGAGTCGCCGTGTTAAAACTTCGCGCATCGCCGCATAGTCATCATTGCCAGGCACATTCTTAATTTTGAAACGACGATATTCACGTTTCATCGGTAAACCATCTTCTAGAACCACCATTGATCCAACGTAATTTGTGCCTTGCAGATGTGCCATGTCATAACATTCAATGCGCAGCGGCGCCTCAGGCAAATTCAAAAGCTCTTGCAACTCAGTTAGTGCACGTGATCTTGCAGTGTGATCTGACGCACGGCGCATTCGATGGCGATCGAGTTCTTGTCGAGCATTCTTGGTTACCAGTTCGTGAAGTTCGCGTTTGTCACCGCGTTGCGGCACACGAACTTCTACGAGCGAATCTCGCAATGAACTCAACCATTGTTCGAGAACCTTGACATCTTCTGGTTCGACAGGTACGAGCACAATCTTGGGAATACCAAGTACTGGCGATTCTTCGTACAAACGTTCGATGATTCGGCCAGACAAACCCGCACTGGTGACCTCTTCGACTTTGTCTACCACGAAGCCTTTTCGCCCTACGACGCGACCCTTACGAACATAGAAAACCTGCACAGCCGCTTCAAACTCATCTTCGGCGACACCAATGACATCTAGATCTTCGTCGCGCTCACCCACCATTTGTTGACGTTCAAGTGCAAGATTTATAGCTTCACGTTGATCTCGCAGTCTTGCTGCTTTTTCAAACTCTTGAATTTTTGAGGCCGCTGCCATCTCGGTTTCTAAACGCAGACATACTTCATCACTCTCGCCATCCATAACATCCAAAAAATCTTTTACGTGAGTGGCATATTTTTCTGCACTGACGTTGCCAACACATGGCCCCGAGCATTTTTCAATGTGAAACAATAAGCACGGGCGTCCAAGTCGCTCGTGCTGCTTAAACGTCGCCGGCGAACATGTTCGAACGGGAAACGTCCTGAGCAACAAGTCCAAGGTCTCATGTATCGCCCACGGATGTGGGTACGGACCAAAGTAACGAGTTCCCTTACGCTTTCGTCCGCGCATAACCATTGCTCGCGGCCATTGCTCGTCAATAGTCACCGCCAAGAATGGATAACTCTTGTCATCGCGTAATCGGATGTTAAAACGTGGCGCGTACCTGTTAATCAAACTATGTTCGAGAATTAACGCTTCAATTTCGTTGCGAACTTCAATCCATTCGACACTCGCTGCCGTGGTTACCATATTCAGAGTACGAGGATGCAATGTTTCAGCACTTGCAAAATAACTATTTAATCTTGATCGTAGATTATTTGCTTTGCCAACGTAAATCACGCGACCATGAGAATCTTTAAATTGATACGAGCCAGGCTGATCGGGAATAACTCCACTTGGTCGTTGCATTTCGGTACCAGGCCTATTTTTTCTTACGAATCGTTTTACTTGTCTTTGTTGCTTTGGATGAATTGCTGGTATTGACGGTTTTTACGGTCGTTACGGTTTTCTCGGTTTTCGCTGTTTTTAGAATCGGTTTTTTTGTCGAAGGTTTTACTTGAAGCATTTTGGCTAAATATCGACCTGTATGTGACGCTTCGATGGCGGCCACAACTTCTGGCGAACCCTCTGCGACGACGGTGCCGCCACCGTTGCCACCCTCAGGACCAAGATCAATGACCCAATCTGCTGTCTTAATCACATCAAGGTTGTGCTCAATCACCAACACGGTATTACCTTGATCAACTAGTCGCGCAAGAACAATCAACAATCTGCGAACATCTTCGAAATGTAACCCAGTCGTTGGTTCATCGAGCAAATAGATCGTGTGGCCAGTACTGCGTTTCGATAGTTCACTTGCAAGTTTTACGCGCTGCGCTTCGCCACCAGAAAGTGTCGGCGCAGATTGTCCGAGGCGAACGTATCCAAGACCGACATCGACAAATGTTTGCATATGCCGAGAAATTCTTGGTTGATTGGCAAAGAAATCAACAGCGTCCGAGACAGGCATATCTAAAATATCGGCGATATGTTTGCCCTTGAAAGTGATGTCGAGTGTGTCGCGGTTATACCTAGCACCCTTACAAACTTCACAAGGCACGAAAACATCAGGCAAGAAGTGCATTTCAATCTTGATTGTTCCGTCGCCGCTGCAAGATTCACATCGACCTCCAGGAACATTAAAACTAAACCGACCGGGCATGTAGCCACGCACTTTTGCTTCGGGCGTCGACGCAAACAACTTGCGGATGTCATCAAACACACCTGTATATGTTGCTGGGTTAGATCTTGGCGTGCGACCGATCGGTGATTGATCCATGTCAATTACTTTGTCGAGGTGCTGTATCCCATCGACTCCCGTGTGACGTCCGGGCGCTTCCTTCGATTTATAAATCTTCTGCATCAACGAAGGCAATAAAATATCCCTAATCAGCGTGCTTTTGCCACTCCCAGATACCCCAGTGACGGCTACGAAACATCCAAGCGGAATCTTGACGGTCAAGTTTTTCAAATTATGCTCGCGCGCACCTCTGATCGTAAGAAACTCTTTATTGGGTAGTCGGCGCATCGCAGGTATTTCAACACGACGCGTACCAACGAGGTACTGGCCAGTTATTGATTCTTTTACTCGCAGTACACCATTGACAGGCCCACTGTAGACAACTTGCCCACCGTGCTCACCCGCACCCGGCCCGATATCGACCAACCAGTCGCAAGAGCGAATTGTGTCTTCGTCATGCTCTACGACAATGACTGTGTTACCTAAATCTCTGAGTCGTTGGAGTGTTTCAATCAACCGATGATTATCGCGTTGGTGCAAACCAATACTTGGCTCGTCGAGAACATAAAGTGTGCCAACCAAACCTGAACCTATTTGACTGGCCAACCGAATTCGTTGTGCCTCTCCGCCGGCTAATGTTGCCGCTGCCCGAGACAATGTTAGATAGTCGAGCCCGACATCTAGAAGAAATCCGAGACGTGCGTTAATTTCTTTTGTAATTCGCTCAGCGATCATCGTGTCACGATCTGATAATTCGAAACTAGACAAAAACTTTGCTGATTCACCGATTGACATACTGCATACGTCTGAGATGTGTTTGCCATCAACAAGAACTGCCAACGAAGACGGCTTGAGCCGTGCACCCTTGCATTTAGGACAAGGTACTTCGCGCATGTAACTTTCAAATTGTTCACGTGCCGAGTCACTCTCGGAACTCTCGTGACGCCGTTTGATCCAAGGGATTACACCCTCATATGACGTGCTGTACTCGCGAGTGCGACCGTAACGGTTGCGATATTTGACCATCATGTTGTCGTCAACACCATTCATCACGATTTTTTGTGCCTTGGCCGACAATTTTGACCAACTCTTATCGAGGTCAATCTCAAATCGATCTGCAACAGCCTCGAGCATCCGCGTGAAATATTGTGTGTGTGCCGATCTCCACGGCGCTATCGCACCTTGATTAATGCTTAAATTTGGATCTGGAACGACTAGTTCGACATCGACTTCATATTTCGTGCCGAGACCAAGACAGGTTTCACAAGCACCGAATGGCGAATTGAATGAGAAATTTCTAGGCGCTAGTTCTTCAAAACTGGCACCACATTTCGGACATGCCAAGTGCTGGCTAACCGTTATTGGCTCTTCACCCTCGCCTAGGTCTATTTCAGCGACACCATCTGCCAATCGAAGCGCGGTTTCAAGTGAGTCGGTAAGTCTGCGTGTTATTCCCTCTTTGCGAACTAAACGGTCGACAATAATGTCAATCTGATGCTGTTCATATTTCGCAAGTCGTTTGTCTTTTTTAAGAAACTCACTAATCTCAACTACTTCGCCATCAACTCGCGCTCGCGAAAAACCTTGTGCCGCGAGTTCTTGAAGCAATGTGTCGTATTCACCTTTTCGACCGCGCACAACCGGAGCCAGAACCTGAAACCTTGTGCCCTCTGGAAACTTCAAAATACGGTCGACTATTTGCTGAGGTGTCTGGCGCGAAAGTTGCGTCATATCTTTCGGACAATGTTGCACACCAATTCGCGCGTAGAGCAGACGCAAATAGTCGTAAACCTCAGTGATCGTGCCGACTGTTGATCTTGGGTTGCGAGATGATGACTTTTGATCAATTGATATCGCTGGCGATAAGCCATCAATCAGATCAACGTCAGGTTTATCCATCTGACCTAAGAATTGACGCGCGTATGAGCTCAAAGATTCGACGTAGCGCCTTTGACCCTCGGCATAAATCGTGTCAAACGCCAAACTTGATTTACCAGAGCCGGATAATCCAGTAAGAACGATTAATTTGTCGCGCGGCAACTCAACATTGATATTTTTTAGATTGTGCTCACGTGCACCGCGCACGACTATCTGATTTGCCATCACAGGCAGGCTACAAACTGTTAGTGAGCATCTCGTAGCTCGCGCTTTAATTCTTTAACCTCGTCGCGCAAGCGGGCTGCATATTCAAACTTCAATTCTTCAGCGGCCTGATTCATTTCTTCTTCAAGTGTCGAGATAAGACGAGCTAATTCGCCATGTGGAAGTGCTCTCAGTTCACGCATCACTTTGTCGCGCTCGTGATCCTTACGTTTTCCCTTACCTGGATATGGGGCTCCGTTGGCGCCACCAGACGCGGGGCGAAGAACCGACAATATGTCACCAATCGCCTTACGCACGGTTTGCGGATTAATGCCGTGTTTAAGATTGTAAGCGATCTGTAACTCGCGCCGTCGAGACGTCTCGGAGATTGCGAACTCCATTGCAGGTGTTCGATTATCTGCGTACATGATCACTTGACCATCAACATTTCGTGCGGCGCGTCCGATCATTTGGATAAGTGAGGTTTGGCTGCGGAGAAACCCTTGTTTGTCTGCATCCAAAATTGCGACCAGTGAAACTTCTGGAAGGTCAAGACCCTCTCGCAACAAGTTGATCCCGACCAGCACATCGAATTCGCCGAGCCGCAGCGCACGCAAAATCTCAATTCGTTCGATCGTGTCAATGTTTGAATGTAAATAGCGGACACGCAGCCCTTGTTCGATTAAATACTCTGAAAGATCTTCAGCCATCTTTTTAGTCAATGTTGTAACCAAAGTTCGATCACCTTGGGCAGTTTTAGATTTAATCATTTCTATCAAGTCATCAATTTGTCCGAGTGTTGGCCGCACCATTACCTCGGGATCAATCAATCCGGTGGGTCGTACGATCTGTTCGACAATTTGGTCACTAAGAGATAACTCAAATTTTGCAGGCGTCGCTGAGAGAAAAATACATTGGTTCAGCCTCTCCATTGTCTCTTCAAATTGCAACGGCCGGTTATCCATTGCCGAGGGCAATCTAAAACCATGTTCAACCAAGGTTTGCTTTCGGCTTCGGTCGCCTGCAAACTGACCGTGTAGTTGAGGTATTGCAACGTGGCTTTCGTCGATCACAAGCAAAAAATCTTTCGGAAAGTAATCCAGCAAAGTAAACGGCGGTTCACCAGATTTTCGACCATCAATGTGCATTGAATAGTTTTCAATACCGTTGCAATAACCGACTTCTTTCATCATCTCAAGATCAAACATCGTTCGCATTCGAATCCGTTGCGCCTCAAGCAATTTGCCCTCTGCTTCAAAAATCTTTAGGCGATCTGCTAGTTCGATCTCAATCTTGGCCATCGCGATACGCATTCGCTCCTCGCCCGCAACATAGTGAGTCGCCGGAAACACTACGACTTCTGATAAATCGCGCAATGTTTCGCCAGTAACCGGGTCGATCACACTGATTCGTTCGACTGTGTCACCGAACATTTCAAATCGAGTCACTGTCTCTTCATACGCGGGATGAACTTCAATTGTGTCGCCACGCACCCGAAAGTTTCCTCTGCCAAGAGTGAGATCATTTCGGTCATATTGCAGCCCAACAAGACGCGCCAAGATACTTCGCTGGTCATAGTCAACACCCACATGCAGCTCGAGTAAGTTACCGCGGTACTCGCCTGGATCACCCATGCCGTAGATACAACTGACCGATGCGACGACAATTGTGTCGCGACGAGTCAACAATGCGGCAGTCGCTGAATGTCTAAGACGGTCGATTTCATCGTTGATCGAAGAATCTTTTTCGATAAATGTGTCGCTCGACGCAATGTAAGCCTCTGGTTGGTAATAGTCGTAATAACTAACAAAATATTCAACACGATTATTCGGAAAGAACTCTCGCATTTCTTGGGCTAGTTGGGCCGCCAAAGATTTATTCGGTGCCAAAATCAAAGTTGGTCGTTGCACTTTTTCTATCGTCCATGCGATTGTCGCCGATTTGCCAGAGCCTGTAATTCCAAGAAGCGTCTGAAAGCGATCTCCTCGTTCAACACCCTCGGCAAGTTTTACTATTGCTTCTGGCTGATCACCCGCAGGGGTAAAAGGAGACTCAACTATAAATCTTCTATCGGTCATTTGAGAGATGTGATCCAAGACCACGCATTTTCAACCTGTCTTGAAAGTGCATCTCGATCACCCGAATTATCAACGACGTGGTCTGCGATCGCAAGTCGTTGCTCACGAGTTGACTGTGCTGATACTCTCGCCTTGGCGTCATCAATCGTCATGTTGCGTTGCGAAACAATGCGTTCGATTGCGATTTGTGGGTCGAGATCTACGACCAACACACCATCTAGCCCTTCACGTGGATTCTCGACCAGCAACGGAATATCTAACACGACGATTTTGTCTGTGGCACGATAGCTCTCAACACGCTCATTCATAACTCGGCGGACAACCGGATGAATCAGAAGATTAAGTTTCTTAAGAATTTTACCATCCTTAAAAACTTCGTTGGCTACAGCAGAACGATCTAATGATCCGTCCATTGCGACAACTTTGTCACCGAACATTTCGACCATGCGTAGAAAAATCTCCGCACCAGGTTTTTGCAATTCGCGAACGATCAAATCTGCATCGATGATTATTGCACCGCGCATTTCTAAAAGCCTTGAGACCTCTGACTTTCCACAACCGATACCGCCAGTGAGCCCAATGAGAATCATTTGGATCTCACCGTACCTAGAGCAGTTTGCTTGACGCTAATTAAAGAGCCTTCGCTCGAGAAGTGGTCTGTGTTTGTTTATTGAGGGGTTTCAGTTGCAGGTACCTCTGCGACTTCGACCGCTGGTGCGTCTGTTGAAACAACTGCATTTGGATCAAAAAACTCGGCCCAAGCTGACTCACGAGTTGAATCGTCTCCGCTGACCCAGTTGCCTTGTTCATCAGTTTGAAACTGACCGCGATATTCTTCTGCCAATTCTCCACCCTCTGCGGCTTGCTTAATTGACAAGCTAATTCGACGACGAGCAAGATCAAGATCAATAATTTTTACCCAGAGTTCTTCACTAGGTGTAACTACTTGTTCTGGTGCCTCAACATGGTGCGTTGACATCTCGGAAATGTGAACGAGACCTTCAATGCCATCACCAACTTGAACGAAACCACCAAACGGAACGAGTTTTGTGACTCGACCATAGACAAGTTGACCAACCTGATGGCTTGAAGCAAACTCTTGCCATGGATCTTGTTGAGTTGCTTTAAGCGAAAGACTGATTCGGTCGCGCTCGCGATCTATTTCTAGAACTTTTACAGAAACTTCGTCACCAATTTTTACGACTTCACTTGGATTATCAACATGCTTCCATGACATTTCAGAAACGTGAATCAGACCATCCATGCCACCTAGATCGACGAATGCTCCGAAAGCGACAACGCTCGACACTCGACCGGTACGAATTTCACCGATCGTGAGATTTTCAAGGAAGTCAGATTGAGTTCCTTTTTGACTTTGCTCTAATAGCGCACGTCGAGAAAGCACGACGTTGTTTCGTTGACGATCGAGTTCGAGAATTTTGGCTGTGATTCGTTGACCAAGATATGGCGCGAGATCGCGCACTCGTCGTAACTCAACGAGAGATGCTGGCAAGAAACCTCGAAGACCAATGTCAACGATTAATCCGCCCTTGACTGCTTCGATGACTACGCCTTCAACAGTTCCGTCGCTGTTTTTAATCTTTTCAATATCACCCCATGCGCGCTCATATTGAGCACGTTTTTTAGAAAGAAGTAAACGACCCTCTTTGTCTTCAAGTGTGAGAATCAAAGTCTCAATCTTCTCGCCTAGTTTGACAATTGTATTCGGATCAGCATCTTGCCGAATCGAAAGTTCGCGATTCAGAATTACGCCTTCAGTTTTGTATCCAATCTCTACGAGAACTTCATCTCGCGTAATTCGCACGACAGTGCCAGTGACTAACTTTCCTTCTTTTAGCTCGACCATTGTCTCGTTGATTGAGTCCGCAAAGGAAACATCGCGCTCAGTAACTTTTCGAGGGGTGTAATTTCCTTCTGAGTCGAAGGTTCCCATTGCTGGGGAAGTCATTATTGTTTGATCGGTTGACACAAGTGTTGCTTTCGGTGGATGGGAGAGGCGGATAGGACGCTTTAGCCTACCCGAGCTGCCTCACAAATTGCCGATGCCTGGGCGATTTAGCTACCAGTCTCTAGGACTTGGCCGACGCCCAAGTATCGCCCCATGCGAGATTGACCTCAAGCGAGACAGATAATTTGGCTGCCGAGCACATCGTGTCACGCACGAGTTTCTCGACGGCAACTTCTTCACCAGCTGAAGCCTCAAGAATCACTTCGTCATGAACCTGCAACACGAGTTGCGAGTCGAACTTGCCTACTTCTAATGCTGAATCAATACGCACAAGTGCAACTTTGAATATGTCGGCAGCAAGACCTTGTATACCTGAGTTCATTGCTTGACGCTCGCCTATTTGACGAATTCGAAAATTGGGATTTTGTAATTCCGGAATCGTTCTTCTGCGACCAAACAGGGTTTCTGTGTATCCGCGCTTGCGTGCCTCTTCGACTGTTTCATCCATATATTTTTTCACTCGTGGAAAAGCTTTGAAGTAGGCGTCAAGAATTTCACTGGCCTCGCTGACACCGATTGCCAGTCGTTGCGCAAGCCCGTAGGCCTCCATCCCATACGCGAGACCGTATGAGACCATTTTCGCTTTCGACCTTTGCTCACTAGTCACCTTATTTAATGCAACGCCAAATACATTCGCTGCAGTCACATTATGAACGTCAACATTATTATTGAATGCTTCAATCAAACCTGGATCATTGGCAAGATGTGCAATGCACCGTAATTCAATTTGATTGTAATCAGCGACCAAAAATCGCATTCCTCCACGCGGAACAAAAGCAGTTCGAAATACTTTTCCTTGTTCGCTTCGAATCGGAATATTATGCAGATTCGGTTGATCGCTGCTGAGTCGACCTGTTCGCGCTACGGTTTGATTGAATGTTGCGTGAATTCGCTTATCAGAGCCAACACTCGATAACAATCCTTCTCCATATGTCGAACGTAATTTTTCGACTTCGCGATACTCGAGCAATGGCTCAATGAACTCAGGCCATTGATCTTTGAGTTTCTCTAGAGTTGCTGCGTCCGTCGACGGGCCCGTCTTATTCTTTTTTCCAGGAGTCAACTTTCTATCTTCATAAAGAATCTTTCGAAGTTGCAATGGAGAGTTGAGATTAAACTCTTGTTTCGCGATCTGATGTAAATGTTTCGTCAGTCTTAGACATTCGCCAGTCAAACGATCGTTAATCGCGTGCAATTGTTTGCCATCAACAAGCACGCCAAGAAACTCCATTTTGGCCAACACTCGCACGAGTGGATGTTCTATTTCGAAATAAAGTTTGAGCAAATTTTGTTGCTCAAGAGCGTTGACTAAAAGATCTGCAACAACACAAACACCTAAAGCATTATTAGCCGCAAGTGCACTGGCTGAACTTTCTGAATCAACGGCGTCAAAACTTAATTGTCCCTCTTTGGTGCTCGTTGTAGATGGTGCAAATACGAGACCGGCGTAGCGTTCAACGACTTGATTGATTTCATAACGAGACTCGGATGGGTCAAGTAAATACGCTGCTATAGCCGTATCAAGCATCATGTGTTTCAAATCGATGTCAAGATGCAACAAACTTCGCAACAACGGCTTGACGTTATGACCACGGAATTGCCAATTATCGAGCAGAAATTTTTTCACAGCCGAATCAGTTAAAAGTGCCTTCGTGATCCAACTAACGGAGCGAGTCGACTTGTCAGTGACCACGGCGATCCCAAGCAAATCAGATCTTCCAGGGTCGCCGACCCATGCTGCCGCTGTATCGCTGACAGAATTAACTTCCAGAGCTGCAAGCGCCGAGTCTGCGTCTTTACAAATAGATACGACTGCATTCAAGACACTTACCGATCCTTGATCAGAGCCAACTGCAGATTGTGTTTCGTTAGACGCATCAGATGTAGAGGCATTAGTGAGATCAATTGGAAAGTGCTTAAAAGCTTCAATAAATCTTGCATTCATAGTACGAAATTCAAATGTTGCGAACATCTTCTTGACTTCATCTACTCGCGGCGTGGGCATCGACTGGTGTATATCGATATCAACTGGCGCATCCCGACGCAAAACCATCAATTTTGCATTTCGAATCACTCGCTCGCGATTTTCTATTAACGCCTGTTTAAGTTTGGGTGTCTGCTCATCAGCATGATCAAAAATATTCTCAAGCGTTAAATATTTTACGATTAGTTTGGCGGCTGTTTTCTCACCGACTCCCGGCACGCCATCTAAATTGTCGCTTGGGTCTCCGCGAAGCGCTGCGTAATCGGCATATTGCTTCGGGGTAACACCGGTTCGCTCGAAGATGCCCGCTTCGTCATAAAGTGCGTAATCACTTACGCCACGTTTGTTATAAAGAACTCGAATATGAGGATCTCGAACTAATTGATAGTTGTCACGGTCGCCAGTAACGATTATCAAATCATCGCCGAACTGTTCGGCGCGCTCGGCAACGGTCGCAATTAAGTCGTCACCCTCAAATCCGACTGCATCAATCGCAAAAACGCCCATAGCGGTCAACAATTCTCGAATCAAATCAAGCTGTTGATACAAAATATCCGGCTGTGCTTCGCGTTGCGCCTTGTATTCTGGAGCAGCCTCGTGCCTAAAGGTTTTTTCCTTTCGATCAAAAACGACAATTATTCCGTCTGGTTTGTGATCCCGCAACAGCGTCAACAGCATCGAAGTAAATCCATACACAGAATTAGTTACTTGACCACTTGCGGTAACCATGTCCGTTGGCAACGCGAAAAACGCGCGATACGCCAAAGAGTTGCCGTCGAGCACCATCAATTTCATATCTAGAAACTAGTCGCGTTTCGAGGTTGGTTTAGATCGATGTCACACGATTTGAAAAAATTATGGGTGAATCGCACCACTAATGATTCGCTGTGCAATTTCGCCCATTTTGACTCGTTCTGTCATTGCAAGTTTCTGGATGAATGCAAAAGCATCGCTTTCACTCATCGCATATTTATCTAGCAAAATACCTTTAGCTCGGTCAACAAGTTTTCGTATCTCAAGTTGTGCACCAAGTGCAGCCACCTCACCTGATAACGCCTGCATCTCGGCGAAACGCGCAATCGCCAACTCAATCGCCGGAACAAGGTCTGACTTTTGAAATGGCTTCACAAGGTACGCGAGAGCTCCTGCATCGCGCGCCTGCTCGATGACCTCACGCTGACTAAATGCTGTCAGCATCACAACGGGACAGATCTTTGTTTCTGAAATCAATTTCGCCGCTTCAAGTCCAGTCATCACCGGCATTTTGATATCCAAGATCACGACGTCTGGATTCATTTCTTTGACTAGTGCGACTGCTTCGTCACCGCGACCGCAATCGCCAACGACTTCATATCCTTCTTCTTCTAGAATTTCACGCAGATCAAGACGGATTATCGCCTCATCTTCGGCGATCACTATTCGAGTCGTCATTAAATTAAGCGCAACTCAATTAATAAGTTTGTCAAGCAACTGATCTTGATGCACCTGATGATCGGCAATTGCTTTGAGTAAATGATCGCGATGACGTTGAATAACTTCGAGATGCCGTTGTGCTTCATGATGTTCAAGTGCCGCATTTGGGGTTTCAGCAACCATCGCTCTGACTTCTTTATCGCGAGCGTCATCTAGGATAAATTCAAGTTGGTCATTTGTTATTCGCAATTCATCTTGCAACTCACGAATAGTCTGCGTTCCTCGACGTAGTCGTCTTTCAACGAAACGATCAGCGAAATTAGACAAGGGCACATATTTAAGTGTATTGAGAGAGAATTGCCGCAAAGTGCCCGAGATGGGAGTCGAACCCACACACCCTTTCAGATAACGGATTTTGAGTCCGTCGCGTCTGCCATTCCGCCACCCGGGCTTGCGCGTATATAGTACAGATTTTTAGTCGTTTTATTAGCCGGTTTATTAAATACAGACAGCACGCATCAGGTTCACAGCAACGACCTGATTTGCTTCTACTATGTACAGAACGATGAAGGGTTTTTAAAAGACGATGCTTGCGTTCACCTTTCCCGGTCAAGGGTCACAGCGGCCTGGCATGGGGCAACCTTGGGTTGGCCATGAGAGTTGGGATCTCGTTGATGAAGCATCAGAAATCGCAGGTCGCGATGTTGGTGCACTATTGCTTAGTGCAGACGCAGACACTTTAAAAGATACGCGCAACGCGCAGCTCACCACCTTTGTTTCAAGTTTGATGGTGCTTGATGCAGTTGAACGTCTCGGCTTTGAGCCAAGTCTTTGCGCTGGTCATTCGCTCGGCGAATACACGGCACTAACCGCTAACGGCGCTCTCGGATTTGACGATGGGGTTCGACTGGTGATTGAACGGGCGGCGGCAATGCATGAGGTCGGCCAAACATCGCCCGGAGTGATGTCTGCGGTACTCGGTCTCGAAGACGAAGATGTTGAAACTGCATGTCGTCGAGCTGATAGCGATGTTTGGATCGCAAACTTTAATGCCCCGGGCCAAGTAGTAATTGCCGGTTCATCTGAAGGTGTTGAACTCGCAAGTGTCCACGCCAAGCAAATGGGCGCGAAGCGGATTATGTCTTTGCCTGTATCTGGCGCGTTTCATACTCCATTTATGAGCGGAGCACGTGATCGATTGCGCGAAGCGATCGCGGCGGCCAAACCACGTGATAGTGATGTGCCGATCGTCTCGAATGTCGATGCCAAGGCACACAATCTCGGTGGGGAGTGGTCGACACTTTTGTCTGCACAGTTGTCAAGCCCTGTTCGTTGGCGGCAATGTTTATTGACTATGTCAGAAAATGGTATTCGAAATTTTATTGAACTCGGGCCAGGTGGTGTACTGACTGGCATGGCGAAGCGAACTCTCACAACCGCACGCACACTTAGTATTTCGACCCCTGATGAACTTAACAAACTAATCGAATGGATCGGTGAATCAGCCAAACCAAACCCAATGTTGTATGAAGGTGAACACCTATTTGCTGTTGAACGACTTGTCGTTAGCCCGAGTGCTGGCGTTTTCACTCCAAAGAATTCTCTAGCCGACGGTACGCGAATTAGCGTTGGTGATGTGTTGGGGATGGTCGGAGATCATGAAGTTCGATCACTATTTGACGGCGTGTTGCAAAACTTCATTAGTGTTGAGGGTGAACGGGTCACAGCGCATCAGCCAATCGCTTGGCTCCGGACTATTTAGGGCTCATCAATGCCGAAGATTCCAAATTCTGCTGTCAATGGTGTAATCACAGGCTGGGGTCGAGCGTTACCAGAGAAGGTCGTGACGAACGCAGACCTTGCCAAAACCCTTGATACATCTGATGAGTGGATAATCGAACGCACCGGAATCGAACGACGACATATTGGTGGCTCGACAGCAAGCCTGTCAATTGAGTCAGGGCGTAAAGCAATTGAAATGTCAGGCGTTGACCCGTCAACAATTGACGCTTTAATTCTTTCAACCACTACCCCAGACCGAACGGTGCCAGCAACGAGTGCCGCAGTGCAACACGGGCTTGGTCTGCGATGCGGAGCGTTCGATGTGAACGCCGCCTGTTCAGGTTTTGTTTACGCACTCGTCGCGGGCCACGGACTTCTGGCGATCGGATTGAAAAGAGTTTTAATTATTGGCACCGACACTCTTTCACGAATCACAGATTGGACAGATAGAAACACAGCCATTCTTTTTGCTGATGGATCAGGCGCAGCCGTTCTTGAATCTGTTGATGGACCCGGTCAATTATTGGGTTGGGATATCGATGCTGACGGCTCGTTAGAAGATCTTCTTTACGCCGAAATCGGCGGAACATTAAAGATGGAAGGCAAAGAAGTTTTTCGCCGCGCTGTACGAATCATGGTTGACTCTGCAGAAAAATCCTTAGCGGCCGCGGGTTTGACATCAAATGACATCACACTTGTCGCACCTCACCAAGCCAACGTTCGCATCATTGAGGCAGCGTGCAAGCGACTAAATATTCCAATGAGCAAAGTCTCGTGGGTTGGCAACGAGAGCGGAAATACATCGTCGGCTTCTATCCCACTGGCATTATTTGAGGCTGCGGATACGAATCGTCTTAAGACTGGTGACAACGTATTGCTGGTTGGCTTCGGAGCAGGTATGACTGCTGCCAGTGCAATCATAAAATGGAAGCAACCATGAGCCGTGTTGTACTAATTACCGGTGGTTCAAAAGGAATCGGACTCGCGTGTGCTCAGCATTTTGCAAATCTAGGTGACAAAGTCGCAATTACTTATAACAACACGAAACCAACGAGTGATTTTTTTGCGGTCAGATGTGATGTAACTTCGCAGGCCGAAGTTGATGCCGCATTTGCAGCCGTCGAAGAAAAGTTTGGCACGGTTCAAGTTCTTGTCTCAAATGCGGGTGTCACTAAAGATTTGCTTCTGCTTCGAATGAATGAGAGCGATTTCACTTCGGTGATTGATGCGAATTTAACTGGGGCATATCGAGTGTGCAAACGCGCCACTCAAGGAATGCTGAGGGCAAGATCTGGTCGGATCATTTTGATGTCTTCAGTTGTCGGTCTGCTTGGTTCAGCAGGTCAGGCAAATTATGCCGCTTCTAAATCGGGCTTGGTTGGTCTCGCCCGCTCGCTAGCGCGAGAACTTGGGTCGCGTTCGATAACCGTGAATGTGGTCGCACCTGGTCCTGTTGAAACAGATATGACGGCTGCGCTAACTGATGAACAACGCGCAAAAATGATCGATGCGGTACCTCTTGGTCGCACAGCGACCCCCCAAGAAATTGCAGGCGTGGTTGCATTTCTTGCATCCGCAGATGCCGCATACATCACGGGTGCAGTAATACCAGTGGATGGCGGATTAGGCATGGGGCACTAGACTTCTCGCATGGACCAACAACTATTTGATCGATTTAAAAAATGTGCAGTTGATGTTTTGGCGGTTGATGCTGGCAAAGTGTTACTTGAGGCAAAATTTAAAGAAGACCTAGGCTCAGACAGTCTTGACCTCGTTGAATTTGTAATGGCACTCGAAGAAGAATTCGGTATATCAGTACCGGAGAGCGATCTTGAAGGTGTCGACACAGTCGGCAAAGCGTTCGATCTCGTTACTTCGAAAGTCTCCTGATTTTCTAAAGCCTTAATTTATGCAAGGAGCAGGACATCGAGTTGCGATAACGGGCTATGGCGTTGTAGCACCTTGTGGCATCGGTAAACAGAACTTTTGGAAGGGACTTCTTGGTCCCGGTTTGAGCGGTTCGCATACTGTTGAAATTGAAAATTGGGACGCGACACCTTACTTCGCCGGTCCAAAAGAACTTCGCCGTGCGGATCGATGTGAGCAATATGCTCTTGCAGCCGCACATGAAGCACTTACGCAGTCCGGCGATCTGCCTTACGATCGCGGACGTATCGGCACGATCTTCGGTACCGGTATTGGAGGTTTACGCACTCTAGAAGGTCAGGTTGAAGTTCGAGTCGCAAAAGGCAAAGAACGAGTCTCGCCATTCTTGGTTCCAATGATGATGTCGAATGCGTCTGGTGCAGCAATTTCGATGCGGCACGGCTTTCGGGGTCCTGCTGAAACTATTTGTACAGCGTGTGCTGCTGCTACACATGCACTTGGTTACGCCGCGCGACAAATTTCATGGGGAATGTGCGATGCAGTTATTTCAGGCGGTTCAGAATCGGCAGCAACAATTACTGCGGTTGCAGGTTTTGAAAATATGACGGCATTGTCAACTTCGATGGTTAGTAAACCTTTCGACGCAACTCGAGATGGTTTCATTTTTGGCGAAGGCGCAGCCGTCTTCGTGCTCGAGCGACTTGATTTAGCAATCAAACGCGGGGTAAAAATTCTTGGTGAGATTGTCGGTGCAGGTAGCAACGCCGATGCCCACCACATCACTGCACCGTCGCCAGGTGGCGTTGGAGCAGCGGCATGTATGCAACTTGCGCTAACCGATGCTGACTTATCACCACAAGACATCAAACAAGTCAATGCACACGGAACCTCGACGCCATTAAATGACGCTGCCGAAGCGCAAGCAGTGTCGAAGATTTTCGGAAAGACCTATCCACCGATGACCTCAATCAAAGGTGTGACTGGTCATCCACTTGGCGCAGCTGGGGCTCTTGAAGCGGCCGCAGTATTGCTTTCCTTTGAGCATCAATTGATTCCACCAACTGCTAACACAACTGTCGTTGATTCTGAAATGGCGATTGACGTCGTCATCGGTAAGCCACGTGAGTGGGAGCCAGGCCCGACAATTTCAAACAATTTTGGTTTCGGTGGCCATAACGGCTCAATAATTATTTCGCCTTATCTAGATTAATTCTTCAGGCATCAACGATTACGAAAAATAATTCGCATTGGCATGCGACTTCACCATTAACTGTTGCTTCGCCCAAACCTTTACCTGCTCTTGCCGAAATTCGAGTCAGAGTGATCGACATCTCAAGGGTGTCACCAGGAACCACCTGTCGGCGAAAACGCGCTGAATCAATACCACCAAACAGCGGCAACTTATTCGCAAACTTTGCATCGCTAAGAATTGCGATTGCACCTACTTGAGCAATGGCCTCACACATCAAAACCCCCGGTAATGTTGGTCGCCCTGGAAAGTGCCCAACAAAAAAATCCTCTTCGCCGGTTAGTCGCCAAATACCAGACGCGCTCTGACCAGGGTCTAGCGCGGTGACTTGATCCACGAAGAGAAATGGCGCTCGATGCGGAATGATCGAAGAAGGTTCTGGAAACTGGCTCACTTCTCGAGAGCCTTTAGAAGATTCTTAGGCGTGTCTTTCGGCGAGATTTTGTACCACGCTTGTTCGATTTTGCCTTTTTCGTCGATCAAAAATGCCGACCGCACAATACCCATATATTCGCGACCATACATTGACTTCTTTTGCCAAACTTTGAACGACTTGGCAACGACATGTTCTGTGTCTGCAAGCAGTGTGAAGCCGAGGTCAAATTTTTTATCAAACTTAAGTTGTTTAGTTGAGTCATCAGGACTAATACCGATTATCGCTGTTTTGCCAATTAGTTTACGAAGATCCCTCAACAAACAAGATTGCTCAGTGCACCCAGGCGTGTCTGCCTTTGGGTAAAAATAAACCAAAACTTTCTGTTTTGGAAAATCTTTCAGAGATACTTTTTTCTCGTGTTGGTCAAGTAGCGAAATCGCAGGCGCCTTATCTCCAACTTTCAACATATTGATAATTTAGCGTGCCGCAATACTCTGGCTATCAAGCGCGAGTCGAACCTCTGCAACATAATTGCCCACAGCGTCGGGCCCATCATCTAGTAACCGTCGTACTACAGAAGCACCTTGAATCACCCCATCCGCCACGACACACGCTTGCTGTGCTTGCTGAGCATTAGAAACACCCACGCCGACCAAAACTGGCACATCAGTAATCTTTTTTAACCGTGTCGCCATTGATATCGCGGTCGTAGCCAATTCTGCTCGCTCACCAGTAACACCCAACAAACCTACGGCATATACGAAACCACGAGTACGCGCTACCACACGAGGCAATCGCTGGTCTGGTGCAGTCGGGGCCGCAAGCATAATTGTTTCGATACTGGCTTTATCAGCCTCTTCACACCAAGGACCTGATTCTTCGAGCGGTAGGTCCGGAACAATCGCAGCAACTACACCCGCATCACATAATGCGTTTGCGAACCGTTCGTGTCCGGCGCGAAACACGGTGTTGTAGTAGCACATCACAATCAGCGGAATCTGCACATCGACAGTTCGTAATTCGTTAAAAATCGAAGTTGGTGTTGCACCGTCACGCAATGCTTTTTCAGAAGCTTGTTGAATCACCGGGCCATCCATGACTGGGTCGGAAAACGGGATTCCGATCTCAACTGCGTCAGCGCCATTGGCAGCCGCAGCCCGAATCGCGTCAATCCAACCTGTAAGTCCACCAGTTATATACGGCACGAGAATTTTTCGCGAGGATGAACGCGCACCGCGTAATCGCGATTCAAGGGCGCCAAAACTAGACCGTTCAGTATTCATCAGCCGGGCGATTCACCCAAGATTGACATCATCTGTGCAACATCTTTATCGCCTCTACCTGACAGATTCATCAGCACTGTTTGCCCTTGAATCTTTGGAGATTCTTTTGTGATCCACGCAACTGCGTGAGCACATTCAAGCGCAGGGATAATTCCTTCAGTTCGTGCCAGCAACTGAAAGCCTGCGATCACTTCTTCGTCGGTGACGCTTGGATACTCAGCACGACCAACAGAAGCCAAATACGAATGCTCAGGGCCAACACCCGGATAATCAAGCCCAGCACTAATCGAGTGAGCCTCTTGAACTTGACCGTGTTCATCTTGCATCAAGTAACTCTTCATACCGTGCACAACACCTGGCACACCGCGACCAACAGCCGCACCACCAGCAGGCTCAACGCCGATCAAGCGTGTGTCCGCATCAATAAAACCTGAGAAGATACCCATTGCGTTTGAGCCCCCGCCAACGCACGCCACAACAACATTCGGATCTTGACCATCAAACATCACATTAAATTGATTACGTGCTTCTTTGCCGATCACACTTTGAAACTGACGAACCATAAAAGGATACGGATGCGGACCCATCACTGAGCCGATTGCGTAATAACTTGACTCAACAGTTGCAACCCAATCACGCATTGCTTCATTGACTGCATCTTTTAACGTTCGGCTACCTGAGTTGACAGCTTCAACTTGGGCGCCAAGAAGTTTCATGCGAAAAACATTAAGTGATTGTCTTTCAACATCGACGGCACCCATGTAGACCTTGCACTCAAGACCAAGTAATGCTGCAGCAGTTGCAGATGCAACGCCATGTTGACCAGCGCCCGTCTCTGCAATAATTCGCTTTTTACCCATTCGCTTTGCCAGCAAGGCTTGACCAAGCACACTATTTATTTTGTGTGAGCCGGTGTGATTTAGGTCTTCACGTTTAAGAACCAAACGGATACCAAGTTGCGCGCCAAGATTATGACACTCGGTCAATATCGAAGGTCGTCCTGCATACTCGCGCAATAGATCATCTAGTTCAGTTCTAAAAACAGTGTCATTCCATGCAGCATCAAAGGCCGCTTCTAACTCTTGGCATGCAGGCACTAGAGTTTCCGGTACAAATCTTCCACCAAAATCACCAAACCTGCCGTCAGGACCCGGAGTGAGTAATTCGCGAGTTACGAATTTGCTAGTCATGTCTCACAACTTAACTGTTAGAGGAGCTCAATTGCCTTACATTAACGAACTGCTCGTGCATTCGTGATGAAATCTCTCAACTTGATTCTGTCTTTTATTCCTGGAGAGATTTCTACACCAGAACTTACGTCAACTCCCCATGGCGACACAGCTCTGATTGAATCAGCGACATTAGCAACTGTTAATCCACCTGACAAAATGACCTTTAATGCTTTTGGAAGTTGCTCTAACAAAGCTAAGTCATAACCCGTACCAGTGCCCGGGTGCGCCGAATCTACCAAGACCATCTCGGTGCCGTAGCTATTAGAACTAGACGCTTCCGCCGATCCTGCAATCACCGATTTAGCAACCCATCGAACTTCGGCACTAACTTCGGCGACTTGCGCCCTTGATTCGTGACCATGAAGTTGAGCGCCCACCAACCCAGCTTCATGCACGGTGTCAATCACATGTCGAGAATCTTGATCACGGAAAACACCAATTGTTAAAATATTTGAAGGCAATTGTTTGACAATTTCTCGTACTGCGTCCGTAGAAATCTTTCGCGGTGATTCTGCAAATAAAAAACCTAAAGCGTCTGCTCCAAATGCGACTGCATCTAATGCATCTTGGGTGTTAGTGATTCCGCAGATTTTAATAAACATTTAGACGAGCAATTGACGAACGCTATTTGAGATCTCATTCGAAGTAACTAGAGACTCGCCAACTAATACGGCGTCATAACCTGCATCTCGCAAACTACGCGCATCGTCGCGAGTTTTGACACCAGATTCAGCAACACGAAGAACATTTGCAGGCATCATCGCAGCCATACGCACGGCACGTTGGTGGTCAACCTCAAACGTATGTAAGTCACGTTGGTTTACGCCGATTAACGTCGCACCATTCTCAATGGCCAATGTGAGTTCTGTTTCATCATGCACTTCAACAAGCGCATCCAAACCCAATTCAATTGAAAATCTGAAAAAATCCGATAGTTCGGATTTCGATAGTGCTGCCGCGATTAGCAATACGCAGTCGGCTCCCATAATTCGAGTATCGCAAATATCATGCCTTGAAACTGTGAAATCTTTGCGCAGTACCGGCAGATTCACCGACGTCCGCGCTTGCTGTAAATCGCTCACCGATCCCCCAAAAAACTCTGCGTCGGTCAGAACTGACAGACAACTAGCACCACCCTGTTCGTAACTTAGAGCGATTGATGACGGATCTAAATCGCTATTAAGCGAACCGCGCGAAGGCGAACGTCGCTTTATTTCTGCGATTACTGCAAGATTATTAGCCGAATTTACACGCAACCTCGCAGCAAACCCACGCGGCGCAGGAGTACTCATCGATTCGGTTATTAATGCTTCTAGATCGCGATCATCTGCTTGCGCAATTTCACGATGCTTGGCAAGAATCTTGTCGAGATACAAGATTTAGATCCCCTTGCCACCAATCGGTGTGAGAAATGAAAATTCAGGAGCGGAATCAACAAACGGCGCGAGACTCTTTGACCATTTTCTAAATGCATCTGAACCGCTGTGTGCATCGGCGCTTGCCTTATCTGCGTAAAGTTCGTAGAACCAGACGACATTGGCTTCGACAGAATCATTATGGATCGCGTAGATAGTCGTGCCGGGCTCTGATTTTGCATTTTCAACGCCCTCCAACGCAATCTTGGTAAAGGCATCAAGTTGACCTTCTTTGATTTTCAACTTTACGATTACTCCAATTTGTGACATATTCCCTCTCTGCTATTTGTTAAAAACTAATTAGACTAGAACCCAAGTATTGTCTGAAATTCACTTAGCAACGAATCAATCGGGACTCGATGTTGATTCGTGCTGTCGCGTTCGCGAATAGTTACTGATTTATCTTCAAGTGAATCGAAATCGACCGTAACACAATAGGGAGTACCAATCTCATCTTGGCGTCGATATCGGCGACCGATTGCTTGGGTCTCGTCAAAGTCACACATATAACGCGCACCCAAAAGAGAATGAATCTGCTTAGCAAGAGGCATCAGCGTGTCTTTCTTTGACAATGGCAAAACAGCGATTTGATACGGTGCCATTCTTGGGTGCAAACGCAGCACGGTTCTTGGCTCATCGTTCACAACGTCTTCGTCGTAAGCAGCCAGGAGAAATGCAGCCATAGTGCGATTAACTCCTGCTGCTGGCTCTACTACAAAAGGAACGTATCTCTCATTTGTCGCCTGATCGAAATATTCAAGTTTTTGTCGCGAGTGCTCGGCATGCTGTTTTAGGTCGTAGTCAGTTCGTTGTGCGATGCCTTCAAGTTCGCCCCAACCCCATGGAAACTTAAACTCAATATCACTCGTACCAGCCGAATAATGAGATAGCTCATCTTTCGTGTGCTCTCGAATTCGCAACAAATCTGCTGGAATTCCATAGTCGATGTACCACTGCAAACGAGTCTGGCACCAATACTCGTACCACTTAGTGCTCTCGCTTGGCGGCACAAAAAACTCGAGTTCCATTTGTTCGAATTCGCGTGTGCGAAAAATAAAATTACCTGGCGTAATCTCATTGCGAAAACTTTTACCAACTTGGGCAATGCCAAAGGGTGGCTTTTTACGACTTGTTTGCAACACATTAGCGAAATTAACGAACATCCCCTGAGCAGTTTCGGGACGCAAATAAACAGTTGCACCTTCACCCTCAACAGGCCCTGCTTGGGTCTGAAACATGAGATTGAAAGCACGGGCTGGCGTAAAGACACATGCCTTTTTAGATTCAGGGCAATCGCGATCTTCTAGTTGATCTTCACGAAATCGCCGCTTACAAACTGTGCAATCAACCAATGGATCACTGAAATTGCTTAGGTGACCACTGGCTTCAAATACTTGTGGTGCGCCAAGGATTGCGGCATCGATCAGAACTACATCATCACGTTGCTGGACATTAGATCTGATCCACGCATCTTTAACATTTCGCAGCATCAATGAGCCAAGTGGCCCGTAATCATAGGAGGATCTGAAACCACCATAAATTTCACCGCTCGGATAAACAAATCCGCGACGTTTACAAAGGCTGACTATTTGGTCAAGATCTTTCGCTGGCACGCGTTAAGGCTATTACATGAACACTCTGTTTAGCGTTCAGGATGTTCGAAAACTGAAACTGAACGCAACTTTCTTTCAAGGTGGTGCTCCATGCAATGTGTAGCAAGATCTGCAACCTCTCGTGTGGCGAAGTTCTCAGGCAAAGCCAAAACTCTATTTAATTGTCCGCCAACAATGTCCTGAATAACTTTGAAGGCCTCTAATGACAAATTCGTTCCGGTGCGACAATCACGACACTGTGCCCCACCCTTGAACATGTCGAATGCAATTAGATACTCACCACCGACGCCACAACCAACACAATTATTTACCTGTGCGCCGACACCCTCAACGACCAATAATTTAAAATAAAAAGCAGCCAATACTAACGAAGAATCATTTTCATTAAGCCAAGTCAGCGCACCCGCGAGCATTTTATATAAATGCGCGGTCGGCTCTCTATCCATACCGAGTTGATCAACCGCCTCAAGCATCGCCAGGCCTCTAGTAAGGCGATCTAAATCGGTGTACAACCCTCGTGCTGAACTTACCAATTCAACCTGGCTAACGATGTCGAGATCTTTGCCGGTCGTAGAAAGTAGTACGTCAATGTGGCTAAGCGGCTCAAGTCGAGCGCCAAACTTAGATGTTGTCTTGCGCACGCCTTTAGCGACAGCTCGAATTTTGCCATAGTTTTCAGTCATCATCACAATTATTCGATCGGCCTCACGCAAGTCGTATGTTCTTAATACAACTGCCTTATCGCGATACAGACTCACGAATCAATACCACCGAACCTGCGGTCGCGTCGCTGAAATTCATTGATTGCCATCTGTATATGTTCAACATCACAACGAAGCCAAGGCACATCTAAAAAAACAATTTCACTGTACGCAAGTTCCCAAACTAATGACTGTGGAATTATCGTTGGAGGTCCGAGGATTAAAGTCAAATCTGGCTCACCAGATGCTGGCGCAACAATTGTTGCAGCAAGCTTCGCCTCATCGATGAATTGATTACTGCTGAGTTGTGCAACTGCACTAACGAATCGCTGCTGACCGTCAGGGCAAGTATCAATCACAACGAGCAAACCGTCTTCCGAAATAATCGAAACCCGGTCACCCGTGACTAGACCGCCCTGCGAAGAAACAATTGTGCTGCTGATCTTTGCTTTATCATTCGCATTATTGTCACCCCCATAAGGACAAATCGTTAGGTAACGAACACTTTCGCCACTTACTGCACGCACCAAAGCGTCTATCTGAACTTTCCATTGTTCAGGAGTTGTGGCGAGCCATTCAGTCAGGTTGCCCGCACACACGAGTACATGCGACAAGTCCCCGGTTTGACTATGTTTGGTGTTCGGCATTGTTCTATTCTCACACTTATTCTCACGCCAATAAAGCACCTGTTGCTTAATCTTCAGTTAGTAGCGTTCTAGAGGTGACTCACAAGCCTGTTCATGTCGCATGCATTATGGACGGCAACGGTCGTTGGGCTCGCAAACGCGGTCTGCCGCGAACAGCTGGCCACACTGCAGGCGAGGAGACTTTATCTGATGTCGTTAGAGCAGCATCTAAGCGCGAGATAAATTATCTGACTGTTTTCGGTTTTTCAACTGAAAATTGGGTCCGCCCTCGGGCAGAAGTTAAACATATTCTTGGTCTCCACAAAAAGCTTTTTGGACGTATCGCCGAACTGAATGAAAACAATATTCGAGTTAATTGGATTGGACGACCGTTTGACGAGGAAGGTTCTAAAACTCCAGTATTTGTGCAACGTGCAATTCGAAAAGCAATTCAAGACACTGCTAATAATACGGGGATGGTTTTAACAGTCGCGTTCGATTACGGGTCTAGGGCTGAATTAACTCGAGCAGCACAAAAATTAGTGGGCAGTGACGAAATTTTGAATATAGAGAATCTCTCGAAACATCTCTACGACTCTTCGCTCCCTCCAGTTGATGTATTGGTTCGCACTTCTGGCGAATCTCGAATATCAAATTTTCTTCTGTGGCAAATCTCAAAGTCCAAAATCTATTTCACTGACCGTCCATGGCCTGATTTTGATGCTGTTGAACTTGACGCTGCGCTTGCGCTAATTAATCACTGAAACAAATAGCATGCCAAATAATCTTGCAGATCAAGAAATTTTAGATGCCTTACATCAAGTAACTCACACAATCAAAAATTCAGAAGAACGACAAGGCCAAGATGAGATGGCCGTGCTCGTCGGTCGGGCACTCCGCAACAACCGCCATCTAATAGTCCAGGCTGGCACCGGCACCGGCAAAACTCTCGGATATCTAGTGCCAGCAGTTAAGTCAGGTCGCAGAGTGGTTGTCTCAACCGTTACCAAAGCTTTACAAGATCAACTTTCACAAAATGATCTACCACTACTGGCCAACGCACTAAATGAAACTCTTGATCATCCCCTCACCTGGACAGTTTTGAAAGGTAGAAGTAACTATTTATGCAAACAAAGAATTGCCGAGTTGGCCGATCGTGCGCAATTTCGATTAGAACTCGATGACGTTTCACCGAAAAGCAAGGCAGAAATAAAAAAACTTGTTGACTGGTCACAAATTACGGTTACTGGCGACGAGGGCGAACTTAACTGGCAACCTCAACGACAAGCTTGGTCAATGGTCAGCGTGACTAGCGAAGAATGCCCGGGAGCATCGCGTTGCCCACAAGGAGATTCATGCTTTGCCGAGCGTGCCCGAGCACAAGCCCAGACATCCGACATTGTTGTAGTTAACGGTTGGCTTTACGCACTTGATATCAACGCCGAAGGAACGATCATTGGCGAACATGATGTCGTTATTTTTGACGAAGCCCACGAACTTGAAGATGTTGTTAGCGAGTCGTCTGGCTTAGCAATTAGCCCGAGCCGCATTGCTGGTGTCGCCTCATCAGTGCGAGCGATTATTCGCGAAGATTCAATCTCGGGCAATTTCGCTAAAAGTGCAAGCCGATTGCGTGATCAACTTGCACCACTAATTAATCAACGAGTGGCGCTGCCACTCAACAGCGAATCAAGAGAAATACTAAACGAATTACGTGGTCGTGTTAACGAAGCACTTGAGTCATTACGCACGATTGCCACTAGCGATGATTCGGCGAAACAACGCAAACTTCGAGCCCAGTCTCTCTGTACCCGTCTGATCGGAGATTTGGATCTTGCACTTCAAGACCGTGCGGGTTACGTCGCGTATGTCTCTGGCACTACCGATAGATGTTCACTTGAAATGCAACCACTCAATGTTGGTCCGGCACTCTATGAATCTGTTTGGTCAAAGCGAACTGCGATATTGACAAGCGCAACAATCCCCACAAACTTGCCAGCAAGAGTCGGCCTTCCAACCGAGAAGTTTGACGTCCACAATGTTGCTAGTCCTTTTGATTATGAAAGCAATGCTTTGCTCTATTGCGCGGCACATTTACCAGACCCAGCGCAAGGAAACCGAGACAAAGCGGTACATGCCGAAATAGAACAATTAATAATCGCTGCCGGCGGACGAACTCTTGCACTGTTCACGAGTTACGCACGATTGAACGCCGCATATAGCGACTTGAGCGAACGACTCGATTTTGAAATATTAAAGCAAGATGACCTGCCAAAGATGGAACTTTTGCGAAAGTTCGCAGAGAGTGAATCCACATGTCTGTTTGCAACACAAAGCTTTTTTCAGGGTGTTGATGTTCCTGGATCAACTTTAAGTCTCGTAATTATTGATCGGCTACCATTCCCTGTGCCGACTGATCCGCTATTGAGTGCTCGGCGCGAGGCGCATGGCAAATCAGCCTTCACCGCAATTGATATTCCGATTGTTGCTACGAAACTTGCTCAAGCTTCTGGGCGCCTAATTCGAACCCAGACAGACATGGGTGTTGTCGCAGTATTGGATCCTAGGCTCGTGACAAAGGGCTATGGTAAAACAATTATTTCGATGTTGCCCTCAATGGAGTTTACAAAAAGCATTGCACGCGCACAAGAATTCTTAAGTTACGCAGTAAGCAATCTGTAGCCAGTTCCACGAACGGTCACAATAATTTTAGGATCATCTGGTAAGTTTTCTATCTTGACACGCAAACGTCGAATGTGAGCATCGACTAACCGACTATCTCCAAGATATTCATAACCCCAAACTATTTCAAGAAGTTGATCACGAGACAAAACATTGTTCTGATTTTCAAAAAAAACTTGGAGCAGTCGATATTCGGTTTTAGTTAATGGCAGTTCGACACCATTCTTGAGAACGATTCCTTGGTGCGGTCTGAATTCAATATCGCCAACAATAAATCGTTCAATGTTTAAACCGGCGGTCGAAAGCAAATTCGTACGTCGCAGTGCCGCACGAATACGAGCCGCAAGTTCTTTGGCGACCACAGGCTTCGTCACATAGTCGTCAGCCCCAGCTTCAAGCCCAGCCACTAAATCATGAGTGTCTGTTTGAGCTGTAACAATAATTATCGGAACCAGACTTTTTGCGCGCAACATGCGACAAACTTCAAACCCCGACAGATCTGGCAACCGCAGGTCGAGTAACACCAAATCCACCGAAGTTGAATCAAACGCCGATAAACCCATCAAGCCATCCGCGGCCTCAACGATTTCGTAGCCCTCGTCTTCGAGCGCAAGTTTTAATGCGACCCGAATGTGATGATCATCTTCGATAAATAGAAGCCGCTGCATGACTCATATTCTGCCCCAATAATTGAAAATGTTACATAAAAAGCACACTTTTAGATGAGATTTGTCATATCACGTAAGCAGTATCTAATAACACACCGGCGGGACGTCATGCTCCCCCTTGACTCCCGTCGGTGGGGGTTTAACAGCAATCCGCAATGATTAAGACGTGACAAAAACCCCAGAGACCTCGCTCGTGATCTCGCGAGCAGCATTAGTCACAAATCTGCGCAACTGGCGCGGTCTTCGTGGACGCATGATTTTGTATTTTAGTCTTGCTTCATTCGCTGCGGCACTGGCTCTCAGCATTGTTACTTATGCATCAACCCGAACATACCTACTCAAACAGAGAACAGAATTTGCCACACGTCAGGCATTCAACAACGCCCAACTTGTACGCACCGTGATATCACTAAATTCAAGTGATGCCGGAGATTTGATGTCGAATATTCGTAGCGAGCGTGGCGGTTACGCAGTGCTTCATCTTGGCGACTCTGACTCTTTCTATCCGCAAGAGCCCCTGCGATTTACTCAATCTAATATGCCAACAGAATTCGTTGCTAAAACTTTGTCGGGAGTTACCGGTCGCCAGCGCTTCTTGTTTGATGGAGAACCCTATGAAGCCGTCGGTGTAAATATTAAAGCGATTGACGCACAATATTTTGAGGCTTTTCCGCTCAGTGATGTTGCTCGAACATTGTCTACGATTCGAAACACATTAATTCTTGGTGTTTTATTGATTACACTTACAGCCGGTCTTCTCGGACTAAGTATTAGTAATCGTGTGCTTCGCCCACTTAGACGAGTAACTTCGGTCGCAACCGATATTGCGTCTGGTGGCCTTGACATTCGACTAGCCGATGAGACAGATCCCGAACTTGCTCGACTGGCGACTTCGTTTAACAACATGGTTGATGCGGTACAATCTAGAATTCAACGCGAGACAAGATTTGCTAGCGATGTCAGCCATGAACTTCGATCACCAGTTACTGCTCTAGCGGCTGCAATTGAAGTGCTACAAGCACGACGCGACGAACTCAGCGAACGAAATCAACAAGCTTTTGACATAATCGCAACACAAGTACGACGTTTTGATCGCACAGTTTTAGATTTGCTCGAACTTTCTCGGCTCGACGCCGGCGCAGGAGCGACCAACGAGGAAACAATTCATCTCGCGAAATTCGTTCAACAGGTTGCAACACGGCATGGATTTAGTGAAGTGAATTTCACATCGACACTTGATTCAAGTGACGAAATTATTTTGGATCGCAGAAGAATCGAACGGATAGTTCTGAATCTTCTCGAAAATGCTCGCGACCATGCTGGTGGGGCGACCGCAATCTTGGTAACTGGCGACCAAAACGAATTAACCATCAGTATCGAAGATCAAGGCATTGGAGTCGCACAGAGTGAGCGAGATCGAATATTCGAACGGTTTGCACGTGGTACATCATCACGAAATAGCGCGGGTAGCGGCTTAGGACTTGCGATTGTTCAAGAACACGCTCGTGCTTTACACGGTAGAGCATGGGTTGAAACTAGTAGCTCAGGTGGTGCAAGATTCATGGTTTCAATCGCGAGAAAATCGCCGACCGAGACAAACGAATCGCAACCACTATGACTGTGAATACAACAACAAAATATATAGTTCTTCGGAGCAAACAATTCGGTCGACAGATAGTTATTGTTTTGCCCTTGATACTTTTCATCAGTTCTTGCGGAGTACCAACCTCAAGCGAGTTTGTTCAAATACCTGAAGCAAACATTCCATTTGAACTTAATGTCACATCAACGACGACGACCACATCAACATTACCTATCGTGGTCAACAGAAATTCAGATGAATCAGATTCTCAAAACGCCGTGTCTGAGATTGTTAGCGAGACAGTTGATCTTTACTTCATCATTGCCAATCGTCTGGTGGCGACCAAAATTCAAATCGTTAGTCCCGCTACGACCACTCAGGTACTCGCTGCCTTAGTTGCTGGCCCTCCTTCGGGTGAAGCTGGTTCGGGATTGCGTAGCGCAATAGCATCTTCGCTTCAGGCCGAAATCAATGTCACAAGAGGAATCGTCGTAATCGATGCCAACAATTTCTTATTAGCTGGACTTTCACCAATTGACCAGCGTTTAGCAATTGCTCAACTAGTACTAACTTTTACCAGTCGACCTGGTATCGGTCAAGCCAAATTCAGTGTTAACGGAGATTTGATTGCAGTCCCGCGTGGGCGAGGCGACTTGAGTAAACCAGGTGATCCAGTCAGTTATGACGACTTCACTTCATTACTCGCCGACCGCAACGGCTAGTCAGATTCGAAACTAATAGAATCTGAAAACCACTAATAGCCAAGTCGTTCAACACGTTCTGCGCGATGTTGCCAATCTTTATCAACGACTACGAATAATTCAAGATAAGCACCATCAGGCATTTGTTTGCGAACCTCAATACCGACCTTTTTCAAAAGGTGTCCAGACTTACCGATAACCATTCCTTTTTGACTTTCGCGCTCAACAACGATCTCACATCGCACACGGGGCCACTCCCACTCGGTCACCCTCGTAGCAATCGAATAGGGCAACTCATCTCGTGTTACTGCCAACAGTTGCTCACGAACGAGTTCTGCAATCCATTGCGCCTGCGGTGTCTCAGAAACCATTTCGGCGGGAAACATTGCCTCACCCTCAATGGCTCTTTGTCTCAACGCCGACAACAGTATTTCAACCCCTTCACCAGTTTTTGCAGACACTGGAAAGTACTCAGCAGCTCCCAACGAAGAAGCCGTCGAAAGTTGTGCCAGGATCTTGGCCGAAGAAACAGCGTCAGTCTTGTTCAATACGACAATCGCCTTTGAAACATCAAGTTGCTGACTTACCCACTTATCGCCAGTACCGACTGTTTGAGTTGCGTCAAGCACAAGACAAACAACGTCAACGTCGCGCATTGACTCGAGAGCCGTTGCGTTAACTCGTTCACCAAGCGCAGTAGTTGCTTTATGTAAACCTGGCGTATCCACGAAGACCAACTGTGTGTCAGCAGTTGTTACGATTCCGCGAACTCTAGTTCGTGTGGTCTGTGGCTTATCTGAAACGATGCTCACTTTCTTGCCAATGAGCGCGTTCAACAGTGTCGACTTGCCAACATTGGGTCTTCCGACAAGTGAGATAAACGCCGTCCGCACGACAGAAGGCTACCGAGTATTCATTGCAAGATCTGGCACAATTGAATGATGTTAAACCTTGACTGGCGTAAATGGTTCGACCGAATGCAACCGCAGACATTGCAGATTTCGACGATGTTGCTCTACCTGAATGGTTTTTTTGCATTGATGAGCGTCGTAGATCACAATGATTATCTCGGCTACATTCGCGATCGTTACTGGTTTGGCTTTGTAATCGGTCTAGCTGTTGTGGTGTCACACGTTTTCGGCGGGTTACTGATGGCCAACGATCGCAAGCTTGGATATAAGTTCGGCGTGGTAGCCGCATTCTCGCCTTTCGTGCTTCGCTATTGGGCATTGAGTGATCTCGCAAGTCGAGCAGGTGGACAACTAAGTCTTTATCGCAAGATCAGTGGCGGCAATACGACCAGCTTGATTTTCGAGATCGCTTTGTGTGCATTATTGTTACACACCCAAAGTAGATCTCATCAGCGCATCTGGTATCGCTAGAAGAATCAAGCTCTCGCCAATTAGATCGCAAGTGGCCAAATCTGCCAAACTTTAACTATGACAAGACTCATCATCAAAGGTGTCGACGAACTTAAATCGTTAGTTGGCAATCACCTCGGTTACTCAGATTATTTGACAATCACACAAGACCAAGTAAATCGATTTGCAGATGCAACCGGCGATCATCAATGGATTCACATTGATGTTGAGCGTGCTAAGGCTGGCCCTTTCGGTGGACCGATTGCACATGGATACCTCACCTTGTCGCTTGGCCCAGTATTTCTTCCACAAATATTTGGTGTAGATGGTGTAGCGATGGGTGTCAACTACGGTGCTAACAAGGTTCGCTTTCCATCCCCGGTACCAGTTGGCTCAAAATTGCGCGCAGGCGTCAAACTTCTTTCAGTTGAAGACGTCACTGGTGGTGTTCAAGTGACGCTTGAAACCACATTTGAAATCGAGAACGCCAAAAAGCCATCTTGCGTAGCCGAAGTTGTTTTCAGGTACTACCTCTAGGAGCAGTTCGTTTCTAGATATCTCTAGCGAAAATTGTTCATAACTTCGGCGAATAGTTCGACACTCTGAGTACTTGGATAATCTGCACACCACGGGATAAACCCGCTGCAACCCAAGTCAATATACTTTTGAACCTTCTCTGAAACTTGTTCAACTGTGCCAACCAAGTTTGCATTTTGCCAATCATCAAAAGCGTCACCTCGCAAACTAAGAGAGCCCTCAGCTTTAAGTTCTTTCTCAGTGCGACGAATGAATACATCGGGTGACCAGGTTTTTTGAATCTCCGATTCGTCACGACCGACTGCTAGACAGTGTCCTTTCAAAACTTCAATTTTGTGCGCGAACTCCTCCGGGGTTCCACCAAAATTCGAATAATTGGCGTATCGAGCAACGACTCGAAGTGTGAGTTGCTCACCGCCGCCGCCAATCCAGATTGGGGGGTGGGGTTTTTGTAATGGCTTAGGGTCGCAATTACCGCGAACCATCTTGTAATGCTTGCCGTCGTATGTTGTTTCTTCATTCGTCCACATTGATCGAACAATCTCGACGCACTCTCGTAACATCGCGATTCGCACTTTGGGCTCGGGAAAATCAAAGCCATAGCCGCGACATTCATTTTCGTACCATCCGGCACCAATCCCCCAATCAAGACGACCGCCCGAAATCACATCAATCGTTGAAGTGATCTTTGCCAGCAAACTTGGTTCGCGATACAAATTGCAACCAACCATCTGACCGAGTCGAATTTTCGTCGTCAACTGACTAATAGCAGCCATTACTGTCCAACATTCAAAAACTGTCTCATGCGCTGGACGTGGCACATTATGAAAATGGTCGTAAACCCAAATCGAGTCGTAGCCAAGTTTTTCGGCAAGTTGCGCAACCTCAATAGTTTTCTGCCACTTCGCTACAGGGTCAGCAATACTCACCAACTCCATCTTCCAACCTTGTGGTATAAATACGCCAAACATAATGTGTTGTTTTGCTGAACTCATAACGGCAAATCCCCCGTTGCTGTTTTGGTCGAACCGTGATCTTTATACGCAGCAATTGTGCGTTGTGCGATTCGCATTTGGTGTATCTCATCAGCACCATCCGCAAAACGACTCCATCGCGCTTGTTGCAACATGTGCGCAAGTGGCGTATCAGTTGAGTAACCAAGTGCGCCGTGTACTTGTATCGCGCGATCAATAATTCTCCACAAACTATTTGCTACGAAATGCTTGGCCATTGAAACTTCCGAAATAAACGAATGACCGTTTTCGAGTTTGTACGCAGCGTGTAAGACCATCAATTTGCATTGATAGAGCTCCATTGCTGAATCCGATATCAACCACTGAATGCCTTGTTTTTCGGCAAGAATCGAACCATGCGAGTAACGCTTAAGTGCGCGGTCAACCATCATGTCAAGCGCGATCTCAGCTTGACCGATCCAACGCATGCAGTGAGCTAAGCGCGCTGGTCCGAGGCGGTATTGACCTAACAAATGACCTTGTCCTCGTCCGCCCAACATATTTTTAGCCGGAACTCGAAGATCTTTGATTTCTATCTCACAATGATTGTGCCCACCAGACATTGTCTCGACATCGCGAACAATATTGAAACCCTCGCTTGGAATATCAACGATGAAACAAGAATTCGCAGCCTGAGGTAAGTCTGGATCATCTTCGGTTCGCGCTACTAACAACGCAAATTTCGCTCCACGTGCGCCGGATATAAACCACTTATGGCCGTTTAATATCCACTCATCGCCGTCTTGATAGGCATGAGTCTTAATCAATGTGGGGTCACTACCCGCCACTTCTGGTTCGGTCATCGCAAAGCAACTTCTTGATGTGCCTTCGCACAGTGGACGAAGATACTTTTCTTTTTGTTCCTCGGTACCCCAATGCAAAAGTGTGTGTTGGTTACCCTCGTCAGGAGCTTGGGCGTTCAACACGAATGGTCCGATACTCACCTTGGCGGCTTCTGCCGAAACTGCAGCCATCGCTGTTGGACCAAGACCCATGCCGCCCCATTCTGCTGGCATATGCGGCAACCATAAATTCCATTCATTGCGGGCGACACCACGCAATTTGACAATTGTTCGAACCACAGCGCTGCGATCCTTCTCATCAGTCGCTTCCCACTCAGGTCTAACCCGAGTGTCCATAAATTCGCGCACCTTTAAGCGAACCTGTTCTACTTCGGGTGAAAAAGAAAAATCGATCATAAAAAACCCCTTCGACAGTTTGGCAGATCAGAGAGACACATTTGTCATCGGTATATCTACCATTTTGGCGTAGTCTGCAGAGCATGAATTCGTCAGCCAAACATAAGCGCAAGTGGGATCGTAATGATTTACCGCAAGGTTCTGAAAAAGTGGTCGCTGTTCAAGAAATGTTCGATGCGATCGCCCCGCGCTACAACTTCGTAAATCGCCTAATGACCTTCGGATTAGATAAGAAATGGCGTAGACACACGATTGATTCGTTACTTTTACCGTCGGGTTCTCGAGTTTTGGATCTTGCGAGCGGCACTGGCGATCTTTGCATTGCATTACGACAGAACGACTTTACGCCTCTCTCAATAGACATCTCACTGGGCATGCTGAAAGCTGATCGAAGTGGTTCTCCGAGAAGCCAAGCTGATATCCAGAGACTTCCTTTCCCAAATGCAAGTGTCGATGGAATCACATGTGGGTTCGCACTGCGAAATCTTGAAAATCTGCAGACATTTTTTACCGAGATTGCAAGAGTCACAAGGTTCAAAGGAAGAATCGCTTTATTGGATGTCGGTATTCCAACAAGTCGCTTTGTGCGGTTTGGCAACGCAATTTATTTCGGCAAGATTGTGCCATTAATCGGTGGCATATTTTCAGATCGAGCCGCGTATAAATATTTGCCACGTAGTGTCGCCTACTTACCCAAACCCGAGATAATTACCCAAATGCTTGAAAGCTCAGGCTTCGCTGAAATTAAACACGAGCAACTATCAGGTGGACTGACTCAGCTTTTTACTGCAACCCGAAATTGAAATGCGTGCAGTTACTAAATTAGTTTCGCAAATCACAGATAAGCCATTAGACCTAACTGGCTTCGCTAAAGAGGATGGTTTCCTGTTCACAAAAAATGATTTAGGCATTGCTGCACAAGGTGTCGCAAAAAGAGTCAAACCAAGTGAAGTTTTATCAACTCTTAATGCCATCGATCATCAAAACTTGACGGATATTTCAAGCTCTGGCCCTATCGCTATTGGATGCATTCCGTTCGACATCAATCACCCACATGAGTTTCTAATCCCTCATGTTGTTGTCGGTAGAACACCAAACAACGAGGAGTGGATCACAATAATTGACGACGCCAAGCCGGATTTTGTGCGAGAACCAAATAACTTAGCGACAAACGGAACTTTTACTGTTTCGCCAGGTGTCGCTGTTGAACATTATTTAGAAGCAGTGCGTGCAACGCGCGAATCGGTACGTAATGGAGATTTTGCCAAGGCTGTAATCGCACGAGATCTTGTAGTTACTTGTGATACGGCTATTGACTTGGATGCTGTTTTGTTGCGCTTACGCGACACATATAAATCTAGTTACCGATTTCTCTTTAATGGATTTTTCGGTGCATCACCCGAATTGTTGGTTTCAGTAAACGGTGCGGAGGTAACAAGTAACCCACTTGCAGGTACAGCGCGACGGACTGGCGATAAACAATTAGATTCTCAACTAGCGGAGCAACTAATCGCGAGCACCAAAAATCAGTTAGAACATCGAATCGTTATTGATATGGTTCACGACACTTTATTGCCGTGGTGTTCATATCTTGACTGGCAACCAGAGCCATCAATCGTCGAAATTGGCAACGTTCAACATTTAGGCACAGAGATTTCTGGTCGATTGAGTGAACCCCGACCATCAGTGCTTGAACTTGCCTACGCTCTAACACCGACACCCGCACTCGGTGGATACCCCCGCGAAGAAGCCCTGCGACACATACAAAAAGTTGAGGGATTAGATCGAGGACGTTACGGTGGCGCCGTTGGCTATGTCAGCACAAATGGCGATGGTTGTTTTGCAGTATCTATTCGTTGCGCCGAGATCACTGACAATCGACTACAGGCGCGATTATTCGCCGGTGGCGGAATCGTCGGTGACAGTGAACCACTTAGTGAATTGGCCGAAACCGATGCAAAGTTTCAGGCGATGCTCGTAGCGATCACACAAGATCATTGATTGATATGTATAGCTACAGAGACCATCTGATTAATTCGTTCATGTACCCGCACATTTTCACTACGATCAGTTGCGATTCTAATTAGTTGTGGCCCACGAATCACCAGCGCGTCTAATAATTGGTCAAGCGTAGAGACTGATGTCGTCTCTAAACCGTGCGCCTTAGCTAATAGCAACAGGTCGGCATTATGCGGTGTTCCGAAAACCTTTTCAAATTTCGCACTATCAATCAATGCAGCTTGTGGCAGGAAAGAAAAGATACCTCCGCCACAATTATCAATTAATACAATCCTCAAATCGACATCTCGAGAGATCAAATTAATTAGCGCATTTGAATCATGCAGAAACGCCAAGTCACCTATCAATAAAAATGTTGTCGCCCTACTAGATAACGCAACGCCAACGGCTGTCGAAATTACGCCATCGATTCCATTAACTCCACGGTTGGCATAAACCCGTAGTCCAGATCGCGGTGCAGCGAACCATTCGACATCTCGTATGGGCATTGAGCTCGACACAAATAGATTTGAGTGCTCTGGAATTGATCGGCAAACGGCGCGAGCGATCGCGGGTTCACTAAGCGAAAGCTCATCAGCTAGAGAACTATTTATCGCATGCTGCGCCTTCTCTTCGGCGTCTGACCAACTTTTCATCCAGGCAGAATCTTGACTAGAAACGAATTTTAAAACCCAGTTACTGATTGCACTCAGATCTGACACGATATGCAACTTTGTCATCTGCTCCGGATCGATCAGCACCGGCGTACTGGTAACGACAACTTGAGTTGCTTTAGTAGCGGCAAGCCAACTATTAACAACTTTAGAAACCAGTGGTTCACCAAAGCGCAAAATAACTTCAGGTTTTTGAGAATTGGCAAATTGCTCATCACGCAACATTGAATCCATTGCACCGATAACGACTTTATTGTCTTCGACACGAGCACCGCTACGTGGATCAGCCAACACTGGCCATTTCATTTTGTTGGCGAGTTGCAGCAAGCCGCTGGCGTCACTCACATCCGCACCAGCGATTATCAAGACGCGACGCTTTTTAATTAGTCTCGACAACCTTCGGCGCGTAATAAGATCTATTTTTCGAAAACTATTAGCACGAATTATCTGATCAGTGATTGGCTTTAACTGCTTTGGCAGTTCATCTGAAATACCAATAAGTGGTTCTCTGAATTGTAAATTTACATGTACTGGCCCGGTTGATTTGTCTAAATTTGCACCTAACGATGAATACCATGCATTTCTCGCCAAAGTACGCCACTGATTTTTCTCGCGATCCACAGCAACCGGGGCATTGATAAAGTTTCGCACCGATTCGCCGTATAGATTTTGCTGATTAATAGTCTGAGGTGCACCAACATTTTGCAACTCTGGTGGACGATCGGCTGTGCAAACCAAAATCGGCACTCGAGCATGGTCTGCTTCGACAACGGCAGCATGAAACTCAACTGCTGCGGTGCCCGAAGTGCACAATAGAATTGCTGGTTTCTTTGACGCTTTACCGATTCCTAAAGCGGCGAATGCCGCACTACGTTCGTCATGAAAAATATGCAACTCAAGTTCGGTACGGTCAGCGAGCGCAACTGCCAACGGTGTCGATCTAGATCCTGGACAAATGATGGCATGCCTCACTCCGCATTGAAGCCATTCATCAACCAGCGTGGCGCAAAAGGTAGCAGTAGTCGTTGCCGAGGATCTCATGCCTCTATCGTGGCAGCAATGAGACTAGAAATCTTCTCCGACGTGGTTTGCCCTTGGTGTTTTATCGGTAAACAGCGGTTCGATCGGGCGGTTAAGAACCTCACGACGGCTGGTTTTAACATAAATCTTGAAGTTTTTTACCGACCATTTCAACTTGACCCGACCGCCCCACTCGATGCGCCTACACCTGTTCGCGATGCTTACGCTAAGAAGTTCGGCACCCCGGAACGCGCAAGTGAGATTCTTGACCATGTGACTTCAATTGCCTTGGCCGAAGGTCTTAATTTTCGAATGGATATTGCTCTACGCGCCAACACTTCTCGCGCACATCAATTAATTACTTACGCCCAGACGACTGACCTTGACCATACAAAATTAAAAGAATTACTGATGATTGCATATTTCTGCAACGGAAAAGATATTTCGAATATCGATACTCTGATCGACATCGCCACGACTTTTGGTCTCGATAAGTCACAAGTTTCACAATTATTGAAATCTAATTCAGGTCAAGATCAACTCGAAGCAGAATTGATTCGTGCTCGCGACATAGGTGTAACCGCGGTACCGACATATATTTTCAACGAGCAATGGTCAGTGCCCGGCGCTCAAGATAGTGAGACGTTCGAGCGGGTTCTGAAAAAATTAACTCAAGAAGAGACGAGTTAATTAATGCTCACTAACGATACTTTTGGCGTTGGCGAGCGTCTCGTATTCGTTCACGGATTCACTCAAACTCGAGATTCTTGGCGAAGTCTTACTACGACGATGAGCGCAAACAACGAGATAGTTCTCGTTGACGCACCCAACCATGGAGAGTCGATTGACATTTCACTGAACTTAGAAAACGGAGCAAATGCAATCATCGAAGTCGGCGGATATGCCACATATATTGGTTACTCACTAGGTGCGCGGCTTTGTCTGACTGCTGCATTGTCTAATCCAAAACAAATCAGGCGTTTAGTTCTCATCAGTGGAACTGCAGGCATTGAAGACTCGATAGAACGACAAAATAGAATTACCAATGACGAACAACTCGCAACTCGAATTACTCAAATTGGGATTCATTCTTTCATTGACGAATGGCTAGGGTCACCAATGTTTGCTGGGTTGACAACCGCTACGAACCAGCGTGAGATACGAATCAGAAATACGGCTAGCGCACTTGCAGCAAGCCTCAGACTTTGTGGCGCCGGAAACCAACAACCAACTTGGTCGCGTCTAAAAGAGTTGAGCATGCCTGTTTTGGTTATCGCAGGTCAAAGGGATACAAAGTTTGTAGATCTTGCAACTCGAATTACTGAATCAATCGGCAGTCACGCTCAACTACAAATTATTGATCACTCTGGGCACTCGCCTCACCTTGAACAATCTGAAGAGTTTCTAAAAGTATTGCAAAGTTTTCTGAAACACTAGGCCAATAACAGCCCAATACTTAGGGCAACCGCGGTCAGAATTTGCGTTCGTCCAGTTGCGCCGAGCACATCAATCAATTCTTTACCGACGGCACCTTGCGCTACTTTTCGAATAGCTGGTCCAGCAGCAAGTAATCCAAGCAGGCCAATCAGCGTGGTCGGAGAATCAACCGCCATCAGGATAATCGCAAGACCCGACACGAGCACTAACAAATAATACATTTGGCGAGTGCGTTGGTCACCGAGACGCACGGCTAAAGTTCTTTTTCCGACGAGAGTATCACCCGGAATGTCACGCAGATTGTTGACTACGAGCAATGCGCATGCCAAAGATCCAACCGCAATTGATGCGACAATACTCTGAAACGTGAGGCTCTGAATGACTACAAACGTTGTACCAGTTGTGGCTACAACTCCGAAGAAAATGAAAACAAACAATTCTCCGAAACCGTAATAGCCATATGGCTTTGATCCGCCGGTATAAAACCAACCTGCGGCGATACATGCCACTCCGACTGCGAGTAACCACCAACTAGTAGTGGCAGCAAGAATCAAGCCGAATATCGCCGCGATGCCAAAAGCAACAAATGCCGCCCGTTTTACTGTTTTCGGTTTTTTCGCCCCTGAACCAACAAGGCGCATTGGCCCAACTCGATTCGCATCAGTACCCCGAACACCATCCGAATAATCGTTTGAGAAATTAACTGCCACCTGTAACGCCAAACTAACTATTAATGCAAGAAAACCATTAGCCCAAATATGTTCGACAGAATTAACAACAGACGCGCATGCAGTCCCAACGAGCACCGGTGCAATCGCTGCGGGTAAAGTTCGCGGGCGCGCACCCTTGATCCACAAATTAAGTGATTGTTGCACGGTCATAACTTTACATTAAAACATCTACGATGAATGAGTGCATTTACTCGTTGCCATTGATATGAAACCGAGTCGCAATTTTTTTAATCACTTGAATAATATTTGGGATGAAAGTGACGCCGTATTTCCAATTGATCAAAGACTCCCACAATCGGCAAAACAACAACTACTTAAAAATCTCGGAGCTTCGTGGGTCATCACAGAGGATGGCAACAAAGTCAAGTTAGACAATGGAATTCAAGTTGATGCCGGTGATGCTCTAGTGATTGCTACTTCCGGAACGACAGGTAAACCTAAAGGTGTAGTTCATACGCACGCATCAATCACGGCATCAGTGATCGCAGCCGGAAATCGGCTCGGTTGTTGCTCAACCGATCATTGGTTGTCATGTTTGCCTTTGGCGCATGTTGGGGGATTATCTGTGTTGCTGCGAGCCCAACATTATAAATCTGAGTTAACAATCATTGATAGTGTCGATCAGACATCATTAAATGATGCAACGACATTAGGTGCAAACTTGACATCACTTGTGCCAACCGCTTTACAAAAACTTAACGTCAGCAGTTTTAGAGCAGTTTTGGTCGGCGGGTCTGCGATCCTCAGAGAACTACCAGCGAATGCGATCACCACATATGGTCTAACTGAAACAATGGGTGGAATCGTCTATAACGGTAAGCCATTAGACGGAGTGGCGATTCGTCTCAGTAGTAACGGCGAGATTGAAATCCAAGGTGAAATGCTATTTCGTAAGTACCGCGATGGCACTGATCCTAAAAGCCCAGATGGCTGGTTTACGACTGGCGACCTCGGAGAAATCGATGACGGTGTTTTAACAGTACATGGACGTCGAGATGATTTGATCAACACGGGCGGCTACAAGGTTTGGCCGACAGTAGTTGAAAATTCAATAAATCAAATCGATGGTGTTATCGAGTGCGTTGTCATGGGCTTACCAGACACACAATGGGGTCAAACAGTTTGTAGTTGGATCGTGCTTAAAAATCTAGATACATCTCTAAGACTTGAAGATGTGCGTCGGCATGTAAAAGAATCGCTCCCCGATTATTGCGCTCCTCACAAGCTGTTTATTGTCGAACACATCCCGCGGTCGGCAATAGGCAAAGTGCTGACCGTAGAACTATCAAAAATTAAAAGTCTGTTCCATGAGTGAACAACATTCGCATACTTCACATCATTTGCCAAGGTCTTATTGGAAATTATTTTCATCCTCAACAATTTCTAATCTCGGTGACGGAATGGTTGTGGCCGCTGGTCCATTACTTGCGCTTTCGCTAACCAACGATGCGCGGTTGATAGCAGCAGTCACATTTGCCGCTATGGTGCCGTGGCTAATCTTGTCGCTTCCCGCTGGTGTATATCTAGACCGAAATGATCGACAAAAAATTATGTTTCGAGCCAATCTTGTACGCGGCGTTGTATTCGCATTTATCGCTATTGGCGCGGCAACGGATCTTCTAAGTATTTATACGTTGATCGCGGCAAGCGCCGTAGCTGGCGTATGCGAATTATTTTTCGACATGAGCTCTCAGGCAATTCTGCCTGCGATCGTAGATCAAGACTCACTAGAAGTAGCCAACAGTCGCCTATACATCTCGCAGATCATCAGCAACGGTTTCGTCGGTCTACCTTTTGGTGCTTGGATTTTCATTTTTGCAATAGGCGCACCTTTTGCGGTTAACGCTTTGGCGCTAGTCATCGCCGCACTTTTAATTCGTTCAATCAAGGTTCGTTTAGTTATTGACGCTGTTGATAAACCACATGCCTCATTTTCAACTGAACTAAGACAGGGATTGACTTGGTTATGGAAGCACGATTTACTCCGCACGCTGGCAATAATGCTCGGAGTTGCAAACATGTGCGGTATGTTCGCACAGGCGGTCTTCGTGAAGTTTGCTCGTGACGAACTCGGTTTGGGTGCTCGAGGCTTTGGCATATTGCTCGCGGCAATTTCTATCGGCTCAATTTTAGGTGGCGTGATTGGTGAAACCCTTAGTAAAAAACTTGGTGCGACCACAGCGATAATTCTTGCGTATGTGATTTTCGGCATTTCCGATGTCATTCCTGGGCTATTTCCAGAGATTTGGGCTGTCGCTCTCAGCGGCATCATCATGGCAGTCGCTGGGACAACTTGGAACGTGATCACGGTGAGCATGCGCCAGCGACTTATTCCTCCTGAGTTGTTTGGCCGGGTAAACAGTGTTTACAGATTTATCGGCACAGGAAGTACAGCTATTGGAGCACTAATCGGTGGTCAAATTGCTTTTTCGTTTGGTTTGCGAGCCACTTATCTTGTGTCAGGTTTTGTTTTACTAGTAGCACTGATTACCCTCAGCCCGGCATTTTTTCACGCCGCGAAGATTTACATCGAACCTGAGTGAACCCC
>ERZ889217.101-NODE-101-length-54031-cov-19.241329_pt1 | contig 54031 bp, 66 predicted proteins | sample MGYA00521098_ERZ889217 | MGnify/ENA primary metagenome ERZ889217 (study PRJEB32303, sample SAMEA104408613) | aquatic metagenome | biome: Brackish water; feature: Pelagic; material: water | place: Baltic Sea | collected 2014-06-10T22:04:00 | depth 2,362 m ... | reverse complement strand
TGCAGAAAAGGGGACGCAGCTCAATTCGCGGCAGGCCTACCTCGTGGCCGTAATGTGTGCGTGAGCTCAAGTCTGGCAGCCGTTTGCGAAATCCAGCAATCGGCCCCGTACGGCGCGCCGCGAGCGACGCTTTTTCTAATCGCCTGCTCCTCGCCAGTTGTTTGAGGCTGGTTGACGCGATCGAGCCATCCTGCGGGCCTTGGGACCGGCCACGGGCTGAGAATGGTATCCGACACGACCGAGGCGTTTGCGCGATGCCAGGCACTACCGAATCTCCACTTCTCCGCACGGCGGCAAAGATGAGCCCGCAATGGATTTCGTTCCACGTATCGAATCACCGCCAGTAGATGTTCATCTTCCTCAATCGGGAACGCCTTGAATCGCCCTTGGTAGAGATGGCCAGTTCCAAGGGTACGGTGGCTTGTATGCCAACGCATCGTGTGGGTGTGGGTCAACCACCGGAAGAAGCCGGAAACCTGATGATCGGCGTCCGGACGGACGACAAAATGCCAGTGGTTGGGCATCAGGCTGTAGGCGAATATCGGCAAAGGTTCCTTCTGGAGGGCATCTTGCAACACCGCAGTAAACGCCTCGTAATCGGCAATCCGCTCAAAGAGCGGGAGCCTGGCGACCGCGCGGTTCAGCACGTGGTAGCAGATTCCGGCAGGGCAATAGCGCGGACGGCGAGGCATGGGCAACCGTGGCTCTCTTCACGTGGCTTTTGAAAAGACACGGAGTAGTGTACCGGCGTACACAATCGTACGCAAGAGCCGGAAAAGAGCTGCGTCCCCTTTTCTCAGACAGCGACGCCGGCTTGGAGCCGGGCGGCGGGCACGGGGAACTGGTCGGCCAAGTCTGCTACCTCGCCGCGGACCCGTGCGAGCGTGGCAGCATCATCGGGCGACTTGAGGGCCTCGAGAATCCAGTCTGCGATCCGCTGCATCTCGTCGGTGCCCATGCCCCGCGTGGTGATCGCTGGTGTGCCGAGGCGGATGCCGGAGGGATCCATCGGCTTCCGCTCGTCATAGGGAATCATGTTCTTATTGCAGGTGATCCCACAGCGGTCGAGCGTCTCCTCGGCAAGTTTGCCGCCGATGCCCAGGGGGGTCACGTCCACGAGCATCAGGTGGTTGTCAGTGCCGCCGCTGACGAGTTTTACGCCACCCGCAGCCAAAGCTGCCGCCAGGGCCTGGGCATTGGTGATCACTTGCTGTCCGTAGACTTTGAAATCGGACCTGAGCGCCTCGGCGAAGGCCACCGCCTTGCCGGCAATCACGTGCATCAAGGGGCCACCCTGCGTACCCGGGAATACCGACCGGTCAAGATTCTTGGCGTGCTCCGCCCGGCACATTGCGATCCCGCCGCGGGGGCCGCGAAGGGTCTTGTGGGTGGTGCTTGTGACAAAGTCGGCCACGGGCACGGGATTGTCGTGGACACCGGCGGCAACGAGGCCGGCGTAGTGAGCCATGTCGACCAAGAGCTTGGCCCCAACCTCGCGGGCGATGTCCGCGAACTTGCCGTGAGGGATTTCGCGGGGATAGGCGCTCGCACCCGCCACGATCAGTTTCGGCCGATGCTCTCGGGCGAGGCTCGCGATTTGGTCGAAATCAAGCAGGTGATTGTCCCGCCGCACTCCGTAGTGAATGAACTTGTAGAAGATGCCCGAGCTGTTCAGTTTCATGCCGTGGGTGAGGTGGCCACCATGCGCCAAATCAAAGGCGAGCACGGTGTCGCCGGGTTGGAGCGCGCACAAATAGACTGCCGAATTCGCCTGGCTGCCCGAGTGAGGCTGCACGTTGACATGCTCGGCCCCAAACACGGCCTTGAGCCGCTCGCGGGCCAGATCTTCCACCTTGTCTACGAACTCGCAGCCACCGTAGTAGCGACGGCCGGGATAGCCTTCGGCGTACTTATTGGTGAGCACACCGCCCACTGCCTGCATCACGGCCGGGCTCGTAAAGTTTTCGCTGGCGATCAGCTCCAACCCCTCCGCCTGCCGCGTCTGCTCGGCAGCGACAGCCGACCAAACCTCGGAATCCTCTTGTTCGAGAATGTTCACGGTGCAACTCCTAGGACAGAACCAGAATCGGTCCAGACACGAAACCGTCGGGGAAACTCATTCTTAACCGCTGATTGTGCGACCGCCCAGCCGGGGCGTCAACGAACCACCGTGGCGGCCGTTTCAGTCGAACCGCAGCGGCTCGGGCATGAACGTCACGAACGGGATCAGGAAACAGGCGATCCCCAGGGCAGTGCGGAATGGGTCGAGAGGCTCGCGTTCTTCCCGGATCGGTGGGTGGTCTACCCCCAGGAAGGTCACAATCACAATCAGCGCCACCCAGTTGGTTTGTCCGGTGATGATCACCGCCAGGATCGCAGTGATCAGGGCGGTGCGGGCCACCCAGTTGCCCCGCCGACCGAAGACCGCGTAACAGACGTGACCGCCGTCGAGTTGGCTGACGGGAATCATGTTGAGACCGGTCACCAGCAATCCCACCCAGCCGGCCATGAAGAACGGATTCGGCGCGATCGTCATGTCCGTCGGCAGATCGGGCCGCACAATCGCCTGAATCCAGGCAGCGAGGGGTGCCATCGCGAATGGATTGTTCTCACCCACGCTGCCGCCGAGCAGCCCGAGCGTCAACAGTGGGATCGCCACCACGAGGCCCGCCAGCGGCCCGGCCACGGCGATATCAAACAACTGCCGGCGGTCAGCCCGGGAGCCCTCCATCCCGATCACCGCCCCGAGCGTACCGGTCAGCAGGATTGGCATCGGGATGAAAAAAGGAAGCGTGGCCGGTATGCCGTGGACCTTCGCGGCGATGAAGTGGCCCGCCTCGTGGGCGGTGAGCACGGCCATCACGGCCGCGGTGTATAAGAGCCCCCTGCCCCAGTGCTCCTGAACCGCGGCGGTGATATCGGCATCGTCGACGCCCAGAAGCAACGGCTCCCAGCCGACCGCGCCGGCCGCAAATGTGGTGATCGCCGTCAAGAGATAGAGCAGCGACTGCAGCCGCACTCGGGGCCTTGGCCGAGGCCGCGACTGAAGCAGGGTTTCCAGATCGGATTCAGCGTGATGCAAGGAAGGGCTCATGGCGCGGTATTTTGGCAGAATACTGGCTTTTGCCGGCATCTGGTAAGCTACTTCCGATTTTGCCCCACCACTCCGGGAATCCTGGCTGCCATGCGCACTCCCTCCCACCGCACTGATTCCAGCTGGTTGACCCTCGCGGCCCTCGCTCCGCTCATGCTCGTAGCGACCGCCCGCGCCGCCGAGCCCACCGTCGTCGCGGCAGTGGGCATCGACGGTTACGCGGACATCAAACAGCAGCTCGGCTGGCTCGGCAACCAGGTGGGCAGCCCGCAGCTACCAGCTCTGGCCGAGTCGTTCGTGATGATGGCCACGCAGTTCAAGGGGCTGGCCGGCCTCGACGCCAACCGGCCGCTCGGCGTGGTTGTGACGTCCAATCCCACCAACGAAAACGAGCCGGTCGTCCACGCCTACGTTCCCGTCAAGGATCTCGCCAAGCTGCTCGACGTGTTCAAGGGGGTAACCGGCCCGGTCCAGGAGGCGGGCGGCAAGCGGCTCCTCGCCTTGCCGAACGGCATACGGCTGGAAATCACCGAGCAGAACGGCTGGGCTATCGTCGCCCAGCAGGGCAGTGTCTCGGGTACGGCCGGGCCGGAAGCGATCATCGAACCGTTGGTGAAAGACTTCTCAATCGGCGTGCGGCTCTTCCCAGCCGCGATGCCTGAGGGCATGCGGGAGGCGGTCCGTCAGATGGCCGAGCAAGCAGCCCAGCGGGCGGCTGAGCAGGGACAACAGGTCGATCCCGCGGCCCTGGCGCTGGGACTCAAGAGCCTCGAAACAGTCGAGACGCTCACCTTCGGCGTGGCGATCGACGGGCCCGGCGATGAGGTGTTTTTCGAGAGCCAGACCGTGATGGTACCGGGCTCCCCAGCCGCGGCCGGCTGGTCGGCCGCCGCCAAGAGCGATGCCGGTCTGGGGCTGCCAGCGGCCGCCGATGGCAAGCCGGCTGCCGCGCGGGCCCACTACACACAGGACATCACCAAGGCCAATCGGCTCGCGATCGAAGCCACGCTCGTGCAGCTCCTGCCCGCGGGTAGCGGCGACCCGATCACCGATTCATTGTTTGGCATCACCCAGGATCTGCTGGGGGCGATGCTCGACGCAGGCGGGGTCGACGCGGGCCTTGTCGTAGACACAAGCGCGGCCGACGGCGACCACCCGCTGCCGGCCGCCACGCTCTCGGCTCGGATCAAGGATGGCCCCGCCCTTGAGAAGCAGGTGAAGAATCGGCTCAGCCGCGAAGGCTCGCTCCCTCGTGAGGCGACCGCCAGGTTCGACGTAGGCAGGGAGGCTGGGGCGAACCTGCACGAGATCACGATCGACATCTCGGGCCTGCCGCAGGCGGAGGTGCTGGGCGAAAAGCTCGTCGCCACGCTCGCCGTGGCCAACGACCGGGCCCATCTCTTGATCGGCGGTGATGTCAAGAAGCAGTTAGCAGCCGCGACCGCCGCCGGCAAGCAGGCGGCAGCCGCGAGCCAGCCGCTGGCCGGGATCGACCTCTCGGTCGCCAGCCTGCTCGGCTATGCCGCTCAGTTGAGCGAACGCTTCAATCCCGAAGACCCGGTTGGCGAGGTCATGGCGAGGGTTGTCGAGGATGCTACCGGCAAACCGGATGGTGGCATTCGCGCGCGGTTTCGGCCGATCGAGCGGGGAGGGTCCTTCCGCCTGGCCGTGGACGGCGCGGCCTTGCAATTGCTCGCATCCGCGGTCACAGCCACCCAGACGGTCTCGCCGTTGCCCGGTGGCGGCATGGCACTCCCCGGCGGAGCGGCGCCGGCCATCGCACCCTGAGGCTTTTGAACCCGGTCATGACCACACCCCTGCTCGACGGATCCCGGCTGATTCGCCGGGAGATAGCCGGCGTGTCCGTGGCCGACCTGGCCCGACACTACGGCACGCCGCTTTACGTGTACGACGCGGACATGATTCAGCGGCGGTGCCGTGACCTGGCCGCTTGGGACACCATCCGCTTCGCTCAGAAGGCCTGTTCAAACCTGGCAGTGCTCGACCTTGTCCGCCGCGAGGGCGTGGTCGTGGATGCGGTGAGTACTGGTGAGATCCAGCGGGCCCTGGCCGCCGGCTATCCGGCCCATGCCGCCCCGGGCACGGCCTCGGCCGACGCCCTGCCACCGGCCCCGCCGATCGTCTACACCGCCGACATCTTCGACCGCGATGCCCTCGATGCGGTTGCCCGGCTCGGGATTCACGTCAACTGCGGCTCGGCCGACATGCTCGAGCAACTGGCCGAACGGGCCCCGGGCGCAGCCGTCACCCTCCGCGTCAATCCAGGCTTCGGCCATGGCCATAGCCAGAAGACCAACACTGGTGGTGAAGGCTCGAAGCACGGCATCTGGCACGAGGAGATTCCCGAGGTGCTCCGCCGAGCTGAGTGGGCCGGCCTCTCGGTCACCGGCCTCCACATGCACATCGGCAGTGGTGCCGATTTGGCCCACCTGGCGGAGGTGGCCGGGGCTTTGGAGCGAATCGCCCACGAGATCGGCCGCTCACTCACCACGATCTCCGCCGGCGGCGGCCTTCCCGTTCCCTACAAGCCCGAAGAACAGCATGCCGACCTCGGCGGCTACTTCATGCTCTGGAACGCGGCTCGCAAGCGGCTCGAGGATCGCTTCGGTCACCGCGTCCGGCTGGAGATCGAGCCGGGTCGATATCTGACCGCCGAGGCGGGCTCGTTGGTCACGGAAGTCCGGGCCGTGAAGCGGCAGGGCTCGCGGAAATACCTACTCGTCGATGCCGGATTCAACACGCTTGCCCGCCCCGTGCTCTACGGCTCCTACCACCCGATGAGTCTCTGCCCTGCCGCGGCTTCCGAGCCCACTGGGATCGAAGAGGTGGCCGTCGGCGGTCCCTTGTGCGAGTCGGGCGACATCTTCACGCAGACCGACGGTGGCTACGTGGCCACCCGGCCGCTGCCCGCCGCCTCGGTTGGCGACCTTTTGGTGATTGAGGTAGCCGGTGCCTACGGCTTCGTGATGGCGAGCAACTACAACTCCAAGCCACTCCCGGCCGAGGTGCTCATCGAAGGAGGTTCGGCCCGCCTTGTTCGCAGCCGCCAGACACCCGAGGATCTCGTCCGCGGCGAGACGGTGTAGTTGCAGACGCTGACCTCGAACGGGATCCGCCGGTTTCAGCCTGCGGCGACTTTGAGTTCGGCGAGGTGCTGGGCGGTGTTCACCAGCCGATCCCAGTGTTTCTCGATGTATTCAGGCGGGCCACCAATCTGGGCCACAACCTGGGCCACCTCCTCGGTGGGCACCATCTCGATCGCATCCCAGGGGCAGACTTTCAGGTCGTAGGGATTCGACTTCTTGCCCGGAATGTGGACGCACACCTCGCAGCCCACGCACCGCTCGATGTCGATTTCGCACCAGCTTTGGAGGTTCTCGAATTGGTCATATTGCTGCACCTTAATAATGCAGTCAACCGGACACACCTCCAGGCAGCTCTCGCAGCCGGTGCAGTTATCGGCGTTGATGACCGCCAATTCCTTCGGAAGTTTCTTGCGGGGGCCTGCTTTTGCCATGATTTCTTGAATCGGCGGGAAGGGGACTCGTTCTCCAGCTGCCTTATCGTAGCCGCCGGATCAGGTCCGGCCAAACGGCAGGGGCCGCAGGCCTGTCAGGCAGCGGGCCTGAGCAGTGCGGAGGGGCCTGTGTCGCCGGCCGGATCAAAGGTATAGCCAAACCGCTCTATGTCGGGGGCGAAGGCCTCGGCCACGCGGGTGGCGAGGGGGGGCCGATAGTAGCTGCGGTAATCGCCCCGGCTGCCAGCATTGACGCGGGGCAGCGGTGCATCGATCCCGATCCGCTGGCAAATCATGGCGAAGTCGGTCCCCAGCGACTCGTAGCGGCCCACGAAGTCCATCAGCAGCCGGCCCCGGCGATCGCAGAGCATCCTGGTCTGCAGCAACTGCCCGCGGCGGATCTCGTATTCCACATAGTGGGCAAATGAGGGCAAGCTCCGCACCACGCTGCTGCGGCGATGCCCGGGCTTGCTGTGCAGGTAGTGGTAGGACGAAACGAGTAGGTCCCAGGGATTGCGTACAAAAGCAAACTTGAACAGACCCGAGAAAACCGCGGCCGGCAGCCAGGCCTCGACTACCGACGCAGCCACATGGGGCCGAAATTTTTTGTGCTTCCAGGGGGCGAGGTGGTTCACGTGCACCCCCACGCTGGCAAGCCAGCGGTTGGCCCAATAGTCGTCGACCCGCTCGACGTGGGGCTTGAGCGCCACACACACGCTGCTGCCGCCCGTCTTGGGCACGTGGATAAAGACGAAACGGCGGGCGTGGGAAATCAGCATCGCAAGAGCTCGGTGTTGACCCGCGGAAGGTCGCAGAACACCGGCGGCCGGGCCAGGCCAGTTTCGTCCGGCGAAACCACGGGCTCAATCCCGGCTGCCCCTACTCCTTGCACTCGCATTAGAACGCCTGTACAGTATTTGGTCGCCTTTGGAGATTTTTTATGCCACCCCGCCCGGCCACCTCCCGCTCGCCCAACACTCCTGACCCGACCTTCTTGGCCCACGTGCGGCTGGCCTGCGTGCCAGGCGTAGGAGGACGGCTGCGGCAGTTGCTACTGGAGCGATTCGGATCGCCGCAGGGGGTGTTTGCCGCGAGCCCGGCAGAGATCGCCAGCATCGGCCGGATTGGGCAGAGCATCGCCAAGGCGATTCCGGAACTGGCTCATTCATCGGCTGCCGAAGATGTGATCGCCCTCTGTGAAGCGGAGAACGTGCGGATCCTGGTCGAGGGCGACGACGACTATCCCGGCCTGCTCAGCCGAATTCACGATCCGCCGGGTGTGCTCTTCGTCCGCGGGAAAATCGAGCCCTGCGACGCACTCACTGTGGCAATCGTGGGAGCCCGCCACGCGACCGCATATGGCCGACGGATCGCCCACCAGCTTGCAGGCGGCCTGGCTCGGGCCGGCTACACGGTGGCCAGCGGACTGGCTCGGGGCATCGACGCAGCAGCCCACCGCGGGGCGCTCGATGCCGGCGGTCGCACGATCGCAGTCTTGGGATCTGGGGTGCTCGAGATCTACCCACCAGAGCACGCCAGCCTGGCGGCGGAGATCATGCTTCAGGGGGCCGTTGTGAGTGAGGCACCGCCCTTGGCGAGTCCGCAACGAGGCTCATTTCCGAGTCGCAACCGGATCGTGTCGGGCCTGGGCCTGGGTACCGTCGTGGTCGAGGCGGCTGACCGGTCGGGTGCTCTGATCACGGCCCGGCTAGCGGCGGAACAGGGACGGGAGGTGTTTGCCGTGCCCGGCCCGGTCGATAGCCGGATGTCACGGGGCTGTCACGGGCTGCTTCGCGACGGGGCCACACTCGTCGAGAGCGTGGGTGACATTCTCGACGAGCTTGGACCCCTTTTTGAGATCGCCATTGCCGCTGACGGACGTGAAATTCGCTCGCCCGCCGAACTCCAGCTCGATGACATCGAGAGGTCTGTGCTGACCGGATTTGATTCGCTCCTGGCCGATCAGGCTGATGCCTCTCAGAGCGTCGGCATCGATGACCTCGTAGCTGCATCCGGGCTGGCTGCGTCACAGGTGCTCGCAGCGGTTGGGGTCTTGGAAATGCGGCGGATTCTCCGGCGACTTCCAGGCAACCGTGTGATTCGCAGCTGAAGGGGGTCGTTGTCGCTCGCTCCAGGCCCCGGGCTACGGAAAACAACCAGCCTGGATGGCTGGCGGGAAACCATTGCTCGAATCTCGTGTGCAGAACCCGCCCTTTTCCGCCCGGGGATTCCCTCGTAGAATCTGCCACCATGGACACAGCACTTTTTCATCGCGCCGACGCACTCCGAGCCCGCCTCCTCTGCCTGCGAGACTCTCTTTGACTGGGGCGGTCGCAAGCAATCCGCCGTCCGGCTCGAAGCATCGATGGGTGAGGTCGACTTCTGGAACAATTCCGAGAAGGCCCGGGCTACCGTGGCCGAACTCAAGGGAGTCAATTCGATCCTCAAGCCGCTGGAGGAAGCGCTCGCTGCTGGCCAAGACCTCGAGGCGCTCGAAGAACTAGCCCGAGAAGATGAGTCGCTCGAGGCGGACCTGGTCGTTGAAACCGACCGAGTCGAAAAACTCATTGATGCGCTCGAACTTACGTCGCTCCTCTCCGGCCCACACGATTCCTGCGACGCGCTCGTCTCGATCAATGCCCGTGATGGCGGCACCGACGCCAACGACTGGGCGGAAATGCTTTTGCGAATGTATTCCGCCTGGGCCGTCAAGCACGACTGCGAAGTCGAATTGCTCGACCGGCAGGATGACGATGTGGCCGGAATCCAAAGCGCTACCGTGGCCGTCCGGGGCCCATGGGCCTACGGCTATCTCAAGGGAGAGACCGGAATCCACCGACTGGTTCGGATCAGCCCCTTCAACTCCGAGGGCAAACGGCAGACGAGCTTCGCCGCGGTCGATGTTTCACCGGAGATCGCCGACGACAACACGGAGGTGGAGCTCAATGACGAAGACATCCGTGAAGATGTGTTTCGGGCCAGCGGCGCCGGTGGCCAGCATGTCAACAAGACCTCCAGCGCCATCCGACTCACGCACTTTCCTACGGGGATCGTTGTGCAGTGTCAGAATGAGCGAAGCCAGCACAAGAATCGAGCCACCGCGATCAAAATGCTCCGGGCCCGGATCGCCCGGCTCCAAGAGGAGAAGCGGGAGGCCGAGCAATTTGCCCGCTACAAAGAGCGGCCCAAAACAGGCTTCGGCTCGCAGATCCGCAACTACTTTCTCCACCCCGACCAGCGGGTCAAAGACCAGCGGACAGGACATTACATGGGTAGCTTCCAGAGTGTGCTTGACGGCAATCTGGATGGTTTTTTCGACGCCTACCTCCGCTGGAAAGCGGCTGGTTCGGCCCCGGCTGCAGATGAAGAAAGCTAATGCCTTTGCCGACGTCGCTGGACCGCTCCAGCCGTCCGGGCTAAGTTAGTGGCTCTGCAAGTAAGCAGAATCACCCCCCCGGAGAACCCATGGCGGAGAAGGAACAGGCACTGGAAGTCGAGGGTGTCGTCACCCAGGCCCTGGCCAACACGCGTTTTCGCGTACAGATCACTGGTGGACACATCGTCAATGCGCATGTTGCCGGCCGCATGCGAAAGAACTTCATTCGGATCGTCCCCGGCGACAAAGTGAAGGTCGAACTCTCTCCTTACGATCTGACCAAGGGACGAATTACGTTCCGCGAACGCTGAGTGGTCGCTTGAACGCTGAGCGAACGAACCATCGGCTTGAACGCTCGGCGGGTCGTTCTGGCCCCGGCGAGCTTACGGAGCTTCGGCCAGCCGCCGTCTGGGTGGCCGTGGCCGATTCGGTGCGGCTGCCGACGCTTGGAGTGTTTGGGGGGATTGGCTTCGAGTGAGCCTTCAGAAGCCCTCGACGAGTCGTGGGCCGGAATGACCGGTACCCCGGTGCCGGCGTTGGGAGCACGTGCCGGCAGGCCCGCTCCAGTCCGGCCGGAGACGGAGCCTGAGTCATCCAGACTCACCAAGTGTCGTTGGCTCGAATCACGTCAGGCCGGAGGCGTGGGGTCTTGGTCGGCCGGGAGCGTTGCCACCGGGTTCGATGGCGGCTCGGCTCCGGTCGGCACCTCGTTGGCCGCCAGAGGGGCGTGCTCCGGTGTCCGGCTGGCGGACTCGACGGTCGATTCCTGCAACGGCTCCGCCGCTGGCTCGCTCGGCTGCTCCGGCGGCTTCTGTTCCTGACGCCGCTTCTTCGAAGTCGGTGGCTCAGCGGGTGGTTCGGATTCGGGCTGAAGGAACCGCTGGAGATCGCCAAAGGTGCGGAGTGGCTCACGGCCCTCCCGCATCTCCTGGGAGAGCGGCTTGGCTTCCTTCACCTTTTTTGACTCGTAAACCCGCGACTGCCGCTCCCGCGTAGGTGTTTCCTGAGGGCGGCCCCGCCCGCGGCCCCGCTGCTGCGCCGGCTGACGCTGAGGCTGCGAATCACCGTTTCCGCGAACCGGCGGCTTCTGGGGAGTCTGCGTTTGCGGGTCAGTTCGTTCCGGTCGCCGTCCCCGGCCCTCCTTCCGTCGCTCCTGAGCCTGCTGTTGTCGTTGGCGTTCTTCGGGCGAGAGCATCGTGAGCGCGACCCGGCGGCGGGCCTTGTCAAGCTCCAGCACCCAGACCTTCACGATCTCTCCCACACTCACGACGTCATGCGGATCCCGGACGTAGCGGCCGGAGAGTTGGCTGATGTGAACCAAGCCGCTGTCGTGCATTCCAATGTCGACGAAGGCACCGAAATCCACCACGTTGAGCACGGAGCCGTGGAGTTCCATTCCCAGTTCGAGGTCTTCGAGCTTGAGCACGCCCTTTTTGAAAAATGGTTCGGGGAGGTCTTCCCGTGGGTCACGGCCGGGCCGGGTGAGTTGTTCGAGGATGTCAGCCAGCAGCAGCCGCCCCACGCCCAATTCAGCTGCTAGTGCCGCCAGGTCTACCGCAGCCGCCTTCTCAGCGAGCGACGCCGCCTGCTGCCGAGAGGCGAGATCGGTCGGAGTTCCACCGAGCCGCTCAAGCACCTTGGTGGCCACCTCGTAACTCTCAGGATGGATCCAGGTGGCATCGAGTGGGTTGGTGCCGTCGGTGATCTTGAGGAAGCCCACTGCCTGCACGTAGGTAGCCTCTCCGAAGCCCGGCACCTCCAAAAACTGCTGCCGCGATGTGAAAGCACCGTTTTTCGTTCGCCACTCGTGGAGATTGCGGGCCGTCGTTTGATTGAGACCCGAGACATGCCGGAGCAACGCCGGACTCGCCGTGTTGACATCCACACCGACGTAATTGACGCAGCTCTCCACCACTGATTCGAGGGAATCCCGCAGGTGCTTCGCCTTGACGTCGTGCTGGTAGAGACCCACGCCGATGTTGGCCGGCTCGATCTTCACGAGCTCTGAGAGCGGATCCTGAAGCCGCCGGCCGATCGAGATCGCACTACGGATTGCAGCCTCGTGGGCGGGCAATTCTTCACGGCCGTATTGACTCGTCGAGTAAACACTCGCACCAGCCTCATTGACGATCACATACCCGACGTCGGTCGGGGCTAATTCGCCCGTCACGAGCTCCGCCACGATCGCCTCTGTCTCGCGGGCTGCGGCTCCATTACCCACGGCGATGACCGTGCTGCCATGGGCCTTGACTAATTCCACGATCCGTTTTGCAGCCGCGTCACGCTTCTCCTGCTGGCCGACCACGTGGAGTACCGCGTGCTCCAGCGGTGTGCCCCGCTCGTCGAGCGCCACCGCCTTGCAGCCGCTCTTGAATCCTGGATCGAGCGCCAGCACCCGCCGGCCTCGGATCGGCGGTTGCAGGAGGAGATTGCGGAGATTGCGGGCGAAGACCTCCACCGCGTGCGACTCGCAAAAGTCGGTCATTTCCCGGCGGATTTCCCGCTCCAGGCTCGGCAGTACCAGCCGGGTGAGCGCGTCGCGGGCACAGCCGCGGAGAAACTCAGCGTGGGGATGGCCGACCGGCACGAGCGCCTCATCGGCCGCAGCCTGAAGTTCCTCCGGCAGTCCTTCGATCCGCACCTTGAGCAACTTGGCCCGCTCCCCGCGGTTGATCGCCAACAGGCGATGGGGAGGTACCCGGTCGATTCGCTCCCCGTAGTCGAAGTAGTCTCGGTAGTGCTTTTCGTCTTTGGTGAGCGCCTTGCCCGCCGTCTCCACACGCTGGCTTCGTAGTCGGCCAGTGCGATGAAGGATCATGCGGAGCCGCTGGCGGAGATCCGCCCGTTCGCTGAACTCGTCAGCGATAATGTGGCCCACCCCAAGGAGCACCTCGGCCGGCGCCGGAAGTTCGGTGTCGGGAGAGACAAAATCGGCGGCGCGTCGATCAAGATCAGCTGCAGCCGGATCGGCCGTCAGAATCTCCCGCGACAGCGGCTCGAGCTGACGCTGCCGGGCCACCTCGGCCAGGGACAGCTTTCGTGGCTTGTACGGCAGGTACATATCTTCGAGTTGCTTCAGACTCTCGGCGGCGATGATGGCCTGCTCGAGCTCGGGACTGAGCCTGTTTTGCCCATGGATCGTCCGCAGCACGGTTTGCTTCCGGTCGGTCAATTGCCGGGCCCGAGCCAGTCCGTGCTGAATGCGGCGAACCGCCTCTTCTTCGAATCCTCCCGTTTCATCCCGACGGTAGCGGGCGATGAACGGAATCGTGTTGCCCGCGTCGAGTAAGTCGACAACGGCCTGAACACCCGGCCCAGGGAGGCCGAGCCGCCGGGCAAGAAGTCCCAGATCAATGACAGCAGTAATCGCCGTGGATCCCATCCGACTTGCGGTAACCGTCGCGTTGCCGCGTCCCGGGCCCGCGGACCCTCCTCAAGGGCCTCCCCACCGCGACACGCAGGTGTCGGCGACCGGATGAAAGGCCAGCGATTTCGAATTGGGAATTTAGGGTGCCTACGGTGGCTCTGTCAAACGCCCATCGTAGAAAAAACTTTCGGCGGCTTGCCCAGCTTGCCGGATTTGACCGGTTTCCGCTCGCGCGCCCTGCCCTTGACGCTGAACTGGACAGAGGCCTATCTCCCCGAAGTCCGCAGGAATCGGGACGTTAGACGATCCCAACCCCGGCCGTCCGATTGGATTGGAGCGGCAAATGCGGTTGTGACGATCGAACAGGAGCGATTCGTCAGCACTTCGCGGCCACACAGTCCGGTTCTGACACCAGCATGACACGGAGTTTCACGAGCACCATGACCAGCGCCCCGTCGATCGCGGCCCAGTCCCAAGACACCACCAACACCCGCCTCCTGCCCGCCGTCCCGCTCCTAGCCCTCGACCGCCAGTACGCGACCCTCCGCGAGGATATCCGGGCAGCCCTCGAGCGGGTCTGCGACTCCGGGCGGTTCGTGCTTGGCCCCGACGTCGCCGATCTGGAACAGGAACTTGCCCGGGCCCTCGACGTGCCCCATGCGATCACCTGCGCGTCCGGCAGCGATGCGCTCCTCCTGGCACTGATGGCTCTCGGCATCGGCCCTGGCGACGAGGTGGTGGTTCCCAGTTACACCTTTTTCGCCACCGCCAGCGCGGTCACCCGCCTGGGTGCCGTGCCAATATTCGCCGACATTGACCCCGACACGTATCTCATCGATCCGGTTGATGTCGGCCGCAAGGTGAGCCGCCGCTGCCGGGCGATCATCCCCGTCCACCTATTCGGCCGCACGGCCGACATGGACGCGCTGCTGCCGATTGCAGAGGCGGCCGGTGTGCCGGTGGTAGAAGACGCTGCCCAGTCGATTCTTTCCACCTGGCATGGCCGTTGCAGTGGCCGGCTTGGCGATGTGGGCTGCTTCAGTTTCTATCCAACCAAAAACCTCGGTGGCGCTGGTGACGGCGGCTTCCTCACAACCACCCGTGATGACGTCGCCGCATCATTACGACTGCTTCGCGTGCACGGGATGGAACCGCGGTACTACCACGACCTGATCGGTATCAATAGCCGACTCGACTCGATCCAGGCGGCGATACTTCGCGTCAAACTTCCTCACCTCGACACCTGGACCACCCAGCGGCAGGAAAACGCCGCCCGCTACTCGATGTTGTTCGCCAACTCTGACATCGCCAACTATGTCTCAGTGCCGACCGACGAGTCCCGCGGCCGGCATGTCTGGAACCAGTACGTGATTCGAATCGCCGACGGCCAACGCGATGCTCTGCGAAAGCATCTCGCTGCCTGCAATATCGGCACTGAAATCTATTACCCCGTGCCCCTCCACCTCCAGAAGTGCTTCGCGCACCTAGGCTGGAGCCTTGGCGATCTGCCTGAAACCGAACGGGCCGCCGAGGAGACCCTGGCTCTGCCAATCTTCCCCGAACTCACCCTCACAGAGCAGCAAACCGTCGTGGCTCGAATCACCGAATTCTTCGCCGCCACGCACAAAACTGCCGTCGCCAAGCCTGTTGGGGCCGCAAAGCCAGCGGTCGCCCCGCCCCACTTTCTCCATCGGGCCGTGGGCCGGGCGGACGAGGTCATCAGCTAGTCTGACGTGGTGCAGAGTGACGTGGGCGGGGGTAGGATTGCGGCGGTCCCGCCTTCCCTCCGTGATGCACCTATGGCCGCCAAGAGCAAAACTCCCGCCCGGATCCCTGCCGCCACACTGCCCGCGATCGATCTCAAGACCCGGCGGCTGATCGTAGCTCTCGCGGACGAGGTGGCAGCTGCCGCCGAGAAGCGGCGAGATCCCTGGCTCGACATTCCTACCCGTAGCCTCGCGAACGTCCGCTTCAACAAGGCGCGGAAGATCGTCGAGATGGGCGGTTTGAAGAATCGCCGGCAGCTGTTCAACCTCTCGCAGGCCAAGAGCTACATGCAGACGCTGCTCGTGGCCACCGGCTGTAAGCAGCTCATTGAGCAGCAGAAAACCACCAGCATTCGCGGTCTCTACTACCTCCTCAAGCACACGATCGAAGGCACCCGTGAGGAGACCTTCGCCACCCAGGAGGAGTGCGACCCGATCATCGAGGATCTCGAGGTCACCCTCGAAAGCCTCAGAGAGGAACTCCACGTCTACGCCAGCAATCGCGGTGGCATGGTGGGGCCGATCACGCTCATCGACTCGGGCGACGAGATCGACTGCGCGCGAATGGGGTCTGGTGGCTACTCGATCCCGTCGATCGTCGAAGCTGACATCATCAAGTTCAAGTCGTGCGATGCAAAGTTCATACTGCACGTGGAAAAAGACACCGTCTGGCGGCGGTTTAACGAGGATAAATTCTGGCGAAAGCACTCCTGCCTACTCACCCATGGCGGCGGCCAGCCTCCCAGAGGCGTCCGACGGATGCTCTACCGGCTGCATCACGAACTCAAGCTACCGATCTACTGCCTGCTCGACAACGACCCCTGGGGATACTACATCTACTCGGTGCTCAAGCAGGGCTCGATCAACCTGGCGTATGAGTCGAAGCGGATGGCGATCCCGGAGGCCAAGTTCCTTGGGCTCCGCTCCCGCGACTACGACCGCTGCAAGCTTTCTCCGAGCGTGCAGATCGCCCTAGCTGAAACGGACATCAAGCGAGCCAAGCAGATCGCGGCCTATCCCTGGTTCGCTGGGAAGAAAGCCTGGCAGAAAGAGATCGCCACGATGCTCTCCAACGGCTTTAAGCTTGAGGTCGAGGCCTTGATCTCCAAGGACATTAGCTACGTCACCGAAACCTACGCCCCCGAGCGCCTGGCCGAAGCCGACTGGCTGGACTGATTTCAGCGCTCAGCGGGCCATCCCTGACCCCGCTGAGCCTGCCGGGCCTCCGCCCGGCCGGCGACGGGGCATGGGCAACCTCGACCTGCCAGCCGACATCACCTCCGCCCCACTGCCGGCAACCACACCACAGGGCGTCCTATGCCTCCTCCCGCAACAGCGCGGGAGGCTCTTCGAAGTCCTCGAGTTCGGGCGGTAGTTGGAGCTGACGCATTGTCGCATCGGTCTGCCGCATGCCCTCGGCCACCTCATCGACCCGCTGGGCGATATCGGCCACGTCGCGGCGGGCCACGGCCCGCTCGGCCAGAGCGGCGATCTTTGATTCCGAACGCTCGATGTCGGCCGCCACCACCTCGAGCTTTCGCCGCGCCTCCTCGATGTTTTCGAGCCGCTCCCGGCTGGTGTGGAGATTGTCCTCGAGGGCGGCCCGCAGTGATGCCGCCGAGTCGTCAGCCGGCAACTCCGCCAGCCGTTGCTCCAGTTCCGTGATCCGCTCGCGGATGGCCTGATCATCGGTATGCTCGAGAAACTCGGAAAGCTTGGCGGCATTCCAGATCATCCTGAGGTAACCCCAGAGCAGACGCTCGAGCGACTCGACCGACCCGCGGTCGCCGCCAGTCGAGTTCGGTCCCCCCATGCTCCCGGCCAGATCGACCAGCTTGAGGCAGTGGGCCCGCAGTTGATCGAATCGGCGGAGCAGATTCTTCGGCAGGCTCCCTCGGATCCGGTCGTAGGCGGCCCGAGTGTCGGCCGACTCGCTCGCCCGCTTCGACTTCGCATCCTGGGCATCGATTGCGGCTCGGAATCGCTCGTTGGTGAACATTCTCGCCAGAAAGAACACCTCGCCCGCGACCACCAGCGGCAACACCACATCGGGCCGGCCGCTGATCACAGCGACCGCCGCACCCGCACCCACATAGAGCAGGTTCCAGTGGTAGGTGAAGGCCGCCCTGAGATACCGTCCAGCTCGTTCAAACATCGATGGGTTCGGGAGGCGCACGGAAAAGCATAAAAGATAAAAGGTGCCAGCCACCAAATCTGGGTTATCTGGAAAACCAGAGATTACCTCGCTTGCCTCAATTTGGTGGCTGGCACCTTTTTTTTGTACTACTTCGGGGGCTGGGCTGCAGCCTCGATCTGCTCGATCCGCTCGTGAATCTGCCGCACGTGCTGGTTGAACCAGGGCTCCGACTGGGCCTCGCGGGCTGGGACTGAAGGAATCGGCAGGCGGATTTCTTCGGCGATGCGGCCGGGCGTGGTGTCCATCAGAAACACCCGATCGCCGAGGTAGACAGCCTCCTCGACGGAGTGCGTTACAAACAGCACCGTCGCCTCCACCTCCCGCCAGAGTTTCACGAGCAGGTCCTGCATGTCCAGCCGGGTAGCTGGATCAAGAGCGCCGAAGGGCTCATCCATCAGGATCACCCGCGGCCGGAGAATCAGCGTCCGGGCGATCGCCACCCGCTGCCGCATCCCACCGGAAAGTTCATGAGGATACTTGAGGGCGTCGCGAATCGGGTCGAGGCCCACCCGGGCGATCCAGTCGAGCCCTTCCGCCTCCCGTTCCCGACGCGGATCGCCCCGGCATTCGAGCCCGAACACCACGTTGTCGAGCACCGTGCGATTATCGAAGCTCGTGTAGTCTTGAAACACCATGCCCCGATCAGCTCCCGGGCCACCGACTTTGCGGCCCAGCACCGTCACCTGGCCGCTCGTCGGCGGATGCTGTGGCTCGAGGCCAGCCACGAGCCTGAGCACGGTGCTCTTGCCGCAGCCGCTGGGGCCCAGAAACGACGAGATCTCGCCGTGGTGCTCAAGATCGGGGATTGTGAAGCTGACGTCTCGAATCGCCACATATTCCCGTGGCGTGCCAGCACCGAAGATCTTGGTCACGCTGCGTAACTCAACCGCAGCCGGGCGGGAGTGATGTCCCTCCTTGGCACCGTCCGCCACTGAACCCTCACCACTCTCTGTGCGACCAGCCTCTGCCATCATGGCCGAAACTCCGTACTCGGAGCGGCGGAATGAAACAGCCGCTGCCAAATTCGCTTGAGCCGCCCCTTGCCCCCGTAGCGGTAGGGAAACAGGTCACACTGCAGCCACCACAGCGTTCGGTCGATTGCGTAAGCCAGGAGTGGAATCAGAATCAGCACGATCAGAATCGGCTCCCGCTCTCCCCGCCGCTGGGAAACGTTAATCAGGTCGCCGAGTCCCCCGGAATCACTGCCGAATTTCACCAGTTCAGCCAGCATCACATAGCCGAAGGCCAGCCCAAACAGCAGTCGCAGCGAGTTGAAGATTACCGGTGCGGCCAGTGGCGTTAGCACCTTGAGGATGATCTGAAGCCGTGAGGCCCCGAGCGTCAGCGCCGTGTCGACATAGCGCTGTGGCACCTCGAGCACTGCGGCCGTGGCATCGCTGATCACGAAAGCCACGCTGGCGACGAACAGGAACATCACCTTTTGGAATTCCCCAATCCCAAACAGGAAGAAGGTCAGCGGAATCAAGGCAGCCACCGGGATGTTGCGCCCAAAAATCGTGACCGGATAGAAAAAGGCCCGTACCGCTGGGAAACAGGCCGCCGCCACACCCAGGGGCACGCCCACCAGCGCTGCCAGCCCGAAGCCAAAAACCACGCGCCGCAGGGTGACAAGCGTATTGGGAACAAGTTTTCGCTCCCGGAATACCCGAGGCACCGCCTCAAACACCGCTCCCGGCCCCGGCAGCATCACCGGGCTGATCAACGGTGCATACTCCCGCTCGGCCGGGGCCTCGGCCGCGGCCTCCACCGGCACCAGAAACAGTGGGGCAGTCACGAAAAACCAGCTCGCGAGTCCTGCTCCGATCGCGGCAGCGCCCCAAAGAAAGGCCCCTTCAGCGGAGATCGAACCTCGCAGCCGTCCAGGCGGCCGCGGCGGGGGCACCACCGCCGGCGCCGCTGGTTCCGGCTGAGTCACGGCGAAGTCACTCCTTTTCGGCCGAGTAAACCTTGATCTCGACCCGGCGGTTCAGCGAATGCTCATCGAGCCGCTCGGGATCGGCAGGGCGATCCCAGCCTAGGCCGTCGACGGCGAATCGATTGGGATCGAATTCAAACTTCCCAATCAGTTCATCCTTGACCGAGCCGGCTCGGTCGAATGAAAGCTCTTTGACCAGGTCGGCCGGAACCTTGCCCCGCATCGAGGCATCGGTGTGACCCTCGATTACGATCCGAGCATTGCCAAACTGCTGGGCCAGGGCGGCCACCTCGCTGAGCACGAGATCGACGGTCGGGTCATAAGGCTCCTCAATCTCCTTGCCGTTGAGTTTGCGGATGATCGTCTTCCGTAGGTCAGCGCTATTGGGGAAGAAGTGGATCACGACCGTGTTGGTGAGAATCTCCTCATTCTCCGCGCGGATGGCTGAAAGTGACTTCGGGGCAAGAGTGCGGGCGTATTCGTCCTTTGAGTCGGCATATTTCGGCTCCTTTCCAAGCTTTTGGATCACGGTGAAATCCATCACCTGATCGAAGGGAACCGGTGGGTTCGAGATCGCCCCCACGCTTCGGTAGAGCCGGTAGGCCTGCTTCCAGATCCGCTCGAAGTTGGCAGGATTGTTGCGGTTGATAAAAAACTGGTAGTTCTCAGCCCAGTTGGTTGAATGGGCGTCGGCCAGCATGCCGAGTGTATCGGTGGCAGGAATGTTGTAGCCGTCCGACATCAGTTCGGCTGCCTTCGCCTTTGCTGTCTCCGTCTTAAGTTCCTCCATGGCGTCGAAAATGCCGCGGACGATCGCCTCGATCTTGTCGGGGTGATCCTTGGCGAAGTCGGCCCGAGAGAACCAAACGTCGGCGATCAGTCGGTTCGCCGTCTGGGTGGTCACGAGCATCCGATTGCCCTTAGCCTTCTCGAGGTTGTAAATGTCGGGTGCCCAGGAGGCGCAGCCAGCCAGATCCTTGTTGGCGTTGAAGGCCGCGGCAGCCTGGAAGGCGTCGTCGGTGTAGATCATGTCGACATCGCCCGGCTGCAGGCCACCGGCTACGAGCATGTTCAAGGCGAAGAATTGGCTCGGTGAATTCTGGGCGAGCACGAGCTTCTTACCGGCCAAATCGCGGACGGTCTTGATCTGCTCACGAACAACGATCCCATCGCCACCGTTCGAGAAGTCGACCTGCTGATAGATCCGTGGCATGGCCCGGGAGTCTTTCGGCTTGCCCTGGGCGTCGACGAGCCCTTCGAGAAACAGCGGCACCATGTCGAGCGTGGCCCAGCCGATGTGCACCTCACCAGCTGCATAAGCGTCGCGCATCGTGACGGGATTGTCGATCAGCACAAGTTCAAGCTTGAAGGTCTTACCGTCGGGCGTCTTCCACTCCTTGCCGGCCTTGAAGCCCTCGTTGGCGTAGATGATCGGGGCCCAGCCGGCCCAGACATTGAGCGCGAACCGAACAGTATTGTCATCGAGCGGTTTGTAACCGGCGATTCCGGTCACGGGAGGAAGCCGGTCGAAAGGCTTGAACGAATATTCCTGCACGGTCGTCGGCACCGTCTCATCGGGTGCCTCGGTCATGGTCTCCGTCCCGCCGCCCGCCGGACCGCCACCGCCACCGCCGGGCACTCGATCACCGCCGGCCACCGGCCGGTCGCCACCGGGCTTGTTTCCTCCCAACCCCTCGAAGAGGCCCCATTTCCAGCCCGCGTAGCCGGCCAGGCCGAGGATTACCAGCCACACCACCAACCAGAAAGAACCCTTCGGTTGTCCAGCCATCGCGTGCCTCGCTGTTCGGACAAAAATCAGTCGACCAATGAAATGAGTGAAGTCGGAAGCTTGCCGCTTAGCCGCGGAAGATGGTCTTGGGCCGCGACTTGCCAGCCAGATGCATCGTCTGCATCAGATCGTAGGCCGTGACCTCGCAAAGCAATTGCGTAACCTTTTCATGCGCCTCGTCGGAGAGGTGTGGCTCGAGTTCCTTCATCATCGCCACGAGCCGCTTCTCCTGGGCTTCGAGTTCAGCGGTGGTGACTCGGCCGTCCGCCACGGCGTCACAAAAGGAATCGAGCTTCCGAGCGTATTCCGCCAGCAGCGGGGCTTCACTGGCATCGTCGAACCAGGGGGTCTTGGCTGACATCACGGTCTCCTTAAAATATCGGGTTTTCAGGCTGAAAAAAGGCTTTTTGCGGACGGAGGACCCATCAAGAACCGATCACCTCACGGATGGCGGCGGCCCGCTCTTGGAGCCGTGAGCGGCCGCCCGGCTGATCGACCAGCTCCCGCCAGTGGTTTGGAAGGAATCGCTTCTCGGTGCACTCAAGCACCGCCACGATCTCCTGGAGTTCCTTTTCCAGTCCCTGAGCACTCGGCATGAAATCATCGAGCGAAGCCCGGAGGTCTGTGTCAGAGATCTCCGCGGGATCAGGCTCACCCGCTTCGGCGGCCCGCTCCAGTCCCCGCCGGCGGGCCGCCAATACCACGCTCTCAATGTCAGCGCCAGAGAGGCCGAGTTCCAGATCGATCGGTCCTGGCAGCCCCGGGGCGAGGGTCACACGGGCCTTCTTCGCCATCGCGGCGAACATCGCATCGAGTTCAGCCTGATCATGCGGATAGAAGAGAGGAATGTGCACCTCCGCTCGGCCCTGCCGCTTGAGGTCGATTGGCAACAGATCGGGCCGGCTTGTGAGCAGCATCCAGACGATCTTGCCTCGGTAGCGGGTGTCGCCCATCTGCCGGGCAATCATCGAGAACACGCGGGCGCTTGTGCCCGAGTCGCCGCCGCTCTCGCGATTGCCAAGCGCCGCGTCGGCCTCGTCCACCACAACCACCACCGGCCCCAGGCTTCGGAGCACCCCCAGGGCATGCTCCAGATTGCCTTCGGTCTCTCCCACATACTTGCTGCGGAAGTTTTTCAGCACAGCACAGGGGATCCCCACCGTGCCGGCGTAACACTCAGAAATGAAGCTCTTGCCCGTACCGACCGGACCGCAGATGAGATATCCCATCGGGGCGCTCTCCAACTGCCCCCGGCGAATCGCCCGGGCGTCGGATTCGAGTCGATGCTTGGCTGCTTCGTGCCCGGCCACCACCTCCAGCGTGAGCCTGGGCTCGATAAACTCCACCAGTCCATGGCAGCTGCGCTCGATCAGATCCTTTTTGCGGGCGGCAAACTCCTGGCCGTCGGGCGAGCTGCCGTCTCGGCCAGCCAGGGTGATCACGCTCCGCAGACTTTCCAGCGTGAGCCCGCCCGCCACCGCCGCCATCCGCCGCACGGCTGCATCGTGCTCGGCCGGCATCCCGGCCGCCGCGGCCGTCGCCAGGGCAAACCGCTCCCGCTGGGCTGCGTCGGGCATCGGCACGTCGATCGCCACAACCGAACTGCTGGTCACCAGCCGCGGATGAACCTCGGCGAGCGTGTCGGCCAGGAGCACCACCGCCACATTGACCCGCCGCAGCAGCGGATTGGTTGCCCAGCCCAACACCCGTACCAGCCGCGCGGCCGCCGACCGCGAGCCTGCCTCGCCAGCGGGCACGAGATACTGGGCGTAATCAAGCACCACGGCGATCCGCTTCCGCTGTTCGGGCGGGTCCATCAGGTTCCGCTCCAGCAGCGCGTCGATCGCCCCAATTGCCGCGTCGGGGTCCCGCGGCCAGGAGGTGGCGTGGCCCAGGCGCTCTGAGAGCCACTGGGCCATGATCCGCAGCCGATTCGGATCAGGCCCGACCAGCGGCCTCAATCCCCGGCCGACATCGTAGGAAAGCACCACATCCCAGCGGCCAAACAGTTCGCGAGACAAAAAGTCGGGGACCGTGCCCCAGGCATCGACCGGGTCAGGCAGGTCGCCACCGGCCGGGGCCGCCACCGGCACGAGATCGCGGACATTGCCCGAGAGGAGAAACACGCAACTCGTGCCGGACAGGTAGGCATCGCCAAGTCGCTCGGCCCAGGCCGGGCACCAGGCTGGCAGTGCTGCCGAACTGGCCTCGGCGGCAGACACTCTCCCGATTTCAGGGGCAGCCGGAGCCCGGCCAGCACCGGACTCTGATGCGACCGGCAGATCTGACTGGGTCTTAAGCGGCGTCACAGGCGGCCTCAGCGAAACGGAAACGGAGTGGCAATCAGCCAGCGGTCTGCCCTATCTTTTGTGAACCGAGTTCCTTGTCGTCGGCCTTCACTCCAGCGGTCTCGGGCGTCACCATCCCCATCTCGATCTCAAATTCCCTCAGGGCGTTGTCGGCCATCGTCTGCTCGACTGCCTCCTCCCGTTTGATCTCTTCAAGCCCCTGGCCCGAAAGATCGGCCGCCACCCGAACCTTGGCCCGATTCAACCCGATTTTGTCCTGGATCACGTCTTCGATCTGACCGAAATCGGTGGTGACGTCGAAGTTGAAGTCCTTGGCGAGCTTGGCAAACTCCGCTTCGGCGCGAGAGAGTTTGAGTTCGGCGTCGTACTTCTGGATCCGCGTCTTGAGGTCGGAGAGTTTTTTGGTGGCGTGCTTTACCTTGGTGACGTTGTTGTTGTAGGCCGTTTCGTGGAGCTTGAGTTGGGCCTCGTTCTCCACCATCTCCTTCTTCGCCTTCTGCAGTTCCAAGGCAAACTTCGCAGCAGTTTCCCGCTCACCCGCCTGGAGGTACGCCTTCACCCTTGCCTCGAGCGAGGCGACGTGCTGGCGAGCGTTGTTGACCTGGCGGGTCACCCGCTCCACAAGGGCTCGATACTGCTCGAGGCCCTCCCGACCATCCTTCATCTGATCGACGGCTTTGTCGTATTCATATTGGAGTTGGGCGATCGGATCGGCCGTCCAAAAGAAATTGGCCAGTTTGTTGAGTTGGGCAGCGAAAGAATTCCAGATCTTTCCCAGGATCATGTTCACAGGCTCCGCAAGTAGAATGAAGGAAACTGACTGTGAGAGCTGCCCGCAGGCAAGGGGTGACTGACGGGACTCGAACCCGCGACCCTCGGTACCACAAACCGATGCTCTAACCAACTGAGCTACAGCCACCACAATAGAACCGCTGTGAGATTACAGCAGCGGCCGCCAGCCGCCAAGCGGCTCAGTCCCTGCCCCCGGGGCCGTCGAGTTTTTCTGCCAGTGGCTCCAGCAAGCCCCGATATTCCAGGGGCACATGCTGCCAGTCGGCTTCGGTGTTGAGCGGCCCGGTGTACACATCCCGCCCCGCGGAATCCTTCACGCGTACCATCCGTTGGCCATTCATCGCTTGGATCTCGACGGTCCCGACGCCGTCGCTCGTCACCATGGCTTGCTGGCTTTGATGAGACTGGTGCACCTGGCGATTACTCCCGGCCTCGGCCTGACGGCCATGGGCCTTAGAAAGCCGTACCGTCACAACCCCTTCCTGGCCCGCGTGAATCATCGTGAGCTTCACCTCCTGGCCCTTGCCAGCTGCCTTGGCAAGCGCTGCGAGTTGCTCCGGATTACAGAGAAGCTGATCATCAAATTTTCGCAGGATGTCAAACCGCTTGAGGCCAACTTGAGCGGCAGGGCCATCAGGATCAATACTTTCCACAATCAGCCCCATGCCTTCGGGTAGATCTACCTGTGCTCGTACCTGTTCGCTGACCGGCCCCGTCGCGATGCCAAGCGTTGGCTCCCGGCGAGGCCCCGCGCCGATCGGCCCATCGGGACGACCGGGCATCGGTGCCATGGCGGGCATCGGGGGCATGCCGGGCATCGGGGGCATGGCGTGTACCCTCGGCCGCGGTCCCTGGGTCGTCACATCATCAGACCAGGCAGGCACCGAGCCGGCGGCCACGAGCAGGCACGGCACGACTCCCCGCTTGCACAACCCGACAACGAGCCACGACAAGCGACAGATCATGGAGCACCTCCTGAAAGGATGACGGGGGATCACGACGGAATTCATTCCTTGGCCCTCGAGTCGATCAGGATCGTCACAGGGCCGTCGTTGACAAGACTGACCTGCATGTCGGCCGCGAACACGCCCCGCTCCGGGCGGTGGCCGGTCTCCTGCTGGAGGGCGGTCAGAAACTTTTCGTAGAGCGGCACAGCCTCTTCGGGGCGGGCGGCCCGGGTGAAGCCGGGACGATTTCCCTTGGCCGTGGCGGCGTGGAGTGTGAACTGACTCACTACCAAGATTCGGCCCTCGATCTCACCCACGTTTTTGTTCATCCGGCCCAGCTCGTCGGGAAAGATCCTCAGGGCTGCGAGTTTGCCTGCGAGCCAGTCGGGGTCGGCCGCGGTGTCTCCCACCTCGATGCCAGCCAGCACGAACAGCCCACGAGCGATCCGGGCGACCTCCTCACCGGCGATCACCACCGCCGCTTTGCTGACCCGCTGCACGACAACTCGCATGGTCTCATCGTACCTGGCTGGGCAACTCGCCGGCCCAGACCGAGCTTCAGCCGGCAAAATCTCCCTACCGTCTGGGGTGGACTCCGGCCTACGATCCCGGCCGGTCTGCGGCGAAACGCCTAAAGCCCCGAGAACCCTCGCCATGCCACTCCCCGTCATCACCACCGCCCCCCTGCCAGCCGGTCGCGGCGGCGTCAACGATGTCGCCCTTATGGCCCGGGCAATCCCACTGTTCCCGGTCGATCGAAACATGGACCTTGCCGACGTGGCCGCCGCCCGGGCAGCCGCTTACCGTCGGATCGGATGGTCGGCCGTGTTCTTAAAGGCCTACGCGTGCGTGGCGAAGGAGATGCCGCTGCTGCGGAGTTGGCTCACGGGAGGCCTTCGCCAACGGCTGGCCACGGCGAATGAGAGCGTGGCAACGCTCGCGATCAATCGCAGCGACGAGGGTGTTGACCGGCTATTTTTCGCTCGGCTGCCTCGTCCCGAGTCCACACCACTCATCGCCATCCAGGCTTTTATCGACCACCATGCGACCGCGCCGATCGACGAGGTCTTCCGCCGCCAACTCGAGCTCGAGATGGTACCTGGCTGGCTGCGACGGATGATCCTCGGCTGGAATATGCGGTCGGCCTCGTCCAAGCGACCCGGCCGGATCGGCACCTTCAGCATGTCGTCGCTGGCCGGCTTCGAGGCCGGTAACCACTTCCACCCCACGCTCTGCACCACGAGCCTCTGCCAGGGGCCGCTCGACGAGTCGGGCCGCTGCCGCGTGACCGTGATCGCCGACCACCGCGTGCTCGACGGTGTGACTGTGGCCCGGGCGCTCGAGCGGCTCGAGCAAGTGCTCCACGAGGAGATCATCGGGGAACTCCTCACTCCGGCTCACGCCCGGCCCGAAGCCGCTGCCTGATCTCCAGCAGCCGCTCGCCGAGATCACGTTCCCGGCCCCGGTCGGTCGGCTCGTAGTAGGTTCGCTCCACGCCCAGGTAGTCCTGGGCGGCGATCGCGTCGGGGGCATCGTGGGCGTAGGCGTAGCCCTCGCCATGGCCAAGCCGCTCAGCCCCGGCGTAGTGCATGTCTTGAAGGTGCCGAGGCACGGGAATCACCGCCCGCTCGCGCACATCGCGGCGGGCTGCGGCGATCGCCCGAGTGCAGGCGTTGCTCTTGGGGGCCAGGGCCAAGTAGGTCACCGCCTGAGCGAGCGTGAGCTGGCACTCGGGCAGTCCTACGAACTCGGCCGCCTGCATCGCGGCCACGGCGATCATGAGGCTGTGGGGATCCGCGTTGCCGATGTCCTCGCTGGCGAGGATCACGAGCCGGCGGGTGAGAAACCGCACCTCCTCCCCCCCCTCGAGCATCCTGGCCAGCCAATACAGGCCCGCATCGGCGTCGCTGCCCCTGATGCTCTTGATCAACGCGCTCGCGGAGTCGTAGTGGGTGTCGCCGGAGTCGTAGGCCACCACCTTTCGCTGCACGCTCTCGCGGGCCAGGTCGAGCGTGAAGACGAGCGGCCGCTCAGGACTCGAAAGCACGCCCACCTCGAGCGCTCCGAGTGCCCGGCGAGCATCGCCGTCGGAGGTCTCGATGAGAAACGCCCGGGCCTCCGGGGCGAGCGTGATCGCCTCACAGCCAAAGCCGTGCTCGCGATCAGCCACCGCTCGGTCGAGGATCGCGGCAACATGCCCGGGCCCGAGCGGCTCGAGTTCGAAGAGCCGGCTGCGACTCACGAGCGCCGAGGTGAGCGCAAAGAAGGGATTCTGTGTCGTGGCCCCGATCAGGGCGATCACGCCGTTTTCGACGTCGGGCAGGAGCACGTCCTGCTGGGCCTTGTTGAACCGATGGATCTCGTCGATGAACAGGCAGGTCTTCTGGCCGTCGTCCTCGAGCCGGCGGCGGGCCGCCTCGAGCACGTCGCGAACATCCTTGACGCCCGACGCAGTGGCGGAGAGTTCTACGAATCGGCGGCGGGTCTCATGGGCGATGATCTCGGCGAGCGTGGTCTTGCCCACGCCCGGTGGCCCGGACAGGATTACCGATTCGAGCCGGTCGGCCTCGATCAGCCGACGCAGAAGCCTGCCTGCGCCGACAATCTGCTCCTGGCCGACATAGTCGGCCAGCCGGCGAGGCCGCATTCGGGCGGCGAGCGGTGCGGCCCGAGCCACGTTGGCGGCGCGGGAGGCAGCAAACAGGTCGGCCATGACGAGCGAACCCCGGTGAAATGAAAAGGGGAAAGAAACGGAAAAGGTGCCAGCCACCAAATCCAGGCAAGATGCCTATAACCCAGAGTCCGTGTTCTACCCAAATTTGGTGGCTGGCACCGTTTTCCGCTGCCGTTTCCTGCGTGAGGTTTCCCGATGGGATTTCGTTCGCTCCGCGACTGCGTCGAGGCTCTGCGTCGGGAGCGAGAATGCGTCATCATTGACCACCCGGTCGATCCGCACCTCGAGATCGCCGAGATCCAGCGGCGGCTGTTCCGGCTCGGCGGGCCAGCTGTGTTGTTTACACAGCCGCGGGGCACCGCCTTTCCGGTGCTCGTCAATCTCTACGGCACGCAGACGCGGATCGAGCGAATCTTTGCCGACACCTTCGACCGGGTCCGGCGACTTGTCGAACTCAAGATCGACCCCACCGCAGCCCTGCGGAAGCCGGGCCGCTACTGGCGGAGCCCCTACGACGCCCTCTCGATGCTGCCCCGCTCGGTCGGCTCTGGTGCCGTGATGGCCCACTCGACCCGGCTCTCGGCCCTGCCACAGGTCGTGTCGTGGCCGGGCGACGGCGGTCCCTTCATCACGCTGCCGGCCGTCTACAGCGAAGACCCCACCCGGCCCGGCCCGAAGCACTCAAACCTCGGTATGTACCGGGTGCAAATGGCCGGCAACGACTACGAGCCCGACCGTGAAGCCGGCCTTCATTACCAGCTCCATCGCGGCATCGGCCTGCACCATGCCGCAGCCCTGGCTCTGGGCGAGCCGCTGAAGGTGGCAATCTTCCTGGGAGGCTCGCCGGCGATGGCCGTCTCGGCGGTGATGCCGCTGCCGGAGGGCCTCGCGGAACTCACCTTCGCCGGGGTGCTCGCGGGGCATCGGATCCCGATGATCCGCCGCGCTGGCCGGCCGGCCATCTATGCCGACGCCGATGTCGTGATCGAGGGCACCGTCGCCCTGGCGGCGACAAAACCCGAGGGACCATTCGGTGACCACCTCGGCTACTACGCCCGCAGGCACGAATTTCCACTCCTCCGAGTCGAGCATGTCTGGCACCGCGAGGGGGCGATCTGGCCAATCACGGTCGTGGGCCGCCCGCCCCAGGAAGACACCCTGTTCGGCTGGCTCGTCCACGAACTCACCGGCCCGGTGATCCCGACCGTCTTGCCGGGCGTATCGAGCGTGCATGCGGTCGATGCCTCTGGCGTCCATCCGCTGCTGTTGGCCGTCGGTAGCGAGCGGTATCTCCCCTGGAAGCAGTCGGATCGGCCCGCCGAACTCCTCACCCAGGCCTCTGCCATCCTCGGCCAGGGCCAGCTCTCGCTCGCCAAGTATCTGTTCATCGTCAACGGCGGCGACTGCCCCGGACTGGATGCCCACGATGTCAGAGCCTTTCTCGCCCACCTGCTCGCCCGGGTGGACTGGCGGCGAGACTGCCACTTCCACACAGAGACCACGATCGACACGCTCGATTATTCAGGCCAGGGCTTCAACGCTGGCTCGAAACTCGTGGTGGCGGCGCGGGGCGAGCCGCGGCGGCGGCTGCCTGCAGAACTGCCTGCCGGCATCGGGTTACCTGCTGGGTTCACCAATCCGCGAGTCTGTCTGCCGGGAGTGGTGGCCATCGAGGGCCCGCGGATTGAGCCGCGGCCCCAACTCGAGGCGGAGAGCGACGCCGCGATCTGGAGGCCGGCCATCGCGGCCGCCTGGACGGGCGACGTGGAGCGGCTCGCCGCCTCAATCGGACCAGATCATCCGCTCCAGGCCTTTCCGCTCCTGGTGGTCGTGGACGACGCCGACTTCACCGCCGCGAACCTGGAGAACTTTCTCTGGCTGACGTTCACGCGGTCGAACCCGGCGGTCGACGTTCACGGTGTCGATGCTGCAATCCGGCACAAGCACTGGGGCTGCGGCGGACCGCTCACGATCGACGCCCGACTCAAGCCCCACCATGCTCCACCGGTCGAAGAAGATTCCACGATCACAACTCGGGTAGACGAACTCTGCCGACGCGGCGGTCCGCTGGCCGGGATCATGCGTGGGTAAAATTAAACCGGGTCTTGAGGCCGGTCGTCCGGGCCCAGCCTGAATAGGCCGCCAGCCAGCTACCGCCGCTTCAATCGAAAGAAGGGGCTATAAAGTTCGGCCAAGCCGACTCAGGCCTGGATGCTCGCGATCCGGATCTTGGTCGTCAGGGCCCGGTGGCCGGTGCGGCGGCGGTAGTTTTTCCGTCGCTTGAACTTCTGCACGTAGATCTTTTGCCCCTGCACGAGGCCGACCACCTCGGCCTTGACCGTCGCACCACTCACCTTCGGCTTGCCAATCGTAAGTTGACCCGACTTACTGACTGCGAGGACCTCCTCAAACACCACCTCGCTGCCGGCCGGCAGATGGCGGAAATCAATCTCGATCACCTGCCCCTCCATCACGCGATATTGGCGGCCACCGTCGACGACGACAGCGTAGGTATGGCCGGCATTCTTCATGCTGGCGGCAGAGGCAGTGGTGGCGGCCATGGCGGGTCGTATGCATCGTGGGAGAAAGGAGTCGCCAGGAACAGACCCTGACGCGAGTCTCGTAGGGTAGCCGCCGGACGGCTCGAGGTCGAGTGGTCTCGGGAGAAATGCCGATTTTCGGCGGGATCGCTGCCTTGCCCCCAGCTGCCGTTACTCGGGCGGCAGGTCTGTCACCACCGGCCAGCCGGGAAATTGCAGCGGCTGGCCAGCCGGGCCAGCGACCGAAAACCGTGGCCAGCACTGAAACTTGAGGGTGCACTGAAACTCGAGGGTGCCTGGCATCTTGGTCGTCTCTTGGTCGTCTGTCTTGGTCATCACATCTTGGTCATCAGGAATCGTGACGGCGGGCCGGTCGCGGAGCACGTTGGGAAAATGCCGGCCAAATTCGATCCAGCCCACCGTGTGCTGGGTGTGGCGGTAGGTCTGATCGCCAGCGAAAAGCGGCTCGCCCGGCTTGAAGGGAAAGAGCTGAGCGGCCGGCTTGCCGTCTGGCCCAGGCTCATTCCAACGCTCGGTCCACCACTCCCCCACCACCCAGTCATCGAGTTGGGGACGGTCACCGCCAAAACGGCCGTGGAGCGTCTGCGGCGACTGCCATCGTCGCCGCAGACGCCACCACGATCGCAAGCAGGAGTGTGGTCAGGCCGGCAGACTGTAACGCAGGTCTGCCGCCGCAGGTTCCGGCAATCGTCGATGAAGTGCCCAACGGCCCAGGGTGGTGTTGTTTCCTGAGACTCAGGGAAACCGCAGCGGCCGGCCGGCCACATCCCAGGCCTCGAACATCAGGTGCTCCGGCGACACGTCTTCCTTGCCGTCGACATGCAGTTGGATGTGGGTCTCGTCTTCGAACTGGGTGATCTCCCGGCGTTTGCGGTTGTTGAGCCATGTTGCCACCTCGTCGTGAACGGTGATGTTGACTCTGGTCACCTCCTCCCGCGTTGCGGAGAGCTGAAGGGTTCGCATCACCTCGATCGCCATGCTCTCAGCCGTCTTCACAGTGCCAGTGCCCTGGCAGGTGGGGCAGTCGCGAAAGATGCTCTTCCGCAGCGACGGTCTGATCCGTTGCCGTGTCATCTCCACCAGACCGAACGGGCTCGTCCGCAGGATCTTGGTCCGGGCCCGGTCTCGCTTCATCGCCTCGTGAAGCGCCTTCTCGACCCCGCGGCGGTATTTCTCCTTCCGCATGTCGATGAAGTCGTTGACGATCACACCGCCGAGATCCCGTAGCCGGAGCTGCCGGGCGATTTCCTTGGCGGCAATCAGGTTCATCTGATAGGCGTTTTCCTCGGCGCTCTTCTCGGTGCGGAAGCTCCCCGAATTGACGTCGATCGCCACAAGCGCCTCGGTCTGGTCGATCACGATCGACCCGCCTCCCTTGAGCGGCACCTTCCGCTGGTGGATCCGTCCGATCTCATCTTCCAGGCCGTAGCGGTGGAAGAGCGGTTCCTTGCCCTCGTAGAGTTGCAGCCGCTCGACATACTTCGGCATCACCATCTCGAGAAACTCCCGGGCCCGCTCAAAGGCAGCCGGCTCGTCGATCAGGATCCGGCCCACGTCTTCCGTGAACATGTCACGGATCGTGCGGATGATCATGTCGCTTTCTTGGTAGATATCGATCGGCGCCGAATACTTTCGCATCCGCCGCACGATGCTTTTCCAGAGCCGGAGGAGGTAGGCCATGTCGCGGGCCATCTCCGACTTCGTCCGCTCGGTGCCCGCCGTACGCACCACAAACCCAACCCCCTTGGGAGGCTTGAGATCGAGCATGATGTCGCGAAGCACGCGGCGATCTCGCTCGTCATCGATCTTCTTCGAGATCCCCACCCGGCCGAGCGGCGGCATGAGCACGAGGTAGCGGCCGGGGATCGAAATGTAGGTGGAGAGGGTGGGCCCCTTGGTACCGAAGCCCTCCTTGATCACCTGCACCAGCACCTCATCGCCCCGCTTGAGAATGTCCTGGATCGGGGGCTTCACCCGGGGCCGATCACCGATTCGCGGCTTGCGGCGAGTGGCCGTCCGCTGGCCGCCCCCTTCCACTTCGGCCTCGCCGGGCTTGGCCGGCTCCGCGTCAAAAGCCTTGTCGGGATCGAGGCCCCCCTGGCGGTAATACTGCGGCTCGACGTCACTGATGTGGAGAAAGCCGTTGCGGCCCACGCCAAAATCAACAAATGCCGCCTGAATCGAGGGCTCGATATTGACGATCCGTCCCTTGTAGATGTTACCGACGTAGTTGTCCTGGCTGGTCCGCTCGACGTAGAGCTCTTCGAGCACACCATCTTCCATGATCGCGATCCGGCATTCCTCCGGCTGCGACACGTTGATCAGCATTTCCTGCTTCATGGTTCTGTTTTCCTTCCATTCGTATCCGCCCCAAGAGGGCGGCGTGGCGCTAGGCCACCGTTTGAGCGTGCAGGCGACGGAGCTGGTCGCGAAGAAAGGCCTTGACCTCCCGCGCACCATCCATCGCCAGCGCCTTCTCGGCGATCAGGCGGCAATCGGCGACCGAAACGCTTCGGCAAGCCTGCTTTACTTCCGGGATGGCGCTGGCCGGCACGCTGAGCTGCCGCAGGCCCATTCCCAGAAGCAGCTGCGTGTACATCACGCTGCCGCTCATCTGACCGCACACATTGGCCGGAACACCGGCCTCAGCCGCCACATCCAGCGAGCGGCGCAACAGCCGCAACACCGCCGGATCACAGGCGTTGTACAGATCCGCAACCTCCTTGTTGCCACGATCGACTGCCAGCGTGTACTGGATCAGGTCGTTGGTGCCAACCGAAACAAAGTCGACCTCCTTGATAAACGCGTCGAGCATCAGCGCGGCAGCGGGCGTCTCCACCATCATGCCCACGGGCATCTTGGGGTTGAACGCGATGCCGTGCTCGGCGAGATCTTCCATCACATCGGCAAGCACCATCCGCGCCTGCCGTAATTCGACGATCGTGGAGACCAGCGGAAACATCACCCGCACGTCTCCGAGGGCACTGGCCCGGAGAATGGCTCGCAGCTGGGTGCGGAACATCGGCAACTGCCGCAGCGAGAGCCGGATGCTCCGCAGGCCGAGGCAGGGATTCCGCTCCTCCTCAGACGTTGTCTCGGTCAGCATCTTGTCGGCGCCGAGATCGAGCGTGCGGATCACCACCGGCTTGCCATTCATCGCCTGAACCACCTCGGCATAGGCCGCAAAATGGTCTTCCTCAGTCGGCTCTCGCCGGCTTGTGAGGTAGAGAAATTCGGTGCGATAGAGGCCGATCCCGTCGCTCCCACGGCTGATGCACTGCTCGACCTCGCTGGGAAACTCGATGTTGCCCATGATCTGGATGCGAACGCCGTCGGTGGTTTCGGCAGGCAAGTCGCGGAGCCGGCCGAGCCGCGTCGCCACGGTCTTCGCGGCCTGTTCCTCGAGCCGGTAACGGGCGATCGTCTCCTCGTCGGGCTGGAGGATCACGAGCCCCTCGTTACCGTCGAGGATCACCGATTCACCGCCGGAGACATCCGCCAGAAACGGCCCCACGCCCACCACGGCCGGGATCTCCAGCCCCTCCGCTACGATCGCCGTATGGCTCCCCGGTCCGCCGAGTTCGGTAGCAAACCCCTTCACGAATCGACGGTCGAGATTGGCCGTTTCGCTCGGAGTGAGGTTGTGTGCTAGCACCACGACAGGCTGCGAGATCGCTGCCAGGGTTTCCCGCCGCTCGCCCAGCAGATTTCGCAGCAGGCTTTTCTCGATGTCGTAGATGTCGTGGGCCCGCTGCGAAATGTGGTTGTCGAGGCTCTGAAAGACCTTGGCATACCGTCGCAGCGTGCGGCTGACGGCATATTCAGGCCACCAGTTACGGTCGCGAACGGCCGTGGTGAGCTCCTGCTGAAGCCGCGGATCGTGGAGCATGGCCAGGTGAGCCTCGAAGATGGCGGCATACTGCGCGCCCAGCTCTGCATGGATCCGGTCCCGGTTGTGCCCCATCTCCCGGGCGGTCTCGGCGACGGCGTGGGCCAGCCGGGCCAGCTCGGTATCTACGGCGCTGCGTTCGACAAAGCGTCGCGGGATGCGGAAGCCTTCCGCATCGAGCACGAGCGCCTCGCCGATTGTGACGCCGGGCGAGACAGCAATACCCTGAAGTTTCAGCATGGCGGGCGCCGGGGCCGCCGGCAGCAATCAGGATTCCTGGCTGCCCGCGTGTTCGTTGAAGTTGCGATCGAAGAGGCTGCCGATCGCCTCGAGGGCCTCCCGGGCATCCGGCCCGGTCGCCTCCACCACCAGCCGTGTGCCCGCTTCGGCGGCGAGCGTAAGCAAATCCAAAATGCTCTTCCCATCGGCCCGCTGCGAATCAGCCACCAATTCGATCCGTGACTGCCAGCGGCGGGCTTCCCGCGCGAGCAAATCAGCGGGGCGAGCATGAAGCCCCTGAGGAATGGCAACGACCACCTCACAGGAAATGGTTTCCCCGCTTTGCGGCGCGTTGGCGTCGTGGAGTGATTCACGGCTATCGGCGGCCATTTCAGGACACTACCCCGTGACTATCTGCCTCCTCCAGCAGATGCTGGATGACAACAGGTTCCTTAGCCGCCTTGAGCAGTTTGCAGAATGATTCGTCGCGCAACTGCCGCGAGATGCTCTCCAAGGCCCGCAGGTGATCGCCCGGCCGGTCGGGCGGCGACACCAGCAGGAAGAACAACTGCACCGGCTCGCCGTCAAGACTCTCGAAGTCGATCCCTGTGGGGCTCACCGCAACCGTGCCGACAAGCCGGTCCACACCGGGGTGCTTCGTATGAGGAACGGCCACCCCCCGGCCGATGCCGGTGCTGCCGAGATCCTCACGCTTCATGATCGCCTTGACGATGCTCTCTTCGTCTGCGGCCTTGATCTTGTCGCAGTCCACGAGAGCCCGCGTCATTTCGCGGATCACGCCCTCTTTCGTATTGGCATCGACATACGAACGAATCGCTTCCGTAGCGACAAAATCGGAAAACTTCATGCTGGATGTTCTCCCCGGGACGGGGAGCGAGGAGGGTTTGGAACAGCGGGATCAAACCCGCCGGCCCGACTGAACGTGTTTGTGGTCGCGGACTTTTTCCTTGTGCTTCCGCAACTGCTGCTCGAGTTTTTGCACCGCCCCGTCGATGCTTCGCCACAACTGGGCGGCCCGCTCATGGCTGACCATGTCGTGGAAATGCTCGGCCGAGGCCACGATCTCAACGGCCGGCAGCTCCTGGTTTCCCAGGTCGACGGTCACGTTAAGGGCCGTGATTCGATCAAAATACCGCTTCAATCGTGATACCTTGCTCACGATCTTCGACTGCGAGGCCGGGCTGAGGTGCCCGTGCCGGGTGGATACGTTGACTTGCACCGGGACATCCCCAGGGAGTTACGGGCAGTTGCCGACAGACCTCTGTCAGTGTTGTGATGAGCATATCACCGCGTGTGAGGCGGCGGCAATTCAGGGGTCACAATCCCCGCGTCTCAGGCGGTTCAGGGGGCCGATCGTGTCTATTTTTGAACCGGCCAGGGCCGCCTGCCCCAGTTATGGCGCGGCCAGGGCCGCCTCTCCCAGGGCCCCGACCCGCTTCCGCCACCGCTCCAGTCCTTCTTTATTCAGGCCAACCTCACGATCCGGTCGGTAGTAGATCCCCAACGCCGAGTCGTCCGCTGCCAAGGGCAGAAGGTTTGCCAGGGCAAACCGCCGGATGGCGAGCAGAGGATCCTCGAGATCAGCCACGAGCGCCGTGCCGCTGTCGCCCGCTAGATCGGCAGGCGAAAACCCGCGGGCCAGTCGGAAGAGCGTCTCACCCCGACCAGCCGGTCCGAGCGCTACAAAGGCCTGCCGGAGCCGGGCCGCGGCATTGGCCCCCCGTCCTAAGGCCAGCGGAATGGTGTCGGCGTTCAAGGCTCGCCACTGTGCCTCGCTCAGGGTTTTTGGGCCCTCGTCCAAGCAGAGCTGGCTCACGAGCTCGTCATACTCGCCGATGAGTGCCAGCGTGCTGGTCGCCGCCATCCTGTTTTCCACACGCAGGTCGTTGGCCAGTTCCCGCAGCGGGCCTCCGACTGATCGATCAGCCGGAGCCGATTCCAGGCACCGCACCACCGCGGCTCGGGCCCAGCGGTCGAGCCGAAGAATCGGCGTCGACTGCCCCAGCCAGTCAGGCTGACGGTCGCCGCGCTCCCGCCGGGCCGTGCCGGGATCTGCCGAGTTCCACGCCAGGACGCTCGCCGGTGGAAGCGACTCAACGGGCTCGATTCCGGCCAGCGGCGGAATTGGCGGGCCGCCATCGGTTCCGGTCTGCCGCCACTCGACGCCGCCGGAGACAGACACCGTGGCCTGCTGGCTCGGTGCCACTGCCGCCGGATCGTCACCGGGCCGGTGCACGGAATGCACCTCGATGCCGAGCAGTTGCTGCGGACCGATCGTTGCCACGCCGCTCAGGCCCGCGGCGGAAAGCCCGATCGCCGCGCCCGCCGGGGCCTCGGTCCAAACCGCACCGCGGCCAAACAGGATCTCGAGCCGGGGTGTGCCGTCGCCATCGGTGATCACGGCGGCCTTGGTGCCCGGCAGGAGCCTGATCCTCAAGTCGCCCCACTCAAGCACCGGAAAACAATGGGCTGGCACGAGCAACTCTTCGCTGGCCGCGAGGGAGTCGCCAGCTAGGGCCGGCCGCCATTCGGCCGCGTGGTCACCGGGCGCGATCCGCAGAAGCGGGTCACCTGCCGCCACCCGCCCGGGCGGCGGGTCCGGCTCTGCTGGTTTGGGCTCCGCTTCCAGAGCTTCGATCGCCGCGTGATCAGCCGGCCCCTCGGCGGGCTCAATCACGGCCTCCATCAGGGGAAGCGGCACCACAGCTTCCCGTGCCTGTGGAATCGGGGGCGTCGGTGGCAGGGACATGGCCGGTTCGACAGCCGGCGCTGCGTCGGGTTGTGCGGCTGTTTCGGGCTCGATCGCTGCCGCTGCCGGAGCGGCCAAGGGAGCCTCGGCCGTGTCGGGCTCAAGGATCGGGCCCGGGGCGACCGCGGCCAGATCTCGGATCCCCTCGCCCGGGCCGCGGGACGGTGGCCAGATCGATCGCGCGAGGATCCCTCCGAGCACCACCATCAGCGCGATCGCTGCCACGGCGGAGAACCACGCCCACACAGAGGCCCGCGGGCTCTGCGCCGCCCGAGTTCCCGGCGTGGGGCCGCGGGAGTGGTTGGTCTGGATTGTGAGTGTCACAGCCGCGGTGGGTAACTCGTCGGCGACCGATGGCTCAGGCTCCCCGCTCATGCCCTCCGCGATTGCCCGGATCAGCCGCCGTCGCTGGTCACCCGTGGGCGGATTGGTTTTTTCGGGATCCCGAGCGGCTTCAGCGAGCAGCCGGTGGCAGGATGCCACGTCGGCGAGATGCACCTGCGATTCGAGACAGGCCCGCTCAAATGCCTCGAGCTGTTCCGCCGGCAGAACATTGTCGAGAAACTCTGCCACGGCATTGGGCTTGTCGGCAGGGCCGCTGCCAGCCGGGACTGGCAGGGATGGGCTCTCAATCGCCAGGGAAATTCGCTCGACCAGTTTGGGAGCAACGGGACTGAGCGCCACCTTGCCGCCGAGTTCGTCATGTTCGGCGGCCGGTAGGATCCCATCGATCCAGGCCAAAAGTGTCCGCAAGGTCAGACGCATGCCGGGCTCCACGGGCGGTCGAACAACGGGCCGCGCGCGCCCGCCGTATATATGAGTGCCGCCAACGCCCGCGATTCGTACCCCTGCGGCAAAAATCTCCCTTCGTCGGGGAAAAACTGGCCGATCCACAGGCCTTCGGGCTGCGTAAAGGGCTGGGGTGAGGAATTCCCGGAACTGGGCCGGGCCCGTCCTCGCCTCTACAATACGCAGAGTCACTCGACCCCGCCTACGCAGCCCGCCAAGCCCTCTACTGGAGTTGTCAGCATGTCCGCCGAGGCCACGCATCCTTCCGCAACACCGGGCGATCCTGCAGGCAGTGTGCCGCGGCAGTTGCTGCTGCGGCGGGCGGCTGGGTACCTGGAACTCGGGGAATTGCTCGTCGGACCCGATTCCGACACGCCTCCTAAGGCCCGACGGCTCTTGGAGCGGGCCTTAGAGGAGTTAGGGCAGTTGCCCGAAGACGCTCGTGCGGGGCCGCTTGCCAGCCTGATCGAGGGTGAGTCGTTGCGGGCGATGGGCTCGTGGGAAGCGGCGATCGAACCGCTCGAACGGGCCGCTGATGCTGATCCGAAACGTGTCGAAGTTTGGCTCGGTCTGGGCTGGTGCTTCAAGCGGCTCGGTCGGTTGGAGGCCGCGATCGATTCGCTTCGGTCAGGGCTAGTGGCCGTGCCGAACCAGCCGATCCTGCTCTACAATCTTGCCTGCTATCATTCGCTGGAAGGGGCGGTGACGACAGCGATCGACTACCTGACCCAGGCGATCGCGATCGATGGAAGGTTTCGCGACCTGACGGGTGCGGAACGTGACTTCGACCCGATCCGCTCCGACCCGCGGTTCGTGGCAGCAACGCACGTGATCGTCTGACCAGCCGCTACGAATGCGGTGGGCGACGTCCAAGGAAGGATGCCCCGCATGACGAGTTCTGCGCTCGAGGAAATCATCGCGGTCTTGGGTGCGCCGGCGGCCGGCAATCCTTCACAGTACCTGTTTGAGCGAGCGCTTGAAGCAGCCGGCCTCGAATGGCAGGTCGTCACCTGTGATGTCGAGCCTGGGCGAATTGCCGAAGCTGTCGCCGGAGCGGCTGCCATGGGGTTTCGGGGCTGCCTCCTAGCCGGACCGCTCCGCCGGGCCGTCTTGCCGCTCGTGGCGTCGGCAAGCCCAACGGCCCAATTTGCCGGTGGTGCCGGACTCCTCGAGCGAACCGAGGGAGGCTTCATTGGCCACATGACCGACGGCCGCGGGGTGGTCGAAGCCCTCAGAGCACACCTCGATCCCGCCAACCGAAATCTGCTCGTGCTGGGGGCGGGCCTGACTGCCCGAGCGACCGCCCTGGAATTGGCACTGGCTGGAGTGGAGCGAATCGGGATCGCCGGCCCTGATGCCGATCTGGCGAGCAAACTCGTGGCGGATTTGGCCAGTGTGCATGCCAAACCCGTGGAACTCGTGGCCTGGGGCCACCGGCTGGCTGTTCCAGCGGACGTGGGGATCGTGGTGCGGGCCACGGACGCGACCCTGCAGCTCGACGGGATGCGGAGTGACATTGTGTTTGCGGATCTCGATCCTGAGGCCAGTGCTCCAGCCGAATCATTGTCGGCTGGCTGCTGCTTTGTCGATGGGCTGGAGATCCGTGCTGTCCAGGCGGCGATCGATTTTCATTCGCTCACCGGCCTGGGCACCGACCCCGACATGCTTCGTGAGGTCCTCGACGAATTTCTGTCTTGAGCGACCTCCGGCCCGGTCAGCGGCTGGTTGGTGGTGGCCAACGGAGGACTACGGGGCCGCGGGCTCATCGACCAAAAAACTGGTCGATTCGGAGCCGAGCCGCTCAATCCTCCGGAGTAATGCTGCCGCCCCCTGCCGGATATCCGCGATCCCGTCTTCGCGGAGCCCGGCGATCGTGATCATCATCTCACCGGGAGGCGGCTCTGCCGATTGATCGACCAGCAGGCCTACACCCTTCAGCGCGTTGACGACCACCATCGCCCGCTTGTAGCGCTCAGATTGAGTCTCGGGATCACCGGCAGCCGTCGCTACATCGGGCAGGGCAAGCATCTCGGCGAGCGTGTCGAAGGCGGCCGGTTCGCCCAGCCTGGCCAGCCCAAGGGCGGCGTTGTACCGCACGTCATCGGCTGGGTCTTCACAAAGTCTTGCCAGCCGGTCGCTGGCTCCATCGCCTCCGACCACGCCGAGGGCATAGGTGGCGCTCGACCTCAGGCCCTCGTCCAGGCTCCGGGTATCACCCAACACTGCGGCGGTGACAGCAGCCGGATCGGTAAACTTCAGTCCCACTGCCGCGAGGTTCGTGGCCAACACCGCCAGCGCTTCGACAGCCGCCCGGGCGATCTCTGGTTCGGTGTCGTCGGCGGCGCGGGTCACGAGCGGCGCTGCTGCCGCAGGCACATTGAATTCCCCCAGGGCGCGGCAGAGATAAACACAAAGTGTTCGCGACTGCTCGGCCGAGTGGCCGCTGCCGATCGGTCGGCCGCTCTTCACCTCGTCGGCCAGGATCGAGGCCAATTCGCCCGCCAGCGAGGCATCTGCCTTGAGCACGGCCCCACCAGGACCACGGAGGTCGTTAGCAAGATTGAGGGCGGCCTGCCAGCGGCCTTCGGTGTTGCGGCGGAGCGTCTGCACGTAGGCCTGAGGGTCGTTGCCGAGTTGGGCCAGCCAGTGGAAGGCAAGCCACACGCTCACAATGATGCCGACGATCAGCGCCGGCACCAAAAAGAGTTGCACTAAAAAGCCGGCGCTGGGAGGCTCGACCGGAGGCAGAGAATCGGGCGAGTGGGTACGGCGAGTCGAGTCAGCCATCAAGGGCACCGGTTTCTGGCATGCCGGCTCCGACGGCCGTCACACCTCAAAGTCTAGGATTGAGGGATCGTGCGTCAAACGACAAACTCCCACGGCCCAGGGCCGGCTGCGGCCTTTGCTCCCGTCGCACCGAGATCTCCCGGCGGATTATTAGCTAAGCCGGCGGCTGTACTGCTGGGCCCGGCAGCACCGGCGGAATGGCTGGCGGTGGCGATTGGGAGCGTGGCGGAGCATCTTGCCCTCGACGAAGCTCTGCTCGAGGCCGCCCATGAGGGTCGCCTGACCCGACCGGTGGTTCGCACCTGGACCGCCTTAAAACCAACGGTGGTGGTTGGATCTTCAAGTCGGATCGACGATGAGGTCGATCGGGCTGCCTGTGTTGCGGCCGGTGTCCCGATCCTGCGACGGCCCAGCGGTGGGCTGACAGTGGTACTCGGGCCAGGCTGCGTGATGTGGTCGGTGGTAGCGCCGCTCACCGCGGCCGCGGCCGCCATCGATCGAATCCATTCCGCCGTGCTCGAGCCGCTGGCCGCGGCGCTCGTGGCAGCTGGTCGGCCGATCCTCCGGCGGGGGTCGAGCGATCTGGCCCTCGCGACGGCTGATGGTGAACGGAAGGTTTCCGGCAATGCGTTACGGCTGCGACGGGGAGGCGTGCTGTACCACGGCACTCTGCTCGACGACTTTAACCTCGACCTCGTGGGCCACTTGCTGCGGCATCCTCCCAGGGAGCCCTCCTACCGGGCCCACCGAAACCACGCAGCCTTCCTTGCGAATCTGGAGCTTGGCCGGACGGCCATCGACATGGTGGTGCGGCTGGCTTTCACCGCAGCCGATGAACGGATCAGCTGGCCGCGGGCACGCGTGGCGGAGCTCGTTCGCGATCGCTACTCAAGCCGCGACTGGACAGAGCGGCTCGGCTGATTCCAGCCTGGCTCATGGGGTTTTTATGCCTCCCAGCCGTCACAATCTCAGTCGACTTTGCCAACCAGGGTGAGTTGGCTGTCTGGGAAGCCCACGCCGACGCTATGAATTGGAGAGTGGATCGAATCAGCAGTGAATGAAGGTGGGAAATCCGGTCGATGGAATTCCCGACGCGGCGGGTTCGGAAATCTGGCGAGATCGGCTTTGGCTTACAAACCAGCCTTTCTTCTCCGGGGCTCTCCCGGTAGGTTCCCCAGCCCGATCGACACGAGGTCGATTCGAATGCCCGCAACAGGAGGTTGCCACCCATGCGCCTGCACATGAACGCCGCGGATGTCCGCGGGTTGGTCGCGAATCATTTTCTCAAACTCGGTGCCGAAGCCGGCGACGTTGCCGACGTGCAGGAAAACATCCGCATCGATCGCGGCCGGTGCGTGGCCCGGTGCTACCGCGCGACCGAGATGTTTGCGATGTGGCTGATTGACGTGGGCGTGCTGCAGTTTTATGACGTAGACGGCGAAATGCTGCACACGGTCAACCTCTTCACCGAACTCCAGCCGACCCGGGCTGCCGCCTAATCGCGACAGACGCCGAAAGCTGATCCGCTTTTTTTTCGCATGCCGTGCGGACTCCTGTGGGGGGATGCTGCGCACTGGCCGTTTCACCGGCCGGAAGGGGAGATTTCGACCATGACGACAAGTTTCGAGCCATCGCCACGGCTCTCGATCGTAATCCCTGCCGCCGACGTAGCGACCCTCGAGGACACGCTGGTGAGCGTGCTCGAAAACAGGCCGGCCGACAGTGAGATCATTGCGGCCCTCGCGGTGCCTTACGGCGACCCTTGGAATATCGCCGATGAAGTGCGGTTTGTGCGGGCCCCGGCCGGCACCGGAATCGCAGCCTGTGCCAATCTCGGCGTGGCCCTGAGCCGGGGCGACGTGGTGCATGTTTTGGCAGCTGGCTGGCGGGCAACGGAAGGCTGGGCTGATCGAGCGCTTGCTCGATTCGACGACTCGACGGTCGGGGCGGTGGTGCCGGTCACGGTTGCGGCCGATGATCGCAGCCGGGTGGTGGCTGCGGGCGTTCGGCGCACCGGCGGCGGCCGCTGCCTGCGGAACGTGCCAGGACGCGGCCGGGAACACGTAGACGGCTTCACTGCCAAGTCGGTTGCAGCTCCCTCTGCCCCGGAACTAGAGGCTGGGTTTTGGCGGGCTGACGTATTGAACAGCGTGGGCTTTGCGACGGCCTGCGGCGACGCACTGGCTGCGGGTGACATGTCAGCAGCGCTGGCCTGCGCTGGAGACTGTGTGGTGTTGGAGCCCGAATCGCGGGTGGTGGCCGGGCCGACGGCGTTGCACCTATCGAAGTATCAGGAAGGCGTTCGAGCCGAGCGGCTGTTTTGGCGGTCGCTGGCCGCGGAGCCCGTGGTGGCAGCCCTGCTGTCGCATGCAGGTGAGGTGTTGCGGCATGCGATTGCGAGTGCGCCCTTCGGCACGCTGCCGATGCTGGCTGGCCGATTGACAACACTCGTGCAGTTCGGCTCGTGTATGCGGCGCACCCGGGAGCTCGAGGCCCTCAAGTCGCAGGCTGGCCGGCGGACGCTCGGAGCAGGCACTCGCGACACGGGCAGACGCACGCTGCGTATCGATTCCGGCCATCCTCTTCCCCTGCGGCGTGGCGGACGGCAGGCAGTGGCAGACGGCATGACCAGCGCAGACCAACCCTTGCGTCGCTCGGCCTGAGACTGCGGGGATCGGGAGCGGCAGGGTTTGCCATGCTGCCAGGGAACCGCACCATCAGCGGCCGATCAAGCGGCCTTCGGTCGGCCGGACCGCAGTGTTTCCGGCCGGGCCGGCCGTTCGTAAACAGCAGCTTCTGTACCGAGTGGGGCTACGCTGTTAGACTGTAAGTTTGGAAGACAGGGATCGGATTTTATGACCGACTTTGTCGGGATTAAATCCAAAGCCTGTCGCTTCCGTACCCGCGCCCTCGTAGCTCAATTGGATAGAGCGTCAGCCTCCGGAGCTGAAGGTTACAGGTTCGATCCCTGTCGAGGGTATTGATTTTGGGCGTCGTTCCGGACGTCCAGCGATTTTTCGCGGGCGCCGTGAAGCGTTGACGGCTCCTGATGGCCGCTGACGGCTCCTGAGCGCGCCGGGTTTTGTGCCGGGTAATCGGCGGCCCGCTCGAAGTCGGCGGCGGTCACCTTCAGGTAGTGGCGGCGGCGGACCCGCGAGCTGTTGCCCATCCACGCGTCCACCACGTGGGCCGGATAATCCCGCTCGAGTTCGTCCGAACGGCTGCCACGCGGGTTCACGAAGGTCTTCTCCCACGGAGAAATCTCGTTCGACGACGTCGAAATCGCCGACGGCTGCGGCGACTATGACGATCACCGGCCGGCGAGGGGTGACGCCTCGCCATCGTCCCGACCCGCCCCCCGAGCTTGATCAGGACGAAGAACGAGCCAGGCTGGTCCGCCGCTACCATCGACTGACGCGGTCGACGGTTGGCGATCGGCTGCGCACCGTGGCGGCCATGGCCAAGCTGGACGGGCTCGAGGCCGTTGAGCGGCAGCTCTGCTACACGGACGAACCGCCCGCCTCGCCGCCGTCGGACGCGGATCCCTCGCGGCCTCCTGGACCGAGTAACTGAAACCGTGGCACGCCTCGCTCCGGGGTCAATACCGACGTGGCTTGGGAAGCCCGACCCCGTTGACACGTTGATCTATACGGGCGTATCGTTTTCGGCCCCCACCTGTCGCTTGGAGACACAGGCCCATGAGTTCTTGGGAAGAATGCCGAGCGGTCGAGCGCGACCCTGAGAAGTTGAGTGGCGCGTGGGTGTTTGCGAACACGCGGGTTCCGGTACGGGCCTTGTTCGAGAATCTGGAAGACGGAGCGACCGTCGATCAATTCGTCGAGTGGTTTCCAGCGGTCACCCGGGAACAGGTCGAAGCCATGCTTGAATTCACTGCTGCGAGCCTCGAACTGCAAGCCTCTGCATGAAGATCCTGTTTGACCAGGGAACACCGGCCCCGCTCCGGCGCTCCCTCGCCGGGCATGAAGTCGACACGGTTTTCGAACAAGGATGGGATCAACTCAAGAACGGGGACTTGCCCGCAGTCGCAATACTCAATGGCGATGACGTCTTGGTCGCCACTGACCAGAGTCTTCGTCACCAACACGACCTGTGCCGAACCCGCCTGGGCATCGTGATCTTGATGACGACGTCGTGGCCGCGGATCAGTCGCAAAACCCCAGCCGTCGCTCAAGTAGTCCACGATGGAACGGTAGGCAACCTGATCGAAGTACGTTTTGACGACGTCTAGCGCGCTGCGGGACTGCAGTCGATGCGTTGAAACCGCGGCACAGACTTGCCGTCGATCACCACCGTCTCTGCAAACATCGCCGCCGGGCGAACCCACAGGCCCCGCTCACCATACTCCTGCCGGTAGACCACGAGTTCCTCGAGCGTCTCGCTGTGCCGGGCGACGCCGAGCACGGTGTACTCGTTGCCCTTGTAGTGCCGGTAACGGCCCGGCTGGATCTCGGTCATGCGTTGCCTCGCCCGCTGTGGGAATCGGCGGAGTGGGGATCGAACAGTCTTGCGACCGCCGGAACCATCAAACGACTGTACACTTCGTCCGGTTACGCCCAGGGAGAGATTCATAAAAAACCCACCGATCGGTGGGTGATCTGAAGTGGGCGTCAGGAAAGCCAGCAGGGCAGCACACCACTTGGAGTGACGAGGCCTTGACCGTGGAAATCCCCGCCGACCTGGCAGCTTTCGTGCAGCGACTCATCGCTGAGCGGCGATTTCTCACCGAAGGCGATGTGCTCGCCGAGGGCCTGCGGCTGCTCCAGTCTCAGGAGGCCCTGCGGGCTGCCGTGTGAGAAGGCTTTTCGCAACTCGATGAAGGCCGATCCGTGCCCGCAGCCGAGGTGTTCGCGAAGGCGAGAGAGCACATCCAGTCGGCCGAGCGAGCCCGTGGGGCATGAGCGAGGTCGAGCGGTATCGAAATGGCCCGGGTTGTGCATGGAAGCCGCGACCTCGGCCAACTCTGAAACCCCCGAGCTGGATTTCTCATGGGCCGGAGCGTCGTCCTCGCCGGTGCCGCCCGCTGCCCGCGGCGCAGCCTGCCGCCGCGGTGGTGCACCTGCGACATGCTGCCGCCGGTCGAGACGCGGGTCACGGTGCAGGTGCTGATCCACCGGCTCGAGCAGTGCCGGCCGTCGAGCACTGGCAAGCTCGTGGGTCGCGCCGTGGCCGGAGCCCGCAAAAAGGGGACGCAGCTCTTTTCTGTCAACCGCTCCGGCCGACATCACCAGTCAGGAAAAGAGCTGCGTCCCCTTTTTGCCCTATGATGGCGAAGGGCAGCGCGACGAGCAGCGGCAGCCGGCCCCGCCCGGCCTGGACGAACACGAACCCGAAGGTCGCGATGATGACGGGATAGAGGATCTGCCAGATCAGGCCGATCGTCCGCGGCGCGGGCGTCCACGACGGCTTGGCCAGGCTCTGATACCACTCGATCCACGGAACGTCGGGCATGGAAGCAGTTTCTATCGGGGCCTGAACGGTCGCCCTGGGGGCATCACCCGAGGCCCGCACAGCCGCCCATGCCACACTGCGGACGGCCACAAGTCTCCGCGGCCGCGGCTTGCCCGCCGCCGCCACCGGCTACATGGCCCCGAACAACGCTCAGCAGCTTGGTGAGCTTCTTGCTCTGGCAGTGTGGGCACTCGGGCTTCTCGTCGCCACGAATGAGCAACTCGACTTTCTGGCTGCACTTGTCGCAGGAATATTCGTACAACGGCATCGGCTTCGGCTCCGTAACAAGAGGAGGTCACTGCCCGAACAAGTGTATGGCAACTGGATTCAGAAGACCCACTTTGCGTTCGGGAATAACCATGATTCTACAATCGCCCTTGAGGGCATTGATTGGAGGCGTCGCTCCCATGTCCGGTGACGTCTTACAGGCCGCTTAGGATCACCGCCGTCATGTTCGACAACCTTGTGGCCCAACAAGTCCTCCGGGCCCGCTACCGCAGCCGGTCGCCGGCCACCAACGTTCCGATCTTCGGCCGGCTCGACAGCCGCGGCGGCTACGCCCTCGTGGCGATGCATTTCCAGCTGCACGTGCCGCAGATCCGCCAGTGCAGCGGGATTAACGGCGAGGCATGAGTACGAGCCGCCGTGAACAGTCTTCCCTACGACCGCCCGAGCGCGAGGCTTGCGAGAGCCACGGCGGGCATGATCCAGATCGTGGCGAGCCGCCAGCGGCGCGAGATGTTCGCGATCGACGCAAACCACACAAGCCCGATCGCCACGGTGACGTCGAGCACCCACTGAAACGGCACCGGGCCCGCCGAGCCGTTGATCCAATCGACGAGCGGCGCCACCGCCATCCGCACGGGATCGTCGGCCGGCACACCGATAAAGCAGGCCCCGAACACCCGCAGACCGAAGGCGGCAAACGGGATCAGCCCGGCCACGAGCTCCACGCGGCGGGAGAGCTTCGGTAGCGAGGCGGCCCAGATCGCGGTCCAGAGCATCGTGAAGAGGAGTAGGCGGAAAGTCTCCATGAACGACGAGTGTAGCCCCGGGGGAGCCCGCCGGTCCGTCATGGCTTGCCGTGTGGATCCGAGTGTAGGATGGTGGAAGTCACGCTCGTTCCCCACGCTCGTTTCCGAAGGCGCTCATCATGGACATCGTGTGGTTTCTCTTGATCGGTCTGTCGGCCGGGTGGCTCGCGAGCCAGATCATGAAGGGGGGCGGCTCGGGCCTCGTCACCGATCTGATCATGGGCGTGATCGGCGCGATCCTGGGCGGGTTTCTGTTCGGCGCGGTCGGGCTCGCCGCAACGGGTCTCATCGGCAGCCTCGTGACGGCCACGGTCGGCGCGATCGTCTTGATCGCGGGCCTGCGGCTGATCAACCGTCCGCGGATCTGAGCGGCCGCTTCGAACGAAACTTCAGCGGACCAGCTCGAGCGTAAGGCCCAAGGCGCGGGCAACCCGCTCGACGTTGGACAGCCGCACGTCCTTGCCCTGTTCGATCGCGGGGATCGTCGCCTGATTGGGAATCCCCGCCATTTTTGCGAGGGCATACCAGGTCCGCTGCCGCGCCTCCCGCTCCGCCCGGATTTGCCCTGCAACCCCTCCCCGAACGTCGGCGGGCATGCGCTTTGGTGGAAACTCGCGCACGATCGCGTCTCGCACCTTCGCGTGCCGGGCCCGCTCCCGGGCGGTCAGCCGGCGGTTTACATGCTGGAGCTTGGCAGGCATTGTCGATTGCACCCGTCAGGGTTCGGATATCTCGTACGCCGTAACAGGCACGACAACATGCCCGTTTTCTTCGAATACAACGATTGAACTGGCCTCGCTATCCATCGACCAACTGATACACCTTGCCTCGAGACTGCAGCCACGGAATGTCGCCTGCCTCGGCATGCTGGTGAACGTCGCGTAGCAACTCGACGGTTTCCGATTCCAGGCACGGCTCCGATGGCTCAGACCGCGGGATCACCATCTCCACGTCGATCGCCACGACCAGCCTCGCGGTGCGCACAAGCCGCGTTCGCTTCACGCGGCTGCCTGTTATTCGCATTGCGTCACCTCTTGCTCGACCGTCCCGGGTAGTCTGTTGAGCGCCACGCGCGTCAGATCAACCTTGTGACTGGCGTTGTCGATGTCGATGCCCACAACCCGGCCGTCAGCGTCGTAATCGATGACAACACCGGCGGAGAGTTCCTGACTGTCGACGCTCGGCTGATCACGGAAGGTGATAGAGAGCGAGTCGGTGTCAGCGAAGTACTCGAGTTTCATTCTTTCACCTAATCGCACGGCGTTGGGCCGCATCACGAAGGCGGCGTGAGTGGGCCTCCACGTCCGTGATGTCGGCCCGATAGCCGATCAGCCCAAGTTCCGTCCAGCGCTGCACCAGTGCAGAGCCCCCGAGGCGTCGCTTCGGTTCGGGCGGGCGGATCGTAGAAGAGTCGTGTGCGAGTTGATCAGCCTTCTCGTCCGAAACGGGCACCTCCGAATTAGGGACTTTGGCGGCCCTGATCTCCGCATCATCCATCGGTCTTTTCATGTTTTCTCGCCCCTGATCCGTCGGCTGGCGTGCAGGATCGTCAGGCCGATCACTTCGTCGCCCCGGTAGCGCACCACGATATCGCCGGGCCCAAGTTCGCTGTTTGTCGCCTCGGCTTCCGGCTTGAAGGCGACATACACAACGTCCGCGGGCTCGTCATACGTGCACCGCATCGAATGCCCCGGCGATTGCCGCATGGCGGGGAGTAGTTCGATAAAGGCTTGTGGATCGATTGGCGGCATGGTCATTTTACAGCTGCCGGTTCGAGTTCGAACTGGTTCAAGCGGACGCGGCCCTGGGGGAATCGCACCGTCAGCTCGAGCTCGCCGGCCTGACGCCTTCAGTCGCTCATCCGCCTCACGGATATAGCGCTTCAGATCGCCACCCGCGTCCTCTCGAGCAACTTGGCTCTGGCTGCGTGGAGTTCGTCGAGAATCTTATTCCTGGCCATCGTTCAGCCCTCCGAGGAATTCCGCCGGCTTGCAGATCAACATCGGGCCGAGTCCGAGCCGATCGAGGACGCCGTAGATCGTTCGCATCGTCACCGCGTTGGCGATATGCGTGAAGTTCTACGACAAGAGGTAGCTTACTCCCCCGATCGCAGCCGAGGCCACATGCAGAGCGTCGACTCGGGCTGCCCGCGGGATCGAGGCTGCAGCTGCCCGTCCTACGTGCGGCCCCTTTTCCGCCCCTGGCATCGGAATGCGCCTTCACTGCGGAATGCGGTCGATCCAGTAAAGCGGCCGCCGGCGGGCATGGCTCACGGCAACAACCGTCACTGAGTCACCTTCGATCCAATACACGATCACATATGGGAACCGCCGCAGGCAATACCGTCGTACCTCTCGTTGGGAAGCTGTCCAATACTCAAGTGTTGCGTAGAGCCGCGGCTCGGTCGCAACTTGCGCGAACACCTGCTGGATTGCATCAAGGAACTCAGTGCCGAGTCCAAGGCGGATATCGTCATACCAAACAGCCGCTTCGATGAGCTCTAACTGAGCAGCCGGCGCAATCGTGAAACTCACGACGCCGCTCGTCCAGCTCTCCGGCGCTCAAGGTGCTCAAGTGCCTCGCGGAGGGCGACATCAGCTGGCAGCGGCTTGACGAGGCCTTTGTCGATCATGTCGATCCGTCGCTCCACCTCGTCCGCCCAGGCCTGAGCCAACTCGGGGGTAGCGAACGGGCTTTGGGAGAATCCCGTCTCTTGTTCGAGCGTCTCGTCGATTCGTTCAGCGATGAACTCCCGGTCAGCCGCAGGCAACGCCAGTACCTTGGCAAGAAGGTCGTCGCGGGCGGCGGCTGAGGAATTGGATTCGTTCATGGCTGCATCTGTAGGGTACTGGGTTCTTCAGCAGAGCTTCGAGAAGTATACGTCCGTACATACTCGCGTCAAGCCCTTTGCCAAGCCTTTGATACCGCCGTGCTCGTCGACGAGTTTCCGACGGATCGCCCGCACCTCCGCCACGATCGGGTCGTCGTCGTGTTCGTTGGAAGTCGGATGAACATTCATGGCTCCGTACCTCGGGGCACAAGCTCGCAGTGGGCGGCCGCGGCGAGGCGGTCGAGGGAGTCAGACGCCAGCTGGCCACCGGCCATGAAGTCGGCGAGTTGCTCGAACGGAATGCTCGTGGCCTGGCAAACCTGTTCGTAGGGCTGCCTCATGGCCTTCACCGCCCGCCGCAGTCGGCCGCTGACGGTGTCTTCCGCAGCCGCCCGCTCGCCGGCTTGGCGTCGCTCGAGCAACCACGGAAGCTCAGCCCGCACGGCAGCCTCGATTTCCGCATTGCTCATCGGCTTGGAGTGGGTCACTCTGGCACCTCGGAGGCGGTAATCGGCTGAACGGTCACTTGATCGACCCAAGTTTGGAAAAGGGGACGCAGCTCTTTTCCTCGGATGGCTCTTTGCCTCCGACCGAGTCCCTGGAAAAGAGCTGCGTCCCCTTTTCCCCCTCGCATCGTATGGCACCGATATCCTCAGTCGAGCAGATCCAGGCAATGTCGCGGTGAAATAATCGCGATGTCAGCGTGCACGCCGATGGGCAACAAATGTGATCGATCGCCTGTGACAATGCACGAAGCACCAGCAGCTACGGCCGCAGCGATGACGTGGTCATCATCAATATCCTCGACAACGACGCGAGGTACATCGCGGGGGCTTACCAACGTCACCGCATCGCTATAAGCCAGTACGAGTTCTTCAATCGACTTTCCGGATGCCTGAAGCTTAAGAGCAAACCTGGGAAGGCTCAATGTCGCTGCAAGCTCTTGCACAAGAACTGCACTGGCTGCAAGCAAAAGGCCTTGTCCATGGATTGCACGCGCCAGCAAGTCGCGGGGCGTTCCTTCCCAAAGGAGACCTGAAATCACGACGTTGGTATCCAGAACGGCAAGCACAGGCCGCGCTTGCATCGTCATCTCACCCGACCCGGCGTGCACGCTGCTCAGCTCGGTACGCCCGCACGGCTTCGACCACTTCTTGCTCGACTTCCGGCGTCAGTTCCTCCTTGGGTAAGCGGCTCCACGCTTCCCGAAGCGTTGCGCCAGCCTGGCGCTTCAGTTGCTCCAGCAGCATGTTCTGAATCGCCTCAGCTGACAAAAGCCCGGCCTTTGCGGCTTTTTGTGCGAGGTCGTCAGGCAGCGAGAGTTGAATCGTTGTCATCGTAAAGCACCTCAGGTTATCGACGCCCATAGCAGAGTATACGCCCGTACATTGTGCCGTCAAGCCTCTGATCCGGAACCCGACGAGCCCGTCTTGGTGTGCCGAATCGGCCCGCCAGTCAGATGAAAGCCGTCATTCTGGCTTTCGGAGGGTCGTGCGGTCGCCCGCCGAATACAGCGCAGCCCCGCTCGATGACGAGCAGCCGACCCGGGCGGCAGTTGGTCCAACCCAGAGCGTTGTAGCCGCCCGAGTCGTGGGAGCAGGAGAGCCGCCGGTTGCGTCACCTCTTGCTCGACTGTCCCGGGCAGTCTGTTGAGCACCACGCGCGTCAGATCAACGTTATGACTGGCGTTGTCGATGTCGATGCCCACGACGCGGCCGTCAGCATCGTAATTGATGACAACACCGGCGGAGAGTTCCTGACTGTCGACGCTCGGCTGATCACGGAAGGTGATAGAGAGCGAGTCGGTGTCAGCGAAGTACTCGAGTTTCATGCTTTCACCTACTCGCACGGCGTTGGGCCGCATCGCGAAGGCGGCGTGAGTGGGCCTCCGCGTCCGTGATGTCGGCGCGGTAGCCGATCAGCCCGAGTTCCGTCCAACGCTGCACGAGTGCACCGCCTCTGAGGCTTTGCTTGAATCCGGGCGAGCCGACCGTAGCAGAGTCTTGGGCGAGATGACCCGCCTTGTTGCCAGAAACGGACGCACCCGAATCAGTGGCGTTGGCAGCGGCCTTGATCTCCGCATCATCCATCGGTCTTTTCATGTTTTCTCGCCCCTGATCCGCCGGCTGGCGTGCCAGCCTCCTCCAGCGTTTCGATCGCCTCTTCGTCCGACCACTCCACGATTTTCGTGTATCGGTCACCCTTGGTCATGGCTCCGTACCTCGTGGCACAAGCTCGCAGTGGGCGGCCGCGGCAAGGCGGTCGAGGGAGTCAGACGCCAGCTGGCCACCGGCCATGAAGTCGGCGAGTTGCTCGAACGGAATGCTCGTGGCCTGGCAAACCTGTTCGTAGGGCTGCCTCATGGCCTTCACCGCCCGCCGCAGTCGGCCGCTGACGGTGTCTTCCGCAGCCGCCCGCTCGCCGGCTTGGCGTCGCTCGAGCAACCACGGAAGCTCAGCCCGCACGGCAGCCTCGATTTCCGCATTGCTCATCGGCTTGGAGTGGGTCACTCTGGCACCTCGGAGGCGGTAATCGGCTGAACGGTCACTTGATCGACCCAACGGTAGACGACGATGACGAGTCGACCGTCCATCAGATGCCCGAAGGCGACCGGCAGCCCGCTGGAGCGGCTCAAGTCTTCAAACTCCGGATGGCTGATGATCGCTTCGATCTCGTCGGCTGAAATCTCCCTCTCGGCAAGTTTGTCGAGTACCGCATCGAGCCAGATGAAGTCGAAGAACGGCATCTCGCGGCCCCGACACACCCATGATACGCGGCGGTGAACGTCGGCCCCAAACGCTGGAAGCAACGGCAAAGAGTGTACGCATGTACTGTACTTCGTCAACCCGCCCCCAAGGGCTACACGCTCGCCCCCGAGCAGCTCTCGGCGCGATCTTCGTCCCGCCGGGGGCGAAACGCGACAAGACGCGTAGCCCTGGGTTTTACGAAGGCGTGAGCGAGTACCTCATCGACCTGGGCGTGCCGCAGGTTTGATCGCCAATCACGCGCTCCGCTGCAGGACGCTTCCAAGCGCGTGCAGGGTTAGCGGTTGCGGCAACGGCTTACCGGCCTCCTCCAGCGTTTCGATCGCCTCTTCGACCATTCCGCAGAGTTCGATGAACACCTTGGTGGCATCGTCGCCATAGGATCCGCCGTACATCAACTGCGGACAGATGCCGATGAAGCAGTTGTCTTCGTCCGACCACTCCACGATTTTCGTGTATTTGGCACCCTTCGTCATCGGTTCACCTCCTGCTCGGCTGAGGAGCCCCTCGAAGCAGGCCCTCCGCATGGCCGCGTCGCTCATCGGCTTGATTGATTCCATGGGGGGCATGGTCATTTCGCGGCTACGGCCTCGAGTTCGAACTGCTTCAAGCGGACACGGCCTTGGGGGAATCGCACCGTCAGTTCGAGCTCGCCGCCCATCGCCTTCATCACCTTGCGCAGCGTCGAGATCAGCATGTCGGACTGCCCTTCGAGCTTGGCCCAGCTCGGCTGCTTCATGCCCGCGGCGCGGGCCATCTGAGTCTGCGTCTTGCCGATGGCCTCGCGGATCTCGCTCAGCACCATCTCCGCTAGGAGTTCCTGCGTACGCCGCGCGGCGATCCGCTTGGTCTTGGCGTTGCCCGTTCGGGCGACGAGTTCACGGAATGTCTTTGCCACGTCACTGTGCTCCGCACGTCTTGCATCGCTTTTTGCAATTATAGCCGCCGGGCTATTTGCGGAAAACGTGAAAATAGCCCAGTGCCTTGCCGCAAATCAGCCCGTCTTCTTTCGGCGCGCCTTGGTCTTCTTGGGGGGCTTGGCGATCGGCCAGCCCTCCAAGCAATTCAGCCAGCCTGCCGTTGAGTATCAGAACGCAATCACTGGCGCATGGCTTGCGCAATCTGAAGCCCCA
>ERZ889217.100-NODE-100-length-54282-cov-9.692570_pt1 | contig 54282 bp, 85 predicted proteins | sample MGYA00521098_ERZ889217 | MGnify/ENA primary metagenome ERZ889217 (study PRJEB32303, sample SAMEA104408613) | aquatic metagenome | biome: Brackish water; feature: Pelagic; material: water | place: Baltic Sea | collected 2014-06-10T22:04:00 | depth 2,362 m ... | reverse complement strand
ACTAAGCTACTAACCTACTATTCTTCTCTATAGAGAGATAAAGTAAGAGAGATATATCTTAGATATTACTAGGCCGTTACCGCTATCATAACGCATCCGTTACAATAGTAGAAGGCGACTAAGCTACTACTAACCTAAAGTTGCTTGACAACCCCATCCGCAGCGTGTAGTTATCGATCATAGCCAAGGAGGGCATGACATGACCAAGATCCAGAACCGCGCACTTTCCTACCTTCAAGCCGTTTACAAGGGGCGCGAAGTTCGCATGTCGGAGGCTGGGTTCTTTGAAGTGCGTTCGTCTGCTGATAGGGACGGAAAAACCTATTTCAGCCAGATCGCATACATCGGCACTAAGGGCGTAGGTAAAGACTGCATTATTGACGTAACTGGAGACGATGATTCCATCCTGGTATCGCTGGCATGACACTTAAAGTTCTAGACCTGTTCGCAGGGGCTGGCGGATTCACCCTTGCAGGCGAGATGGCGGGCGGGTATTCCACTGTGGCGTTCTGCGAGATTGACAAGTATGCGCAGAAGGTATTGCGGTCTAGGTGGCCGGATGTACCGTTGTTTGATGATGTGACGAAGCTGAAAGGATCTGATGTTGGAGCAGTTGACGTTATCACTGGGGGATTTCCATGCCAGGATCTCTCGTCGGCAGGAAACGGCAAGGGAATTGGTGAAGGAACTCGCAGCGGGCTATTCAGGGAGATGCTACGCTTGGCTGGAGAGTGCGGAAAGCCATATATCGTCTTTGAAAACGTCGCGCGGCTTCTCAGCGGACCAAAGGAAGATCCGGGTCAATGGTTCGGTGAATTTCTCGACACGTTGGCCAATTTCGGGTATGATGCGGAATGGTTCAATCTTACCGCTTCCGGCGTTGGTGGACCGCATGAAAGAAAGCGCGTCTGTGTGGTTGCCTACCCCCACGAAGCACTTGTCGAAAGAGGGGGCATATCCCGCCGAGTACACCAGGAACACGCCGACCTTGACCGCATGTCTTGCTGGTGGGGAAACGGCAGTGGCCCCGAACGCCGATTTTATCGAATGGATGATGGGGTTTCCTTGCGGGCACACAGAACCCGCAGCGGAATAATGGGTAACGCAATTGTTCCGCCGTTGTTCGCAATTGTCATGAAGGCGCTAAGGGAGTCGCACCAAGATGCAACATGAACTATTCCACGAAGCCGGATATCGCGTATTCGGCTTGCACGGGTTTACAGATCGAACGTGCGAATGCGGCAACCCTGAATGTAAAGCACCCGGGAAGCACCCGCTAATCAGCAATTGGCAGAATGTCCCTGTCTGGTCTGATGATCAGTGGGACGTGATGAACCAACTTGGCCACTTCAAGACGGGATATGGCGTCTTGTGTCGCGGGTTGCTTGTCGTTGATGTGGATGCGCGCAATGGCGGTATCGCGTCATATGAGAGGCTTCTTGAACGATGCCCTGAGATTGCCAGCGCGGGGTTGATCGTTGAAACCGGATCGGGCGGCGGGTCAAAGCACCTTTACTTCACCGCGCCTGACGATGTGGCGCTGTTGGCCCACCTGCGCGACTATCCGGGGGTTGATTTCCGGTCGGGTTCCAACTTCGTCGTAGGCCCCGGAAGCAGGCACGCAAGCGGGCGATGCTATGACGCGGTAGTGGGAGGACCGGACGACATAGATGAGGCTCCAGCGGGGCTTGTAGAGCTTCTACGGCGACCTGCAACTGTACGGGTGGAATACGATGGACGCGTCATGGATGTCAGCCAAGCTGATATCGCGTCGATGCTGGGGGCTATTCCCTGCCCGGATGATTACCACGACTGGGTTCAGATCGGTATGGCGGTGCATCATAGCACGGCGGGGGCTGGGTTTGCACTGTGGGACAAATGGTCGCAAACGGGCGCGGGATATGAACCCGACAACATGCAGACCAAGTGGCATTCATTTGGCAAGCACCCCGTTCCGGTGACTGTCGGGACACTGATCCACCGCGCGGAACAAAACGGATGGTCGCGGCCTGTGACTATCGAGATGGGCGAACCACAAGAGGAAGAACCCAAGGACGGCATGCCGGTCGATATTGCAGGGGTAGATCTGCGCAGACCCCCGGGGTTCGTTGGTAAGGTCGCGGAATGGATCGCGGCACAACCACGGCGCAAGCGTGACAACTTGGCAGTGGGCGCAGCCCTGGTGGCGGTAGGCAACCATGTCGGGCTGCGGATGGTAGATGAACGCGACGGGATCACGGCCAACCTTGTGGCGTTCGGTGTGGCGGGGTCAGGAAGCGGTAAGGAAGCTGTGCAGCAGGCGTTTGCGGAACTGCACCGGGAGACGGGGATTAGCGGCGCAGTGCATGGCGCGATCAAGTCGGACGCGGAGATTTACCGTAACTTGATGCGGCACCAAGCGGCGTTCTACAATGTTGATGAGATTTCGGACTTCCTGGAAAAGCTGAACAATGCCAAGAAGCGGGGAGGGGCGTCCTATCTTGATAGTGTGGTGGCAACGATTATGTCGGTGTTCACCAAGGCTTCAGGATATCTACTGCTAACGGGCGATGCCAAGGAGGCGCTGAAGGAAGGCATCCTGAAGGAAGCCGCGCAGGAACAGCGCAAGCTGGACGATGGCAGGGGTAGTGAACAGGTGCTGGCGCGACTGCTGGCGCAAGCTGACGAGATCGACAAGGGGTTGCGCTATCCGTTCTTGTCCATGTGCGGATACGGTACGCCTGAAAAGTTCCATGCGCTGATGGATTTCCGTAGTGCCACGGAAGGGTTCTTCGGGCGGGCTATGGTGTTTGAGGAGAAAGACAGCGCGCCACGGGCTAGGACGGACTATGCCAAGACGCCCCTGCCTGAAGGCATCAAGGACACACTGACCCAGTTGTATTATGGAGGCACGTTCGATGCGACACAGCGGAGGGTAGAATATACGGGGGAACGCGCAAAGGTGCCGACAGATGCACCAGCCGGGAAGATGCTGGACGACATTGCACTGTGGATGGATGATCAGGCGATCCGGCAGGCAGGCAGCACAGGGTTGGAAGCCATGTTTCTGCGTGGGTACGAACTGGTCAGCAAGGTTTCGTTCATCCTGGCGGCACCGCACGGGCTGCGCACCCAAGAGCATGTCCGGTGGGCGTTTGCGCTCGTGCTGCGGGATCTTGAACTGAAGTCCATGCTGGTCACTGCCAATGATCGCAAGATGGATGCGCCCGCGACTGCACTGGAGGCTAAGGTGATGTCCACGTTGGACGGGGAGGAATGGACAAGCATTGGCGTGATCCGTAACAAGTGCCGTGGGTACAAAAACGAAGAAATCGACGCAGTGCTGAAAAAACTTGTTGACAGTGCTGCGGCGGATATGCAAGAAACAAGACATCCGGTGAACGGCAAAGTCACTGTGAAGTATAGGAGGAAGTGAAGATGACGACGAAATACAAGGTTGGTGATCGGGTGCGGGTAGTGGGTACAAGCGATCCTTACCATTATCATGGACATGGAAAAGAAGGGTTAATCACCAGAATCAGAGACGGGAAGTACGGCGACTATAGCGTTAAGGTTAATGTCCTTGAACAAGCATTGAGTGAGAATGATATCGAACCTATTGAACCCGTCCCCGCCGAACCCGCGACCATCTCTTTCACCCTTGACATCCCAAACGATCTGATGAAAGAGTTTGCAGACCATTGCGAACGCGCTGCGGATGCACTGGCACGTATTCAGGAGATGATGTCGAAATGAGCGCGTATGATTATCGTATCGATGCAACTAGCAATTACGGGAACGAATCGTATTGTGAAAAAACGGTACTTGAACATCTAACTAGCGATCAAGCAACCAGAATTGCTGACATCCTTAATGATTCTGTAGGTGAAGGGAGTGATACTTACTATCAACCGAGACACAATTCTAAGAGTCTATGGCGCGGCATGGAAGAATTCATTTAAGGAGGCACTAACAACATGATGAAGCAACAACCAACCGCCAAAGCACCAGTGATCACGCTGGCAGCAAATGCGGGGCTTGGCAAGACGACGCTGGCAGGGCTGTTCCCGAACCCTGTGTTCATCCAAGCGGAGGATGCAGAAACGATCTTCGAGGAATGGGAAAACCCGCCTGCGTTCATGCCGCAACTGTCTGCGCCTAGCAAGCGTCAAGGGGAAATGGTGGGACGCCCGTTTACTGAGGCCATGGACCAACTGCGCTGGCTGATGACTAACGAGCATGACCGGAAGACGCTGGTTGTGGATACCGTGTCGGCGCTGAACCGGCTGTTCGAGCAGGAAATCTGCATGGAGGAGGATGTTTCCAACATCGGTGAAGCGGCAGGCGGATACGGCAAAGGCGCGCTGGTCGTTCTGGAACGCCACACAAAATTCCGGCAGGCTTGCGAACACCTGCGCAAAAAGGGTATGACCATCGTATTCCTGAGCCATGTGGGTATTCAGAAGGTGAAGGCATCGCCGGATACCGATGAATACATGGTTTACAACCTGGAAATGGATGCGAAGTCCATTCCCGTCTATGTGAACTTTTCGGACGCGGTGTATTACATCCGCAAGGACGAAATGGTGCAAGGCAAGGAAACCGACAAGAAGGGCCGTGTCACCAAGTTCGGCAAGATGATCGACACCGGGCGGCGCAAGATCGTGACCAGTTCGACAGGCCGAGTTGGCTATGCTAATGCTAAGAGCCGTTACGCAGCGCCTGAGGAAATCGACCTGCCCCACGGCGAAAACCCTATCCTGCAATACATCCCGGCCCTGCGCGGCTATGCAACTAAATCGGAGGAAACCCAATGAGCTTCTGGAACCTGAGCGACGGCGAAACTGCAACTGAAAACAAGGAGTACGAGGCACCTAGCGGCGGCGGTGATTATATCTTCGCTGACGGAACTAAGGTCGCGGCTGTGATCGAGGAGATGAAGTGGTCCAGATTTAACGGTGGCGAGGAGTTCATCAACGTACGCTGGTCGGTAATGGCCCCCGAAACCGATGCGGATGGCGTCAAGATTGCCAATCGCAAAGTGTTTCAAAAGATTTATCCCGGTGGTGATGCGTCACGCGCCAAGGATGAGGAAAAGCGCCAGAAGAAGGCAGACAATGCCAAGCGCATGCTGGCAGCTATGGCGACAAACGCAGGCGGTGGGCTGTTCAAGGTGCAGGGCCAGCCGACCGATGACGACTTCGCTTCGCACATGCTGTTCAAGCCGATGACCATTTCCTTGAAGGTCTGGGAAATGGAAACCAATGGCGATAAACGGAAAGGCAACTGGATCTGCGCTGTTGGCGAATACAAGGGTTCCGTTGATGCTGTGCCGGGTGCTGCTAAGCCGGTGACGAAGAGTGCAAAGCCTGTCGATGATCTGGATGACAGCGTGCCGTTTTGACCCATGAATGACTGTTGACACTAACGCAGCCCCAATGTAATGTTGGGGCTGTATTCATATGGAGGTATGAGAAGATGACTACTGTATTCAGCGACGATGGGTGGCGGCTTACGGGTCGCACGAGATGGGCTATGAAAGGCTTTCCGTTCTTCAAGAAGCCTGCAATCCAAGTTGAAGAAACGACCAACTCAACAGCAACTGAAACCAACACATTCTCTAGTTATACAGAACCTCATACAAGGTGGAGATTTGCTAATGATGCGGATATGATGAACTTGGAGGATATCACATGACCAAACAACGCACCCCCGAATGGTATGAAGAGCGCAAGGGACGCATCACTGGAAGCAACGTCGGCGCGATCCTTGGGCTTGATCCGAACAGAACGCGCGAAGATGTATTGCGCGCTATGGTCCGTGAATATCACGGCGCGCCAAGTGAGTTCACCGGCAACATCGCAACGGAATGGGGCAACCGTCATGAATCCTTGGCGATCAGCACTTTTGAACTGACCAACGATATTGAGGTGCAGGAAACGGGGTTCCATCCGTTCGAGGATTGGGCCGGGGCATCGCCAGATGGCCTGATCGGCACGGATGCCGTGTTTGAAAATAAATGCCCGTTCGGCATTCGCAACCAATATCCGCCGCAGTTCAAGACGCTTGATGCACAACCGCATTACTACGCGCAGTGCCAATTTGAAATGGTATGCACGGGGCGCGACAAAGCGTATTTCCACCAATGGACGCCCAACGGCAATGTTCATTGCATCCGTCATAAGGACCAAGCGTGGATGGATCACGCCATGCCGGAATTGCGGCAGTTCTATGCGTTTTACTTGTCAGAACGCGACAACCCCGAACACCTGGAACCGTTGCGCGTAGAGATCAACACGCAGGAAGCTTCGCTTCTGGTGGCTGAGTATGACGAAATGAAAGATGCCCGTGACCGTGCGGACGAACGCATGAAGGAGATCATGGCGCGGCTTGTGGATATGTCGGGCGGGCGCAATGCGTTAATTGATGGCCGCAAGATGACGAAGGTGGAAAAGGCGGGGTCGGTCAGTTATGCGCAGGTAGTGAAAAAGCATTGCGCTGGCATTGATCTTGAGCCTTATCGGGGTAAAGAGAGTGTTTCATGGAGGATTACGTAATGCTCCGTTCCTACCAACAAGAGTGCGTGGATAAAGTTCTGGCGCACATCAAGACCAGCATTGAGCCAGCGGTGGTGGATGCCACTGTATCATTCGGTAAGACACGCACGATTGCTGATATTGCTGTCAAAGTCAGGGACATGTCCAAGAAGAAGGTTCTTATCCTTTGCCCATCAGGCAATCTTGCTGATCAGAACACCAAAGCCATCAAGGACATCAAGCAGCCTGTTTCTGTGTTCAGCGCATCCCTTAAGTCTAAGTCTGTGCGGCATGATATTATTGTCGGCACCCCCCAGTCGATCAAAAACAGCTTGTCGCGGTTTGGAAAGGAGATTGCCGCGATCATCATTGACGAAGGTGAGGGGCTGACCGCAGCGGTTATCAAGATCATTGAACGCATCCGCGAACTGAACCCCAACGTGCGCGTGATCGGCTTCACGGGAACACCATTCCGAACCGGAACGGGTTATGTTTACCGGCTGAACGAAGACGGTACGCCGGTTCCTGAGACACAGACAGTTGACCCCTTCTATACGCAACTGATCCACCGAACATCGACCAAAGACCTTCTAGAGTTAGGCTATCTAACCCCAATGGTTATCGGAACCGTTGGCGCTGACGGCTATGAAACATCTGCCATCAAGGTTGACAGCAAAGGACGCCCCAACCCTGCGCAGGTGTCGCAGACATTTGTGGGGCGTGGGCGTAAGACTGCTGCCATTGTCGAGGATATAGTTAGGCAGGCGCACACCCGCGCGCAGGTCATGGTGTTTGCGGCCAGCGAGGACCATTGCCAAGAGGTGATGGAATCAATGCCGATTGGCTATGCTGCGGTTGTTGCAGACGGAATGCCTGACAATGACGGCACCATCAAGCGGTTCAAGCGCGGCGACCTGAAGTGCATTATCAATGTCAACATGCTGACGGTAGGTGCGGATTTCCCGAAGGTTGATGTGATCGCATTGTTGCGCAAAACGGACAGCGCCCGATTGCTTCAGCAGATCCTTGGGCGCGGCATTCGCTTGCACCCAGAAACAGCAAAGATTGTGAACGGCCTAGACAGCGCAGAGGAACGCAAGGCCGCTATTGCAACTGGGCCAAAGCCAAACTGTCTCCTGCTTGACTACACGGACGACACAGAAAAGAACCATTACCCCGATGGCGACTTGTGGAACCCGCAAGTCAAGGCGCGCATCAAGGGTGAGGGCTTTGAAGTTGAATGCAAATGCCAGACTTGCGGATCATCCAATGTGTTTGCGGGGCGCAAGAACCCTGACGGATATGAACTTGACGAACACGGGTATTTCCTTGACCTTGCTGGTGATCAGATCCAGACGGACTATGGGCCGATCCCAGGGCACCACGGTCGGCGATGCTGCAACTACGTTCCCGCGCAAGGCGGTAGGATGGAACGCTGCGAAGGGCGTTGGACCAGCAAGGACTGCGGGGCATGCGGCGAGCCAAACGACATTGCGGCGCGGCGCTGTGCATCGTGCAAGGCCGAGCTTGTGAATCCGAACGACGCACTAAGGCTGGAATTCAAGCAGCTAAAGCGCGACCCGACCCGCCCGCAATGTGACAAGGTTGTTGAAATGGATGTTGCCAAGACGATCAACAAGAAAGGCAATGCCATGTGGAAAATCACGTGGTTGACTGAACATCGGTCGTTCCAGACGTATCATTTTGTAGATATTGACAGCCAATGGAAACATGCGGATAATGAGCGGTTAATGTCGGCAACGCAGGGTTTGAAGGTGAAGCCTGAAACGGTTAGCTACGTTAAGGAGAAAAGCGGGTTTTATCGGGTTATTGCGTTTAATAGAAAAGCTGATGAATTGGAGGTTGTGTGATGAAATACATGGGTAGCAAGGCAAGACATGCTAAGGAAATTCTTCCTATCATCTTGGCTGGGCGCACGGAAGGCCAATGGTATGTTGAGCCGTTTGTTGGCGGTGCAAATGTCATTGATAAGGTGGGCGGCAATCGCATCGGTTCTGATTTCAATCCTTACGTTATAGCGCTGTGGCGCGCTGTGGCTGATGGGTGGGCTCCGCCAGACGTGGTGACGGAGGTGGAATATAAGGAGGCCCGAAAAAATCGAACTGTGGATGCTAGGACTGCATTCATTGGCTTCGCTTGCTCCTATGGCGCGAAGTGGTTCGGGGGCTATGCTAGAGGTAAAAACGCACAAGGCGGCTGGCGGAACTATGCCGATGAAGGCGCGAGGGCGATGGCCAGAACTGCTGTTGGAATTAGCGGCGTCAAATTCCACCACTGCAGCTATGACCAACTAAACATCCCACCGCAGTCCATCATCTATTGCGACCCACCATATGCGGGAACCACAGGGTACGCGACGGGCGCGTTCGATCACGCCATATTCTGGAAGTGGTGCCGCGATAAGGTTTCTGAAGGTCATAAGGTGTATGTTTCTGAATACACCGCGCCAGAGGACTGGCGTTGCGTTTGGGAAAAGCAGGTGAACAACACGCTGACCAAGGATACCGGCAGCAAGAAAGGTGTTGAGAGGTTGTTTACGTATGCGCCTACCTGATTGGTTGACCGTCTACGGCAATGCCAACTATCGCGGCCCCTGCGCAACGGAATCGGCGGAGCAGATCACGCTATTTTCACAGATCCGCCGACTGCACCCGTACCTTGCGCCAATCGTATTCCATCCACGCATGGAAGGGGATCGCACGAAGGGGCAGGCAGATTGGCAGAAGGCTGATGGGTCGATTGTTGCAGGGGTGGCGGATGTGATCGGTGTGGGTCATCCAATGCTAGTATTGGAACTGAAGCGCCGTGATCATACCAAAAGTACATGGCAGAAGGGTCAGGTTGAGTTTTTACAGGCAAGCCATAAGCGCGGTGCGTTCACTTGTTTGGCGTTGGGTTATGAAGCTGCGCTTGCTGCGGTTCGTGATTGGGAAGCCCGGCAATGTCATGGCTAGGATCGCGTCACCCCAAGCCGACTGACCAGATGCGGGCAGTGCTGGAGGGCCGTATGGCGCACAAGGATGCACCTGCTGCGATCCAGTCGATATGTCGAAAGGCTTACTTTGACGCGGCGGTGCAACTTATTGCGATAAAAGATCGAGATGCACGAAATGAAGCCTTGCAGCGGATACCGGAAGGGTGTAGAAGTGAGGTGCAACAGGAGGTAATACGGATATGGCCTATAAGACAGCGAATATTGAAGTGACGATGGAGGTCAAGGTGTGGATTGACGAGGATGGTGAGGTGATCAGGTGGTCCTTTGCGCGTTCGGATGAGTGGATTGACGCGCACATTCGTGAAATGGCGGATGGCGCTGATTTTGAAGAGGAGGGTGAGTGAATGGGAGTGCTAATCAGTTGTGTTATTGCTGGAACAGCAGCGGCTGCTTTTCTGCATTGGCGCAATGGTGACGTTGTTCAATGGCTTTTTGTTGCCGGTCTGGTGTGGTCTGCAATTTGCTTTTATTTCGCGGAGGTGCTGCTATGAACCAAATCAACCTGACCCGCACCAAGGAAGCCGACCGCGCATTCCAAACGGCACTGCGCACGGAACCGAAAGGCACATGGATCATCTACCATGAGGGGCCTTGCCTGCATAACGTATCGCGGCTTAAAGTGGGTCGCGCTGCATGGGATGCGTATCGCGCTGGCAAGGCGTGTTTGTGCCAGAAGCGTGTATCGGATGGGGTGTATCAGTATATTGCGGTGGTGATGTGACTGGTATCATCAAGGAAGAACGCATCGGCGGGCAGCGACTGATACTTGGCGATTGCCTAGAGGTGATGCCGTTGCTGGGGAGGTTCGATGCGGTGGTGACTGACCCGCCGTATGGGATTGGGGCTGACGAGGCTCAGAACGCAGCGGCAGAGCAGCGAAAGAAAGCAGGCGGTAAAACAAAAGCTGGTCGGGGATGGAAGGAATATCATTCAACCTCTTGGGATCGCGAACGGCCATCTAAAAAGATTTTCGATCTAATAATCAAATCTTCAAAAGACCAAGTAATATGGGGAGGTAATTATTTCACTGACTATCTTCCCCCAAGCATGCGATGGCTGATATGGGATAAAGGACAGAGAGGGTTCTCCCTTGCTGATTGCGAAGTAGCTTGGACTTCGCAAAACAATGCAATGCGTATTTTCGACTATGCTAGAGGAAAGGCTTTGCAAGATGGGAGAGTTCACCCCACGCAGAAACCAGTGGCACTTATGGAATGGTGCCTCGGCTTCTTGCCCAACGCCACCACCATTCTTGATCCCTTCATGGGCAGCGGAACCACGCTTGTCTCATGCCATAAGCTAGGTCGTCAGGGTGCAGGAATAGAGCTTGACCCCGAGTATTTTGAGATAGCTTGTCGCAGGGTTGAGGAGGCCACTATGCAACCTGACATGTTCGTTCAGGCACCTACACTAACGCCAACGCAGGAAACGTTGTTGTAACACACAACTTGCACGCCTGATCCGTGTGGTGTAGATTGCACGGTTCGGGGTGCTTATGGAGGGAATAATGGACGTTAAGATTAAGCTACTCACGGAGACTGCACGCGTCCCGACTTATGCAACTGATGGCAGCGCGGCGTTTGATATTTACGCGTCAACGGCGTGCAATATTGATAGCGGCGGCATCGGATACATTGATACTGGCATCGCCGTAGAGGTTCCTGAAAGCCACGTGTTGATGATCTATAGCCGCAGCGGTCACGGCTTCCGCTATGGCCTTCGCTTGTCTAACTGCACGGGCGTTATTGACAGCGACTATCGAGGTGAGATCAAGGTTGCCATGACGCTTGACATGACGGATGGTTATGTCCGGATCGCCCCCGGAGACCGTATCGCGCAAGGCATCATCATGCCGGTTGAGAAAACAAACTTCATCGTCGAAAACGAACTGTCTGAGACAGTTCGCGGCACTAACGGATTTGGCAGCAGCGGAAAGTAAGTATATATGCTCGACAATATGGAATATGGCCCGAAAACACCACTGGCCATCGAACTTGATATTATGAAGTATCGCCTGAGTGGCGAGACGTTCAAGGAAAAGTGTAGCCGCGTTGCTAATGCACTCAAGGACAACGACGAACATTATCAGGCGTTCCGCGATACGTTGCTGGACCAGCGGTGGCTTCCCGGTGGGCGCGTGCAGTCGGCCATTGGTGCCCCGCGTGAGGTGACGCCGTATAACTGCTTCGTCAGCATGACTATCGAAGACAGCATGGACAGCATTATGAAAGCCGCCGCCTATGCTGCGGAAACCATGCGGCTTGGCGGCGGGATCGGTTACGACTTTTCGAACATCCGCCCAAAGGGCGCACATATCGTATCTCTGGATAGCCGCGCATCTGGCCCTATCAGCTTCATGGGTATCTTCGACGCGATCTGCAAGACCATCAGCAGCGCGGGGCACCGTCGAGGCGCGCAAATGGGTTGCTTGCGTGTTGACCATCCGGACATTGAGGAATTCATCACCTGCAAGTCTGATAGCACCACGTTGACCCAGTTCAACATCTCTGTTCTGGTCACTGATGAGTTCATGAAGGCTGTTGACAACGACAGCATGTTCCAACTGCGTTTTGAAGGGCGCGTTTATAAGCAGGTGCGGGCGCGTTATCTGTGGGACAAGATCATGCGTCAGACATGGGACTTCGCAGAACCGGGCGTTCTGTTCGTTGACCGTATCAACCGAAAGAATAACCTTTGGTATTGCGAAACCATTGCAGCTACCAACCCCTGCGGCGAGCAACCGTTACCCCCGCACGGCGCTTGTCTGTTGGGTTCGCTGAACCTTGTGAAGTATATTCAGGACGGTAAGTTTCTTTATGAGGCTTTGAAGTTCGATATTCCGCATATCGTTCGCGCCATGGATAATATCGTTGACCGCGCAATTTACCCGCTTATGGAGCAGATGGAAAGCGCACACAGCAAGCGCCGTATGGGCCTTGGCTTGACGGGTCTGGCAAATGCGGGTGAAGCACTGGGCCACAGCTACGGGTCTGATGCGTTCATTGAGTGGCAACACAAGATCATGGCGTTTATTCGTGATGAGGTTTACCGCGCTTCGATTGAATTGGCCGCTGAAAAGGGCAGCTTCCCGCTGTTTGACGCTGACCTGTATCTGCAATCGGAGTTTGCACAGACGCTGCCGGATGATATCCGTGAAGCTATCGCTACGGTCGGCATCCGTAACAGCCACCTGCTGTCCATCGCTCCGACTGGAACGATCAGCAATGTCGCGGATAACGTGTCGTCTGGCATCGAGCCGCCCTTTAGTTTGTGGTATGACCGCATTGTGCAGACGTTCGAAGGCGCTAAGACTGAGCGTGTGTCGGACTATGCCTATCGTGAGTGGGGCATTGAAGGCGCAACCGCAATGTCGATCACGGCGCAGGATCACGTCAACGTCCTAAACGTTGCCAGCAAGTACGTGGACAGCGCATGCAGCAAGACCATCAACATTGGCGATAACGTGTCGTGGGATGAGTTCCAGGCGGTCTATATTGCTGCTTATGAAGGAGGATCTTCGGGCTGCACCACGTTCCGCGCGGCAGGTAAACGCGCTGGTATCCTGACTGCATCGGCTAGTGAGGACGTCGCGGAGCCCGCAGGGGAGGAAGGCGGCGCTTGCAAGATTGACTTTGCGACCGGCATCCGTAGCTGCGAATAACGCTTGACAACCGCACCGCCTGCTGTAATGTGGGCGGTGCAACATATGCCGTGGAGGGCGAAAGATGCGACTTATGATGGGTGATTGCCTAGAGCGAATGAAGGAGATTGAGGATGGTTCGGTTGACCTTGTGCTGACTGATCCTCCTTATGGCACTACTGCTTGCAAGTGGGATGCGGTTATTCCGTTTGAGCAGATGTGGGCGCAAGTGTGGCGGGTGTTAAAGACGAACGGGGCGGCGGTGTTTACAGCGAGTCAGCCTTTCACGTCTGCGCTGGTGATGTCGCAGGCCGATAATTTCAAATACGAATGGGCGTGGATAAAGAATATCCCTACCAATTTTGCAAACGCTAGAAGAATGCCTATGACGGCACACGAGAATATATGTGTATTTTACAGATGTCAGCCGACATACAATAAGCAGGAAACAAAATCTAACATTGAAGATAGAAAGTTAGGCGGTTCTAATGGAATTAGGGGGTCAGATAAAGAAGGGGCTTATGGAAGACTAAGAACATTAAATATAGAACAAAAACTCACCGAGAACGTATCCCCTAGAACCACCCTGGATATAAAATGCGTTCCGCGCGCAAGGGGTACTCTTCACCCAACCCAGAAGCCTGTCGCACTGATGGAATACCTAATACGAACCTACACTAACGAAAGCCAGACTGTACTTGACTTCACAATGGGCAGCGGCACAACCGGAGTGTCCTGCGTTAACACAAACCGAAATTTCATCGGCATTGAACGCGATCCAGCCTATTTCCAGATTGCCAAAGAAAGAATTGAAGAAGCAAATAGGAGGCTGATATGAAAATCGCACAAATCCTGCTGTTTATGAAGGACGGCAATCAAGTATCATCGCACATGCGCGTCAAGGATCACAAGCACGCGGTCAAGAAGGTCAAGAAACGACTGAAGCGCGATCAATGGGACATGGGTTCGATCAGTATTGTCTGCGCAGATGTTGCCGATTGGGGCTATTCGTTTGAGGGGGATGTGAATTGATTAAAGCGGAATATATCGACCATATGGGTTCGGATCTGTCGGTTGTGAACGCGGCTCGAGTTTCGTTTGCAAAGGAGAGTGGTTGGGAAGTATTTAGAGGATCCGAAGACTATGGAGGTCAAAAGCCCAATGGAGAGCGTTGCAAGAAAACGTCAAATTTGAACGGAATGAATTTATACAAACGTCTTTCCGATAAAGACCGCCGCCTCATCAACTTCCTAGCCCGTGAGCGCCATGAACTGCCGTTTGCGCACACGGCCATTACGCTGCGGTGTAGCGCGCCCGTGCCGATCCGTACGCAATGCTTTAAGTCCAAGGTTGGCTTTGTCGAGAACGAAGAAAGCCGACGCTACATCACGAACACGCCTGAACTATTCGTTCCTGATGCGTTTAGGTCGGCTGTGAAGGATAAGAAGCAGGGCAGTGGCGGGGTGCATTTCAGAAGCGGCGACTGGCTGGAAACTTACGAGAGTTTTTCTAAGCATTGCATTGAGGCTTACGAAGAAATGATTGCTGATGGAGTTTGCCCTGAACAAGCCAGGTTCATCCTGCCGCAAGGCATCATGGTAAACTGGATCTGGACGGGATCGCTGCTGGCCTATTCGCGCTTCTGCAAACTGCGCCTTAAGACGGATGCACAAGCAGAGGTGCGTGTAATGGCGCAACAGGTTTCTGATATTATGGCAGGGCTTTATCCTGTTTCGTGGCAAGCATTGGAGGATGCAAGATGATCGACCTGCACGAACTGGCTAACACCCCCGGCGCAGGCAAGGCTAAGGCTGCGTTGATCAAAGCGGGGAAGTGGAAAGAAGAATACACGTTCCAAGATGTTTGCGACATGCTCGACGAGAAAAACGTTATTGTAATCAGCCGGGGAAAGCTAGCCTGTCATCACGCCGGAGAATATATGTGTGATGACATTGACCGGAACCTAAGAAGCGCCATGGAGGCAAAATAATGCATATTCAGATCGAACAAGCCAAGCTGGCAAACCTGCTATCCAAAGCAGTAAACCTAGTCGAGAAGCGCAACACCATCCCTATCCTAAGCAACGTGCTGCTGTCCACGGATGACGGGAAGCTGACCTGCACGGCGACGGACCTTGATGCTCAGGTGACGGCAACCACTGATGCGACCGTAACGACGCACGGGGCAACCACTGTCAGTGCGGCACTGTTCGCGCAGGTTGTGGGTAAGCTGCCGAAGGGTAAACTGATCACGCTGACGGATAAGGACGGCAAACTAACGGTGCAATCTGGAAGCGCGGTGTTCGACTTCGCTACGCTGCCCGCAGAGGATTTCCCAGAACTGGCATCTAGTGAATTTGAGGCAACGTTCACGGCATCGGGCGCGGAGTTCAAGCGGTTGTTTGATCTGAGCGCATTCTGTCAGTCAGATGAAGCCACCCGCTATTATCTAAACGGCGTTTACTTGCACAACCACGAAGGCACAGCGCGAGCAGTTGCCACGGACGGCCACCGCTTGGCACGCATTGACAGCAAAATCAACGCGCAATTCCCTGGCGTGATCGTACCACGCAAGGTGGTTGGAGAACTGCGCAAGCTGATTGGCGATGATGACGTTACAGTGCATATCAGCGAGACCAAGATGCGTGTGACTAGTGGGGACGTGGTGCTAACGTCGAAGGTGATTGACGGAACCTTTCCTGACTATTCACGCGTCATTCCGCAGGGTAATGACAATGTGTTTACCGCCAATGCCAATGACATGAAGGCGGCATCTGATCTGGTGGCGCTGATGTCTTCGGAACGCACCAAGGCTGTTCGCATGTCGTTTGCAGGCGGTGAATGCACACTGGAAGTGGCGGGTGCTGATAGCAACAAAGGCTGCGAGGTTGTCGCGGTTGAGCAGGATGGGGCGGATGTTGTGATTGGCTTTAATAGTCGATATATGGCCGACGCTTTGTCGCATGTGTCCACTGATCGCGTTGTTCTGCGTATTGGCAATGGCGGAAGTGCTGCGATCATCACGCCAGAAGGTGACGCCAGCGTGCTTTATATTACCATGCCAATGAGGGTGAATTAAGGCTTGACTGATGCGATGCCCTGCTGTAATGGTGGGGTATCGCAATGAAGCGAATGGAGGATGGTATGGGATACTATACGCAAGGCGTTTACAAAGGTATCAACGATTTCGTTGGAAAGACCTTTGTTAAGATCGAAAAATCGGAAGATGAAATTAAGTTCTACACCAGTGAAAAAGAATACTTCTTGATGTACCACTCGCAAGACTGCTGTGAGTCTGTACTTGTGGAAGATGTCAACGGAGACTTTGACGATCTTATCGGAACACCAATTATCGTCGCTGATGAAAGAGAGGATCACAAAGATTGTACTGATGACTATGAAAGCGTGACGTGGACTTTCTACTGTATCAGGACCATCAAAGGCAGTGTTGATATCAGGTGGTGTGGAGAATCAAACGGATATTACAGCGAGTCTGTAGATATCGAATTCTGCACAGACAACTAACCACAAGGGGCGCACTAAGCGCCCCTTTCCTTTTCGTATTCGATGAGTATATCCAAGAAGTGGCGCGCCTTTTCCAGATCCTGCACGCCGCCCTTGTCCCGCCATCGGCTGACATACTTGATGACTGAACCTTCCATGAAGCCAATCCCGTTCGCCATGCAATACTGCACCGGCTGGATGGCTTTCTTCTTGTAGTGATCGCCGCCTACCTGCACGTCTAGCGCCGCCTTAGCCATGACCTGCGAACCGGCTTCAAGCCCATCAACAACCGGATCGAAGAAGCAGTTAGGGCACTCATCCACATGCGTCAATCCGTGTTTTTCGCAGTTGTACATATCATCGCCATCCTTGCAAAACTCACACTCGGCGGAATAATTACCGCCATGTTGGTGGCATAGCTCCATCACTCCACCCCATCCTCTGCCGTTAGAACCAAACCCTTCTTATCGTCAAACACCATGACGCGCAAAGCACGGCGCGAACTGAACCCCGCACCATACGCATCAGGCGGGCAGAACGCGCGCAGAGATTGCCACTTGACGCCAGGGAAGTCCTTTGCGCTGTCGTGGTGAATATGGCCGGTCAGAATGTGACGGTGCCGCGTTTCCGACCAGAACGTGCATACATCCGCGATCATCATTGCAAGGCGCTGCGGAGGGCTTTTATCGCCATGGTGCGCCGCAATCATGCATTGCCCGTGCTTGTGCAAGAAAAGGTCATGCGGCGTCTTTTCGATAACGATTCGGCTGATATCGCGGTAACGCTCAGCCAGCGCGAATGACAGCGCAAGATGGCTTTCGATATCGTGATTCCCACGCAGGACGCGAACCTTAACCTTGTCGTGGCGATGGGCAAGGTGTTCAATCAACCAAGCAATGGACTTGATTGCCGTATCCAGAACCTTGTAATAACGACCGTCCGCGTCAAGTTGGTGCTTGCTTTGCGGGGTCGCGTTTGTCTGATCGTTTATATGCAGCGTATCGCCGCCGAGGATCAATAGCGCCTCTCCACCAACAGGCGTCATCTTGTCGAGGCGTGCCATTGCGTTGCGCAGGTCCGACGCTGCAAGGTCCAGGTCATAGTCCTGGTGTCCGGTCTCATCCGACCAAGCCAACATTCCATGATGAAGGTCAAACACAGGATAAACCGACAGCAGGTTGCTAGCCTGCACGTCAACCGGCTGCGGTTCATAGGCAGGAATATCCTTGAACGCATCAACCCACCAGTCTTGCACGGCCTCATCCTGTGCGGGCGTTTTGTAATAGATCGAGTGGCTGTCGGTCTTTACCCAAAACGAATGCGGCAGGACATTGCTGCCCGCCGCATTTGCCGCTTGTTTAGCTGCTGGATCTGCCTTATCCCAAGCGCGCGCCCGTTCCAGCAGGCTTTTCACCGCGCTTTCCGACTTGCCCATCTGCTTGGCTATGTCCGCGCGGCTGATGCCCGCGTTCCGTAGATCCAGTGCTTGTTTCTGTTCCGGCGTCATAATACCCTCCAAGGTTTGTAATTCCTTGGTAGAACATAAAGGCGCGGATGTCATCTAGGGCGATTACCGCCAGCCCTCCGAACCGCTGATAATCCCATTGCGAACCAAGATGCTGCGGGGTTCAGACGACAGCCATGCAGAACGCCAACCACGGGCGGTTTCAGTATGCGGCGATTCAACGGGATCTCCACCGCCTGCACGCCAACCGGCTTCAAATGCAGATCGTGCCAGCCATTGCACGAAGTCAGCCGTCAGGGCGCGGTTTGTCGTGCCAAGTTCCCCTTGGATCAGCTGCTTTACTTCATCGGGGGTCATTTGATTGGGTTCCTCAACATCAAGGTCTTTGAAAACATTTCCGGTCCCGTAGTCTATATCAATCATGCCGGATCACCCAACGCCAAACTGATAGGATTATCGCCGCCCATCATCATGCAGGCCAGTTGCGTCAATTGGCTTTCGGTGAACGCGAAGAACTTACCTTGCGGCGTGACATAGACAACGAAATCCATACCAGCATCGTTTGCCGATCCTGCGAACACCGGAATAGCTTGGTTGCGGACAATGTTCTTCTTATGCTCGTGCATGTCGAAGCATGTCAGATCCTGCGCCATTGCCGGTTGACATGCTGATACGGCCAAGATGGCTGCGGCTGCTAGTTTAATCATGGTATTTCCTCCAGTGCTGATATGATCGCCTGCAATGTCCTTCCGTGAACACTGCGACCCATATCCTTGCTAGCATGGAATGCTGGCGGTTGCAATACGCAAAAGCACAAAGACTCATCGGCTGCTCATTCGGGAACAAGACACGATGCGCGCGGAATGAAAGTAGCTTGATCTGATGCATTGGAATGGATGCCGGTTGTCGTTGCTGCAAAACAGAGGGAGGGTGATTCGCAGACGGGGGACACAACGCGGCAAAACCCCATGCAGTTACGATGCCATGCCGTGACGCGCAATGCAAAAGACCCGCATTGCTGCGGGCCTTGTGCGGGTATCCGGTCTTGGCCAGGTGGTAGCGACCTTGTGTTAGCCCGTTAGCGCGAGGAACCTAGCACCTACCTCGCACAAGTTGATCGCGGGGCAGGATTCGAACCTGCGTATCGGCGTCCCGCTTGCTTTGCCTCTCAGTCCACGCCGCGATCAGGATGGCACACACAACCGCTTTATCTGTGCGGCGCTGGCCCATAATGTCCAGCCAAGGGTGTGTGCCAACCAAATAGCAGTTTGCGCGTTGATACAGTCGCGCCCCTGTTTTAGTGTTACCAGAACCCGCCTTTGTGCAGCAGGAACGCCATGATTGCCAATCCGATCAAACAGCCTAGCGTGCTATACTTCCCATCGCGCGGTTTTCCCTCATTTGCTGCATAAACGATAACAGTCAGGCCATACAGAACCGCGACTACCCATTGGGGCCAACCCCACTCCATTATTCTGCCTCCAACTGCGATTGCGGGATGACGCCTTCATCGGTGATCACATACGGGGCGTCACGGAACCCCATGTGGATGTTGGTCAGCAGAATAAAAACGATAACTTCAACCATAGCTTTAACCTCCGTTGTGTTGCTATGTGACTTACCTAGCACGCGCCGCCCTACGTGTCAACACATACCGCGTCAAGAACCGAAATTAATTCCAAGCCCTCGCGCTGGCTTTGGTCGCCGCCATCATCCAGTAATGCGCCTGCCAATGCCTTCCGTTGATCCCGTGTTGCCTCGCACGCAGCTTCACCGCCCAGCCCGGTCGCGCAGCCTGTCACGAACAGCATTGCCGTCAAGACCACCCACTTCATTCTTAACCTCCCGTGCGCGTTCATGCGCCTTTGCATTACGTTCGCGTTGTTCTTTGTGCTGCCGTTCCTTGACCTGACGTCCGCCGAACCAGAATGCAGCAACAGCGACGGCCACAATGGAAATAATAGCCTCAATCATGTCGCCCATCCTTTGCGCTTTGCATAGACGTAAACGCCTTCAACAACCGCAGCGATGGCACCGCTGACCATCAGCGTCAAGTCCGGGTCTACTGCAAGATACTCGCCCGTTTCAGCGCCGATCAAGCCATACATGACAGCAGCGCCAACGGCATAGCGCAAGATGATCCTGGCGAATGGTGCGTATGTCATTTGAACCCCAACCATGCTGCAACAGCCGCGAAGATAGCGCCAACGGCAATAGCGATGCCTTTGCCGCTGCTTGCACCCGATGCAGGAACGGCATCATAGACGGGGGGCTTGCGCGACACGGGCCTCTCAAACAATGCCTTCTCAGCAGCCCGACGACGAACCAGGCCGTTCAGCACCTTGCCCCCCGCCTTATTCCAGCGCGCAAACTCCGCAGCCGCGCCCTTGTAGTCCTTAGCATTCAGCTTCTTGACTAGCGTGGACGAATTCAGGTTGCCTGCGCCAAGGTTATAGGTGAACGAAACCAGCGCCCCGAATTGGTTTTCATTCAGAGGCACCTTAACGGCGCGCGTGACAGCCGCCTCATACTGCCCAAGGTCGCGCTGCAAGATGGCCGAACCTTCCTCCTCAGACAGCACCATATTGGCGCTAGTGGCATGCTTAGGCGATCCCGCTGCATCCGTATGCCCATAGCCGATAGTCCAAACGCCAACGGGATCACGATACCAGCGCGGCACGAACCCCTCAAATTCCCTGATTAACTCCAGTGCCGCCGCGCTCGTTTTCATTTCCCACTAAACTCCCATTTGGTTTCCAGCCTGATCAGCCGTTCGTGCGTGGTGTCCGCCCTCTCGTCCACCTTATCAACCTTGCGTTCGATGCGGTCCAGATGTTCGAACAGCGCCTTCGTCGGATCTTCTTTCGGCGCGGAGTTACGTGTATTCCACCAAAGCCACGCCGCGAAAGCAGCAGGAAAGCCGTAAGCCTGAACTATGCCGTTAATAATCTCCGGTGTCACGAAATGCCGCCTCGAAAAATAACCACAGATGCAACGGCAGCAGCAGAATGCTTGCATATAGGCCGATAACGTAAGCGCCGCCCGTAAAGACCGCTGAATATGATATTAGCACAAATTGAAGGCAGTGTGAACCTGCCCCCAAACAAACCATCCACCGCCGAACAGGCTTGATCAAACCCATGATTGTAAAAGCCGCCGAACCCATGCAGGCAATGGCCCAGACCTTAGCCGGAATTGCATATGCGAACGCGCCGAATACCGCAAGGTTGAACCCCTGGTAGTTGTTGCTGGCGTCCATCCAGAACACCGCACCGATCAGGAACAAGCCCCACTGCATAGCAAGGAATACCGGCCTGTGCCGATCAATCGTATTCTTGCTAAGCCAACCGATGCTCACTTGCTCATATACCATACCGCACCCATCCATGCGCCGCCGAGGATAACGACAGATGGAAGGAACCACCACGACGCATAAAACAACATCCCATAAACCCAGAAAGCGGTATCCGTGACGGTATCCGCGCGTATAGCCGAACGCTTATAGTATTGCCATAGTTCAATCGCAGCGATAAACAACGCCGCGACGTAAACGCCAAACACGATGACGCAAGCCCCGCCAAACACCATGTGCCCCATCTGGTTAAGCCCCGCTTGGTAGGGATCATCAGCGAAGTCGTCAGGTTCAAACAGCGTCACGGACTAACACCCCGAATACCAACGGCTGCGCAAGTTGCATAGGCAAACGGGCTGTCGTCTGCTGACATGCGGAACCGAACAGAGTTAACACCCGCCGCGATGGTGACAATATCAAACGACTGTCGCGACGTTGCATCGCCAGCCGATGTGAAACTGACCAACGCATTGTCGCCGCTCCAAGTCGTACCGCCGTTCGTGCTTGTCTGATATGAAATAGACACGGCCCCGCTAGACGCGCCACCGGCAGTGACAGCGGAACTAACATAAAACGCGGCAACACGATCCAAACTATTCAACTGAAAGATGGTACCAATACTAGTCCGGTTTCCGCTACCAGCAGCCAAGTTCAACGCATCAGACCGAACCTTAGGCGCACCCACCGAACCCTGCGCGATGGCGATAGGATTGTCCCGCCACGCGTAGGCCAGTTCAGACGTTACCGGCGCATCTGGGTCAACGCTGGCATCTGTAATATCAGTCCAATCGGCCACTCTATTCCTCCTTAGACAAATTTATATGCAGGACGACCATCGCCAAAGAACAGGCTAGGTCCGACAAGATACGTGCCTTGGTTCTTCTGCGATTCAGTAGACAGCGAATAAACCGGCCTGCTATTTTCCGTGATGTTACCATATTCGTTATCAAATTGGAAACGCTGCGCTTTCACACGGACGCGGTTGCCTGCTTGTTCTTCACCGCAGTAGAAAACTTGGCACAGCGTCGGTGCGGGCTTGCCGGTATCGTCTTGTGCGGCGTAGCTATCAACGGTGATGACGTCGCCTAGCTTCAGGTCATCCTTGGCATCCAATACCATATCGAACGTCACGGGCGCGCGCTTGTATCGGTTGAACAGTCGCCCGCTGATAATCTTGGTAGCGGCATCGTTACCTTGGTTCAGCCAGCGCGTCTTGATCTCGCGCGTCAACGACTGGTTAAAGAAGTTGGCGTTCTCCTCATCCAAGCCAATGATGATTGCGTTTCGCTTGAAGTTGTCGTTAGCTAGGCCTTTCGTCGGGTCGATCTGGACCGACCTGAAGGAAATGCGCGTGACCCTTTCGTCATCCTTGTCCGTGCGCTGCATTTCAATGACGTTATTGCGGTCACTGATGTTTGCAATTGAATCCTCGCTAGGTCTGTTCAGACGCAGCCGGATGCGCTGTGCAACCTCATCCCACCAAAGCGTGATGCCCAGTTGGTTGATCTCGCCCAGCAGTTCAGTCACGCCCGTTGGCTGGCAGATGGTCGCGTTCAGGATCAGGGTAGATCCCCAACGGTCAAACTCAGCCTGCCATTCCGAATAGTTGATCCATGCAGGGGGAACGTTTGCGTATTCTGTCAGAAGGTCATAGATGACCGCATCCGCACGAACGTTCCTGACAACGTAAGCAAGCTGCACTGTGTCGTCAATGCTGTGCGATTGCGCAGGGGTTCCCAGCCTTGCCCGCGAAACAGTGAACACGTTATTGACCCGCGAATACCCCATGACTTCGCTTCCGATAACAATTCCGCCGCTCAACGGGTATTCAACACCAAGCCGGGGCGCGATCGTGAACTCTGTAGCGTTCTCATCAATGTCTTCGACCAGACGGCCACGCGACACAACGGGGGCTTGTGCCTTCTTGTCTTCGGCCAGCGCAAGAACGTCCTTTGCAACGATCTCGTAGTCCCCGCTGGTATCAGGCCCGATGACTTCGCTAATCACATAGTTTCGCGTCCGCGTGGTGACGAACGCATCGCCGTTGTGATAACCATCCTTGACGCGCAACGGGCGCTGCGCATAGTTAGGGCTGCGGGCTTTCAACTTGGCCCAGAACGAACCGCGTTCCAACGGATCATACCCAGGCTCATCAATCTGCGCCGCGCCTGACATGCGTTCCTGCCAATACTTGTCAGTCAGCACGTCACGATAAGGGAAGTCAGAAACACGAATACGGATACTTGCACGCTGCCCTAGCCCGCCGATCTCAGGGTTAAATCCAGCGATGTTAACCGTCTGATCCCTGCCGCCAATCGACTTGACGCACGGGAAATAAGTACCGCCAGAGCGAGCCGTATAGGACGGCATCACTAGCCGCAGCGTAATGCTTGACTTGACGTATGCATCACGTACTGGGCAGGTCGCATAGGTGTTGTAGCACTTCCTAGGCACCGACGACCCCAACGCCGCAGGGCACGCCCCAACGCCGAACGTCAAGCTGCACCGATCAATGTCAAGTTCAACGACCTGTCCAATATCCCTACTGGCCATGGATATTGATCCCGAAATTAACAGTTGCCAACTTGCTGCCCCCCGTATAGCTAACATTCACCGCGTCATTCTCACCGCTTGCCCGACAATACCCCATATCCTTCGGCTGACCGTTCGGCCACCCAGCATAGAAGAACGTCCGACCGCGTGCATAGTGGTCCTCAAATCCCGGCAGTTCATTATCAACAAACGAGCGCGGGATTTCAGGGAATGAAACAGTGGTCGTGCCGCCCTTTGCGCGAACGCGGTTGCCCAGCAGATGCCCCTCAATGCTGTTGTTGAAATACTTCTGGTATCTCCACGAATGATTGACGGGCGTGTAACCAACAATCGGAGTGCATGGAAACTCAAGCCTAGACCCAAGCTTGATGTTAGTGACATAAGCGCCAGTTGATTCGCCCACGATCACGTTAATGTATGTATAAGAAACCGTGGGGTATATGAACAGCAGGTCTTCATCGGTCAACGGCGCATAAGGCTCGATGATATTCACAAAATTAACATCATCATTCGATCCGCGCAGATAAATCTTTGACCCTGTCGTGCCAAGATTATGACCGCTAACACCGAAAGCGTTGGACGTTACAGGCGCGACGGTGCCGACCTTCTTGATTGTCGTGATTCCTGATCCCGCTTGTTTCCAATAATCATAGGTGGTATCAGTCAGAGCATTTGAACCTGGGTTCAGCGGATCGTCGCCAAAGTATTCATTGCCCGTAAGTTCAAGGCGGTTGAACCAAAGCACAACCGCCTTATCATTCGCAAGTGGATCAGTATTGATGACCGGCATTAATTATTGTCCCTTGCGATGATGACGCGACCGTCCTTAGACTGTTGGTATATATCCTGAATAAGCTGCTCCGCAAATTCCCTATCCCGCGTTGTTCCGCCACGAAGATCAATAGTGACCGTGCGCGTTGGTTCTTGCGGTTGCTGCGCTGTGGTTGCTGCGGCGCTAGACCGCCCGCCACCGCTGGATGCCGAACCGCCCGACTTGATGGCGGACACGAACCCAAGACCTGCCGCGATCACTTTAGCAGCCGCTGCGATGTTATACGGGAACGGCAATTCAAGCGCCTTTGCTGCGCCTTGATACGTGCTGATCAAAGCCGATGCAGCCGCGAATATCTTTTGCGCCTTGAGTAGCTTATCATAACCGCCGCCTGCAATCTGGTTCATCTCGCCCATGTAAGCGCCCAGATTGTTTAGCTGCATTGCCCAGCCATTGTCCGTCGCCTGACCAACTGCTGACACGGCTTCCCAGTTCAACTGCTGACGGCGTTGCAGGTATTCTTGTTCAGTGATTAGCTTCTGGTCAAGCGCGGCCTGCAATGCCTCTTGGTCGATCTGGTATTGCAGCATGGACTGTTCGTATTCGCTGCCCCATGCTGTGGTGCGCAACATGGACTTTTGCAGTTCATATTCTTGCTGAGTGACCAACTTCTGATCAAGCGCAAACTGAAGCGTCTCCATGTCTTTGATGTATTGCGCCGATGCAAGTTCATACTCGGACGCAAAGCCTTGCTGCAAGACCTCGTAACGCTTCTGCATGTCCTCTTGCAGGATCTGCGCAGCGGACTTTCCACCGCCGCCACCTGCGGATGCCGATGCACCACCGCCTCCCCCGCCGCCACGCGGGCGGCTGATCGGGGGCGGACGATATGACATAATCGGCGTGCCTTCATCCATCCCCGGCGCAGGATTGGGGTTGTCATACCCCGTGATGAATTGCCCACGGTTAACGTCAATCCAAGCCGCAGCCGCTTCACGCGATGCCGCAGCGATCTCACGGATGGCAACAGCCGCAACACCAGCTTCGGATGCAATGCGGATAAGTTCAGGGGGGATGGTCGCGCCTGAACGATGGGCAGCAAGAAGCTGATTGCCGAATTCCTCTGCGGCTAGGGCCTGTTCTTCAATGGTCTTAGCTTCGCCCATTTCCTTGAGCGTATCGTTTAGCTGCTTGGCTTGACCTAGCGAAAGACCATATTCTTCATTGAGGGCTTCCATTTCCCATCGGGCGTCCGCCAATGCTTGCGCTCGGAATTCTTCGCTCAGGGTTGAGTAGTTAATAAGTTCATTGATCTTCGCAATCCGGTCACCAAGATCACCATAGGCAGCATTGGCCTGAACAGCAGCCTCTCGAACCTTCTGCCCCAACTCGATGTTCTGAAGCTGGACGTTCAGGTCATACAGACGTTGCAAACTTTCGGCTTGCGATCCGAACGTGGCGATAAGGTCAAAGCTATTCTGGTTCGCGGTCTGCAAAGCCATCGAGTAATCGCGCGCTGCCGATGCAAGGTTGCTATAACTATCACGCAGACCCGTGTTGGCAGTAGCGGCATCATCCGACTTGAAAATCCACTGCGTCAATGCAGCAGTCCCGCCGATAACGGCAAGCGTCACCAAGGTTGTCGGGTTGATGATAGACGTAAACGCAGCCGCAAGAGTGGGTCCAATCTTCTGCCCTTGCGCGTTCATCTGTGCAAAAATCTGCGCGACCTGCGGACCCTGCTGCATCATCAGCGCGAACGGGTTTTGCCCCAACGACATCATCATACCGATGTCATTAAGCTGATAGCCCAGGTTCATCACGCTATGGGCAGACGTGTCGTTAGACTGCGCGAACCGTTGCGACGCGACAGCGGTTGCAGCGTATTGCTGCCGCAGCATAGCCAGCGCCGCCGCATGGTCATCGACCTGCACCACCCCCTGCGCCACAGCCTGCGCCAACCGCTTCTCTGCATCAGCCATGCGCAACTGTGCAGACAGCAGAGGATTGAACTCTGAGGCAAGTTGCTTGATACTGTCACGGTTTTCATCAGCCGCAGCAGCCATGGACCGGAAACGCCCTTGCGCGTCCCGGCCCATTCGACTGGTGGATTTAGTCAGCGCGTCAACACTGCCCATAGCTTTGGCAGTGGCCCTGTCCATATCAAGAAGCGCCCTAGCCGCACTCTTAGCAGGCGTGCTGTCAATATCAAAGACGAGGGTTGCGGCGTCCATTCAATGCGTCCTTGTCTTTGTCCTTACCGCCATACTGAGGGCGTTCCATGTGGAATTTTAGCACTTCCCCGCCAGTTTGTCTAAGCGCCTTATCCATATCAAAGAAGCATTCACGCTCCCATTTCTGAAACGTTCGACAGTCGTGACGTTCCCATTGGGTGATAATGCCCGGGGTAACGGGGTTAGCCTCATCGCCGCAAATCCCCCTGATCTTCCAGAACAGATCAAGATACTCGCCCGCCCCGAAAGGCAATTCCATGTCGGGGATCTCATGGGCGCGCCGGGTGTATTCCAAAATATCGGCGCGGCTAAGCCCGTCTTGACCGCCGCCCCGATGATAATGGATTAGCTCTTTGATTTTTTCCGAGAGGGCAGTTCGGACAGATTGGTAAAATTTCCGATGTCTGCGCCCTTGGCTTCAATCTGCTGCCTGATCCAAAGCGCGTTCGGATGGTTGATCACATAACGCTTGTTCGCATCGTTGCACTCAGGGTCAGCAGGCAGATCGCCAAAGCTATGACCGCCGAAGTCCCAGCTATCAATGCAAGCAACCAGACGTTCACGGCGCGATTCTTCGCTCAGTTCAGCCAGCCGTTCAGGGTCAGCCTTCTTGTCTTCGCTTTCAAACACCGCCTGCCACTTCTTGGCCTCAACGGCGCGGGTTGCCTTGACAACACGGTCACTGTCAAAAGAAACGATATTGAACGTGATGCCGATTTCCTTGCCGCCCCCAATCAAGGGGACGGCATAGGTTTGTTCATAGTTGATCAGATTGGCAATATCAGCCATTAGTAATCCCTCCTGTTAGTTTAGTTTTAGATCAGCGCAGGCTTGACCAGGATAGGCGGCTGCACGATCTTCATGGCGTAGGTATGTGTCACGAACTCGTTAACGCCAGCATCACCATCAGGCTGCGACGTGACCAGAGCGCGGGTGTAGATCGTGGTACCGGTTTCCGTAGCGGTGCCGTCCGAATACACCTTCTTGAACGCACGCGCCGCGCCTTCATACGCACTACGCATAATGTCCTGACCTTCGCAGTCGGAAATATAGAACACGGCCATTTCCGTTTCCATACCGCTCGACGCGCCGGTTGCGACCTGCTCTTTGCCGGAAATGCAGAATTCCGAAACAACCTCAGCCTCACTTGCAAATGCGGGCGCGGTGGTCGGGCAGCAGACTTCAACCCAAGTCAAGGCTTCGAATTCAAGTTGGGTCAGGTCATCAGGCTGCGCAACCGCAGACACAAAAACCCTGGTCCCTTTAGTAAGGATTGCGTTAGCCATGTTAAACCTCGTTTGTTTGGCCCATACTGGGGTATTTAGGCTGTTTTTTCAAATCAGCCCCACGCGCGCCAGTCCACGCGAAGATCCTGCCGGTTATGCCCCCCGTCGATGAAAGGCGCGCCCTGCACTGTAGGCTTGCGATAAATCAGCACACGGGCATCATCATAGAAGCCCTGCCATCCCGCAGGCATCGCAGACTTAACTCGACCCATCAGTCCCGCCGCTGCTGCGTAATTCCATGTGAACGGCGTATTGACGCGGATGTTCAGGAAGCCCCTGTTTTCCTCGCCACATTGATACGGCAGCACGTCAACCTCGTAATCCAGCGCCACGGGTTCGACATACAGGTACGGCATCTTAGCATCAGGCGCTTCACCAGTGGGTTCCATGGGCCATTCAATCGCGCATTCATCAAACTGTTCCAGCTTGGCACGCAATGCCAACCAGACCTTGCCGGTGATATCATCAACGACTGCCATTATTTCACCGCCATTCTAAGCCGCGTGGCCGCTGCACGCATAATCGAACGATACCGCGCGCCCACACGTTTTGCGAACCAACGCCCCGGCTGTGCATAGTATCTCCCCAACCTGTCAAAGCCCGTGAACCCGCGTTCTTGCCGCAGGAAATACGTGGCGTTGTTCATGAAGTAGATGCGATCCCCTAGCTTCAAGTCCATGATGGTTGCGATTGACATGCCGATACCGCTATTGTTGTTGCTGGTTGCTGGCGTGTCCCCCGGCCCCGTCACGGTTTGATTGACCGCACCCGTTTTGCTTGCAACCCATGCGTCGCGCATGTTACCCGTATCAACCGGCGTGGCTTTGCGCAGTTCGTCAAAGAAATCCAAGGCCCCGTTTTGATACGCCTCAGTGCTGCGCTCCTCGGTTTCCTTTGTCCATTGGTTAACCGATTGCAGAAACCCCCGTGTCGTGCCGCGTTGAACCATCACACAATCCTAAACTTGCATTCGCAGTTGCAGTTTACCACTTGCCCCGCTGGCAGGCCAACAGCGTGCGGCCATTGGATAGGAACCCCGCCAACATCAAACGGCGTATTAATGCCCATGACCTTCTGCTTGTCGGCTGCGATATGGCTGATGCGCGGTTCACGGCTGAAAGGACGGTGACGCCATTTTTTTTCGATCCGGTCATGGCCAACGCCTAGCTTGTCCGCAGCCTGCATATACGCCTCAGCACGGCCATTGTTGACCGCGCTGCCACGTTCGGTGCGGGCAATCGTCTTGCCCCTTGACAACAGCAGGCGTTGGCTGTAAGCGCGCGTGATGTTGTCGATCTGCGTTGCGGTTAGCTGCTTGCCGGATTTCAACAGCTTGTCAAACCGTTTGTCGCGCATAGAGTATTGCCGAACTCGTTCGTTATCACCCGCAGCCAAATACTTGCGCATATTGTCGATCCATTGCGTCTGCTGCAATGACAATCCAACGGTGCCGCCTTGCCTACGACCATTAGCGCCAATTCGCCCCACCAGATCCAGAGCGATACGGTTGGTGCTTCGCCCGAACGCATAGCCATCAGCAACAGTGGAGCGAACCCCAGCTCTCATATCGTCCGTGATGCGGCTAATATCCGCCCCAATCACGTCCCTTGCATACGCCTCAGCACGTGGTGCAGCACTGTTCCACCTAGTCGCCCTAAGACGCCCCGTCATGGCCCCCACAGCGTCGGCACCGGCCTGTGCGTAGGTATCCGCCACCAACACCCGCAACTGATCAAAAGCCGCGTCTTCAATATCCAGCGCGTCGATCACTGCTTGGATATTCCCCGACGCGATTGCCTCACGCAGCAAACCAACCTGCACGGGGTCAACAATGCTGCTGACCCCTGCAAGAAACGCGCGATTGAGTTGGGCTTCAGTTGCCATTTAAGTTACGTCAATCCAAGCAGTGCCGTCCCACGCGAACAGGCCAGACGTCCCTGGCGTCAGCGTGCGAAGCGTCGTCAGCGACCCAAAGTCACGCACAACAAGATTGCCGCCAGTGCCTTTGTGGACGATCTTGTAAGTATCGCCAACAACCTGCTGACCACCTGCCAGTTCGCGCGCACGGTTTCCTGTCAGTACGGTTTCATCAATGACAATCCCCGGCTCGCCCCAACCCCAATTCAGGAAGAACTGAGCATCTGCATTAACGCGAAGAACACCTTGTGGGCGCTTCGGCAGAAAGACGGGCGCAACTCCGGCTTGCGAAATGCTGCCGATGATCGTGCGGCCATCGCTTTGCAGGGCCTCATCACGCAGTTCATTCACGACACCAACCGACCCGATGCACTCAACGCTCTCGAACTCAACGACAGTTCCGGTTTGCACGTTGACATGCTCGACCAGCTTTTGGCCCTGTGCAAGCATGACGCGCACATGGTTGTCAAAGTGCAGCTTACCGGGGTTTCCAATGTTGATGATCTTAGCGCCACCAACGTTGCCCGCCTCTAGCGTGCCTTCATAGCCGCCCTGCCATTGGATCGCCCAGATATGGTTGGTCGTGGCAGCAGTGTTGCCGTTCGGCTGTGCCTCGGCGTGGATCTTGCCGTTGCTGATGTAGAAGTTCGCCGCATCATCAACCACCACGGGAACGCCACGGCAGTTCTCAACGAACAGTTCGTCAATCGTGACGTAGTTGGTTTCCTTGTTCGGCGCTGCGGTGCCTGCGTAGTCAAGGCTGGAACCGAAGTCGATTGCGGCCATGGTGAACCGCGAGTTGGTCACATTGGCCTCAACGGGGGAATCAAGGGTAACGTTCGTGCCGCTGTTCCGGCTGATAATCCTGCGGCGCAGAGTATTGCCTGCCGAGGAAGTGCCCATGATATAAATGGACATACCGACCACGTTATCCGGCCAGTCCTCACCAATGATCGTGGCGCTATCGCCCGAAACAGTAATCCTAGCGCCCTGCCAGTTGCCAGCCGATGCAATGAAGTTCGCAAACGCGTTACGGTTCAGCGTTACCTCAGTCGCGCTGAAATATGCAGAGACAATGAAGGTCTCAGTACGACCATCAGTCCTGCGAAGCGTGATCCGCCGCCCGACATCCCCCGATTGGAAATGCGAAACGCTAGACGTAAGCGTTGCCGAACCGCTATTCACGGTGAACGTAACACCCGACGCATTGCGGTAGGGGAAGTGCCTACCACCGTAATAAGCAGTCACCCGACCGATGCGGTTGTTATACATACTGTCGGCGCGGTATTGCGTATTGGCGGAACCAGCAAAGTTCAATTCATCAATATGCATGTTAGCCGTGCCGGACGTGTCCAGCATGATCGCAGGCGACACAACGCCCGGCGCATTCTCGAAACGCGCACCCATGACCCAGCAAGCGCCGCCAGCACGCGCGCCGTTTCGATGGAAGTCAAGGCCGATAAGGTCATGTCCTTCAATGTCCTGAATCAGGCGGCAGGTGCGGAAGTCCATAACCCACCGCGTCGAATTGCCCAACGGCAGCGATGCATCCAACGGCGCAGAATAACGATACGCTGCACCGCCACGCCCTTCAAGGATGCATCCGTTGGTCTTAGCAAAGTCAATTGCAGCCTGCATCGGCATAGCATCGTCCGCAGCGCCATCACCAATAGCGCCCCAATGCTCAGGCATGACGGTGAACCCATCAGGCGACCAATTGCCGCCGTCACCAGTGGTCAGCGCGGTCCCTGCCGCATCCCGAACATAGTTAAGCCCGTCAACCTTGATGCGCTCGATAACCGCAGGAACCCGCGTTGCTTGTGCATCTGCACGGGTTTCAAAGTTGGTGTACCCGTAATCGTCAGCAGTCCAATCCCAAACCTCAGTGCGATCAGCACCCGACGCGCCTTCAATCTTGTAGTCACCAGGATCTGCCCAGAATTGAACAAAACCCTCAGCGGTCCCGTTGAAAGGGTTCAGCTTCACAGCCCCTGCTTCATCATAGATCGTTGCCAGCGTCACGCCGTCATCTTCATAAACCGTTACAGCAGGGTTTACGACTACGTTGCCCGCCTCATCCTGAACAGTCGCCTGCCATGCCTGCATTAAGGTAGATCCTTGATAATCGTCTTTTCAGCCCGATAGACACCAGCCGAAACAGTGCGTTTCAACCCGGCGCTAGTCGTGACTTGGGTTTCGTAATAGTTCGTCCGATTGACCGGCAGGATACTTTCCGCATCGGTCACATCAAATGAATACTGATAGCCGTTAGTGCTGATGGCGATCTCACCAAGAGACAGCCGCTTGACCCACCGCACAGTGCCGTCAACACTGTCGGCAGCTGCAAATACAATCTCTTGCGCGCCAGTAAGGTCGAACTCATCGCCGTCCGTGTCATAGACAGAAACGATAATCTTTCCATCATCGCCGCGCGGGATGCAGAACGATCCCGGTTTTACGCAACCATAATCATCGCAATGACAGTCCATGTTATCCTCTCTAGGCCAGATTGCCTTAATTTCGATACGGTCGCGGTACAATCCCGAAAGCTTGCTATCGACCCAAGCCCCTGACAGTTCCGACGCCAGACGATACGACCCGCACAGCGCAAGAACCGGACGCTTAGGTCTGGCCTCTGCGACGAACCCTATGCTGAAGTGGATTGCCATTCGCGCAGCCTCTCTTGCAGTTCGCGAATAGTCCTTTCATGCGACGGGTCGGTCACGTAAACTTCGCGCACCGTTTCAATCTTTTCATACCGCACCACTTCACGATCAACAGGCACCTTAACGTGCCGATCACGGTATACGATGCGTTCAACCGGAACCTCAACCCGAACTTCCTTCACCACATCATCAGGCTTGCGGGCTTCCAATTCGGCAATCTTGGCTTGCGCTTCAGCCAATCGGCGGCGCAGGCTGGGGATGCTATCTGCCACTGATCACCTCACATAAAAACGATAAGCGCACGGCGCGCCAGACGCAGGGATAGGCTCAACCCGAATGATAGCGCGATTACGCCCGTCAATCAAAACACGCTGCCCCGCCTTCGGAACATAAGCCCCATCATGAGCCGTGATCACCTTAAGGTCCGTCATTGTCAGGTCAGGCGCGGCAGATACCAGTTCCGCTTTGATGCCTGACACAACTGCACGAATCGACAGCGGTTCATCAACCACAGATGGCGGCAACAGCGGATCAGGGTTATTCACAGTGACAGTGATGACCGCCTGCGTGCCCTCCTGGTCGAACCGATCCAGAAGCCTCACAGCAGCCCCACGAAGCCTGTCATACACGCCCGCCATCAGACCACGACCGCCGCTGCATAGGTTTCATTACGGCGCAGATACGGCACCAGCAGCGCATAGGCCCGGGGAAGCATCAGCCTAGCCGCGTCATAGAAAGACCATGCATCACCTGACTGCACGCCTTGGTACTGGACCTGAAGGCTATCCACTTTCTCCATGGTGACGTTGCCCGCGCCCGCATTGACCGGACCACCGAAGATATCCACCCCCTGCGATACCAACCATGCAGCCTCATAAGACGCCTGCTCAACCCGCAAAGGCACCACGGGCCATTCCTCACGCGGGAACGAATTTTCATCCGACAGCGCGACGCTACGGAACCTGTTTTCCCATTGATCGACCCACAACGTGCCGTCAGCACGCAACGCAGCAGGAACTGCACCTACCGGCAGCGTTCGACCCGTGGCCGCAAGATAGGCAATCAGCCCCTCATCGGAACCATATGACGGCATGATAAATCCCCGTTGTTTGGGTGGATTTTAGCATGTTCAACAAAAATGTTCAACGAATGCATAGACTGTTATAGACAAACCGACCACTAGATGTTGTGTTTTATGGCTCGATGAGTAGGTTATTTTACGGTATCATGCACACCATAACGAAATCAACAGGTTAGCAGGTAGTAGGTTAGTGCCTTAAGAGGTATAAAAATAGGAGAAAATGACAGAAAAAGTGGTGATCTTGTGGAAGTTGTTACTAACCTACTATTCTACTATTCTTCTCTCTAAGAGAGAAAATTAAAAGAGATATATCATTGATATATAAGGGATGTAATCGTTTACATCACGCATCCGTTACAATAGTAGAAATCTGTCTGCTGCCTGTCTGCTACCGGCTGTTTGTGGTCGTTGGCGGGATGCGCATGGATCTTCGCAAACACTAAATATAGGAAGGTGCATTTTTCTGTTGACGCGCTTGTTCTGGTGCTGTAGTCAGGGTGCAGGACATAACGCAATGGAGGTTAACATGGCACTGCAACTGGAAGTCGGGAAGTATTATCGCACGCGGGATGGTCGGAAGGTGGGGCCTATGGAAAAGCAAGAAGGTGGTTGGTATGGCTGCTTCGGAAAGGAAGGTTGGGGATATCATCCCAATGGCAATTGGGGTCAGCTAACGGGCGGTCTTAACGTGGATGAACGTGACCCTAGCCGCGTTGCTCGCGACCTCATCGCTCCCTGGCACGACGAAACCACCACCCCCGCACAACCGCCCATGACCTTCTACCCGCTGCAACGGATGATCGACTGTGATGAATTGCAGGTGACGCGCCAAGAGGCTAAAGAGATGATGCGGGCGATCCGTGAACTGTATGCAAAGATGGAGGGTAAGTGATGGAAACGGGAACGCTGAAAGAACTGAACGTGCAGCCAGGGGATGTGGTGGAGTGCGTCAGGGAGGGATCAGGATACACAAAGGAGGGATGGAGATATGTGATTAATGATGATCGCGGGGTCGATGGTCTTGGACAGATCTTCTTCACCAAGAGCAAATTCCGCATCATCAGCCGCGCCACCCCTCAGCCCGACCTGACCGCGATCACCACGCCGTTTGGCTTGCTGGACACCGCCACGCAGGAAGCACTGCGGGCGCATGGTGGGCCGTATGAGATGTGGTTTGGCGAAAAATGGTCGGACATTAAGCCGGATTGGTCTGCCGGTGTGCCGACCTACCGCGTCAAGCCCGCCCCCAAGGTCGAGACGGTGACGGTAGACGGATGGCTAACGCCTGGCGGTTCGTATCGGCAAGAACCTAACCCAATGAGCACCCCCGTCCGCGTCACCTTCAACCGCATCGACGGCGTGATTGACCTTGCATCTTATCGGGTCGAGGCGCGTTGATACACAGCAACAGAAAGGATACACCAATGGCTAAACGTGGACGCCCGCGCAAACAACCTGAACCGGAAACCGTAGCGGAAGAAACCAAGCCGACCAACGGATACACAATCACCAAGCCCGGTGATAAATACGTGGTCAAGCTTGGCGGGCATGTCGTCTATACCAGCGATACCGATGCACAAGCGCAGAAGTATGTTGAGATGACTAAAGGGCGGGGATGATGCGCAGCAGGGATGATGCAATGATCGAACTCAAACGGTTCATGGGTTCTGAGAATGTTGAAGTGCATGACGTTGACTTTGATGACGAACATGGTGCAATCATGGCAAAAGAAAGAAGCGGAGACTTAACTTTTTGGGATAATCCAAACAGCATCGCGACTATCTTATACACCAAATAAAAAGGGGCGCTAAATGCGCCCCTTCCTCATTCATGCAAGATGTATCAAGCCGGAACTTGCTGAACGCCATCCATGTATCGGAACCCGCGAGGCTCCCAAACGTGAACCGCACCGAAGCGCGCCCAACCGGGGACCATGTAGCCAAACGGTGCGTCCTGGTATTGGTTCAGGAAGCGGAAGGCGAACGAAACCGGCATCTCCAGAATGTCCAGCGAACGGCGATAGAAGATCGCGCGACCGCCGCCAGCGATAACCGTGGTAGCGGCGCTGGACAGTTCGGGGATCTCAACGATGGTGAAGCCTGCACCGCCAGGAACCGAACCAACTGCGCGCTGAACCCATTGCAGAACCGAGATGGAACCGTTCAGTGCATCGGTGAAGGTCGAAGCCATTGCGCGGTAAGCCAGCGAAGGCAAGGCAACGGTATCGGCAATGATCGGGCGAACCGTGTTACCGGCAGTGACCGGACCCATGATGCCGTTGATCATGTCCTGTGCGATTTCCTGCGCGGTTGCATTCAGGGTGCCATCGTTGTTCACCCACTGGGTGCCACCAGCCGCCTTGGTCGATGCGGGCAGGATAGTCTGACCGGTCTTGTTGATCAGACCAGTCCAGCCCTTTCCGGTGCCGCCAGTCAGCGCAACGTCTTGGATAAACTCCTCGCCTTTGCGGCGGGCGATGTTGGCCTTGCGAGCGCCGATGTCGAAGCCAGCATTGGCGGCCAGACCCAGTTCCTCATAGTTGACTTCATAGCCCTGACCCATGACGGCGAACTCAACCTGCTCGGTCGTCCCTTCCAGATCAACCAGCGGAACGTCCTTGGCAGCGCCGGTGATCCACTTGGCCTGACCAACGCCCTCGCCCAGCTTCATGGCGCTGATGTTCGGCGTCCATTCGGCGTAAGCGGTGTTGACGGGAACCAGCGTCGGATAGTTGATATCCGTCAGAGGGGTTTCCATAACGAGCACGTTGATCTGCGTGACCTGCGTTTGCAGGACAGACAGCAGAGACGCGTCTTTGAAGTTAAAGTTACTCATGTTCACTCCTTACGCGCCAGCGGGGCGGTTAATGCGGATTTTGACCAGACCGGCAGCGGTGGACGAACTGTCGAACTCAACGCCAGGAACGGCCAGATAGGTGACAGAAACGGTGCCCCAACGGTCGGTCGCCAGATCGTATCCAGCGGGTTCACCGGCATCAACGGCCTCACCAGCAGCAACCCACATAACACCCATAGTCATCACAGGGACAGTTGCGTATTCTGCAAAGCCGGCCGTGGTGTCATAGTCGATGGTCCGGATCGTGACGCCCAGATAGGTCGTGCCGTTGAAGTCGGCGATACCGTCATCACCAGCGCGCGAAACGGGCTGACCCGCGCCGATAACGTCACCGTTGGCGAGGCGGGAAACGCTGTTCCATTCTTCGCTGTTCGCGTGACCGCCAACCAGACCGCGCTTCTGCGGATCGGTATATGCAACAATAGCCATTATTTGCGCTCCGGGTTAAGGAAGTTTTGTTGAGCAGCCTTGATCTTGTCGTCGGCGTCATCCACCTTCAGCTGCTTCTTGTCAGCCATGACGTTGCGGGCGGTATCGTCAACAGCCTTGTCAATGACGCGATACATGCCTTCAATCATTGCTTCCGAAGCGTCGGCCACAGCTTCATCACCGAACTTGGCGCGAACAGCTTCCAGCTTCTTGTCGGCTTCAACCTTGGCAGCGACCATATCCGCAATCTGCGCATCGGTCAGAACCTTGGCTTCGGCGTCTTTCAGTTCAGCCGTCAGACGCCCGATCTCGGTATCCTTGGCATCCACGATAGTCTTGTGATCCTGGAGAATAGCAGCAACGGCATCAGCGTCTTTCGCCTCCACCGAAAACTTCTTGTCGCCAAGGACCACGGTTCTCAGTTCAACCGTCATGTCATTGTCCTTCACAGTTACGGGGGAGGCCCCCCATTGCGCATCACCAATTCTGGCTTGCGATCCAGCGCGCGCACTAGGCACCTGCGCCAAATGGTTAAAGCGGATGTTGTACATTTCCAAATCCGCAATCTCTTTGTCCGCGAACGCGCGAACCCCAGCCTGATAGCCCATGCTAATCTCCGGGTGGGTTGTTCGGGCTGCGTCACGGCCTGAACTGTCTTTGATCATAGGGTTGACAACAAGCCACTCCCCGTCACGCATTACACTATCGCCAACGTCGCCAACCGCAAGATCGCGCCAATTTTCAGCATCAACACTAACATCCGGGTGCCCGATAGTAACAGGAACCCGCGTCAGGCTGTTCATGCTGTCCTTGCTGAACACCTCTTCAGGCGAACGGTAAACCCTGACAATATCCCCGCTTTTAAACCCAGCCTCATAAGCCGCGTCACCAATCTCTTCAGCAAGGTATTCTTGCACGCCAGTTCGCGCAACACGCGCAGTGGCTACTAAATAGCCCTCTTGCGTCTGCTTAAACTTGCCGATTGCGGCTTTGTCAGTGAATTTAATACTCATGGGGTCACGCTATCACTTTCTGTTTGTTCTGGCAAATCGTCCTGCTCATCCATCTCAGTCAACCCGCCTGCATCAACCCAGTCTTGATAGTTCTGCTCAAGACCAGGGAATGAACCGTTCTCCGCCATCGCATTAACAGTGCTTTCCGTCATCACTTCAGCTGGAACGATACCGGCATCAACCAGCGTCTTAGCGGCATTGGCGATCTTTTCACCAATCTCGGCACGCTCTTTATCGGACGCCTGCCACAGCGATTGCCATTCCATGTAGATTTCAGTCGGCCTAGACCCCAGAGCCGAACGGATCACGCATTCATCAAGCGGTTCACATGCGGGCTGGATATCCGTTTCCTGCATGGTCTTGATGCTGTCGTAATAGGACGCAAGTTCAGTCTCGCCATTGCTGCCAAGACCCCCATCGCGACCGAACAACAGCGCATAGGGGATTTCAGCAGCCGCAGCGACTTCACGGCGCATGGTTTCGATCACGTCAGGCAGGGTGGCGAAAGATGACGACTTCTGGCTGTATTCCTCTCCCTCTTTATCAAGCACCAACATCTTGTTGGTTGCCTTCATCTCGCGCGCCAACGTGTAGCGCTTGATCATCTGCGCTTCTTGCACCGGATCTTGAACAGCAGCCATCAGCCCTTCAACAGACAGCACGTCAATCCGCGCCTCAGTCGTTAGCGCGACAACGTTATCCCGTGCTGTCTCAGCCGCAAAGATAGTGGGAGCAATGGCAACCAGATCGGAAGTCCCAGCACCGCTTTTCGGGTTTCTGTTGCGGATAAACTTGACCATCCGAGACGGGTGTATGCGTACCATCGTGGACGATCCAGCAACCTCATAGTATTCGGGCCACTCGTAAATTGGCGACATGGGGTCGGTGACAATCGGCCCCGCCGCGACCTCAGTCTTACGCAACACGTTAACGAAGCGAAGCTTTCCGCGCGTGATGCGGTTAATGTCAAGTTCTGTATCGGGGCGCTCACCCGTGTCAAAGTAGATGTAAGCCTCGCCATCAAGGCGGGCCAGCGTCAAAGCGCGTTTCTTCTTTTCCTTGATCTTGAATTGCCGTTCAACCTCCTCGATAGCGTTGACTTGTTCCGGCGTCCCAACCCAGTTGTAAGACTTCTTGAAACAGTCTTCTGGAATACGTTCAACGACAGCCTTAGCAATCCATGACCGCGCATAGAACTCATCGAACAAGGCACCCGGCATTTGATAAGGAGCGTCACGATAACCAACGCGCCCCGTTGCAGCCATCGTCATCTGCGCGGTAAACGTGGATAGCGCATCGTTAAACATGGTCATTGATCAGCCATCCCCAGTAAGTAAATTGCATTATGCCACTTATATTTCCAATAGTCACATTAGGCACCACCATCAAGGAAGCGCCTCCGCGTGAAAGTTGTCGATCCAAGGTGCTGCCGCCCTGGTGCTGGTTATCAAGCCAACATTGGTGCCCATCGGAGCGTTTTCGGGCAGTAGGATCGCCCCTGCTTCGGACATGGTGTCCTGCGTCAGCAATCTGCACAGGTGCAGGTTTTTCGGGTATAGTACCACCGGCTCGTAAATCGTGCCGATGTTCCGCGCCACGACCATCTTGCGGCCTTCAACGCGGACGGCCACTTGGTCCGCGTTGATATTGGCAAACTCCACCAGCGTCGAAGTGACCCCGTTCAGCCGCATCCGGAACCGGAACGAAGAACCACCGTCATAACGATGGAAGCCAAGCCAGTTGTTCTCGTCAATCACCCGGAAGGCAACAAGGCTGTCGTTCCAGTTGTTGAAGCTGCACCAAACCAGTTGCTCACTAGTGCCGAGCGACCCCATATCAACCAGTGCATCGTTCGTCGCTGCGATTGCTGACAGACGGTTGCTGACGATCCGGAACGACCCAGGTTGCGCCCCTTTCAAGACATAAGCGGGATTGGCGTCCAGGTCTTCATCAGCCCTGTTGAAGCTGTCCGTGATGTCTGCCGAAACCCGCGCAGAGGGAACCGCGATGACCTCGTGATCAGCATCGACCGAGTTGCCCCAGACGTCGCTGATCCGCACGGTCACGTTGTAGGTGCCGACTGTGCGGGTGCTGTTGCCCACAAAGCGCAGAACCTGCCCCATGGACGCCAGTTCGAAATCGGCAGCATTGGCACCTCCGACAATTTCCGCTTTGTAGGAAACGCGGTTCGGGCGCAGGCGGTGCGCCAGCGGTTGCCCTTCCACGACCTCAAGGCGGGTGCGCGACAGCATCGCCACCGGCTCCACGATAGGGGCCAGCGGGCGGGGCGTCTGCCGCGTGCGCTCTAGTTCGAACGGGAACGAAGGCGCCGGGGGCGGACCTGCGATCTCGTGCGCAGCCAGGAAGTCCGCCCCGAACCCGGTCAGCGTCCAGTCAGCATGGAAAGCCAGCGGGACGTGCGTCAGGCGATCAGCATAGAGGAACCATGTCCGACACCTCCACGTCCCGGCATCGTTCCAGCACCCCCACCGCTCGACAAGTTGTTCGGGTTGCGTCTTGGCCAAGTTCAAAGGCCCTCGAACGAATAGGTTGTTCGGGAAGGATTCGGACGACTGCCAGTCCCCCAGGCGACGATCCCCGGCACAGTCGCGGATGATCCCTGCAAACGAACCCTTGTTCCGACCGTCGCCCGCCTTCAGCGTCAGGTTGTTACCCGCGTCCGGCACGAAATAGGGCTGCCCCCCGACAGGCACCACCGGGCTACCTTCGGGCAAGTGTGCGCCGTAGGGTGCCAGAGGATAGGGTGTCGGCAGGGTTGAACTGTCGATGCTTTCCAGGATGCGGATGCGCCAGTTCCCGGGGTTGCTCGGGTCTTCCACCCATGGCCCCATCACGTCGCGCGAAGCATGCGACCCCGAGACGGGACGATAAACGATGTTCGACGTATTCAAGGTATTGTCCGACGTCACGTCAACGATGAAGCCGTTGTAGTTCAGGCCGATGCCTTGGTCATAGAATTCATATTCGTAGCCGTCGATGTAACAGTTGAAATAGTTGAAGTCCCAAGCGACGTTGCCGATTTCCGCCCAGATCGAACCCGGCTGATGATCAGGCGATATGCTGCTGGAGCAGTCCTTGAAATAATAGGCGTTCGTGTATTGCGGCAGGTGGATGAAGTGGGGAACGTTAACCCCGTGCAGGTTCTCGATCAGCATCGGCTCGGGCGAATGCTTCCGGCTGTCACCGCCGCGGTGGATAACGGCCATGCCAAACCGGCAAGCCCAAGCCTCGTTGTTCATGAACGGCGGGATCTGGGCGTCAGTCTGATGGATCACCTCGTCTTCGCGCGCCATCGAGAGCGGCACGATTTCGCCCTTATAGAGCGTCGGCATCAGGCGCATGTCGGTGTCGCGCAGGCCTCGCGTGGGGCGCTTGTCCTTCTGGGCGTGCCAGAGATAGGCATAGTGGCACCCAGATGCGACGTTATTGTGCAGCAGGATCGCGCGGCTCTGGTTCTCAAACGCAACACCCGACGATCCGTTGTGGTTTGCATAGCGCTCGTGGCGGTCGCCCCAAGCGTTTCCCTCGCCCACGCCTCGGCAATCCATGGCGACATTCCATGCCCAGTGCCCGCGCTCATTGCCCAATTCGCTGACAATGGCCGCGCCCCGGACGTTGATCCCAACGCAGCGTTCGATGGCCATGTTGCTGCCATGCTGGACAATACCCCAGCCAGGGCAAGGCGGTGCCCATTTCGGTGCCCAAGCGGAGACACGGCGGCAGACTACCAGCGGCGCGGGCGCGAAGGGACCGCCACAAAAGTGGAAGTGGAAGCAATAGCGCCCGATGACGTTGTTCTGATATGCAGGTTCATCAGACAGAGGCGTTCCGCCCTGCGCCGTCAGGATCGGGCCGACCGTGACTGCACCACCGGCCATTTCGACGGTATACGGCAAGCCCGGAACATAGAGGGACGGATCTTGCATCGTCCGGCCCATGTTCATGCCCTCCACATCCTGAACATAAACGTCAGGGCAGCGGTGATACATGATATGGGCGCGTTTTTGCAGAACGGTCAGATCGGCGTTCGGGTCGATACCCCCATCTTGCTGCGCCGATGCCGTGCGGAAACGCACCGACCGGCAGGGGAAGGCCACGGTCGGGTTCAGCGTGATGACTTGGCCATCTTTCAGCGTCCGCTGCTGACCCGTGTGCTGGTATTCCAGCGGCTCGTCGAAATAAGCCACGTCGCCCGCAAGGCTGGTGATCGTGCGCTCCTCGGATTGGCTGAACTGGTACTTGTTCAGGTTGCGCTGTACGGCTTCAAGGGACGAGGTGTAGTAACTGGTCGGCCCGGTATATTCCGGGTCGCTGGTCGCGCGTTCGATGTATTCCGTCGCGCTGATCACCATGACAGCGCCGACGCGGATGGTGCCTGCTGCAACAGCATCGGCCAGCCCCGTCAGTGCGATGCTGGTTGCACCTGGCAGAACCGATGCGATGGCCTGTCCGCTTTCCGGCTTCAGGCGCAGTTGTTCGGTCGCCACAGCGCCGACATGCCGCGTCGGACCCATGAACATCGCGCCGAGTTTGGCCGATGCCCCCGGCGCATCACCAACCGGGTGGAAAACGATCTCGTGCTTGGGCTTGCCGAGCGTGGCGGACCATTCCTGATCGTTGATCGAATGAATGCCCATCGTCATCAGGTAGCCGATGCGCATGCGGGTATCGCCGTCCGACATATGCACCAACCGACCGGCCAGAGGCACCAGGCCAGCGGCCATGATGTCATCGCTCTCGTGGGTGTAGCGGATGTAAAAGCGATCCGTGGACCAGACGGACCCCGCGCCGGGAACGGTGCCGGTGCTCCAGACGGTCGGGTCGTTGAAGCGCCCGTCCTTTACCGCAACATGGGTGAACATGCCGACCATCGGGTGCGTATTCGGGGCCAGCAGTTCGTCCTGCCCGTCACGGTATTGGCGGAACGGGATCGGCAGCGGGCGGTTGCCGTATGCCGTCTTGATCGTGGGAACCTTGGCGGGGTCCGTGTCGGCAGGCTTTGTGCGCCGCGTCAAGAAATCCCCCGTGAAGCCGTTGCCAGCAGTGTCGATCTGGATCTCGCGGTCTGGTTCGATGCCGGTGACAGCAATCTCGGGGCCGGTTGCTTCCACAGTCTGGGTTGCGCCAGGCTGACCATCGCCGCCATCGGAGTATCGCCATTGGATGGGCATGCTCAAACTTCCTGAATGATTGTAAAGCCGTCTTCGGCCATAAGGGTCTGGACCTGAGGCGCGCTGCCTTCAATATTAAAATTGGTGATGCTCACAGTTGAAGCAGGTACGAATGACCCGACCAAGAACCCGAACCAGGGTTTGCTTACTGTCGTGGTGTAATCCACCGAGAACGTACCGCTTCGTGCGATGAAAACATCCGTCACGTTGTTTGATAGAGTAGCATCATCAGCCAAGCGACACCACACGTCATCACTGGAAACCGCGTCGAAACGGATGCGAGAGCCGATGGGTAGCGGAGTGTTGAAACTGAAATAGGAGCGTCCGCTTGTGCGCGAAAGCTGCAAGGCTGTGGCTGTCCTTGATTCAACCGTGAACAAATCTATACTAGCCGGATCGGTTAGCTTGATTAGAGATGACGCCGCCTCAATCGTTGCCGTTCGCGTGACAGTAGCGTCCGGCTCCACGCCGTTTGTGGCCGTCCATGTCGCGGAATAAACCCCCGGCGCGGCGTCAATGATTTGGCCGTTCGAAACCTCGCCCAGCACGTCGGCCCCGTCACGAGTCAAAGCAAACGTGACGGTCGGCGTGGGCGATCCGGTGGCGGTCGGCGGTGTGATGATCAGATCAGGCAATGGTCAAACTCCCGCCAGTAAGTGTCGGCGCAACGGGATACATACCCAAGCCGTACTGTTCATCCAAGCGGCGGCGGATATTATCAATACGTGCCGCATAGTCACCGCCTTGGATCAAGGACAGGGACCGATACAGCAGCGCGTTGAGGCCAGCCGACAAGGACTGCCCAGCCGCAATCCTGTTGATCAGAAGCGACGTGTGCGGGTTTGCGACCGACCCGCGCTGTTGGCCGTTGACCCAGACAGTTATATTCCCACCGCCAGTAAATTCGATCTCATACAGCCTAATTCCAGTTGATACCGGAGGGCTAAGAATAACCTGAGCCGCGACTGTTGTACCTGTGTTTTTAGTAACATTCATCGGAGATCCGCCAGCCAACAACAATATGTTGGTTTTCCCGCCAGATCCATTTGCCTCGTTCTGACCGCCGAAATACTGGTTCGCCGCCGTGCTCCGGATGTCCGCCACGATGAACAATCGAGTTCCTACCAGATCCGCTTGGCTGTCTATGCTGAAATAATCCGTAGGGTCGATGTCAACCGCCTGTCCAGATATCGGCGCGGTTCCTACAGTCGTCAGATCAAACACCGCTCCCGCCCCGCCAAGGTTAGGAACCGCAGTGATGTTACCGCCCGATGCCGTGCCTTCAGCATACTTATGATCCATCGGCACTTGACCACCGCCCGTGCCGTAGTAATCGCTTATCGGTACCACAGGCGCTGCGGGCTTGGTCCACAGCAAGGCTGAACCGTAATACAGTTGCTGTGCTTCCGCCGACCCGTAGAACAGCCGGTTAGCCGCCGTCAGGTCAAGAACGGTCATCCAGTCACCACGTAGAACGTGCCCTCAACGGGGCTTCCAGGCGCAGCAGCGGTGACAACAACGGGCGGCGGCGGACCAGCCGGACCTTCATCGCCTTGAGGTCCAGCGGGCCCAGTATCACCCTGAATACCCTGTGGACCAGCGGCTCCCTGCGCACCAGTATCACCACGCGGAACAGTCAGCACCCCACCCACAAACGTAGCTTCAGTGCCCTCCGCACCCGTTGCGACAGTCATGCCGGTGATTTCATCCGCAGCGGCCTCAGCATCACCAGCCGCTAGAACAGCCTCATCACGCGCATCCAAAGCCTGCTGATACCAGACGGGCGGTTGCGCAGGCGCAGCGCTGGCCGCAACTATATCCGAGAAAACAGCGGTCGCAGCGTCAGGAACATTCGCGCGCGCGGAGTACCCGTCAGCAAATACAGTATAAGATCCCGTCAGCAGATCAACGTCAATCTGACCCGTGCTATCAGTCTGCACAGCAACATCATCAGGCAGCACAACACCCAGGTACTCAGCGCCGATATTGCGATCAGTGCGCCGGAACTTTACCGAACGCGACCGTGCAAGTTCCCCGCTCGGCAGGTAAACCGTTCCCGTAATATTGCAGAGTGCCATGATAATTATCCTGTTGCGTGCGCTAGTGAAGTATGCCATAAGGTCTGCATGGAAGCAAACGACGCCAATGGAGGGCGGAATGGCTAAAGTTTATGACGGAGACGACATTGATGTATCATTCACTGAAAAATCATACGTTAGAATTGACGGGTACGACGTTGGCGTGACTATAGATGGTTACTATTTCATTTGCACCCGTGACGAAGCCATCGCAGCCGCCCGCGCAATCCTGCGCCACTTCAACGAACAGTAAGGAACCCGCACCATGACCACAATTTACGACACCCAGGACCTGACCGTCACCAAAGAGGACGACGCCATCACTATCAGCCTATTCGGCGAGCGCATGATTGAAATGACCGAAGCAGAGTTTCAGGCTATTATTGAGGCGTATCAGAATGCGTGACATGGCCATCATCATCGCCTGGATCATTGTGATCTGGGCGGGTGCTTTCCTGATGTTCTGGATGGCGAATGGTATGTTTGGCGTGCGGACCTAGACCGCCGACCAGTCAAACTTGCGCTTAAGCATAACCGGCTCCAGCGCATACCGCAGCGCGTCAATCCAATGGTTGTAAGCATCGACCGGCACGTCTAGAATGTCGCCGGTCGTGCGATCAACCTTCCAGCTATACAGGCTGAATTCCTCAAGCGTCCTCTTGCAACGTGAGTGTATATACACGCGGCGGAACGAACGGATGAACTGAATACCGTCCTCGACCGAACCCTTGCCCTTCTTGGCCGGTTCAAGGCGCGGCAAACCCTTGCCCTTGACATGACTAATCATCGCAGGCTGTGCGCTATCGGCCCGCGTTGCATACTTGTGGAAGTCAGGAATGTTGGCCGCAATACCTGGAACGTCATCAAGCTCAATGCCAGTGCCGCCAGCTTCATGGCTGACCCATAGACAATCGTCATGCACGTATGCGCGGATCATCGCTGTAGGATCTTGTGAATACCCCCAGTCAAGGCCCTGCACCATCGACCACTTGGGATCAGGCTCAAAGTCCTTGACCTCATAGCGCCCGTGAAATACCTGGGACTTGCTGTTCTTGAGATATGAACCTTCCCAGATATGCGCGTATGTCGAATAGTCGAATATCTTAAGCTGCGTCTGACGTAGCGTTTCAAGCCCTTCAGGAAAGAACGGGTTGTCAGAATAGTTGACCATCTTAACGATAGACTTAGGCGGTTGGTTCTTGACGAAGCGGAAATCAACAGGGCTGTTTTCTTTTCGCGGGTTATAGATTGCCCAGAGTTCAGACTTGGGTTGCCGGAAAATCGTGGCCTCAAGGTTCAGCCAGCTTTGTTCGGGAATGTCTTCCGCTTCCTCCACAATCGTCAGGTCGATCTTGGCCAACGACTTGATTGACTGCGGGTTGCGGTCTAGGCCACGAAAGATGAACTGTGTGCCGTTCTTGCCTGTAATGCTTTCCTTGGTGACAGTGTAATGCTCTGCCAGCCAAGGGTTAAGCTCCAGCGCGTCAACGATCTCCGCATAGAAGCTTTCACGGATACTGACCTGGAACTGTCGCACGCACAGGATTCGCAACGGTTCAGCGTACCCCCACAACGCAGCAACGGTCGCAGCGCCGACTGACTTGCCGGAACCACGACCGCCACGCAGGACGCGATATTGATACGTGCCGCGCTCTGGCCCTAGGACTTCAACAAGCGCGGCAGGTAGTTTAATCGTCGCTGTCGTCACGTGATACCGCTACAATCTCAACGCGCGACGGACCCATAGACCCATCCGGACTGGTCATCTCAGTCCGCGCAACAGGCTTACCATCCTCGCGCTCAATCGCCACGTGGATCAGCTTCAGAACGTCAGCACGGATATGGTCAACGATATTAGATTCCCGTTCGTCCATATCCTTCTTAAGCGCCTTCAGGAGCCGTTCCTCCAGTTCGAAAGCGGCATCTCTGTTGGCCTTGCGTTTTTCCATCTGCTGCGACGTAACACCCCCCGGATTGCCCGACTGACCCGGCTTGAACCGGGTGTCCTTATCTGGGTCAACTTCGTATTTGCGCGGCATGTAGTATCTCCTTCCGTTGCCATTATACCCACAACGCAGTAAGGGCGCAATCAAGCGCCCCTACATTGTGCATAACAGGAAGAACACCGCCCACGCTATCAGGAAGTGGGTGGGGGTCATCGGCGGAGGGCGCGGATGCGGTGGCGGGGCACACAGTTAGCGTATCCATCAACGCTTTCTAAGTTGCCCGCCGCCTCGATCACCGCGTTCCATTCAGCGTCCAGCCTGGCGTTCAGCGCGGCGGATGCGTCGGCAGGTGGGGCGAGGGCTTCGATGCTATCCTTGCACCCGCACGCATATCCCCCTTCGTTGGCCGCAGCATCCCGCCCCGCTTCCCATGCCGCAGCGATCTGGGCCTCCGCCGCCTCTGCCCGCTGGCGCAGGGCTTCGTTCTCGGCTGCAAGGGCGCGAAGCATGACAGCGCTTTCGCGGCACAGCTTAGGGTTCGGAACAATGCTTCCCCCTGCGCCCGCGTTTTGATTGCGCTTAGCCAGCCGCTCCACTTCATCCCGGTCAGTCATGGCTGGCGTCCTTCTGTGTTGGCATCATTTTGTAATCGCAGAAGTAATCGCAACCATCGCCTTCTTCTGCATCGCGAACGTCTGTTTCCGTGGCGCGATACAGAATGACGCCTTCTTCATAAGCGCATTCGCAATCATCTGCGGCCTCGTAGATGGCGATGTCTTCGACCCAAGTAGGCCACTCTGGATCGCAATATTCCCGCGCACATTCGATGCTCGTCTTGGCATCGCTTAGTGCGTCTTGGAGTTCGGAATACTTGCGCTCTCCGCCTTCATCGACAACGTAATAGGTCATCACGCATCCCCCTTCTGTGCGAGGGCGGAGATCCCCGCCTGATACGCGGCGATCTCACGCGCGCCGATGATCGTCATATAGCCGACGTGCAGCGTGGGCCGGGCCATGTCGTCGCCATAGAATGCGGGGCGCCGGGCGATGCGAGCGGCGATTGTTTTCAGATCTTTCATTTCGCCTCTCCCGATTTCTCTGCGGCGACGCGCAGGCCGAATTCTGTCAGGCGGAACCGGATGGCGACGCCGCGACGGGTCGTGTCTTCGAGGTATTCCTCGGCGGTGGCCGGGGAATGGCCGCCGTCCTGCGCCCGCTCGATCAGCCCGGCCGTCTCCAGCGCCTCCAGCACGCGCAGCGGGGCGTTGATGCGGGCCGTGGGCATGAACCCCTCGCGGTGCTTCCTGCTGGCCTCCCAGAGCGTTGCCGTCGCGTGGCGCGCGGCCTTCTTGCCCCCACGGGACGCCAGGATCGTCTTTGCCCCCGCCGGGGTCTTGCCGTCGGCCTCGGGCAGCACGTCATCGACGGCGTAACGGTTTTCCATGCGGTCGCGGTTTGCTGCTGCGAAGGTTCTCATTGCTGTTTCTCCCGATAACCGCGGAGTATGGCGAGAAACCATGCGCAGGCAGGCTTGCGTCCTTTATACCCCGACGAATTGCTTCCGAGCGTCGGGTCTTGAAGCGTAAACTTCGGCTTGAAAACGTGCGTATAGGGGATCGGCTTTTCTGACGCCCCTTTCGTCATTGGGCCGCCCCAAGTATGGCGCGCAACCCACCCCGGCAGAAGCGCCTCATGCAGCGCAAGGGCGGCGTCGAGGGAGTTTTTGTTCCATGTGTTGACGACAAGCTGGGCGAGGCTGTCCTTCCCGTGATCACCCTCCCACCTCGGGGGGAAAGCCTTCTGGCACATCATTGTGTGCCCCATTGTGGCGTAGACGGTCCCCGCCTCCACCGCCTCAATCAGCTTATCCAGTGCTTCACTCATCTCCCCACTCCTTTTGTTGATGATGCGCTTCCCACATAAACATGCCAAGCGGCGTTGCGTCAAGAAAATAGTTCTGTTCAGCCTCGGAAAAGTTGCGTTCGATCCATCCGGCTTGCAGTGCTCGGTTGACTACTGCTTGTGCATTGGCGAGGGCGCGCATGCCTAGCAGTGCGGCTATCTCAGGCGTGACAGACGCCGTACGGAACGGCGTGTCGTTATACATGTCCACCATGTCCGCAGTGGGCAGCCCTCCCGCGTCGATGATGGCGGTCAGCAACCTGTCCTCATCCTCTTGTAGGATAATGTCGTCATTAATCCAGGGCGGTAGGAAACCTTGGCGTGCCAGATCAGCACAGTCCGCAAGGTGCGCTTGGTGCATGGCTTGGCGCAGTGCGTCGTGTTCATGCAACGGGGGCGGGGATTGATAGGCGGTGTGGTGGGTCAGCATGACTGGTCACACTGTCCAGAGCCGCATGTTGGGCAGGTGCCATCTTCGGGGCAGTAGTAGCAAGCTGGATTTACCGCATCACCGCAATCATCAACAAGGGCATCGCAGTCAGGGCATTTTTTATCTTCGTCCATATCATCCTCCATATCTACCCCCAACGCATAGCACGACAGCGCGCGTGCGTCAACCCCATATTTTCGGCCCGTACAGCTCTTTCTGTGTCGAGCCATACCGACACACCCAAAAACGCAAGATAGGCCTGTAGCACGCCCCACAGATCCTCTACGGCCATCCCAACAATAAACCCGCCGCAGTTACGCGACGGGCTATGATTTAGTCTGGCGTCAGGCATCTACTTAATCGCCATCGACGGGTAGGGCGCAGGATGGTCCTTAATCGGTCGCGGTGATCGTACTGCATGGCGCGCTCCTGGCTTGGGGTGCATCGGTATGGTGGCATAACAGCAGGGCGTCGTCTAATCAGCCCCCTTTCCGGTGCTTGGCGATCAGGGCGTCAAGCGCGTCTATCTGCGTGATGGGGACCGTTACAAAGCCGTGCTGCGGTCCTGCATCCCGCGACAGGCTGGCGATCGGCTCAGCAGCCTCCAGCAGTTCGTCCACGGTGCGCTGGTGGTGGTATGGCTGGGCATCGGTGTAGCCGTGGGACATGGTTTCCCCAGGCTCTAGCGTGGTGTGGTGGCGCGATCCGATACGGCGGGCCAGCGTGATCTTATCAGGTGCGGTCATCGGTCGATCCTTTCGTGAGGGCGGCGCTAATCAGCGTGGCGTCTTCTGCCGTCCAGCAGCGGCAAACCTCAATGCCGCTCTTGTTCATGTCGATCACGCCGAACTCGCAGCAATCAGTCGGCATCCCGCTCGGGACGTGTCGAGGCACATAGCGTCCGACTTCATCCTCCACCACTTCCAGCGCAGACAGGATGCGGGACTGGTAATCGGCCTGCGCGCGCGACATCATATCGTCGTCGTCAAGATATTCTGCTGCAACCTCGATTGCGTATTTGGTGCAATCGCCATCCTCAGTCAGGTGGAGGTAAAGAAGCATCCGACTTGAAGCACTGTCTTCATCTACGTGAAGGCTGTAGGTTCCGATATTGGTCTTTGCGCGGGCAACGCACCCGTATTCGCAGACCCATTCCCACACCAGCGGCTTCACCCTCACGTTCGGGGGCATCTTCGGGTCGGTCATCCCGCCACCCACTGAATAAAACCCGCCACGTCATGAGCTGCGCGTGCGGTGAAGATCCACCACATAACAGCGCCCACTGCGCACCAGCGCAGGATCGGGACCAGAGGCTGCTGGTGCAGCGCGTCGGGGTTGTTGCGGTTGTCAATGATATCGTCCGGGTGTAGGTTCATGTTGTCCTCCTGGTTATGTGCCACGGATAGCATGGGTTGTCGGTGGCGGCAAGGGGTTTATTTGGGCTTGTGCCTGATGATGCGGGGTTTGTCAGGCTTGGTGTAAATCAACCATGCAGCGATGCCTAAGAAACTAACCGCTAAATAAAGTTGATAAGCCCAATGCATCATTCGTCCTCCGGTTCACGGCCACAGCGGATGCAAATGCCCTCGCCCATCTCGCAGATGGTGCAGTCGTCGTATTCATCGAAGTCCGGGATGCTGTCGCGTGCGGACAGGACGGCGGCGGTCGCGGCGTGGGTGTCGCGTGCAGCGCGCGCTTCGGTGAGGGCGGTGGCGTTCACCGATTGAACCGCGACCATCGCAGAATCCAGATCAACGCCATGAGCAACAAGCCACGCAGCCTCCATATCCGAAACCTTTTCGCGCAATTCGTCATGCTGATCTGCAAGGTCTCGATACGCTTCAGTTCCAATCCGGTCGCATTCTGCATATGCCGCCATGTATTTCTTGGCGGTGTCCCTCTCCCGCTCCGCCGCCTCTGCCCGCTGGCGCAACCTCTCCACCTCCAGCGCCAGGTCGTGCGCGCGGGCGGCGTCCTCTGCCAGTGCGGTGTTGACGGGGGATGCGCGGCGGTTCCATGCAGCGATGGCTTCTGTGTCGGTTTCATGCCACGTCATTTCGCCGATGCACCCGTCAGTCTGGCAAGATATATAGCAAGCCTTGCTGTGGTTCGCGTCGTCATACATGCACGGCTCAACGCCGCAGAAAGGGCAGGGCATCAGGTCGATCTGTTCCGTCGTCATCGTGCGGCCTCCGGTTTGGGGGGAAGCGGCAACCAGCGGTTTGGCATCAGGGCGTGGCCAACTTCGTAGGCGTTCCAGCCATAGCCGCTTTTTTCGGCCCTTTCCCCGGTCCACCACATAACCAAGAATGCTTCTGCAGGCTCACACCCGCTAGACCATGTAAGTATGGGCGTACCGTCCTTCGGCGCTGTCTCCATCGGTTGCCATTCGTTCATCGTGCGGCCTCCTTCATGCGGGCGGGGGCGTCATGGCTGACCACGAACCGCAGCTCAGCGCGGCCCTCCAGCTCGGCGGGGATGTTCGCGATCAGGTTGCGGACCTCCGACGCGGGCAATCCGGCGTCCTCGATCAGTTCGCAGATGGCGGTAAGGGTAGCGTTGTAGGTCATGCTGCAATCCTCCCCATGGTGACGCCAAGGCCGCTTGCCTCTGCCCTTTTCAAAGCCGAGACCGCACGCTGGCCAGCCGCGAAAAGGGTCGTTCCGGTTCCTGGCGCTTTACCGACCGATCCATCAGCGCGGATGAACTTGACCTTGCCCGCGATGAACAGCGTGGCATCCGCTTGCCGGTTTGCATCCTGCCACCACGGGGCGCTGGTGCGATCGGGGGTAAGGGCAATGCCGTTCCCATGATCAAAGAAGCGATCCAGCCACGGCACGAGGCCATTACGGCCACCAAACGGTGGGTTCATCCAGATGAAGCCCAGCCATGCCTGTTCGCCGCTTTCCTTCGACAGCCATCGTCTTGCCGGGACGTGAGGCCCACCATTGGCTGGGGCAGCCACATCAAGATCAAAGCGCTCCCCAAGGGCATCAAAGATGTAGGCGGGCGTATACCATTCGTCGGTTGCGCCAGCGTTGGGTTCCCAGATGCTCATGCCATCCTCCGTGCGTTGCGGCGTTCGATCTGTGCGATCATGCGGGCTGCGACATCCTCGGCACCGGCTGCCAGGGCTTGCGCTGCGATGTCGCGGGACACGCTGGCAGGCAGGGCGCTGAGGCGGGCGTCAACGGTCAGGGCGTGGGGGGTGCGGTCGAGGGTCATGCCTGATCCTCCAGCGCGTCGGCGATCTGGACCAGCGTGGCGATGGCGGCGCGGAGTTCTTCTGGACCAGCCCCAAGGACGGACATCTCAATGCCGACCCAATCTTCCACCACGGCCACTTCCAGAACCCCATACACCCCCGGCACGATTTCCTTGCGGGTCACGGTTCGGACGGGGCCTTGCGAAGCGCGACTGACAACTTCAAATGTCGCGCTTGACCATGCAAAACGATCCCCTTCATCATCTTCAAACAGTCCATCTCTTCCGACAGTATACTGCTTACCCACAGTGAGTGAGCCAAGTGCCCTACAGTCATTTAGGCACTCCACCACATCGCCCTCTTTAAGGTTCAACTCATCCATGTAGCCGCGGTCCATTCACTTACCCTCCAGTTTGTCAGCCATCTGCACCAGCACTGCGGCAGATTGGCGAAGCTCGATTGCGTCGTCGGTGTGCATCATCCAGACCTTACCGCGACTGGTCACTTCTACATTGCCGTGGACCTGCTTGTCAAGCGTAATGCGGGTGGCGATGGTGTGTGGCACATCACCAACAGCATTCGACGCATAATCATCCGATGCCGACATGCAATCCTGCTCATTCTCCTCATCCCATTGGCGGCGCATCTGTTCAAGGCGCGCTTGGCCTTCGAGGGTGTAACGATTGGCCCACCACCACTTATGTCCCTCTGGCGTGGCGTCAAAAGCAAAAGAGCTAGATGGCTCATGACCATCGCGCTCAAACAAAATCCCTTCCAGATCATACCGATCAACGCGCGGGGTTTCGTCCCATTCGGCGATGATGGCTGAGCACTCAGCAGCAGCGCCAGACCTGCCATCTTCGTACCAATGAAAATCACTGATGTTGTCACAGCCCTCTTGGCCCCAGATGTATTCGTACCCAGGCCGCTTAATCATCGGACCAACCTTCCGCCCGTCTGCCGTCTTGTATGTCTTGCCAAGTTCCAGTTTCATGTTCGCCTCCATTTGCTGCTGTCTGTATGCCACGACCCGCGCCTGGATGCAACCAAAACATTGTACCGATACAATCCTGTGTTGAGGTTTTGCACAGTCCGCAATGATTGCACAGTCCGCAATTTGCATCTTATTTAGGCAAGTTTGGATATTGATGCAATATCAGAAGGTTACACTTAGTTAGGTTAGACCTAGAGAGATATAGAAAAAGGGGTAAAATGATAGAAAAAATGTGAT